>Ga0207426_1001821_pt1 | contig 15789 bp, 12 predicted proteins | sample AraplaMF_Cvi_mMS_FD_184265 | JGI IMG/M metagenome (GOLD analysis project Ga0207426, IMG submission 184265) | Arabidopsis root microbial communities from the University of North Carolina, USA - plate scrape MF_Cvi_mMS (SPAdes) (version 2) | ecosystem: Host-associated > Plants > Roots > Endosphere... | reverse complement strand
CGGCCAGCCCGAGCGGCTGCGGATCACGCTGGCGGTCGCCGGATTTACGCGCGACCAACTCGATGTAACCATTGAGGAAAACCAGCTCGTGATCCGCGGGCGTCAGCAGGACGACAAGACCCGGCAATACATCCATCGCGGCATCGCCGCGCGCCACTTCCAGCGCACTTTCGTGCTGGCGGAGGGGATGCTGGTGCTGGGTGCGGATCTGAAGAACGGGCTGTTGTCGATCGATCTGGCCCGGCCTGAACCGGAGAGGATCGTTAAGACAATCGCTATCAATGAGCACGAATAATGGAACGAGTAGCGGACTCGACCGCTTAGTGTTCCAGAGGAGTCGAGACCATGAGTGAAGGTCACGTTGCGTTCGAATACGAAGCCAAGAACGTCTCGCCCGAGACGCTGGCAACCCTCGGCGAAGGTCATATCGCCTATGTGAAGCAGATCCGCTCGGAAGACGTGCCGGGCCTGTTTCCCGAAGCCCCGAAAATCGCCCCGGGCCTCAAGCTTTTCGCGCTCCACGGCGCCGACGGCACGCCGATCATGCTGACCGACAGCCGCGAAGCCGCGGTCGCCAACGCCTGGAGCAACGAGCTGCAAGCGGTGAGCGTGCACTGAGCGCGCGAGAGTCGTAAAGACGAATAGAGATTTAGACGGGCATGCCTTCGGACGAAGGCGTGCCCGCTTTTATTTTGAGTGGCAGGTTCGCCTGCTCTCCTCGTCATTGCGAGCGCAGCGAAGCAATCCAGGCTCTTTCCGCGGAAGCAGTCTGGATTGCTTCGTCGCTTCGCTCCTCGCAATGACGAAGTGTGAGGCTGCAGCGTACAGCTGCTGCCGCACTCACTTCGCAAACCCAAGCCCTTCGCGCGCCGTATCGACCGCCCATTTGCCGTTCGGCGGCAGCGCGAGCACGCTGTTGAAGTCGGCGCGGGCATGCTTGTTGTCGGACATCATCATGTAGAGGAGACCGCGATTGACCAGGGTATCCTGGTTGTTGGGATCGAGACGCAGCGCCTCGTTGTAGTCGGCGAGCGCGCGATCGTGCTGCCCCATGTCCCGAAACACACCGGCGCGATCCTTGTAGCCATCCAAATTCCCCGGCTGTAAGCGAATCGCTTCGTCGAGATCGGCGAGGCCACGCTTATCGTCGCCCTTCTTGTGCAGAACGACGCCGCGAATACGATAGGCTCTCTCGAAAGACGGCATGATCCTGGTGACGTCATCCAGCTCCCGGATGGTACCGTCGTCATCATCCGTTTTCAGGAACACCATGGCCCGGCAATAATGGCCACCTGCATTTCCGGGCTCCAGACGGACAGCGCTGTCGCAGTCCGCGAGAGCCGCATCGGTCTCGCCCTTGTTGAGACGGATCTGACTGCGCAGCTCGTAGGGCCACGCCGCCGCCGGATTGCGCTGCATCGCCTCGGCGTAATCGGCAATTGCGCGATCGGTGTCGCCCTTCGCCGCATACGCTTCACCTCTCATGACGAGCGCGAGGTAGGCTTGCCTGGGACTGCGTTCGATCGCCTCGGTGAATCCGGCGATCGCGGGATCGAAATCGCGCTTGTTGAAATATTCCTGCGCCCGCGAGGTGTATGATGGTCCGTAAGCGGGATCGAGGCGGATGGCCTCGTTGTAGTCGGCCAGCGCATGATCGCGATCGCCCTTGGCCGAATAGGCGCGGCCGCGGCAATGGTAGGCGCGGCCGAAATTCGAATCGATGCGGATCGCAGCGCTGCAATCCTCGAAGGCGCGATTCCAGTCGCGATTCATGTAGTACGCTTCGCCACGCAGCTCGTAGGCCGCCGCATTGGCCGGGTCGGCCGCAATGATCTCTGTCTTCTCCGCGATGGCGCGATCGTTCGACGCCTGGTCAGCGCGCGCCGCGTTCGTCGCAGCGATGGCGAGAGAGCAAACCAGACCCAGACCGAAGACACGGCCGACCGAACCGCAAATCATCTCGCAAAACCCCTGCGCCAAAACCGTGCCGGCCGCAGATGAGCATGGCGACAAATATCGCAGCGCCCGGCTGCAATAAGTCGCAGACGGTGCGGCGCTGGTTCGAACGAGGGAGGTCTTAAGCCGCGGTCGCCGGCGGAAGGGCGAGTACCGAGTAGATCGCCTGGGCGTCGCGCGAAGCGCGGAGCTTCTTGGCGATGTCCTGGTCGCGCAGCAGTCGGGCGATGCGGGCGAGCGCCTTGAGGTGGTCGGCGCCGGCGCCTTCGGGGGCGAGCAGCAGGAAGACCAGATCGACCGGCTGACCGTCCATCGCCTCGAAATCGATCGGACGATCGAGCCGCGCGAACAGGCCGAAGATCTTCTCGAGCTTGGGCAACTTGCCGTGCGGAATGGCGACGCCATAGCCGACCGCGGTGGTGCCGAGCTTCTCACGCTGCAGCAGCACCTCGAACACCGCGCGCTCGTTCTGGCCGGTCAGCTCTGCGGCCTTGGCCGCGAGCTCCTGAAGCGCCTGCTTCTTGCTGTTGACCTTCAATGCCGGAAGTATCGCCTCGGGCGCGACCAGATCGGTAATCGGCATGAACGTCTTCCGAGGTGAATTAAACCGTCAGGTTCCGAAATGGCCAGCTTGGAGAGAAACCACGCCGGGCCGGCGTCAAGAAGGTGAAGCAGGAGGGGGACTTAGCCCTGGTACCGTTAAGCCCTGATGTGGGGCGCTTCTACTCCAACGCAATCCCGGTGCCAACTCCCGCGTGCGGCTTTGCCACGGTCATTGTTAAGAGCTGCGGTTGGTACGGGGCCGGTTCCCGCCCTGACCGCCGGCCGTCCGGCCCGCCTTCTAGCTGGCCTTGCCGTCCGATTTGGCGCCCGGCGGGTCGACCCAGCCGACATTGCCGTCGGCCCTGCGGTAGATGATGTTCACCCGGCCCGAGGAGCCATGCTGGAATACGAGGCATGGTGCTCCGCTGAGGTCCAGCTCCATGACGGCCTCGCTGACCGACAGCTGCTTCAGCGACGTCGTGGCCTCGGCGATGATCACGGGGTTGTAGCCGGTGACCTCCTCCTCGTCCTCACCCTCGCCCGGCGCCTCCAGCACGTAGGCCGTGGCGTCCAGGGCTGCGAGCGCTGCTGAAGCGACATGGGCCTTGCGGGCCGAACGGTCCTTGAGGCGGCTCTTGTAGCGCTTGAGTCGCTTCTCGATCATGATCAGCGCCTGGTCGGCGCTGGCATAGGCGTCCGGCGCATTCGAATCGGCTTCCAGCGTGATGCCGGAATCCAGATGCAGCGCACAATCTGTGCGGAAGCCGAAGCCGTCCTTGCTGAGCGTGATGTGGCCCGAGTAATTGCCGTCGAAATATTTGCGCAGGACCTCTTCAGTCCGGTCGGTCACGCGGCCGCGCAGGGCCTCGCCAACACTCACACTCTTGCCCGAAATCCGAAGAGTCATCTGATACCTCGCTTGGTTTGCACCCGGCTGCGATGACACGTCATCGCCGCCGGGGTTAGTCCCTGCGCATGATGATTCCGGAAAACCGCGACGCACTTTTCCGAATCATGCGCGTGCTTGGATCGGTCGCAATAGGGAGGAGGAGAGTAGCGCGATTTCGCGCCAGCGCAATCAGGCCGGTTCGGTGTTGCGGGAGCGATCGGACATTGCGGTGGAAAGGACGTTACCAAGAGCGCTCTGCTTGTCGCGACGGCGTTGCACCGAGGACGGAATGCGCATGGCTTCGCGGTACTTCGCGACCGTGCGGCGGGCAATATCAATGCCCGAAGCGCGAAGGCGTTCCACGATGGTGTCGTCCGACAGGATCGCGGACGGCACTTCCGCGTCGATCAGCTGCTTGATGTGGTGGCGCACGGCCTCGGCTGAATGCGCTTCGCCGCCGTCGGCCGAGGCGATCGAGGCCGTGAAGAAATATTTCAACTCGAATGTGCCGCGATTTGTCGCCATGTATTTGTTGGCGGTGACGCGCGACACCGTGGATTCATGCATCTGGATGGCGTCGGCGACGGCCTTCAGATTCAGCGGCCTCAGATGCGCGACGCCATGCGTGAAGAAGCCGTCCTGCTGGCGCACGATCTCGGTCGCAACTTTCAGAATGGTGCGGGCGCGCTGATCGAGCGCGCGCACCAGCCAGGTCGCATTCTGCAGTGCATCGGTGAAATACGACTTGTCGCCGTCCTTCCCGATCTTCTTCGACAGTTCGGAATAGTAGGTCTGGTTGACCAGAACGCGCGGCAAGGTGTCGCTGTTGAGCTCGACATGCCAGCCGCCATCGGGACCCGGGCGGACATAGACGTCGGGCACCATGGTCTGCAGCCGCGCCGAGCCGAACTTCATGCCGGGCTTCGGATTGAGCCGGCGAATCTCGCCGATCATGTCGGCGATGTCCTCGTCGTCGACGCCGCAGAGCTTGCGCAGGCTCGCGATGTCGCGCTTGGCGAGGAGATCGAGATGCTCGACGAGGGCCTGCATCGCGGGATCGTAGCGATCGAGCTCGCGGAGCTGGATCGCCAGACATTCACTCAGATTGCGCGCGCAGACGCCGGGCGGATCGAATTTTTGCAGCACGGCAAGAACGTCCTCGACGTCCTTTTGGGTCGCGCCAAGGCGCTCCGCGGCCTGGCCGAGATCAGCAGGCACGTAGCCGGCTTCGTCGACAAGGTCGATCAGGTACTGGCCGATCATGCGCTGGGCGGCGCCGGTGAAGGCGACCGCAAGCTGCTCGGCGAGATGGTCGGAGAGCGTCATCTCTGCGGCGACGAAGGCTTCGAGATTGTAGTCCTCGTCGCCGGAGGCGCCGCCGCCCCATTCGGTGTAGGTGGTCGGCGCGGCTTCCTGGGCGTTGCGCGCGGCAGCCTCGGCCGGCTCCTCGGAGAAGACGTTGTCCAGGCCCGTATCCAGGGTCTGCTCGATCTCGGCGCGGGTGCCGAGATCCTTGCTCATCCACTCTTCCTGGCCCGGCTCGAAGGCGTCACCGCTGCCGCCAAAACCGTCATCGGCGCCACCCTGGCTGCCTGAATCTTCACCATCGTGATCGCTGTACTGGCCGGTCTCGGCCTGGGCTTCGCCGCCGCCGGCCTCGTCATTGGCCCGCTCAAGCAGGGGATTGCGCTCGAGTTCCTCCTCGACGAAAGTCGTGAGATCGAGATTGGACAATTGCAGCAGCTTGATCGCCTGCATCAGCTGCGGCGTCATGACCAGCGACTGCGATTGCCGGAACTCTAATCTCTGCGTAAGCGCCATCTAACAAGAACCGTTCCCGAAAATTGGTCCGATTCTTGCTTATCTTAGTCCTGGGCCGATGTACACGGCTTGACGAACGGGAAAAAAAGGCTAGAGGCGGAATTCCTCGCCAAGGTAAAGGCGGCGAACATCCGGATCCGCGACGATCTGGTCCGGGCTCCCCTCCGTTAGAATTTCACCAGCATAGACGATGTAGGCGCGGTCGGTGAGGCCCAGCGTTTCGCGGACATTGTGGTCGGTGATCAGCACGCCGATGCCGCGGTTGGTGAGATGGCGCACGAGATCCTGAATGTCGCCGACCGCGATCGGATCGATGCCCGCGAACGGCTCGTCGAGCAGCATGTAATTCGGGCGCGTCGCCAGCGCGCGCGCGATCTCGACCCGGCGGCGCTCACCGCCCGACAGCGCAATCGACGGCGATTTCCGCAGCCGCGTGATGTTGAATTCGTCCAGCAACGAGTCGAGTTGCTCCTCGCGCTTCTTGCGCGAGGGCTCGACCACTTCGAGCACGGCGCGGATGTTCTGCTCGACGGTGAGGCCGCGGAAGATCGAGGCTTCCTGCGGCAGATAGCCGATGCCGAGCCGCGCGCGCTGATACATCGGCAGCCTGGTGACGTCGTGGCCGTCGAGCTCGATCGCGCCGCGATCGGCCTTGATCAGGCCGGTGATCATGTAGAACACGGTGGTCTTGCCGGCGCCGTTCGGGCCGAGCAGGCCGACGGCCTCGCCGCGGCGCACATAGATGCTGACGCCACGCACGACCTGGCGGCTGCCATAGGCTTTTTCCACGCTATGCACAGCCAGGAAGCCCGGCCGCTTCAATAGCTGCGGCCCGCCGGCGCCGTTGGACCTGTTGGCTGCGGCCCGCGCCGGGTGCACCGCCGGCGAACGTGGCGGCTCGGGCTGGTAGTCACCCTGGAACTGGTCGGGTGCGCGCGGCTGGTCGCGCGCGATCGGCGGCGCATCCCGCACCGGGCTCGGCACGAGACCGCCGACGCTGCCGCCGAGATCGGTGATGTCGCGCGCAAATCCTGGCCGGCCGCGTTTGGCGGGGCGCCGACGGAACATGCTGAAAAGATCGACCATCCCCGCCTTCTAGCCTTCCACGGTGATCCCGCGCGGTGCTCGCGCGATCTGCCGCGCCGGCCTCGATTCGCCGACGCAGCATGAATGAAGGGATGTCTCATGCCCAGTGAAACACGCCCGAAAAGCGGGGGACCCCGCTTCGAAAGCCCTGCGCGCTAGATACAGTCTCACCAGGCAAGCTTCAACCTCGGATCGGCTAGATCCGACGCAAGGCGTTGATGTTCCTTCCGGAATTTACTTTTGGCGCTACTTTTTGCCGAGGCCGGGCAGCTGCAGCGGCGCACCAGGGCTGGGCTTTGCCGCCGCACCGGGCGCCCCCGAACCGCAATCATTGCCAGCGCCCTGCGGCAGCAGCACCTGAACCCGGCCGGTATCGGATTCCACCCGCGATACGCCGGTCGTCATGTCGACCTTCAACCGGTCGCCGCGCATCACGTTCTTGCATTGCGTCAGGACCACCTGGCCGCCCGAGCCGCCGCCGAGCATGGTGATGAGATTGGTCTTGGTATCGAACACGGCGGTCTCGCCGGTGACCACCTGGTCCTTCTGGGTGACGACGACATTGCCGTGCGCCTCCAGCCGCTTGATCGACGAGCTGCCGCCCGGCCCCGGCTGCGCCGACTGCATCGGCGCGCCGGTGCTGCCGGTCTTGGTCCCCTTTGCCGCGGGCTGCGGTGCAGCCGGCTTGTCGCCGCCGCCGGATTCGTAAAACACCACGAGTGTCTTCGAAGTCATGGTGGTGTCGCCCTGGATGACCTTCACGTTGCCGGAGAAGGTTGCTTCCTTCTTCTTGTCGCGCATCTCGAGCGAGGCGGCCTCGATCTGGATCGGCTGATCGCGGTTCTGCGAAAAGCCCTGCATCGCGTTGGGCACGCCCTGCGTCACGGCTTGCGCGAGTGCCGCACCCGGCGCAAGCAGCGCGACGCCGGCGGCAAGCGCGGCCGCGTTGAAGATGCCACTGCGCCTGTCGTCATTGCGCGAGAAAAAACGGATCATGAAAATCACTTTGAATTGGCGGATTTGTTCTTGGACTTGGCTGCCGGTGCCGACTCGGCCGGCGCAGGCTGCGCGGCGGGGTCGTCAAGCTTGTCGAGATTCATCACCACATTGCCTTCGAAACGGATGACGTCGCCGCCTTCCGTAATGCGCAGCCGGTCGGCGGTGAGCGTGCCGTTGGTGAGCTTGACGTCGACGCGCTCATCCGACGTCACCGTGCCCTTGCCCATGTCGACGAAGGCCGAGTTCAGCCGCGCTTCATAGCCGGTCGAGGTGCGCAGGAAGATATCCTTGTGCAGGTCGAGCTGCTGCGCCTTGTTGTCGAAGCGGCCGGTGCGGGCATCGAGCAGCAAGGTGGACTTGTCTTCCATCAGCACCTTTGAGCGCAGATCGTTGAGATCGACATGGTCGGGGTCGGTGATGTCCTGCGTCGCTGTCTTGGCCCAGAGCTCGTAGGGCCGCTGGTCCGGCGTGAAGCCGGAGAGGTGCGGCGATTCCATCGTGATCTTGGTACCGGTGACCACGAGATTTCCGGAGTCGAGCTTGACCGGGATCTGGAACGGATTGAGCAGGGTCGAGACGAGGACGATCGCCGCCAGTGACGCAGCAACCGTGACCGGCACGGCAATGCGCAGAATCCGGACCAGGCGGCTGTGGCGCGCCGCGCTGGCAAACTTCGCCGCGAGCGCGGCGTCGTAGGTGGGATTGTGGGCCGAATTCACCGCTGCTCCAGGGTGTCGTTCGCCTTGTCCGGTTGAAGGCCGCGCCATTGTACCCGGCTGCGCCCAAAGATGCAGCCCGCGACAGGCCGCATGAAAGTGTCCGAAACGGGGCGGCGGCCCAACCTAACCGCCCGTGACCGCCTCAGGAATGCGCGAAAATGTCCTCGTCCTCCCAGCCCTGGAGGTCGAGCAGGGCACGGGTCGGCAGGAAGTCGAAACAGGCCTTGGCCAGCTGGGTTCGACCCTCCCGGACCAGCATGGCATCGAGCCGCTCGCGCAGCGCATGCAGGTGCAGCACGTCGGAGGCGGCGTAGGCGAGCTGCGGCTCGGTCAGGCTGTCGGAACCCCAGTCGCTGGACTGCTGCTGCTTGGAGAGGTCGACATTGAGCACCTCGCGGACGAGGTCCTTCAGGCCATGGCGATCGGTGTAGGTGCGGGTCAGGCGCGAGGCGATCTTGGTACAATAGATCGGCCCGGTCATGACGCCGAAGCTCTGGTACAGCACCGCGATGTCGAACCGCGCGAAATGGAAAATCTTCGTGATGGCGGGATTGGCCAGCAGCGCCTTCAGGTTCGGCGCATCGGTGTGGCCCTTGGGGATCTGCACCACGTCGGCGCTGCCGTCGCCGGGCGAGAGTTGCACGACGCAGAGCCGGTCACGGTGCGGGTTCAGGCCCATGGTCTCGGTGTCGATCGCGACCGCCCCGGCGTAGCGAGAGAGGTCGGGCAGGTCGCCGCGATGCAGGCGTACGGTCATGGCGTTTCAGAACCTCGGGTCGAATCGGCTTGTCGGCACAATAAGCTAATCTGGATTGTCCGCGATGTATCCACTCGCGGCCACCCGTGCAAGCGCGGATGCCGCAAAAGCCGGCTCAGATCGCCGCCAGCATGATGCAGATCATCGCGGCGACCGTGATGCGGCTGGCGCCGTCGCGGAAGGTGTAGAGAATGGGATCGTCCGGCATCTCGCGGCGATGCGCCATCATCAGGGCGCGGCCGAACCAGTACAGCAGCAGCGGGGTCAGCAGCCACAGCATCCACGGCCGGCTGTACAGCGGCATCACCGCCGACGAGGAGACATAGAGCGAGAACACGGTCACCGCATTCATCGCGCTCGCCGCCGCCATCGCGCCGATGATGTGAAGATCCGTGATCCTGTAGTCGCGGTTGGAGGGATCGGCGAGGCCGGCGCTCTCGCGCATGCTGAGCTCGCTGAAGCGCTTGATCAGCGCCAGCGAGGTGAACACGAACAGCGAAAAGATCAAAAGCCATTCCGACAACATCACATCGACACCGACCGCGCCGGCGATGATGCGCAGGCTGTAGAGGCCGGCGAGCGTGACGACATCGACCAGCATCTTGCGCTTGAGCACGAGCGAATAGGCGATGGTCGTGGCGAGATAGCCGCCGAGCACGGCGAGGAACAGCGGCGAGATGGCGAGGCTCGCCGTCACCGCAAACAGCCACAGCGCGGGGATCGCGAGCAGCGCCGATGAGATCGGCAGATCGCCGGCCGCGAGCGCGCGATGACGCTTGGTCGGATGCTGCCGGTCGGCGGCGAGATCCAACAGGTCGTTCATCAGATAGGCGCCGGACGCGCAGGCCGAGAACGCCGCGAACGCCAGCAGCGAATAACCGAGCGTCGGAAGATTCATCTGATGCGCGGTGATGGCCGGCACGAACACCAGCGTGTTCTTGGCGTATTGATAGACCCGCAGCGCCTTCGCCCAGGTCTTCAGGCTCACGCTCTGGCTGCCGCGCGTCTCGATACGCGCGACGCCCGCGCGATCGAACGGCAGGCCGTCGCCGCCGGCGAGATCATCAGGCGTCACCACGCCGTCGAAGCCGAGATGCGCGGCGATGCCGGCGGCATGGCCGGAAAAGCGGCCCGCGGCCAGATAGATTTTCTCGCCCCGCGCCCGCGCCGCGAGCGCCTGGTTCAGCACATCGGAATCATAGGGCAGATGGGCGTAATCGATCTCGGCTTGCGCGAGCACGGCCTCCAGCGCCGCCATGCCCGGGCGTCCGCGAGCGCCGAAGCGGCCCAGCATGCGGCCGGGGCTGGAGAACAGCGCCTCCATCAGCAGCTCGGACCGCAACAGCGCGCCTTCGAGATCGACGACGAGCACCCGCGCAACCGCCGCCGTCACCGACGGCTCGGACATGCCAGAATCGTACTGCCAGGCAGGCTGCTCCATCCGAAAACGCTCTACACACCGCAAAGCTGACCGGCTTGGAGAGGCCGGGGAGCAGGGAAATGGACCTCAGCGAGCCTAGGGGGCATTCGCTAAGGGCGGCTTAATCGGGGCCGACCTGGACAGGTCGCCCCCTGCGGCGCTTTCTCGAGCCGTTCCCCCGGAAATGCCGGGCGCGGCCGTGGCTGTTGCCCGGATCCCACAGCCCGGCGCACACTTCCTGTTCCCGCAGATCCCGGGCGATCCGCCCCGTGCAGATCGCCCCGATCGACCCTATCTGCCAGTTTCGCGCGGCTCGGCCGCGCCTGCCCCATGAATCGAGACCCATGACCGAACAGACGCTCGCCGCGCCTATTGACGATCCATCGGACCGCCCGCGCGGCTTCTCGCGCTACCAGACGCTTCTCATCGCGCTGCTGGCGCTCACGCAGTTCACGATCATCCTCGACTTCATCATCATGTCGCCGCTCGGCGCCATCCTGATGCCGGCGCTCGACATCACCGCCGCGCAATTCGGCGTCGCGGTGTCGGCCTATGCTTTCAGCGCCGGCATTTCGGGCATCCTGGCCGCGGGCTTTGCCGATCGCTTCGACCGCAAGCGCCTGCTGCTGTTCTTCTATGTCGGCTTCACGCTCGGCACCTTGCTCTGCGCCGTTGCGCCGAACTACCACGTGCTGCTGCTCGGCCGGATCGTGACCGGATTGTTCGGCGGCGTGATCGGCTCGGTCGTGCTCGCCATCGTCACCGACCTGTTCGCGCTGCAACTGCGCGGCCGCGTGATGGGCTTCATCCAGACCGCGTTCGCCGCAAGCCAGGTGCTCGGCGTTCCCGCCGGGCTGTTTCTCGCCAATCATTGGAGCTGGCACGTCTGCTTCATCGCGATCGTGGGCCTGTCGATCGTCACGATCGCCGTCGTCGCGCTGGTGATGGAGCCGGTCGACGCGCATCTGAAGCTGAAGCAGGACAGAAACCCGTTCCACCACCTGATCGCGACGATCGGCGAGCCGCGCTACACGCTGGCCTTCGCGGTGACGACGCTGCTCGCCACCGGCGGCTACATGCTGATGCCGTATTCAAGCGCGTTCACGGTGAACAATATCGGCATCGACATGGCGCATCTGCCGACGATCTATCTCGTCTCCGGCCTGTTCAGCATCGTCACCGGACCCATGGTCGGCCGCGCCAGCGACACCTTCGGCAAATACCCGACCTTCGTGTTCGGCTGCGCGATGACCATCGTCATGGTGCTGATCTACACCCATCTCGGCCACGTCTCGCTGGTCACCGCGATCACCGTCAACGTGCTGATGTTCGTCGGCATCTTCTCGCGCATGATCCCGTCGCAGGCGCTGATCTCGGCGATCCCCGACCAGAGCCAGCGCGGCTCCTTCAGCGCGGTCAGCGCCTCGCTGCAGCAGCTCTCCGGCGGGCTCGGCTCGGTGCTCGCAGCCGCGATCATCTCGCAACAGCCCGACGGCTCGCTGCTGCACTTCGAGCGCATCGGCTACGTCGTCGTGACGACGACGATCATCACGCTGGTGGCGATGTATTTCGTGCAGAAGGGCGTGGCCGACCGGGCGGGGAGGAGCGTGGTGTGAGGGGGCCGAAGCGCCAAGGCCACAGAGGCCCCAGGATCGCAGCTGCGATCCCTACCGGTCTGAGATCACTCTCGTTTTGGGGACCAAATCCCGAAAAATGGTGCCCAGGAAAGGATTGCATGGACCACCTGAGAAGCTATTGATAAATCGAACATTTTTCAATCATCAGCTTGCGATGTTACACACACCTGTGGACAGCCTTCAGCCCCGGCTCAAGCAGATCGGAACCGGGGCCCAAAACGATCGTGATCCGGATTGATTTTCAGACCATTTGCGGTCTGTTCAGGCAAGCATTGCACCTTGTAGTGTCCTGCGGGGGAGATCAGCACAGGTTGTCGAGGTTCCCACCCGCTTTCGCGAGCGTGATGAATGAGCCGTGCTTTGACCGCTTCGTGATCTCACTCGCCTAGACAAATAGCAGATCGGCTAAGCCAGTATGAACATCACCGAAATCGAATCCGACCTCCAAGAATTGGTCGACAAGCCATTTGATCCGCGCACTTTTGTTTTCCGGCTGCTCGAAATTTACAAGGCACCGAAGGCCACGGTAACAAAGCTTAAGCAGGGCGCGAGCAACCAGGCCAAGAACGCTGGAGACGTACTCTGGAAAAACAAACTGTTCTTCCGTGTTGCGGCGAAAGGCCAATCGGCCAACACGGTCGATGCGATGTGTTCCGATCCGCTCGTAAAGAAACATCACCCGCGCTTGATCTTTGCAACTGATGGGCGTGAAGTCTACTGCAAAGATGTTAAGGCCGATCAGGCGATCGATCCGCCGTTCAAGCGGCTGAACGACCATTTCCTCTTCCTGCTGCCATTGGCGAACATCGAGAGATACGAAGCGCCGTCTGAGAATCCCGCCGACATAAAAGCTACGGGCAGAATCGCTAAATTGTACGACGCCATCCTTGAGGCGAATCGCGATTGGATTCAGCGCGACTACACTCATGACCTAAATCAATTTATGGCCCGTGTTCTCTTTTGTTTTTTCGCTGAAGACACATCCATATTCGAGAAAGACATTTTCACTTCAACTGTTCTCGACCGGACACAAGAAGACGGGTCAGATACCTCTTCCGTGCTGGCCATCCTGTTCGACGCGATGAATACGAAGCCGGAGGAGCGCAAGCGTCTTCCCGCATTCGCAAAAAGCTTCCCCTATGTGAACGGAGGACTATTTCGCGACAAGACGGAAGTCCCGAAGTTTTCTAAGCGAGCCCGCCGACTCCTAAAAGAATGCGGCGAGCTTTACTGGAAGGACATCAATCCGGATATCTTTGGCTCCATGATACAGGCCGTAGCGCAACCAGGTCTCCGCGAAGACATGGGCATGCACTACACGTCGGTTCCGAACATTATGAAAGTCCTGCAATCCCTCTTTTTGAACGGACTTGAGGAAGAGTTCTTTGCCGCTAAGGACAGCGAAAGCAGATTGGGTCGGCTGCTTGAACGCATCTACAACATTCGAGTTTTCGACCCCGCATGCGGCTCCGGCAACTTCCTAATCATTGCGTACAAGGAACTCCGCAAGCTAGAAATGCGAATATTTGAGCGTCAAAAAGTGATCGCAAGGCAATGGCGATTGCCGATGACCCAAGTGAAGCTGACTCAATTCTACGGGATTGAACTCACCGACTTCGCGGCGGAAACAGCAAAGCTGTCGCTATGGATTGCTGAGTATCAGATGAACGAGGTCTTTAAGGCAACGTTCGGAGAGGCTCCTCCGACCTTACCGCTGCGAGACAGCGGAAATATCATTCAGGGAAATGCCGCTGGGATAGATTGGTCTTCGGCGTGCCCTCCCAAGAAGAACGCCGAGACTTTCATCGTCGGCAATCCCCCTTACCTCGGAAGCGGGAATCAGTCGCCAGAACAAAAAGACGATATGCAGCGGGTCTTCAAGCCGTTGCTCAAGACCTATAAGGACCTCGATTACGTTGCCATCTGGTTCGTAAAAAGCGCCGAATACTGCCAGCGCTTCTCGGCTGAATCAGGGCTCGTCGCGACTAACTCAATCTGTCAGGGCGAGCAGGTCGCCATGCTTTGGCCTTTGATATTTGAGCGCGATGTTGAAATCGGCTTCGCCCACCAATCATTCCGATGGCATAACAGCGCCGCAAACAAAGCTGTCGTAACGTGCGTCATCGTCGGGCTACGCAAGCGGCAAAAGCGAGCGAAGGTGCTTTATTCCGGCAGCATATCTCGCGCCGTACGCAACATCGGGCCGTATCTCATCGAGATGGACGACTTGATAGTCGTCAAAAGGCGGCTTCCTTTGAGCGCAATAAGCAAGATGGATTACGGAAACAAGCCAACAGACGATGGCGAGTTCATCCTCTCAAACGAAGAACGGCAGAGCTTAATTGCTGCACACCCTAAGGCGACCAGTCTGATTCGGCGCTATATCGGCTCCCGTGAATTCATTCAGGGCGATGAGCGCTGGTGCCTTTGGATAGAAGATCGAGACCTAAAACTCGCAGCGTCCATCCGTCCAATCGCTGACCGCATCGAAAAGGTTCGGCGATTTCGTACGCGGAGCGTCGGCAAGCAAGCGAACGACAACGCCCGCACTCCTCATCGATTTGTATTTGCACCGCACAGAGATACCAACAATATCGTAGTTCCAAGGCACGTCTCGGAAGACCGGCAATACTTCACCGTCGGATTCAACGATGGACGGGACGTCGTGATCGCCGACTCTGCGGCGGCAGTGTACTCCGCGCCGGGTTATGTCTTCTCCTTGCTTTCCTCCAAGCTGCATCTGGTTTGGCTGGCCACAGTGGGCGGCAAAATTAAGACGGACTATCGTTACTCTAACACGCTCGTTTACAATACTTTCCCCGTTCCCTTCTTGTCCGAAGACCAAAGACTTGCTCTGGAAGATCACGCTCTGGATATTCTGGGCATACGCGAGACTTTCCCTGGCCAAACTATTGCGTGGTTATACGACCCCGAAACAATGCCAGGCGAACTACTCGACGCTCATCGGCGGCTGGATACCACTCTGGAAACTATCTACATTGGGCGCCCCTTCCGGGATGACAATGAGCGCCTTGAGCACCTATTTCGACGCTATCTTGCTATGTGCAAAGCGGAAGCTGCGTCAGACACTGCCGTCCGGAGAACTGCATAATGGCTGACTTTGTTACAGTTACATATGGCCAGACTGGAGCAAGCCAGGCAATAGACGCCAAGGGGATGCGAGCGATGCAGGCTCGCGCATTCGACGCCCGCAATTCCCAGTATCTACTCGTGAAGGCTCCTCCCGCATCTGGGAAGTCGCGCGCTCTGATGTACATCGGCCTAGATAAACTTGAAAATCAGGGGTTATCAAAAGTCATCGTCGCGGTGCCGGAGCGATCGATCGGTAACTCCTTCAAGACTACTCAATTGACGAAGACTGGGTTTTTTCGCGACTGGATAGTTGAGCCCAAGCGTAATCTGACTGACTCGGCAGGCACCTCAGGAAAGGTCGCGGCGTTTAAAGAATTTATGCAGTCCCCAGACCAGATTCTGATTTGTACACACGCCACGCTCCGATTTGCTTTCGACGAGCTCGGCGTGTCGGCATTCGCAAACTGTCTTCTAGCGATCGACGAATTTCATCATGTCTCAGCTGACGAGAACAACCGCCTAGGCGAAGTCGTTCGCGCCCTTATGCAGGACGACAAGGCTCACATTGTGGCAATGACTGGATCATATTTCCGGGGCGACACGGCTCCCGTACTTGATCCGGAGGACGAGGGTCGATTCAACCGCGTCACTTACACTTATTATGAGCAGCTGAACGGCTACAAAGACTTAAAGACCTTGGGCATTGGATACCACTTCTATCGCGGCCGATACGTCGATGCCATCAACCAAGTTTTGAACCCCGATCTTAAAACGATCGTACACATTCCTCACGTCCGATCCGCTGAGTCGACCTCCGACAAGTATGACGAGGTTGACCGTATTCACGATCACCTTGGAACGGTTATCGG
>Ga0207426_1001819_pt1 | contig 15806 bp, 15 predicted proteins | sample AraplaMF_Cvi_mMS_FD_184265 | JGI IMG/M metagenome (GOLD analysis project Ga0207426, IMG submission 184265) | Arabidopsis root microbial communities from the University of North Carolina, USA - plate scrape MF_Cvi_mMS (SPAdes) (version 2) | ecosystem: Host-associated > Plants > Roots > Endosphere... | reverse complement strand
GGATGGGTCGCTTGCGCGAGATCGCGCGCCGCGCACGTCTCGACGACGCGTCCGCCATACATCACCGCGACGCGGTCGCAAAACGACATCACGAGCGGCAGATCGTGGCTGATGAACACGAGCCCCGTGTCGTGGCGCTCGATCATCTCGTCGAGCACGGCGAGCACCTGCATCGACACGAGGACGTCCAGCGCGCTCGTGGGCTCGTCGGCGATCAAGAGGCGCGGCCCGGCAGAGACCATCATCGCGATCATCACGCGCTGGCCCATGCCACCTGAAAGCTCATGCGGATATGCATCCGCGACGCGCTGCGGATCGCGGATATGCACCGCTTCCAGCGCCGCGACGATGCGCTCGCGCAGCACGCGCCGGCTCTCTTTCACGCCTTGCCGCACGAAGGTTTCGCGCATCTGCTGCGCGACGGTCATCACCGGATTGAGCGAGAACTTCGGGTCTTGCAGGATCATGCTCATGCGTGTGCCGCACAAGCGGCGGCGCTCTTTGGGGCGCATCGCGAGCAGGTCCCGATCTTCGAAGCGCAGCGCCTTGGCGGACCATTTCGCCTCGGGCGGCAAGAGCCCGAGCAACGCGCGCCCCGTCAGGGATTTGCCCGATCCCGATTCCCCGACGATGCCGAGCCGCTCGCCCCGCCGCACCGTCAGCGATACGCCGCGCACCGCGGGCATGAGCGCGCCGTCGTGGCCCGTGAAGGCCACTTCCAGCTCGTCGATATGCGCCAGCGCGTCGGACAAGTCAGCCTCCATGACGCGGATCGAAGACGTCGCGCAGACCGTCGCCGAGCAGGTTAAAGGCGAGGCTCACCGCGAGGATCGCGAGGCCGGGAATCGTCGCGACCCACCACGCGTCGAGCAACACATTGCGGCCCGCCGCAACCATGTAACCCCATTCCGGGCTCGGCGGCTGAGCGCCCAGGCCGAGAAACCCCAGTCCCGCGACGGCGAGAATGATGCCGGCCATGTCGAGCGTCGCCCGCACGATCACCGACGACGAGCACAGCGGCACGATATAGCGCAGCAGAATGCGCAGGTGCGATGCGCCTTGCAGACGCGCGGCGTGGATGTAATCGGCCCGCGCGAGCCGCAGCGATTCCGCGCGCGCGAGTCGCGCATACGGCGGCCATGCGGTGATGGACAGCGCGATCACCGCATTGAGCACGCCCGGCCCGAGCGCGGCGGCGAACGCGAGCGCGAGCACGATCTTCGGAAACGCGAGCGCAACATCGGTCACGCGCATCAGCACCGTATCGACGATGCCGCCGCAGTAGCCCGCCACCGTGCCGATCGCGAGGCCGACCGGCACGACGAGCACGACGACGAGCATGGCGATGGCCAGCGTGAGGCGCGAGCCGTGCACGAGCCGCGAGAGAATGTCGCGGCCGAGCTGGTCGGTGCCGAACCAGTGCGCCGCGCCGGGCGGCGTGAGACGTTCGGCGAGCACTTGCTGCAACGGATCCTGCGAGACGAGTATCGGCCCGACTGCCGCAACCACGACGAGCAGCAGCAGGATCGCGAGTCCGAGCATGCTGAGCGGATTCGACGAGAACCGCCGCCAGCGCCGATAAGCCCGGCCGAGCGCGGCCTGGCGCGGGGACGCGGGCGTATCGGTGAGAAGCCACGTGCGCAAACCCGATCGCGCCGGTTTCATCTGCGCAAAGTCCTCCATGTCAGCGCGTGCGCGGGTCGAACACGCGGTAGAGCGCGTCGGTCAAAAGATTGAGCGCGATGAACGTCGCGCCGATCACGAGCGTGCTGCCGAGCACGGCGTTCATGTCGGCATTGAGCAACGCGCCCGTCAGATACGAACCGATGCCCGGCCACGCGAACACGATCTCGGTCAGCACCGAACCTTCGAGCAGATAGCTGTACGCGAGCGCGATCACCGTCAGAAGCGGCACGGCGATATTGCCGAACGCATGCCGCCAGATCACGCGGCGCTCGGGCAGGCCTTTGGCACGCGCGGTCGTCACGTATTCCTGGCTCAGTTGTTCGAGCATGAACGAGCGCGTCATGCGCGACAGATACGCGATCGAATAAAACGCGAGCACGCTCGCCGGCAGCGCGATATGAGAGAACGCGTTCCTGAAGACATCCCATTCGCCGGCGACGAGCGAGTCGATCAGCAGACTGCCCGTGCGCGTGTCGACCATGCCGTCGTAGACCGGATCGATGCGCCCCGGCCCCGACACCCAATGCAGCCGCGCATAGAACAGCAGGAGGCCCATCAGCGCGAGCCAGAACACCGGCACCGAACTGCCCGCGAGCCCGATCACGCGCGCAATGTGATCGACGATGCGATTGTGCTTCACCGCGGCCGCGACGCCGAGCGGCACGCCGATCGCAATGCCGATGAACGTCGAGAGCGTCGCGAGTTCCAGCGTCGCCGGAAAGACGCGTTTGATGTCGTCGATCACGGGATTGGCCGTCAGCAATGAGACGCCGAGATTGCCGTGCAGCACGTCGCGCGCGTAGATCACGAACTGATCGATGAGCGGCTTGTCGAGCCCGAGCCGCAAGCGCGCGGCGGCATACGCGCCCGCGGACGCGCGGTCGCCGAGAATTGCAAGCACCGGATCGATCGGAATCTTGCGGCCGATGAAGAACGTGATGGCAAGCAGGCCCGTGAACGTGATGACGAGCATCGCGATCCAGTGCGCGAGCGCAAGCGCGATGCGCACGCCGCCCCGATGCGCGCTCATGGCGCGCACGCGCTCGATGAACGTGACCGTGCTCACTGCTTCCTGATGTTTCGGTAGGACACGAGATCGTTGATCGGCCCGACTTCGAGACCGGTCACACCGGGACGCGCCGCGACCTGCGACACCTTCTGGAACATGATCACGAACGGCGACTTCGCGAGCACTTCACGCTGCATTTTCTCGTAGAGATGCGCACGCTTTTTCGTATCGCTTTCGGCGAGCGCCGCGTTGGTTTCCTTAGTGAGTTGCGCAATGTCCCACGCGTTGCGCCATGCAAGCATCTTGTAGCTCGATGCATCCGAGTTGTCGGGGTTCCACACGAAACCCTGCGCGTTGCTGTGCGGATCGATGTAATCCGCCGACCACTCGCCGATATAGATGTCATGCGCGCGCGCCCGATAGCGTCCGAGCGTCTGCTTGTTATCGCTCGGCATGAGCTGCACCTTGATGTTGGCGAGCGCGAGATTCGCCTGCACCGCCTGCGCGATCTCGCTGTACGGATAGTCGTTGCGCACGTCCATCTTCACGGTGAAGCCGTTGGCCAGACCCGCCTTGGCGAGCAGCGCCTTCGCCTTCGCGACGTCCTGGTGATACGGGTTCTCGTTCAGCGCGCCGAGAAAGCCTTCTGGCAGAAACGTCTCGTGAACCTTGTAGGTCGTGCGGATCACGTTTTTCTGGATGCCCTGATAGTCGATCAGCCACTTCATTGCTTCCCAGACCTCGGGCTTCGCGAGATTCGGGTTCTTGTTGTTGAGGCCGAGATACATGAGCGTGGCCTGAGGCACGGCCGTCGCCTTGATGACGCCGCTCTTCGAGAGCGTGTCGAGATCGTCGGGGCTCAGATCGCGCGCGACGTCGATGTCGCCGTTCTGGATCATCAGGCGCTGGCTTGCCGCCTCTGTCACGTGACGCAGCACGATGCGCTTCATGGCGAGCGGAATGCGATAGCCCTCGAAGCGCTGCAGCACGATACTGTCGTTCGCGGTCCACTTCACGAGCTTGTAGGCGCCCGAGCCGGCTTCGTTGGTCTTGAGCCACTCATTGCCGTAGTCGTTGCCCTTCGCGTGCGACTCGACGAGCTTGCGATCCACCACCGACGCCGGCCACGAACCGAGCACGTTGAGCACGAAGGTCGGCGCGTAACGTTGGTCAGTCGTGATGGAGACGGTCGTATCGTCGATCTTCTTCACGTTCTGCAATGCGTTCGCCTTGGTCAGGCCGATGCCCGCGAGCACCGCCGCCGCACCCTTGTCGAGCAGCGCGGTGCGCTGAATCGACCATGCGACGTCGTCGGCTGTCAGCGGATTGCCGGAGTGGAACTTGAGGCCCGGGCGAATCTTGAACGTGAACGTGAGGCCATCCTGACTCGCGCTCCAGGACTCGGCGACGTCGCCATTGAATTTCGACGGGTCTTTCAGGTCGACGCGCACCAGCCGGTCATACGTGTTCGCGACATATTCCTCCGGCACCAGTTCGTAGATTTCGCCGGGATCGAGCGAAGTGAATTCATCGAGCAGCGTCGCCATGACGAACATGTCCTTCGGCGTCGCCGCCTGCACGCCCGACAAGCCCGTGAATGCCGTCAGCGCCGAGGCGAGCATGACCGCCGCCAATGCCTTTTTCATGTGATGTCGTCCTGTTGGTATCGGGTTCACATCAGCCGCAGCGGGCCGCTTTCTTCGTTGTCGATCAGAGCAAGTTCGCGCGAGCCTGGCAATTCGTAATGCCACCACTCGCTTTTGATGTGCGTGAAGCCCGCGCCGTGCATCACGCCGAGCAACAGCGTTCGATTACGCTGGACGTGCTCCGGCAGGCCGAAGTGGAAATGCTCGGATTCGACGACCATCGCGTCGAATTCGGTGCCCATGTCGAGCGCGTTGCCATCGCGATCGACGAGTGTCAGGTCCACCGCCGTGCCGCGGCTATGGTTCGAGCCGCGGCCGAGTTCGGCGATGAACGTCGGATCGGGCAGGAAATCCCACAGCACCTTCTGCGCTTGCGGCGGACGATAGGCGTCGAAAATCCGAAGCGTCGTGCCGATGCTGCGCGCGATATCGACGGCCTTTCTTAGCGCGGCTTCGGCGGGTTCGAGCAGCAGGCAATGCTGCGCCTTGTAGATCGGCTTGCCGGTGAAGTTGCGATCGGTCGCGTAGACGAGATCGATCTGGACATTGTGCGTTTCGGGCGTGATATGCAGCAGGCGGGACCGGGTCATGTAAGCGTTTCGTATCGATTTATTCCGATACACGAACCTTAACGCGTTAGAAAAATCCGCGAAACCCTTTATTTCGGGTGGTTCCGGCGATTCACGACAGGAGCGGCCAGCGCGCGAGGACTTCGTATTGCGACCGGCCGATGAAGCTGCGCACGAGCGCGAACTCGTGCGCGGTCCATGCGATGGGTTCGACGGCCTGGCGCGCAATGCGGTGCTCGTCGTAGAGCAAGGTCACGTGGGGCGTGAAGCGGGGATGGCGTTTGAGGGCGATGCCGGCGGCTTCGAGCGCGGTGCCGAGCGTGTGTTCGAGGGCGCCGAGTGGCTCGGCGACATCGCCCGACAGAACGAGCGGGCGCTTCGCGCGGCGGCCGGCAAAGCTCCCGATGCGATCGAGGACGAGTTCGACGGGCGGCGATGCGATTCGGCAAGCCGCGGTGCGTGCTTGCGCGACCACATCTGCGGGAACGCCTGCGAAGGCGCCGAGATAAAGCAGCGTGACGTGAAGGCGATCGGCGGGAATCGCCCTCGCCTTCAGCCTATGTTCGATGCGCAGCCGCGCCGCCAGTTCGGCGATTCGTGCAGCGGCGGCTGCGTCGGGATAGAGCGCAAAAAAGAGCGAGTCGGTGATGCGCTCGCCCGGTTTGAGGTCGGGTGCCGTGTCACTCATGCGCCCGACTCGTGGTCAATGTGAAGCGACGCGCGGTCACTCCCACTCGATTGTCGCCGGCGGCTTCCCCGAGATGTCATACACCACCCGATTGATGCCACGCACTTCATTGATGATGCGGTTGCTCACATGCCCGAGCAGTTCATGCGGCAGATGCGCCCAATGCGCGGTCATGAAGTCGAGCGTCTGCACGGCGCGCAGCGCGACGACGTACTCGTACGTGCGGCCATCGCCCATCACGCCGACGCTCTTCACCGGCAGGAACACCGCGAACGCCTGGCTCGTGAGGTCATACCACGACTTGCCGGTTTCCTTGTCGATGGTATTGCGCAGCGTCTCGATGAAAATCGCATCCGCACGACGCAGCAAATCCGCAAACTCGCGCTTCACTTCGCCGAGAATCCGCACGCCGAGACCCGGACCCGGGAACGGATGGCGATACACCATCGCAGGCGGCAGTCCGAGCTTCACGCCGAGCTCGCGCACTTCGTCCTTGAAGAGTTCACGCAACGGCTCGAGCAACTTGAGATTCAGCGTCTCCGGCAGGCCGCCGACATTGTGATGGCTCTTGATGGTGTGCGCGCCCTTCTTGCCCTTGCCCGCCGATTCGATCACGTCCGGATAGATCGTGCCCTGCGCGAGCCACCTGGCGTCGGTGAGCTTGTCCGATTCCTTATGAAACACTTCGACGAACTCCGCGCCGATGATCTTGCGCTTCGCTTCCGGATCGGTGACGCCTGCGAGCTTTTGCAGAAACTCCTCGCTCGCGTCGACGTGAATCACTTTCACGCCCAGATGATCCGCGAACGTCGACATCACCTGCTCCGCCTCGTTCTGGCGCAGCAATCCGTGATCGACGAACACGCACGTCAACTGATCGCCGATCGCGCGATGCAACAGCGCCGCCGCCACCGACGAATCGACGCCACCCGAAAGGCCGAGAATGACGTGCTCACCGCCGACCTGCGCACGGATCTTCTCCACCGCCTCGTCGATGTAATGGCCCATCTCCCAATCCGCTTTCGCGCCGCACAGCTCCAGCACGAAGCGCTCGAGCATCGCGCGACCCTGCACCGTGTGCGTGACTTCCGGATGCCATTGCAGGCCGTAGAAGCGGCGGTCGTCGTCGGCCATCGCGGCGATCGGGCACGACGGCGTCGAGGCCATCAGCCGGAAGCCCGCAGGCAAGTCGACGACCTTGTCGCCGTGGCTCATCCACACCTTGAGCATCGACTCGCCCTGAGCGGCCTTGAAGTCCTCGATGCCTTCCAGGAAACCCGTGTGATTCAGCGCCTGCACTTCCGCATAGCCGAATTCGCGCACGTTGCCCAGTTCGACTTTGCCGCCGAGCTGATCGGCCATCGTCTGCATGCCGTAACAGATGCCGAGCACCGGCACGCCGAGATCGAAGACGATTTGCGGCGCGCGCGGCGACTTGGCCTCGGTGACCGAGCTCGGCCCGCCCGACAGGATGATGCCCTTGGGATCGAATTCGCGGATGAACGTCTCATCGACGTCGTACGGATGGATTTCCGAGTAGACGTGCGACTCGCGGATGCGCCGTGCGATCAGCTGGGTGACTTGGGAGCCGAAATCGAGAATCAGGATTTTGTCGTGCATGGCTGCGGCCAAAGGCTAGTGAACGATGAATGTCTGTGCTGCCGGACGCGACGTCGCGCAGCCCGTCTGCAAATAAATCGACGGCCGGCGAAAGGGCCGACCGTGCTTGTCTTGCGTGCTTGTCTTGCGTGCTTGTCTTGCGTGTTTGCGCTGCATGCTTGCGCTGCTGCACGTGCGTGCCTTGCGGCATGTGCTTCGCGCCCTCAACGTGGTGCGCGGCTCGCGTCGGGCCCGAGCGGATCGACTCTTCGACCCGTCGCCGGATCGATCTCGCCGCTGATCAGGGGTTCGATGCGCTTGCCGGTGACCGGATCGATCGCGCGGCCCGTCACCGGATCGAGCGTGCCGCCCGTGACGGGATCGACGGCGCCGTCCGGATGCGCGCGTATCGCGGCCGATGAGATCGGTGAAGCCGGATCGAGCGGACGCCCCGTTGAATCGATCGCGCGACCGGAAACCGGATCGATGGCCGTCGCTCCCGGCGCGCGCGCCGCGGGACGGACGCCGGCATCGATCGGCTCGACGCGCGACGAAGGCGCCGTGGCGCCCGTGCGAACGTCCTCGCGCTTTTGCGCCGCCTTCTTCTCCGCGCGCTGGGCCGACGCGGCGCCAGCCAGCGCCGCGCGCTCGCGTCGCCGCACCACCGACGACAGTCTCACGCTGCCCAAACCGAGTACCAGAAGCACGGCGCCGACCACCGCTGCGCTGATCTGTCCGAAGCCATCGACCTGCGGCGCATGCAGACCGAGCAGCCACACCAGCACCACGACCCCCGAGAGCCATTGCACATGACCCGAGACGCGGGCGGCCCGGGCCGTCAACGCGCCATCGACGGCCGCATGAAACGCGAGCCACGAAAGCCCGATGAGCGCGATGCCGAGCAGTTGCCCGGCAAACGCCGGCTGCACGCGGATCGAATCCAGTTGCAGCGCGCCGTACAAGCCCGCCCACGGCGTCAGCAGAAATAGCAGACCGAACGCCAGAAAAATCAGGGCATTGATGACGAGCACGACCCGCAGCAACGGCTTCATGATCGCTCCGCTTGATTAGTCGACGTGATAGTTGGGTGCTTCCTTCGTGATCTGCACGTCGTGCACATGCGACTCGCGCATGCCGGCCGCCGTGATCTGCACGAATTCCGCCTTCTCGTGCATTTCGCCGATGGTGCGGCAACCGCAATAGCCCATGCTCGCGCGCACGCCGCCGACGATCTGGAACAGGATGGCGTTGACCGAGCCCTTGTAGGCCACGCGGCCTTCGATGCCTTCCGGCACGAGCTTGTCGATGTTCGCCGAGTTGTCCTGGAAGTAGCGGTCCGCCGCCCCGTCCTTCATCGCGCCGACCGAGCCCATGCCGCGGTACGACTTGTATTGACGGCCCTGGTACAGGAAGACGTCGCCCGGGGATTCTTCCGTGCCGGCGAGCATGCTGCCCATCATGACGACGTTCGCGCCCGCCGCAAGCGCCTTCGAGACGTCGCCCGAGAAGCGCACGCCCCCATCTGCGATGACCGGCACGCCGGTGCCGCGCAGCGCTTCGGAGACGTTGGCGATCGCCGTGATCTGCGGCACGCCGACGCCCGCGACGATCCGCGTCGTGCAGATCGAGCCCGGGCCGATACCGACCTTCACCGCGTCCGCGCCGTATTCGACGAGCGATTTCGCCGCCGCTGCCGTCGCGATATTGCCGCCGATGACCTGCACGCGCGGGTAATTCTGCTTGACCCAGCGCACGCGCCTGGCTATGGCCGTGCGCGGTATCGACGACGATCACGTCGACGCCCGCCTGCGCCAGCAGGTCCACGCGCTCTTCATTGTCCGGACCTACGCCGACCGCCGCGCCCACACGCAGCTTGCCGTCCTCGTCCTTGCAGGCGTCCGGGTTTTCGGTCTGCTTGGTGATGTCTTTCACCGTCATCAGGCCGCGCAGCTCAAAGGCGTCGTTGACGACCAGCACGCGTTCCAGGCGATGGCTGTGCATCAACGCCTTCGCTTCGGCGAGCGACGTGCCTTCCTTGACCGTCACGAGACGCTCGCGCGGCGTCATGATGTTGCGCACCGGCTCGTCGAGACGCTCCTCGAAACGCAGGTCGCGGTTGGTGACGATGCCGATCAGTTGCGCGCCCTCGACCACCGGGAAGCCCGAAATGCCGTGCTGCTGCGTCAGCGCGATGACGTCGCGCACGCGCATCTGCGGCGGCACCGTGATCGGATCACGCACGACGCCCGACTCGAAGCGCTTCACTTTCGCGACTTCGCGGGCCTGTTCCTTGGCGGTGAGATTCTTGTGGACGATGCCGATGCCGCCCATCTGCGCCATCGCGATGGCGAGCCGGCCTTCGGTGACCGTGTCCATGGCTGCGGACACGAGAGGCATGTTCAGGGAAATATTGCGAGTCAGCTGGGATTTCAGGCTGGTGTCGCGCGGGAGAACGCTGGAGAACGCAGGCACGAGGAGCACATCATCGAACGTGAGTGCTTTCTGGATCAGACGCATGGCAAATCCTATGGGCGCAAAAGCAGATTATACCGATAGTTCCCTGCATTTTCACTGCCCGAACAGCAGCTTAGGCCATTCCGGCGCAAAATCCGCGCCGTGCGCGCCCGCGTGCCGGACACACCCGCCGTTGCAGTTTTCGACAAGACGGCCGCCCGGGGCCGCGTGCTACGCTTCGCGCCGTCAAGTGAAATAACGACCGGAGTCGGGCAATGCAGCGCGGTGTGATGTACGGAATGGCAGCGGGTGCGATCTGGGGCTTCATCTTTCTCGCACCACGGCTCTTGCCGGATTTTTCGCCGCTCGCCCTGAGCGTGGGACGCTATCTGATGTACGGCGCCGTGTCGCTCGCGGTCGCGCTGCCGATCGCTCGAAGGCTCCTCGCCAAACTCACGCGCGCCGATTTCATCGCGCTCGTGAAGCTGGCGCTGGTCGGCAACCTGCTCTACTACATGCTGCTCGCGAGCGCGGTGCAGCTCGTGGGCGTCGCGCCTTCGTCGCTGATCGTGGGGATTTTGCCCGTGACCGTCACGCTCGCCGGACGGCGCGACCACGGCGCGATCGACCTCAGGCGGCTCGTCGGGCCTTTGCTGCTCGTGCTGGCGGGCATCGCATGCATCAACCTGGACGTGTTCAGCGACGTGCTTTCACCCGCGGCCAGCAGCGAGCACGCGACCAGCGTGCTCACGCGACTGACCGGTCTGGCGTGCGCCCTCGGGGCGCTTGCGTCCTGGACTTGGTACGCGGTTGTCAACGCGCGCTATCTGCAAGCGAATCGCCACTTCGACGGCAACGAGTGGTCCGTGCTGTGGGGCATCGTGACGGGCCTGCTCGGACTCGTGCTCGGCGCGGTCATCTGGATGTTGCCCGCGGGCACGGTTCAGGGGAGCGTGCCGGTCGCACGCTGGCACCTGTTCTGGATCGTCTGTTTCGCGCTGGCGACCGGCGGCTCGTGGCTCGGCAACATGCTGTGGAATGCGGCGGCCAAGCGCTTGCCGCTCACGCTCGCGGGCCAGATGATCGTGTTCGAAACGCTCTTCGCCTTGCTTTACGCTTTCGTCTACGACGGCCGCTGGCCACGTACGCCGGAAGTGCTGGCGATTGTATTGCTGCTCGTCGGCGTGCTTTGGTCGGTCAGACAACACACGCTGGAGCCCGCCCCGGCGGGGGCGAAGGAAGCGCCCGCGCATTGAATCCGCTCAGCGCGAATCCTTCGACTGCCACTTGCGCCCTTCGATCGACCCAGCCTTGCGCGCCTTGTCGACACGGCGCTGACGCGCGGCCTTCGGATCGACCAACAGCCGCCGATAAATCTCCACGCGATCGAAATCGGCGAGCGCCGTATCGAGCGCCTTCACCTTGCCGAACACGCCGACCTTTTGCGTCGTCAGGTCGATGTCCGGATGCGCGCGCAGCACGCCGCTCGCGTCGATTGCATCGCGCACCGTCGCGCCCTCTTGCAGATCCACGCGCTTCAGAAACGCGCCGTCGGGCAGACCGTAGCAAACGTCGATATGCATCATGGCTTGCCGTAGCGCTGATCCGCACGCTTCACGAAGGAATCGACGAAAGTGTTGGCAATATGGCTGAACACCGGCCCGATGAGCTTCTCCAGGATCACATTGGAGAATTCATAGTGAAGCGCGAATTCGATCTTGCACGCGTCCGCGCGCAGCGGCGTGAAGCGCCAGTAACCGGTGAACTTCTTGAACGGGCCGCTCAGGAACTCCATATCGATGTTGGTCGGACGGTTCTGCGTGTTGCGCGTTGCGAAGTGCTGTTTGATGCCCTTGAAGCTGATGTCGATCTTCGCTTCCATGCCGCTTTCGTCCTGGCGGCCGATTTCGACGCCACCGCACCAGGGCAGGAAATTGGGGTAGTCGGCGACATCGGTGACGAGGTCGAACATTTCTTCCGCTGAATGGCGGATCAATACGGTTTTCTGGACGTCTGCCATATAGGGCGCAGCGGTGGCTGAATTGGGCGGCAACGCGCAAGAGAACGCGGGAGAAGTTCGAATGCCCGCCGGCGCGCTGCTAAAATCGTGATTTTAAACGAGTTGGGCACTTTCCATTCATGAGCATCATCGACAACAGAAAAGCCTTCTTCGATTACTTCGTCGAAGAGCGCTACGAGGCCGGTCTCGTGCTCGAAGGCTGGGAAGTCAAGGCGCTGCGCGCGGGCCGCGCGCAGATCAAGGAAGGCTATGTCGTGATCAAGAACGGCGAGCTCTTTCTGATCGGCACGCATATCAGCCCGCTGCCCGAGGCGTCGAAATTCGCCAATCTGGATCCGGTGCGCACGCGCAAGCTGCTGCTGCATCGCGACCAGATCGACAAGCTCATCGGCAAGGTCGAGCAGCGCGGGCATACGCTCGTGCCGCTCAACTTCCATTACAAGGACGGCCGCGTGAAATGCGAGATCGGGCTGGCGAAGGGCAAGAAGCTGCACGACAAGCGCGAGACCGAAAAGAAGCGCGACTGGGAACGCGAGCGCGGGCGGCTGATGCGCACGGCTTCGCGTTGAACGAATCGGGGCGCTTTGCAGCGCCCCGATTGCTTTGCCGCGTCAGCTCTTCCTGATGACGCCGCCGCCCTCGCCTCTCACGATGGTCAACGCCGACGCGATCATCGAACTCATATCGGACAGGTTGCCCGGCACGATCAACGTATTGCCCGTCTTCGCAATGTTGCCGAACGCGCCGACATACTGCTCCGCGATCTTCAGGTTCACCGCTTCCATGCCGCCCGTCGTCTGAATCGCCGTGCCGATTTTCTGAATGGCCTGCGCATTCGCCTCGGCCACCGCGAGAATCGCCGATGCCTCGCCTTGCGCCTGATTGATCGCCGCCTGACGCTCGCCTTCGGACTTCTGGATCGCGGCTTCGCGCGCGCCGGCGGCGAGATTGATCTGCTCCTGCTTGCGGCCTTCGGACGCGGCGATCAACGCGCGCTTTTCGCGCTCCGCGGTGATCTGCGCCTGCATGGCGTGGAGGATTTCCTTCGGCGGCGTCAGATCCTTGATCTCGTAGCGCAGCACTTTCACGCCCCAGTTCGACGCGGCTTCGTCGAGCGCATTCACGATGCTCTGGTTGATGAAATCGCGCTCCTCGAACGTCTTGTCGAGCTCCAGCTTGCCGATGACCGAGCGCAATGTCGTCTGCGACAACTGCGTGATCGCGAACACGAAGTTGCTCGAGCCGTACGACGCCTTCATCGCGTCGGTGACCTGGAAGTACAGCACGCCGTCGACTTGCAACTGAGTGTTGTCGCGCGTGATGCACACCTGGCTCGGCACTTCGAGCGGAATCTCCTTGAGCATGTGCTTGTACGCGATGCGATCGATGAACGGCAGCACGATATTGAGACCCGGCGTGAGCGTCGCGTGATAGCGGCCGAGCCGTTCCAGCACCCACGCATGCTGCTGCGGGACGATCTTGACCGTGTTCATCACGATCACAATGGCGATGATGAGCACGATGAGCGCGAAATACATTGTGTGACTCCTTCTTGTTGAGCGAGCTTGCTAGCGTTTGGCCGCGACGATCAGCCGATTCCCGTCCAGCGCCGTGATCCGGTAGTACCGCGCGCCTTCGGTTTCACCCGGCGCGAGTTCGACGTCCCACTGCGCGCCGCGATACATCACGCGCGCGCGACCGTCGCGCCATTGATCCACTTCCAGCGTCGCGCCGATATCGAGATTCACGGCCACGTCCCGCGACGCGTCGCGCCGTTTCCGGCTGCCGAAGCGCGAGCGCCGCAGCACCGCGACGGCGATCAGCGCGATCACGGCCGCCGCGCCCATTTGCACATGCGGCAACGCGCCTGACACGTAAGCGATGCCGCCGGCGATCATCCCCAGCGCGATCATGAGCAGATAGAACGTGCCGGTGAACAGCTCCGCGACGATCAGCGCGCCCGCCGCGACCCACCAGATCAATCCACTCGTCACCATCGCCGGTCTCCAAACGAAAACACCCCGGAGAAGTCCGGGGTGTTTTTTATAGCACGCTCGCGCCTTTCCGAAAGCATCCGGAAAGGCACTTCTGACTTATTTTGACAAGGTCTTAGCCAGTTGCTGCCATGTCTCGATGATCGTGTCCGGATTCAGCGACATCGACTCGATGCCCTGCTTCGCGAGCCACTCCGCGAGGTCCGGATGATCGGACGGGCCCTGGCCGCAAATGCCGACGTACTTGTTCATCCGCAGACACGTTTCGATCGCGCGCTTGAGCATGAACAGCACCGCTTCGTCGCGCTCGTCGAAGTCCGCCGCGAGCAGCTCCATGCCGGAGTCGCGGTCGAGGCCGAGCGTCAACTGCGTCAGATCGTTCGAGCCGATCGAGAAGCCGTCGAAGCGTTCCAGGAACTGCTCGGCGAGAATCGCGTTGGACGGCACTTCGCACATCATCACGAGCTTCAGATCGTTCTTGCCGCGTTCGAGACCGAACTTCTTCAGCAGTTCGACGACGCGATCCGCCTGCTTCACCGTGCGCACGAACGGCACCATGATCTGCACGTTGTCGAGACCCATTTCCTCGCGCACCTTCTTCAGCGCGATGCATTCCATGTGGAACGCCTCGGCGAAGTCTTCCGCGATATAGCGCGAAGCGCCGCGGAAACCGAGCATCGGATTCTCTTCGTCCGGCTCGTAGCGCGAGCCGCCGATCAGCTTCTTGTACTCGTTCGACTTGAAGTCCGACAGACGCACGATGACGGGCTTCGGATAGAACGCCGCCGCGATCGTGGCGATGCCTTCGGTCAGCTTGTCGACGTAGAACGCACGGGGCGACGCGTGACCGCGCGCGACGCTCTCGACCGCCTTCTTGAGATCGGCATCGACGTTCGGGTACTCGAGAATCGCCTTCGGATGCACGCCGATGTTGTTGTTGATGATGAATTCGAGCCGCGCCAGACCAACGCCCGCATTGGGCAACTGCGCGAAGTCGAACGCAAGCTGCGGATTGCCGACGTTCATCATGATCTTGACCGGAATCTTCGGCAGTTCGCCGCGCTGCACTTCGGTCACTTCGGTTTCGAGCAGGCCGTCGTAGATCTTGCCTTCGTCACCTTCCGCACACGATACCGTGACGAGCGCGCCGTCCTTCAGCACGTCCGTGGCGTCGCCGCAACCGACCACGGCCGGTACGCCCAGTTCACGCGCGATGATCGCCGCGTGGCACGTACGGCCGCCGCGATTCGTCACGATGGCCGATGCGCGCTTCATCACCGGCTCCCAGTTCGGGTCGGTCATGTCGGCGACGAGCACGTCACCCGGCTGAACGCGTTCCATTTCCGACGGATCGTGAATCACGCGCACGGGACCCGCGCCGATCTTTTGGCCGATCGCGCGGCCAGTCGCCAGCACGTTCGACTGACCCTTGAGCTTGAAGCGCATCTCGGCCTTGCCGGACGCCTGGCTCTTGACCGTTTCCGGGCGCGCCTGGAGGATGAAGATCTTGCCGTCGCGGCCGTCCTTGCCCCACTCGATGTCCATCGGACGCTGATAGTGCTTCTCGATGATGACCGCGTACTTCGCGAGTTCGATCACGTCTTCGTCGGTGATCGAGAAGCGGTTGCGCTGCTCGTGCGGCACGTCGACGGTCTTCACCCGGCCCGGCTCACCCGGCTTCGTGAATTCCATCTTGATGAGCTTCGAGCCGATCGAGCGGCGGATGATCGGATACTTGCCCTGCTCGAGCGTGGTCTTGAAGACGTGGAACTCGTCCGGATTCACCGCGCCCTGCACGACCGTCTCACCGAGGCCGTAGCTCGACGTGATGAACACGGTTTCCTTGAAGCCCGATTCGGTGTCGATGGTGAACATCACGCCCGCCGCGCCGACGTCCGAGCGGACCATGCGCTGCACGCCCGCCGACAACGCAACTTCGGCGTGCGTGAAGCCCTTGTGGACGCGATAGGAAATGGCGCGGTCGTTGTAGAGCGACGCGAACACGTGCTTCATGCGATCGAGGACGTCCTCGATGCCGACCACGTTCAAATAGCTTTCCTGCTGGCCCGCGAACGATGCGTCCGGCAAGTCCTCGGCGGTCGCGGACGAGCGCACGGCGAATGAAAGCTCTTCGGGCGAGC
>Ga0207426_1001818_pt1 | contig 15807 bp, 12 predicted proteins | sample AraplaMF_Cvi_mMS_FD_184265 | JGI IMG/M metagenome (GOLD analysis project Ga0207426, IMG submission 184265) | Arabidopsis root microbial communities from the University of North Carolina, USA - plate scrape MF_Cvi_mMS (SPAdes) (version 2) | ecosystem: Host-associated > Plants > Roots > Endosphere... | reverse complement strand
GAACTTGATAAGATTGTGATTGCCCGGGTGGAAGGGCATGCGGTGGCCGGTGGCTGCGGGCTGGTAACCTTGTGTGATCTGAGTTACGCCGTACCGGAAGCCTTACTGGGATATACCGAAGTGAAGATTGGGTTTATACCAGCGCTGGTAGCGGTTTTCCTGGTGCGTAAGATAGGCGAGGGCAGGTCTCGGGAATTGCTCTTGACCGGGAAACTGGTGACGGCTGATAAAGCGGCGGCCGATGGTCTTATTACCGCAGTAGTGCCTGCCGCGGAAATAGGTGCCCATGTGGCAAAAGTGGCCATGAGCCTGTGTAAGGAGGCATCTGCCAACTCGCTGAAAGTAACCAAAAAATTGATTGGCACAGTGTTGGACTTACCATTGGGAGAAGGGCTGCTGCACGCATCAGAACTGAACGCAGCTACCCGTGGACATGAAGATTGTAAACGCGGTATTGCCGCCTTTTTAAATAAAGAAAAGCTTACCTGGTAGTTAGTTGATCAACCATCACTATACCGCCACTAAACTAATACACCACACTATGTCATACCGGTTGCTATTAACTTTTATCTTGGGATGCTTCTCCGGCACAGTGCTGGCGCAGCGTACCGTTTCAGACGCAAAGATTATTTATAAAATGGAACTGCCGCCGGAGCAGCTGCAAATGGATGCCATGCTGGAAGGCAGCACGTTTACCCAGTATATGCGCGGACCGCTGAGCAGGATAGATATGAACTTCAATATTGTACACTATACTTATCTCATTAACAGCAAAACGGAAACCATGACCACGCTGATTGATCAGCATGGGAATAAATACCTGATCCGTGCGGGAAAAGAGCAGTATAACAAGGATTTGAAGCAGTATGAAAATATACAGTTTACCGATCAAACGGAAACCAAGCAGATAGCGGGTTATGCCTGCCGTAAGGCGATTGGTACCATGCCGGATGGTAAAACATTCGAAGTATTTTATGCTACGGAGCTGGTGCCGGAAAACAGGCAGTATAACCGTCGCTTTGTAAACCTGAAGGGGATCCCGCTGGAGTTTGAAATTCTCACCAAAACCGGCGCTAAAACCCGGGTGATTGCGACCAAAGTAGATTTGTATCCGATTCCTGCGTCTTATTTTGATGTGCCTAAAACGGGTTATAAGGAAGTGAGCCAGGAGGAGTTGAAGAATATGTAGTGTTTTTGTCTTGCTCAGGATTAGACTGATTTTAATGATTACCTGATTTTATTTTAGGAAATTTTAGAAAATAGGGAAGATATACGCAAATTCATCTGCTTATATCTTCCCTATCTGTTTAAAATCCAAAAGTCAAAGGGAAAATCATTAAAATCGGTCTAATCCTGAGCAAGACAAAACTGCGTAAAGAAAAGGGCCGGTTAAAAAGTTGTTTAACTTTTTAACCGGCCCATATTGTAATTGAAGAAACGTTAAGTTTATTATCCTTTCTTGAGCGGCAGAATGATCTGCAGTTTCTGAAAGTTCATGTTTCCTGGTGGTTGTGACTGCACCTGGTAATTAGAAGGAACTACATAGGTAACGTTGCCTTTTGTGTAGGTGGTTACCGCTTTAAGGTTTATGACATTATTGTAGTTATTCTCTGTGTTTGTTTTAAACTTAAAGTCTGAGCTGAAGGTACCGGAATACCGGTAAGCCGCATCGAGGCCCAGGTTGGTTTTAGGCATGGCAGTATTCAACACAAAGTGTTGATTGTCAGCCGCTTTTTTCGTTTTGTCTTTGTTATTATCGGAGGGCAAAAAGCTATTATTCGCCATCGCATTGAGAGCAAAAAACGCCATGGCGCCCGCTAACAAGCAAGACAATGAAAAAGTGCGTGATATGTATGTTTTCGCTTTCATTGTAACACAAATGTACAAACTTTTTGATATATTATATAACATATTCTTAACGCAAGATACGATTAAATCACAAAGAAATGTTAAAAAATATTTAAAAGGTTAAAATCCACCCGTATTTGGTCATAGATAAAAGTACTATATTTACACTAATGAGTAAAGACTTTTCCTTTTTAAACGAAGATTTTGATGATCTGAGAGACTTGTTGCAGCAGTTTGAAAATCTCAGGGCTGGTAAGTCTCATTCTTTTTTGGACGAAGATTCATTTGAGCAGATCATAGACTATTATGACGAGCATGACGAAATGCCGATCGCGTTGCAGGCTGCGGAACTAGCCATCGAACAATTCCCCTACTCTTCTACACTACTACTCAAAAAGGCCAACTTACTGATAGAAACCAAGAAATATAAGGAAGCACTGAATTTATTGGAGAAAGCAGAAGTACTGGACCGCACTGATATTAATCTTTATATACTGCAGACGGATGTTTACCTGGCGCTGAACCAGCACCAGAAAGCAGCCAGTGTGCTGGAGGAGCAAATTGAGCAGTTTTCGGGAGAAGACAGGACAGAGTTGTTGCTGGAGCTGGCGGACGTGTATGATGACTGGGAGGAATTTGAGAAAGTGTTTGATTGCCTGAAAATGGCGCTGGAACACGATCCTAACAGTGAAGAGGCGTTGCATAAAATCTGTTTCTGGACGGAGTTTACCGGCCGTAATGAAGAAAGTATCCGTTTGCACAATGCCATTATAGACGAGCATCCCTATAACCAGCTGGCCTGGTTTAACCTGGGAACGGCTTTTCAGGGTTTGAAGCTGTACGAAAAGGCGATCGATGCCTATCAGTATGCGGTAGCTATTGATGAGAAATTCGATTACGCGTACCGGAATATGGGCGATGCGTATATCCGCCTGCGTAAGTATGCCGAAGCCATAGAAGTGTTGCAGAAACACCTGGAAATAGCCAAACCGGAGGATGTAATCTATGAGGCTATTGGTCACTGTTACGAAAGACAGCGCAAATTTACCCAGGCGCGTTATTACTACCGTAAAGCGTCGCACCTGAGCCCCAGCGATGATAAGTTGTATTACAAGATAGCTGTAGCTTATATGATGGAAGCTAACTGGGAAAATGCTGCCAAATCGTTGCTGAGTGCCCTGAAAATAAATAAAACCAACGCAGAGTATAATATGAGCCTGGGGGAATGTTACCTGGAGCTAGGAAAAAACAAGGAAGCCCTGGTGCACTTCATGAATGCGGTACGTACCCGGCCCAAGAGTGCAGTTACCTGGCAGGAGCTGCTGAAAGGGTTGTATGTGTCCGGATTCCTGGAAGAGGCGCTGGTACAGTTGTCGATTGCCGAAGAAAAGGCTGGCCGTAAGCCCATATTTGTGTACTACCGGGCGGCTATCCTGATTGCCATGGGGAAAACCAAAGAGGGGTTACTGCACCTGGAAACCGCGTTACAGCAGGCGCCCAAAATTGTTAAAAAGCTGGTAGAACTTGACCCTGCTGTGTTACAGCATGTTAGTGTGGTGGATCTGATTGCGCAATACCGCCGCAAACGTTAACCAATGTTATTTACTTTAATAAAATAAAGTATACTTCTTATTTTTGCGCCGGCTTTTAATTGTCATGGACAAAAGTCAATAGTATTTCCGGTTACTAAAATTGCATCTACGCTATCCCGAAGTGCCTGGCGAACATTAGTATGTGTTTTACTGACCAATAAGAAGATAAAAATATTTCAAATGAATTTTAATCTGACACAAATCCCGGAAAGGACAAAGAAGCCCCGGACTCATGGATTGACCATGGTAATGGATAAGGGGCTAAGTTTGGAAGAAGCACGAAATTTTTTATCCGCAGCAGGTCCGCACATCGACATCCTGAAACTGGGTTTTGGCACTGCTTACGTTACGCCCAACCTGCGCGCAAAAATTGAACTTTACCAGTCGGCAAACATCCCGGTATACTTTGGCGGAACCCTGTTTGAAGCCTTTGCTATCCGCAACCAGTTTGAGGAATACATCAATGTAGTAAAGGATTATGGCATCAGCTACATGGAAGTATCTGATGGCTCTATCACTATCCCGCATGCCGAAAAATGCGGTTATATTGAAAAACTCTCTAAGATCGGGTTAGTATTAAGTGAAGTTGGTTCTAAAGATGCCGAACACATTATCCCTCCCTATAAGTGGATTGAACTGATGAGCGCGGAATTATCTGCCGGCGCCACCTATGTGATCGCTGAAGCCCGAGAAAGCGGTAACGTTGGTATCTATCGTGGCAGTGGTGAAGTACGCGAAGGGCTGGTACAGGAAATCCTGACACAGATCCCGGCTGAAAAAATTATCTGGGAAGCACCGCAAAAAGCCCAACAGCTCTACTTTTTGGAACTGGTTGGCTGTAATGCTAACCTCGGCAACCTGGCGCCTAATGAAGTAATTTCGCTGGAAGCCATGCGCATAGGATTAAGGGGCGATACCTTTAACCTGTTCCTCGACAGGGAATAGGACTGTGATTTATATGATTCATGTGATTATCCTGATGAGCGTAGATTTATGTGATATACCTTCCCTTGTCAGGATAATCATACCCATAATTACCATTTCATGAAGATGTATGGATTGATCGGCTACCCGCTTAGCCACTCTTTTTCAAAAGGTTTTTTTAAAGAGAAATTTGAAAGAGAAAACATCACCGGCTGCCAATACGAGAACTTCCCGATACCAGGCATTTCTGAATTTAACCACCTGCTCGAACAACATCCGCAAATAAAAGGGCTAAACGTTACCATTCCCTATAAGGAGGCTGTATTGCCTTTCCTGGATGAGCTCAGCAAAGCTGCTGCACAGATAGGTGCGGTAAACTGTATTCACTTTAAAGACGGGAAAAAAACAGGCTATAATACAGATGTAATCGGATTTACAGCATCATTACAGCCATTGTTACAGCCACATCATACCCATGCCCTGGTACTGGGCACTGGTGGAGCCGCCAAGGCTATTATGTATGCGCTGGAACAACTGGGTATCATCTACACGGTAGTGAGCCGTTCACCCATTAACGGCGCTATCTCTTATGATGCGCTGGACGAAGCCACCATGGCGACACATACGGTCATTGTAAATACCACCCCATTAGGCATGTACCCCAACGTAGATACATTCCCTGAAATACCTTATCAATACCTTACTTCCAGGCATTTGCTATACGACCTGGTATATAATCCCGCCACCACCGTCTTTTTAGAAAAAGGCGCCGCACAAGGCGCTGTTATCAAAAACGGACATGAAATGTTGATCCTGCAGGCAGAAGCTTCCTGGAAGATATGGAATGATCTGGCTGTTAGCCATTAGCTAACAGCTAATGGCTAACAGCTGGCTTCACCATATAATAAACACAGGTAGTAACAAAGTTTCTGAAAAATGGGATCGCTGCAATGGGTTTCCACTGCACTCTTGCGCTTACCCCGAATTTATATTTATAGATTGGATTGATCAGGTAAAAACGACGTTGCGTGATCTTATACTGCTGACGTTTCAGAATGCGTTCGAAGCGTTCAATGGAAATACCGGTAGACTTCACATCCATCAGATCCACTACTACATCATCCCCTTCACCGAATGCCCGTAGTAAGCCTTTGTATAAGGGCCGTGGCAACAGGTGGATATAAGGAACCATGCTGAGGAACTTATTGGCGCAAATCTGCTGGTGTCCGCCGTGAGGCATGTACCAGGGCGGAAATCCAAAATATACTTGTCCGCGGGGAGTGAGCAATTGTTTCAGATGTCCGATGATTTTTTCCTGGTCAGGAATATGTTCGATGGCGTCTTTCAAAATAATTACATCAAAAGAATGACGGAACTCTCCGAGGAAGTCAAGGTCGTAGATGTTTTTGGCGATCAGCTTCAGCTGTCCGCCGTCAAGATATTTCTGAAGGAAGGTTTTTGCCAGTTCGATACGGTCGGGTGCAAGATCCACGCCTACACAGTTACAGCCTTTTTCCAGGAATGGGGTGAGCACTCCGCCTTCGCCGCATCCTACCTCCATCACGCGCAGGCCTTCCAGTTGAGGAAACTCCTGCTGTATGAATGGCAGCACGTAATCGCGCGAGTTATCGACCTGCTGTTTATGCCGTAGTGTTGCGTCTAAATGATGTTCTAATGCCATGTATTTGAAAATTGTGTGAATTTAGTAAAAAACAGTTAAAGGCAGGGTCGCTGTTTTTGCTAAAAGCGAACAGCGGAAGGCTAAAAGCTACTGTTAAACCCTATCTTTGCCCTATGCAAACGAACGAAAATATCAATTACCAGGAGGGAGCCGTGATATTGATCAACAAACCATTAACGTGGACTTCCTTCGATGTAGTGCGTAAGATAAGAAATACCACCAAAGCAAAAATAGGTCATGCCGGCACGCTGGACCCTTTGGCTACCGGTTTACTGATTTGCTGTACCGGGAAAATGACAAAAAAAATCAACGAATACCAGGCACAGGAAAAAGAATATACCGGCACCTTTACCCTGGGTGCTACCACACCCACCTTTGATAAGGAATCTGAGCCCGAAAATTTTAAAGATATCAGTCACCTTGATGAAGCTGCTATATTGGCTGCCACAAAGCCTTTTGTCGGTGAAATCATGCAGCTGCCTCCCATTCACTCTGCGATCAAACAAAACGGTAAGCCTATTTACCTGCTGGCCAGAAAAGGTGTGGATGTAAAAGTGGAACCCCGTAAATTAACCATTTCGGAATTTGAGATCACTAAAATAGCATTGCCTGAAGTGCATTTCAGGGTAGTGTGCAGCACGGGCACGTATATACGTTCGCTGGCAAATGATTATGGTGCTGAATTGGGTTGTGGCGCTTACCTGAGCAGTCTTTGCAGAACGCGTATCGGTGATTTCAAACTGTCGGATGCTACGGACATGGCCGATTTCATTGCCGCTAACACCGTTCCTAAAACGGATAACCAATAGCAATATTCCAGATAATATTTTCACGTCTCCATTTGGCGTCTTTCAGATCCCATTGACCTACATACCAGCCGTTTTTATTACCGGTAAAGTAGGGTACCTTCAGTGGAATACCCCAATCCAGGCGGATGAGGAAGAAAGAGAAGTCTAAGCGCAGGCCCGCGCCCGTACCCATGGCCAGATCATGATATAACTGGCCGAACTGGAATTCGGAGCCGGGTCTGGAGGAGTCTTTCCGGATCATCCAGATATTACCCATATCGAGGAAGGTAGCGCCTTTGAGGTTGATGGTGCCGCCAAACATACGCAACAGGTCGAAACGATATTCCAGGTTACCTTCCAGCTTCATATCGCCCGTTTGATCGGGGAATGCCTGTGCTGTAGCGGAAGAATCCTTGAAGGAGCCGGGGCCCAGCGTACGCAAGCGCCATGCGCGGATACTGTTGGGGCCTCCGGAAGTAAATTGTCTTACATAAGGCAGTACCTGTGAATAGCTGTACGGGATACCTACACCGGCATATGCCCTGGTAGCAAGACCGCTATGCAGCCCGAGTTTCCAATAGTGCCGGTAATCTGCTTCTATCTTTACAAAATTTGAAATGTTAACATTGGTCAGCGTTTCGAGGTTGGTTTTGTGCCCGCTGATGCTGTTCATCAGGCTGTTGATCCCGCTCAGCCAGAGGCCCGATTCTTCCACATTTACCCTGAAATAGCTGTAATGGCGCTGGTGTAGCAGGTCCTGGTTGCTGAAGATAAAGGAAACGCTTTCCCCGCCAATCAACGCCGGTTCGAAACTGCGTTTCAGGTAAGGATTAGTATTTACCACGCTGTCGCGGAAAGTAGGGTTCAGGCTAACACCCACATAGTTCAGGGTAACCGGGCGGATAATCCAGCGTTTATAGAGCGTTTCATTCCAGTCGTAGCCATAGGAGGCATTGATACTGGTGACATCAAATTTTTCCACACGCGACAGGTAGTTGGCGCCCAGTGTTAAACGGGTTTTTACATTGGACCTGGCGGACTGTTTGATATGGAAAGGAAGAGCAAAACGAGGCCAGGTGAGACTTACCTCGCCACCAAACTGTTTGGATTGCAGGGCCCAGCCTGACTGCTGAGGGCGTACCAGCTCAATGCCCGTGCTGAGGGCCATGCCCAGCTGCGTGGCAGTATTGTTCAGGTTAATATGCCGGTAGTTCAGGGTGATGCCGGATCCCAGCGTATAGTCGGAGCTGTTACTTAACTCAAACGTGAGTCCCATTTCCTGCTTGCGGCGCGGTGTAAGGAACACGTATGCATCCAGCGTTTTGACAGAATCTTTGGGCTCTTTATACTGCAGTGTTACAAATTGCCAGACACCGATGTCATATAGTTTGTTGACTGTATTAGTATACTGCTGCAGGGAATAGGTTTCGCCTGGCCGCAGTAAAATAGACCTGGAAAGGATCTTGGGTTTCAGCACTTCCTGGTGGTAACGGATATTGATATACTTGCGGTCGTCGTGGAGCAGGGTGCTGTCGTTTGGATTGCCATTCAGCGAAAAGTCGGGATAGGCGTATATCTTACCGATGTGATACTGTTCCCACCGGGAGATACTGTCTTCCGGATTTTTGATATGGATTTCAACATCCATGGTCAGTTTATCCCGCCCTTTATTTTCATTGAAGATATTCACAAATCCTTCAAAAGGATTGAGCGTATTGCGGAACAGCGCCTTGTTCAGGGTATCCACGCTGTATTCGATAGCGTCGCGGTTAAACTTATAGTAGCCGGCATCTTTGATGAGACGGGTAAGTCTTTCCCTTTCACTGCCAAGAGTGGCCGATTTGAATACGACTCCTTTCTGGATCAGCGATAAATTTTCATTGGCTTTTACAATACTTAAAATAGCTGAATCAGGGATAACGTAGGTGATTTTGTCAATAACAAAGTTTCTGCCGGTGTTTACGTGATAGGTAACATTTGTTTTCCGGTGTTTGGTATTGGCGTCGAAGTTTACGGTTGCGTAGAAGAATCCCTGGTTACGGAGATAGCTGGTCATACGTTCTACAGATTCTTTCGATCTGGTGGAATCATAAACTACCGGTTCTTCCAGGTTTCTTTTGGCAAGGACCAGGTTCCAGAACCAGTTTGATTTCTTCTCATTATACTTCTGGTTATAGAGCCAGACTTTTATACGGGAGTTCAGTAATTTTTTGTTGGGCTGTTGGGTCATCAACGACTTGGAAGCAAGGGAGCTGCGAAGGTCCTGTTTTTCAGCATTGAGGATTTCGCCCTTTACTTCTACTTTGCTGCTGGTGTACAGCGTCTGATCTTTCTGGAGGTACCTGGTGTTGGAACATGACGCCAACGTGAATATTACAGCCAGTAGCAGCAATTGTTTCAGCAGTAAAATTCTGGATTTGGGAAGCAGCTGCATCACGGGCAAAAACGTTGTTAATAATTTTAAAAGCCATTCCTGACGAACCGGAAACCATGCCTCTTCTTGGCTGATTAAAAGAAATCGTGTAGGTTTGGCCCCATGTTGTCAAAGGCGCAAATTAAATATATTCAATCATTACAGCACAAAAAAAACAGGCAAAAATCCAGCCAGTATGTGGCAGAGGGTGATAAGATCGTGCAGGAGCTGCTACAGGCGGGGATGCCGGTAAAAGGAGTATTTGCCACCACTGATTGGCTGGAGCAACATACTTCTCTACTAAGCCGGTTACCTGCAAATGCCGTAGTGGAAGTAGATGGTGCAGTGCTCAAACAACTGTCGTCGCTCACTACCCCCAACAGGGCGATGGCCTTGCTGGATATGCCCCCCGCCATTGATCCCCTGCCGGCGGCAGGTACGGTGGTGCTGGCGTTGGAAGCCATACAGGATCCCGGTAATATGGGCACCCTGATTCGTATAGCCGACTGGTTTGGTATCCCGCAGATCATTTGCTCCCCCGATTGTGTAGACGTATATAATCCTAAAACCATACAGGCTACCATGGGTAGCATGATACGGGTACGTATAGCCGAATACGGTATAAAAGAATTATTACAGCAAACTACGCTGCCTTCTTATGCCGCCACGCTTCATGGTGAAAATATTGCCGGTTTTCCTGCTATAAAGGAAGGTATTATACTGATAGGTAATGAAGGAAGGGGATTAACGGAAGAAGTAACCGCGCTGGCAAGCCACCGGATCACCATTCCCCGGATAGGCGGCGCCGAATCGCTGAATGCTGCCGTGGCAGCAGGGATAATCTGTGGAAGACTCCTCATCTGATAGATCATGATACCCCGTATATTGTTAATAAGTTTGTTGTGCGGTATCGTTGCCTGTAACCACCCGGTGCAGCGCACGGTAACACCGGCATTTTATTTCTGGAAACAAACCTGGACAGGAAACAGCACAGAGCAGCAATATATACAGCAGCTGGCTGCAAAGAAACTCTACATTAAGTTTTTTGATGTAACAACAGATGAGGTTACGAAAGTCCCGGTGCCGGTGGCTGTTTTCCGGCAGGGAGCTCCATTGCCCGCCAATGTGGATATTGTGCCCGTAATATTCCTGATGAACGAGGTATGGACCCGTCCTGATACTGCATTAGCCGCCAACGTTGTTAAACTGCTGGAGCAATTATGCGACAGCATTCCTGCCGCACGCATACCGGAAATACAACTGGATTGCGATTGGACACAAAGCAGCCGGGATGCCTATTTTTCTTTTATAAAACAGGTAAAACAAAGCTCTTTCTTCCGGCAACGACGGTTGTCGGCCACCATCCGCCTGTACCAGGTGAAATATGTGGGAAAGACCGGGGTGCCACCGGTAGACCGGGGACTGCTGATGTGCTATAATATGGGCGACTTGCGGAAGCCTGGTGCGCATAATTCCATTCTCGACCTGGAGGTAATGGAATCCTACCTGGGTGAGCATCGTATTGCCAGATATCCCATACCTTTGGACATCGCTTTACCCCTGTTTGGATGGAGTGTTTTATTCCGTAACGACATTGGGTATGCAGGTATTTTAAGGAATGTTGGAGAAACGGAATTGAAGGAAATAAAGCTGTTTACCCCAGGGCCCCACCGCCTGTACACGGTACAACAGGATACATTGCTGAATGGCTATCCATTAAAAAAAGGTAATGTGATCCGGCGGGAAACAGTAGACCCCTTAACATTAAATGCTGCCGCAAAATTGGTGGCAAAACAGCTGCAGACAAAAGATCCGGCCGTTATATTTTATCATCTTGATTCGCTGACATTACAAAATTATCCATTGGATGAACTACAGAAAATTATTCTTTTTTTTAATTAGCTTTTTCGCTGTTTTCTTTGGTAATATCATTTATACCCTGTCGTGTGGCCCCACACCGGACCCGTATGATTATTACATTTCCTTTTTCTCCCCTTTTGCCAAAGGAGCTGGGTATGAACCTTTTTACTATACTTCTCTTACCAGTTTCTATGGTGATCCTACTCCACCGGAAGAAACAGCCAATGTGAACGACTGGCAGAAATACACCAGCAGCAAAGTAACGGCAAAGGATATACGGGAATGTATCTATTCCTATAAGCGGGAACAGTTGTCGGCAATTGCTACCGGGAATACTGTATTGCCGGACAGCGTAAAGCAGAATTCTTTTGCACAGTTTTTATCAAAAGAAAAAAACAAGGAAGCCGCCCGCTACCTGTTGTTCGCCAAAACCTGCGAACCCGCCGTGATCAATGCTGATCCGTGGTCGGTGCCGGAAAGGAATAACACCTTGCTGGGAAACCTGTATGCCGAAGGAGAAGAACTGTACAATAAAACAAAAGATAAGGATATCCGTGAACGTTATGCTTTTCAGTTGATTCGACTGCAACATTACAGCAAACAATACAGTAAAGCAGTTACTGCATTTGATAAATTTTTTGAAGAACGGGATAAACAGTCGCTGGTATACTTTAAGGCTATGGCCCTGAAAGCCGGCGCCTTATTACGTTTAAAAGATTCTGTACAAAGCGCCTATCTATTTTCCCGCGTTTTTGAAAATGCGCCGTCGTTGCGTGTTTCCTGTTTTACTAGTTTAATGTGGACAAATACCACAAACGAGCAGGTCTACCCGCTTTGTAAGGATAATCACGAAAAAGCCATGGTGGCTGCTATATATGGCTTTGCCAATGCAGAACCGGATGTTGCTGCCATCCGGCAGGTATATACTTTTGATCCTGCTTCTCCTGCGCTGAATATATTACTGGGAAGAGAAATTAATAAGCTGGAAGACAAGTATTTCAGTCCGTACCTGGAAGAAGGTCAGGGCACAGGACTGGTCAGCATAAGTGATTATTCAGCTGCCGAAAAGAATAAACTGGTGTCCCGGTTAACGGAACTGCAAACTGTAGTGGATGACTTCGTGGCTAAGGGCAAATTAAAGGATATGGATCTGTGGCGGATTTCATCCGCCTATATTTCCTGTATCCGCAAAGATTACCCGGCTGCAAAGACCCGGCTGGAGGGTGTGAAAACCAAAGACCCGGTAATAAAGGATCAGTGGGAGATTGTGAATCTGCTGGTGAATATCAATCAGCAGAAAGTAATCGACAGCGCTTTTGAATCCCGCTTGCTGACTTCTTTTAAGTGGCTGGATAGCAAAACTCCGGCAGGACAAGGCCGTCAGTATGGCGAATACCTGGGAATGCCTGATGAAGTGTATTCGTTTAAAAAAATATACCGCAACCTGTTGTTCGCTGTTCTGGCGCCGCATTATCATCAGCAGGGAGATGTTATTAAAGAAGCGCTGATCAGGGGGCGTTGTGATTCCCTGCACATGAACGATTACTTTGTTTCCGGTGAAACAGCTATATCCCAGATCACCAACGGGATGAAATCCGCAGAGCTGATCCGGCTGAATGATTTTTTACGCCAACCGGCTAAATCGCCGTATGAGTTGTACCTGGCGGGCTTTTTCCCGAAGGGCCTGAACATGAATAATGTGATAGGAGTGAGTTATATGCGGGTACATGATTTTGCCAACGCGCGCGACTGGTTCAAAAAAACACCCGCGGGTACACAGGCAGTTTCTTACCAGGTATTCCGGGAACAACTGCAGGATTTTGGAGAAGATACCGCTGAGTTGCATTACAACAAAACTATTACGCAGCAGCAGTTTTGCGAGCGTATGGTACAGTTACAGGAAAAAATGAAAACAACACCTGTATCACCAAAAGTATACTACGATTATGCGTCTGCGTTATTCAGTATTTCTTATTATGGCAAAACATGGTACTTTGTAAAAGACTATCGCCCATCCACCGAATGGTATACCAGCAAATGCGATAAAGATCCTTTTGAAAAGCAGTACTTCGGTTGTTATGCAGCAGAGAGCTATTATCAGAAGGCGGCACAAGCCAGTACCGACCGGGAGTTCAGAGCCCGGTGTGCGTTTATGGCTGCCCGTTGTTCGCAAAAACATACCGCTGAAAATGAGGACAACAACAAATATGTTTCAGCGTTGATCCATAACCGTTATTTCCCTTTGTTATCCGGTAATTTTGCACAAACAAAGTTTTACCAGCAGGTATATGACCAGTGCAGTTACCTGAAGGATTATGTAAAAAGTACCCGTAAGAAATAGTTATTTGAACTGTATAGCCTTTACCGGCGTTATGCGGCGGATGATTAATGATGGAAGCAGCAGTACCAGTATACAGATCAGGAAAGTACCTAAGTTGATCAGCACTATATCTACCCAATGTATAGAAATGGCTGCTACTGACATATAATATGATTCTTCCGGTAATTTGAAGATGCCGGTGCTTTGCTGGAGGAAAGCAATGCCCAGTCCGAAGAAATCTCCGATCAGTATGCCCATGATCACAATATAGCCGGCCTGGAAAACAAATACCTGTTGGATATTCCAGTTGCGCATGCCCAATGCTTTGGTGATGCCGATCATGTTGGTGCGTTCCAGGATCAGGATCAGGATAGCGGTAATCATGTTGATGATCGCTACTATCGTCATGATGATTATGATGATCAATTCGTTTTGGTTCTGCAACTGCAACCAGTCAAAAATATTGGGATAGATGTCACGCACGGTGCGGGTAAACAGCTGGTCGGGCAGCAGGTTATTATCCAGGTACCTGGCAGTGGAGTCCATTCTGCGGTAGTTATGGAGGGTTAGCTCATAACCGCCTACCTGGTCAGGTTCCCAGTCGTTTAGCTTACGTACCAGGTTAAGATCGCCGATGATATAGGTTTTATCATATTCTTCTATACCTGTTTTAAAGATACCCGTTACCGTTAATTTGCGGGCGCGGGGCGGAAGCCCGCCACCCTGGATGAAATAGACGATCGCCTTATCATTTACTTTCAGCTGTAATTCTGTGGCGAGGTATTGGGAGATCATGATTTCCGGTGCATAGGCCGAATCGTTAAACTGCAGCATTTTGCCCGACTGCAGGAAGCGCTTGAGCTGTGGCCAGTCGTAGCCTTTGTCTACTCCCTTGAAAATGATGCCATCAATTTCCTTTTCGGATTTGATGATGGCCGATTTGGTAGCGTAGTTGCTGATGGTTTTGATGCCAGGGGCCAGTTTAATACTGTCTACCAGGCTGTTTCTGCCGGTAAAGGGAATTTCCTCCGTGAGGGGCCCGGCATTTGGCTGGTACTGATTAATATGGATATGGCCCCAGAAGCTGAAGATCTTTTCCTGTATTACCTGTTGAAAACCGTTTACCAATGCCGTTGCCAGGATCATTACCGCCACGCTCACCGCGGTGGCGGCTACTGCTATATTAATAATGAATTTTGAAAAAGTAGATCCCTTATTGAAAGCAATCCTCTTGGCAATAAAAAATGATAAACGCATGGAACAAATATAGGGAAAAGCATAAAGCCGAAGGCATAAAGCAAAAAGCTATTACAGCGGATGATTATAGAGGTTAATTGTTTTATCTTCGCGCAGATCATTCGCTGTAATAGCTTTTTGCTTTATGCCTTCGGCTTTATGCTTTCCGTTAATAGTCGTATCTTAAATAATCAATTACTTCGTATGCGTACAGCAGCATTTTTTGTAATAGCCCTCGCTTCCTGCCTGTTTGGTAACAGCCTGGCTGCACAGGTAAACGCTATTACCCCGGATCATGTGTACTATAACAACATCAGATCTGTAAAGTTTAACCAGGCCGGCGATCAGCTTAGTTTACCGATGTATACCATTGGCACAGGGGAGAAGCTGGAGCTGCAGTTTGATGATATGGATAACGACGTGAAGAACTACTATTATTCATTTGTATTGTGTAATGCAGACTGGACCCCGGCGCAGGTAAATCAGTTTGATTATATGCGTGGTTTTTCAGAAACGAGGATACTGAATTACAAGTTATCCAGTGTGTCCCTGCAACGTTATACCCATTACAGCGTGCAGTTGCCGGGTACCAATAGTTACCCGGTAAAGTCAGGCAACTACCTGTTGAAAGTATACCTGGATAGTGATACATCGCAGCTGGCTTTCACCCGCCGCATGTTTGTGGTGGAAAATAAGGCAGGAATATCCGGTTTTATACAGCAGCCGATAGCACCTAAGCTGTTCCGCACTTATCAAAAGATCAACTTCGAAGTAAATACCGGCTCATTAAATATTCAGAACCCGTTTGACCAGATAAAGGTGGTAGTGTTACAGAACTATCGCTGGGATAATGCGCTGACAACGCTCCGGCCTCAGTTCATCAATGGTAACATCTTAAAGTACAATGCGGAGCAGGATTGTATAATGCCTGCGGGAAAAGAATATCGCTGGATAGATCTGCGTAGTTTCCGGCTGCAAACGGAGCGGGTACAGCGTTCTGAATATCACAATAACAGCACGGATGTATTCGCGGTAACAGATCATGAAAGAGCCGATAAGGTGTACCAGTTTATTAAAGATATTAACGGCAAATACTATCTGGCTACCCTGGATGATTACGATCCTGCTTTTGAAGGAGATTATGC
>Ga0207426_1001816_pt1 | contig 15825 bp, 16 predicted proteins | sample AraplaMF_Cvi_mMS_FD_184265 | JGI IMG/M metagenome (GOLD analysis project Ga0207426, IMG submission 184265) | Arabidopsis root microbial communities from the University of North Carolina, USA - plate scrape MF_Cvi_mMS (SPAdes) (version 2) | ecosystem: Host-associated > Plants > Roots > Endosphere... | reverse complement strand
CGGCGGTGATGTTCGCGCCGTCCTCGGTGCGGAGCAGGTTCTCCAGCAGCACCTTCAGGCTGTAGGGAAGACGCGCGGCGCCTTCGACCTTGTCCAGCCGGAAGATCTCGTACGACTCGTCGCCCACCTGCAGCGTGCTGCGGGCGTCGAAGCTGTTCGCCGACACGACAGTCTCCTTCATGCATGAAATTCGCGCGTACCACCGCCATGCTGCCGTCACAGCTTCTTGCCCCGTCCGCTAAGGTATGCCTAAGTTAGGCACGCCTTACTGGCGCGGCGGCGGTACGCCTCTCGGCAGATATCTCGATGTCGAGATAACTCTAGTACATCGTCGCGGCCTGGTCATGCCCCGACCTGTGTCCCCGCTCACGCATCGCCCGCCCGGCCGGGACAAAACGGCAGGCCGCAACGTCACCGCCGAGCCTTCCTCTCGTGCCCCATCCGGCTCGCACCACCCGCGCCTCGTGTCGCCCACGGCCCGGCCCGTGCCACCTCCCGCCCGCGGCCACATCCCGCTCGCGCCGCATCCCGCCCGCCCCGCTGCCCGGCTCGTGTCACATTCGTCCCCCGGCATCCGTCATGTCGGTGACGGAACCCGACGGGGGAGGAACGAGCACCATGAACGACGACCACGAATGGCTGGCGGAGCGGTTCGAGGAGAACCGGGGCCACCTGCGGGCCGTGGCCTACCGCATGCTCGGCTCGGTGAGCGAGGCCGACGACGCCGTCCAGGAGGCGTGGCTGCGGCTGAGCCGGTCCGGCACGGACGGCGTGGAGAACCTGGGCGGCTGGCTGACCACGATCGTCGGGCGGGTGTGCCTGGACCAGCTGCGGATGCGCAAGGCGCGGCGCGAGGACCCGCTCGGCGTCCATGTCCCCGAGCCGATCGTGAGCCCCGCGGACGCCGCCGGGCCGGAGCAGGAGGCGCTGCTGGCCGACTCCGTCGGGCTCGCGCTGCTGGTCGTGCTGGAGACCCTCGCCCCCGCCGAGCGGCTGGCCTTCGTCCTGCACGACATGTTCGCGGTGCCCTTCGACGAGATCGCGCCCCTCGTCGACCGCACCCCCGCCGCCGCCCGGCAACTCGCCAGCCGCGCCCGGCGCCGCGTCCAGGGCACCGCCCCGGCCGCCGACACCGACCTCGCCCGTCAGCGGGAAGTGGTCGACGCCTTCCTCGCCGCCTCGCGCGGCGGCGACTTCGAGGCGCTGCTCGCGGTCCTCGACCCGGACGTCGTCCTGCGCGCCGACGCGGGCGACGCGCCCGAAGGCGTCTCGAAGCTGGTCCGGGGAGCGCGCGCGGTCGTCGAGCAGGCGCTCACCTTCTCGCGCTTCGCGGCCTTCGCCCGGCCGGCCCTGGTCAACGGCGCGCCGGGGCTCGTCACGGCGCGGGGCGGCCGGCCGTTCTCCGTCATGGGCTTCACGGTCGCGCACGGAAAGATCGTCGAGATCAACATCCTCGCCGACCTGGCACGGCTGAGCCGGCTGGACCTGACGATCCTCGACGACTGACGCCGGGCGGGCGGGGCAGGGCCGCCGCGCCTACCGTCCCGCCAGCCCCGTACGCACCACCGTCACGATCTCCTCGTCGGAGAGTCCCAGGTTGCGGGCCTCGGCGATCAGCCGCTGGGCGGCCTCGCCGAGGCGGGCGCGGGCCGGGGACGCGGCGCCGGTGACCACCGCGCCCCGGCCGCGCCGGAGTTCGATCAGCCCCTCCTCCTTGAGGCGCTGATAGCCGCGCAGCACCGTATGGACGTTCACGCCGAGCGAGGCGGCGAGCGCGCGGGCGGCCGGCAGCCGCTCCCCGGCGTCGACCGTGCCGTCGGCGATGGCGCCGCGGACCGAGGCCGCGATCTGGTCACCGAGCGGGACGGACGAGCCGGGGTCCACCCGGAAGAGCACCTCAGCCTCCTTGCCGCGCCCGTGCGCGGTCCGTGTACGTATTGAGCAGGGCCACGGCGGTCGCGGCATCGTCGACCGTCACCACGAACTCCCTGCCATTGGTCAGCCGCACCACGATGCCCTCGCCCGAGCGCAGGACGAGGCCGCTGCCGCCGGCCCGGATGCGGTAGCCCCAGCCGCCGAACTCGGCGAGGCAGGCGATCCGGCGGCTGCCGGCCTCCACGATGCGGTCCAGCGGGATACGGCGGAGACGGACACGATAGGGCAGCAGCGCCGGCGACAGGGCCAGCCCGTGCCGGTCCACGGTGACCCGGACGGAGGCCAGCGGAAGGACCGCGACACCCCCGAGCAGCAGCCCCGCACCGCCGAGCCATCCGGCGAGGACGCCCAGGACGACGCCGGCGCCGAGCATCGCCACCCCGAGCACGACCAGCGGGGGCGAGCTGATGGTGCGCGACCAGCCGGCGGTCGCACCGTCGGGGAGGTCCAGCCGGGGCGTGGCGCCGCGCGCCCGCCGTGGCGCCGCGGGCGCCGCCCCGGCGAGCAGCCGCCCCAGCACGCCGGCGAGCAGCGCCGCGCCGAGGCTCACGGCGGTCTGCCACAGCGGCTGCCGGACGGCGGCGGGGTCGGGGACGTCGACGTTGGCGAGCAGTGTCAGGCACATGACGTAGCCGAGCCCGGCGGCGGTGGCGCAGGAGCCGGCGATCAGCCAGGGCACTTCGGGGGTGTGCTCACGCAGCCGGACGGACAGGCCGGCCCCGACGCCGAGGACGAGGAGCACGGCGAGGCATCCGGCGACGAAGCCGGGCGCCGAGGGGAAGCCGTCGGCGCGGTCGCCGGTGAAGTGGGTGGCGAGCGGATCGGGCAGCCGCCCGGCCACCACGGCGTAGAGGCCGCCGAGCACCACGATCACGACAACGAAGGGGAGGACGGCGAACCAGGTCCGCCGAGAGCCGGTCGAGGGGGAAGCCGAACGCTCTGCACTCTTCATGACTACCTCTCAGTTGTTCGGATAGTACTAGAACAACTCGGCACGCCACAATTGCGCATCCATCTCATATCTGAGATACGGTCACCTCATGGCAGACGACTACCTCGTACGCATCGGCAGGCTCATCCGTGACGCCCGGCAGCACCGTGGCTGGACACAGACGCAGCTCGCCGAAGCTCTCGGCACCAGCCAGAGCGCGGTCAACCGCATCGAACGCGGGAATCAGAACATCAGCCTTGAGATGATCGCTCGTATCGGCGAGGCGCTCGACAGCGAAATCGTCTCGCTCGGCTACGCCGGCCCGATGCACCTGCGGGTGGTCGGCGGACGCCGGCTGTCCGGCAGCATCGACGTGAAGACGAGCAAGAACGCCTGTGTTGCGCTGCTGTGCGCCACGCTGCTGAACGCGGGCCGCACAACTCTGCGCCGGGTGGCCCGCATTGAAGAGGTCTACCGCATCCTCGAAGTGCTGGGCAGCATCGGCGTGCGGACCCGGTGGATCAACGACGGGAACGACCTGGAGATCGTCCCGCCCGCGGAACTCGACCTCGACTCGATGGACACCGAGGCCGCCCGCCGCACCCGCAGCGTCATCATGTTCCTCGGCCCGCTGCTGCACCGCATGGACCACTTCAAGCTGCCGTACGCGGGCGGTTGCGACCTCGGCACCCGCACCGTCACGCCCCACATGACGGCACTGCGCCACTTCGGCCTGGAGATCACCGCGACCGACGGCACCTACATCGCCGAGGTGGACCGCACCGTCGCCCCCAAGCGCGCCATCGTGCTGACCGAACGCGGCGACACCGTCACGGAGAACGCGCTGCTGGCCGCCGCCCGGCACGACGGCGTCACCGTCATCCGCAACGCCTCGTCCAACTACATGGTCCAGGACCTCTGCTTCTTCCTGGAGGAGCTGGGCGTCCGTGTCGACGGCATCGGCACCACCACCCTCACCGTCCACGGCGCCGCCCGCATCGAACGCGATGTGGACTTCGCACCGTCCGAGGACCCCGTCGAGGCAATGAGCCTGCTGGCGGCGGCCGTTGTCACCGAGTCGGAGCTGACCATCCGCCGGGTCCCGGTCGAGTTCCTGGAGATCGAACTGGCCGTCCTGGAGGAGATGGGCCTGGACCACGAGCGCAGCGCGGAGTACGCCGCCGACAACGGCCGTACCCGGCTGATCGATCTGACGGTCCGCCCCTCCAAGCTCCAGGCCCCCCTGGACAAGATCCACCCGATGCCCTTCCCGGGCCTCAATATCGACAACGTCCCCTTCTTCGCGGCCATCGCCGCCAGCGCCCAGGGCCAGACCCTCATCCACGACTGGGTCTACGACAACCGCGCCATCTACCTCACGGACCTCAACCGCCTCGGCGCCCAGGTCAAACTCCTCGACCCGCACCGGGTCCTGGTCGACGGCCCGACGCGCTGGCGCTCCTCGGAAATGATGTGCCCCCCGGCCCTCCGCCCCGCCGTCGTCGTCCTCCTCGCCATGATGGCCGCCGAGGGCACCTCCGTCCTCCGCAACGTCTACGTCATCAACCGCGGCTACGAGGACCTGGCCGAACGCCTCAACTCGCTGGGGGCGCAGATTGAGATCTTCCGGGACATCTGAGGGGCGAGTGCCGCCGCGCTCTTTCTGACCTGCGAGGAAGTGGGTCAGAAGGAGATGCGGCGGCGCTCCTGGGCCCCTGGGACGGTGCGACCGGACCGGGCTCCGGGGGCCACGGCCGGACCCGGCCCGTCCGGCCCGCGCCGCACGAAGACCGCATCGGTGGCGGCGCTGCCCCGCGCACCCGCCGGAGTCGTGCCCCCACCTCTCGGGGCCCGCCGGCGGGACGGCGTTATCGCGCCGGTTCGGCTTCTTGCCGCGAAGCGAGGGCCTCGACCAACCAGCAGTGTGTGATCCCCAGGTTGGGACGCTGCGCGGCCGTGATCGTGGCGACGTGTTGCCAGTAGCGGCGGAAGAGGGGAATGGTGCTGTGCAGCTGCGCGCCTATGAAGGCGCGGAATCCGGGTGTGTCGTCCTCGCCGCGGGAGCGGGCGCAGGCCCGGGAGAAGTGGTCCAGGGCCTCTCCGGGCTGGGGTGGCAGGCCGTCGGCGACGGTGCCGGCGGCGAGCTCGGAGGTGTCGAGGAGTTCCGAGTACAGCGACGCCTTGTCGCGCACGTGGGGGCAGGCCCAGTAGACGGGGAAGTCCGGGTGCCTGGTGAGTGTGTGCAGTTCGGCGTAGGCCAGGACCACTTCCGCGGTGGGGTTCGGCGGAGGTTCCGGAACGGCCTGTGCGGTGATGGCATCGGCGAGGCGCGCCGTCACGGATGCGGGAATCGTCCGCCCCCATGCCTCTGCGAGCCGGTCCTGGGCTTCGGGCAGACGCTGGACCCGGGACAACACTTCCAGGCGGCGGAGCCGCTCCTGTGCGGAGCAGTTGTCCAGTGCCTCCAGGGTGGCCTGGCGCCAGTGGAGTTCGGTTAATCGGCTCCGCACCAGACCCATCTCGTCGGCGATGAGGTCGCCGAGGCTGCGTTCGCCGGAGGCCAGCTGGGCGAGGGTGGAGATCGGGGTGTCCAGCGCGCGCAGCCGCTGGACGAGGTGCAGTTGTTCCAACGCCTCCGGCCGGTATCGGCGGTGACCCCCGGCGCTTCGCTCAGCGACGGGCAGCAGGCCCACGTCGGAGTAATACCGGACCGTCTTCACCGGCAGCCCGGTGCGGGCCGCCAACTGCCCAATGGTCCATGTGACCTCTCTCACAGCTACTTGAACCTCCAGCGCACGGGAGCTCTTAGCGTACGAAGTGCCGGTCGAGCACGAGCCACAAGAAACCGGCCAACACCGCACTCCTCTCACGGAGTTCACGTGGGAGCCGACCCGAGGGGAACACCTCATGCGTATCCGTCACATCGTCGCCGCGGGTGCCGCCGCGACCGCACTCTCGCTCGGTGCCGTGCTGCCGGCCTTCGCCGACGATCACGCTCCGGTCGCCCAGCAGGCCGCCGCCAAGCGGAAGGTCAAGGTCTACCAGGACGCCGAGTACAGGAACCGGAACACGACCTTCACCGAGAACATGCGGAACCTGAAGAAGGACGGCTGGAACGACACCATCAGCTCCGCCAGGAACCTCGGCACGTGCACGGTCACGTTCTACCAGCACAAGAACTACGAGGGCGCCCGCTTCTCCCTGGCCAAGGGCGAGCGGGAGCCCCACTTCGGCGACCACCCCCACATGAGCGACGCGACGAGCTCCGTCAAGTTCCGCTGCTGACAGCGGGCTGCATCGGCAAGGCACCGCTGACGGGCGGGGTGCGGCGAACGGGGGGCGCCGCACCCCGCCGCCCTGCCCCCCACGCGCCCCGCGCTCTGCACGACGAGAGGCCACCATGCCGCCCTTCCCCGCCCGCACCACCACCGCGCTCGCTCTTCTGCTCCTGGCCACCACCGCCTGCACAGCCGCCGAGCACGAACCCCCGCGCGCCCCGCACTCCCTGCCGGTGTCCCGGCAGGCCGGACTGCTCCGACTCCCCCTGGACGCCTATGCGTCGACGGTGGCCGAGACCCACCTCGTGGAAGACGCCCAGGACATCCTCATGCGCCGGTGCATGAAGGACCGGGGCATGGAGTGGAAGACCCTGCCCCTGGTGGACGCCCAGGACACCGAGCCGCCGAACCTCCGACGGTACGGAGCCGACGAGGTGGAGGCCCTCCGCTACGCATATCACCCGCGCCCCGAACCGCCGTCGGTGGTCCGGCGCAGCCGTGCCTGGGACGAGCGCGAGGCGCTCCCGGCCGACGTGCGGCGCGCGGCCTACGGCCCCTCCGGCAAGGGCGGCTGCCTCGCGGCCACCGACCGCCAACTCGTCGGCGACACCGCTCCACCCGACCACCACGCCTTCAACCAGCTGACCGGAACCGCCCTGGAAACCTCCCGGCGCACCCCCGAAGTACGCGACGCCCTGCGCCGATGGCACATCTGCATGGCCGAGGCGGGCTACGACTACCCGGACCCCTACGCCGCCGCCGGCAGCGAGCGCTGGGAGACGACCGGGCCCACACCGGCCGAACGCGCCACCGCCCGCGCCGACGTGGCCTGCCAGAAGTCCGCGAAGCTGGTGACGGTGTGGGCAGCGGCCGAGACCCGGGTCCAGCAGCGTCTGATCCGGCAGAACGCCGGCCGCCTGCACGAGGCGAAGGCCCGCAAGGACCGCTGGCTGGCAGCCGCCCGCCGCGTCCTGAAGCGTGCGGGCGGCTGAGGCAGGGCCACCTCGTGTCCTCCCAGGAGGCCGCCGGCACGTCCAAGCCCCGCAAGGCGAAGGTCCAGCTCTACGGACAGCCCAAGTGCAAGGGCAGGTACGCGGTCTTCACCCACAGCGTGGCAGATCTGAGGGCGAACGGCTGGGAGCACAGCGGTTCCGCCAGGAACCCCGGCAAGCGCATCACCTGCTACGAGCGCATCAACTACGGGGGCGCCCGCTTCTCCCTGGCACCGGGCGAGGCGGAGAGCGCCGTGGTCTGCCGGGTCACCGAGAGCGCCGGACCCCCGCGACCCCACCGGCCGGCCGCTGTCGCACCTGCGGAAGCCCGCACCGGCGCTCGCGGCCCGGTCATCAAGGGTTCCGGTCTCGCCGGCGTGATTCCCTCGGGGTCCCAGCGGTTCCCCGTTGGTGCTGGGGCGTTTCGGCGGCTGGGGTGCGGCGGCGCGTGGGAGCGGCGTCCGGTCGCCCAACCGTAGGCAAGTGCCGCCGCCCGGCCCCCAGATGGAGCCGTCAGAGCATCCCCTCCGGCGTGAGTACCACGAATTCGGCGCCGAACGGGTCCGTGCAGACGGCGAGGCGGCCGACGCCCTCGGCGGTCTCCGGGCCCATGGAGAGGGTGCCGCCGTTGCCGGTCACCATGCCGACGGTGGCATCGCAGTCCCGGGAGGCGAACACCGGGTGCCAGTACGGCCTTCCGCCGGGTCCGAGCAGGTCGGCCGGGACTTCCATGAGGCCGCCGTGCATCCGTTCCTCGCCGCAGTCGGCAGGGGTGAGCAGGGTGTAGATGCCGCCCCCGCCGGGGAGCGGCGTGTCCTGGGTGCTCCAGCCGAAGACCGTCTGGTAGAAGGTCCGGGCGGCGGCCGCGTCGGTGGTGTACAGCTCGGTCCAGCACAGGTTTCCCGGACCGTCCGCGGCTTCGACGCCCGGGTAGCGCATCGGCTGCCAGACGGCGAACTCCGCGCCCTGCGGGTCCGTGAGCCGGGCGAACCGGCCGTCGTCCGCACCGACCAGGGTGGGGGCGGAGCGGACCGCGCCGCCGGCCTGCTCCACCGCCGCGGCGGTCGCGTCCGCGTCGGGGGTGTGGAAGTAGAGCGTCCAGGCCGGGCGGGCGCCGTCCCCGGGGAGCGGACCGACGGCGCCGACGGCCTTGCCGTCGAGCCGGAAGAGCGTGTATCCACCCGCGCCCTGGTCACCGTACGGTTCGGCCCGCCAGCCGAACACGGCCCGGCAGAAGGCCGCCGCGACCTCGACATCGGGGGAACCGAGGTCGAGCCAGCACGGGGAGCCGGGGACGAAGTCAGTAGTGATCATGACGACTCCCTTCGCGGGTCCTCTCGCCTCAGCGTGCCATCCGGCACCGGCCACCGCCCGTCGGCCGGGATGTCGCGGCTGCCCCTCGGCTTGCCGAACCGACGCGGACCCGGCTGGTCAGGACCAGCGGCGCACGGCGGACGGCAGACGGCAGACGGCAGACAGCAGACAGCAGACAGCGCGGCGTACCGGGTACGGGGCACGCATCGCCAATCGGTCGCCCGTATGGATATGGGTGTGCGTGCGCAGCACGCCGTACACGGGGATGGCCGGCGCCGGCGCCAGAACCACCCCCGCCACCAGGACCGCGTCCACCCAGGACCGCCCCCGCTCAGGACCTCCCCCGGTACAGCTCCTTGGCGATGATCGAGCGCTGTACCTCCGTGGCGCCTTCGTAGATGCGGGGCGCGCGGACCTCGCGGTAGAGGTGTTCCAGCAGGTGGCCTCGCTGGAGTGCGCGGGCGCCGTGGATCTGGACGGCGGCGTCGACGACGTACTGGGCGGTCTCGGTCGCGAGCAGCTTGGCCATCGCCGAGCGGCGGGCGATGTCGGGGGCCCCGGTGTCGTACGCGGAGGCGGCCGCGTACACCAGGAGGCGGGCCGCTTCGACGCGGGTGGCCATCTCGGCGAGCTGGTGGCCGACGGACTGCAGGCCCTTGAGGGGGACGCCGAACGCGGTGCGCGCGCCGGCGTGCGTCAGCGCCGCGTCCAGTGCGGCCTGGGCCATGCCGACCGCGAAGGCGCCGACGCTCGGCCGGAAGAGGTTCAGGGTGGCCATCGCGACGGCAAAGCCGCCGTCCACCTCACCCAGGACATCCGCCCTGGTCACGGGCGTGCCGTCGAACTCCAGCGTCCCGATGGGGTGCGGGCTGAGCATGTCCAGGTGGGCGCCGGTCAGGCCCGGCCGGTCGGCGGGCACGAGGAAGGCGGTCACGCCGCGCGCGCCCGCCCCGCCGTTGGTACGGGCGAAGACGGTGGCGAAGTCCGCCTCGGGGGCGTTGGAGATCCAGCATTTCTCGCCGGTGAGCCGCCAGCCGTCCGGGCCGTCCGGTTCGGCGGCCAGGGACAGCGCGGCGGCGTCCGAGCCCGCGCCCGGCTCGCTCAGCGCGAAGGACGCGACCGCGCGCCCCGCGGCCACCTCCGGCAGCCAGCGGGCGCGCTGGGCCTCGGTCCCGGACTGCACGATCGGATAGCTCCCCAGGCCCTGGAGGGCCAGTGCGGTCTCCGCCTCCGTGCACTCCTGGGCGAGGGATTCCCGCAACAGGCACAGGTCCAGGGCGCGCAGGGCGCCGCCGTCGGGGAACAGGCGGCGCAGCAGGCCGAGTTCGCCGAGGGCGGCGACCAGCGGGCGGTTGACCCGGCCCTCCGCCCCCTTCTCGGCCAGCGGGCTCAGCCGTTCGGCCGTCAGCGCGCGCAGTTCGGCGCACCATTCCTGCTCGTCCGGCCCCAGTACGCATACGGTCACGAAGCGGCTCCCCTGGTAACGGTGCTCTATCGCGGTCTGTTGACTGCCGTCACGAACACGTTACGCTGACGGCGGATCCGAACGGCAGTACCCGGCCCGTCGCACGAGCAGCCCCGCGCGCCCTCCCGACCGGTCACCGCACCGCCCGCCCCGCCCCCGGCCGCTCGTCGGCCACGCCCACGCGAGCCCGCCATGATCCGTACATCACGCCCTAGGGGGCATACGCCATGGAGCTACGGCCCTCGGCCCACGCCGACACCTTCGCGCGCGACCGCCTGCCGCCCCACGACCAGTGGCCGCACCTCACCGACCTGGGCTATCCCGACCGGCTGAACTGCGGCGCCGAGCTGCTGGACGGCACCATCGCGCGGTTCGGCGCCGACCGGCCCGCGGTCCGTGACGCGAGCGGCCCGGTCTGGACGTACGGGGAACTGCGGGCGCAGGTCGACGCGATCGCCCATGCGCTGACCGGCCCGCTGGGGGTGGTGCCGGGCAACCGCGTCCTGCTGCGCGGGCCCACCACGCCCTGGCTGGCGGCCTGCTGGCTCGCCGTGATGAAGGCAGGGGCGGTCGCGGTGACCGTGCTGGCCGCGCAGCGCCCGGAGGAGCTCGCCACGATCGCGGGGATCGCGCAGGTGCGCCATGCGCTGTGCGACGTCCGCTCGGTCGACGACCTCGTCAAGGCCGAGATCCCGGGGCTGCGGATCACCACGTTCGGCGGGGACGGGCCGGGCGATCTGCGGCAGCTGGCCCCGCCCGGCGGCGCGCCGTACCCGGCCGTGGAGACCTCCGCCGACGATGTCGCGCTGATCGCCTTCACCTCCGGCACCACCGGCCGCCCCAAGGGCTGTATGCACTTCCACCGTGATGTGCTGGCCATCGCGGACACCTTCTCGGCGCAGGTGCTGCGCCCGGAGCCGGACGACGTGTTCGCGGGCAGCCCGCCGCTCGGATTCACCTTCGGTCTCGGCGGGCTGGTGATCTTCCCGCTGCGGGCCGGCGCCTCGACCTACCTCGCCGACTGGGGCGGCCCGGAGCAGTTGCTCGGCGACATCGCGGCGCACCGCATCTCGGTGCTGTTCACCGCGCCGACCGCCTACCGCGCGATGCTGCCCAAGCTCCCCGGGCACGACGTCTCCTCGCTGCGCCGGTGCGTGTCGGCCGGTGAGAACCTGCCCGCCGCGACCTGGCAGTCCTGGCACGAGGCGACCGGCCTGCGGATCATCAACGGCATCGGCGCCACGGAACTGCTGCACATCTTCATCTCCGCCGCCGACGGCGCGGTCCGCCCCGGTACGACGGGGCTGCCGGTGCCCGGATTCGAAGCGCGGGTGGTGGGCGCGGACGGCGCCCCGCTGCCGGACGGCGAACCGGGGCTGCTGGCCGTCCGCGGACCGACCGGCTGCCGCTATCTCGCCGACCCCCGGCAGACGGAGTACGTACGCGACGGGTGGAACCTCACCGGCGACGCCTATGTCCGCGAACCGGACGGCTACTTCCGCTATGTGGCCCGCGCGGACGACATGATCATCTCGGCCGGCTACAACATCGCGGGCCCCGAGGTGGAGGACGCGCTGCTGCGGCATCCCGACGTGTCCGAGGCGGCGGTGGTCGGACGGGCCGACGAGGACCGCGGGCAGGTGGTGGTCGCCCATGTCGTGCTGCGGCCCGGCGTTTCCCCCGGAGAGGACACCGTCGCCGCGCTCCGCGCCTTCACCAAGACCCGGATCGCGCCCTACAAATGCCCGCGTGAGATCGTCTTCCACACCTCTCTGCCGCGCACCCCGACCGGGAAGCTGCAGCGCTTCCGCCTGCGGGGACCCCATCTAGAGTGACCCGGTGAACGACCAGCAAACGCAGCGCACCCCACGGTCCCTGATCGTCACGTTCTACGGCGCCTACGGACGCGACGGGACCGGCTCGGCGGGCGGTACCGCCGAGCCGGTGCCGGTCGCCGCCCTGATCCGGCTGCTCGGTGCGCTCGGGGTGGACCCGCCGTCGGTGCGCTCCGCGGTCTCCCGGCTCAAGCGGCGCGGGCTGCTGGTCGCCGGGCGCACGGCCACGGGGGCGGCCGCGTACGGCCTGTCCGACGCGGCCCGCCAGCTCCTGGAGGACGGCGACCGGCGGATCTTCGGCCGCCCGGCCGCGCGGCTGTCCGACGGCTGGGTACTGGCCGTCTTCTCCGTCCCCGAGGAGGAGCGGCACAAGCGGCACCTGCTGCGCTCCCGGCTGGCGCGGCTCGGCTTCGGCACCGCGGCGCCGGGTGTGTGGATCGCCCCCGCACAGCTCTACGAGGAGACCCGGCACACCCTGGAGCGGCTGCAACTCGCCCCGTACGTCGACCTGTTCACGGGCGACCACGCCGGGTTCGCCCCCACGGCCGACGCGGTGGCGCGCTGGTGGGACCTGGACGCCCTCGCCGCGCGGCACCGCGCCTTCCTCGACGAGCAGGAGCCCGTCCTCGCACGGTGGTCGCGGCGCCGCTCGGTGCCCCCCGAAGCGGCCTACCGCGACTACCTCCTGGCGCTGGACGCCTGGCGCCAGCTGCCCTACGCGGATCCCGGACTGCCCTCTCCCCTCCTGCCGGAGGACTGGCCGGGAGGCCGCGCGGCCGAGGTGTTCGGCCGGCTGCACACCGCGCTGCACACCGCCGGGGCCCGTTACGCGCACGAGGTGACGAGCGGGGCCTAGGCCGCGCCCGCCTCAGCGGCGGCGCTGCTGGGCCCCCACCGCGGCGACGCCGGACCGCGGCCTGGCCGCGGCGATCACGGAGACCACGTCCTTGAACGAGCTGCACATCCGGGTGCCGGCAACCGCGGCGAGCTCGCCGAACGTGCCGACGCCGTAGGTCACCGCGACCGGCTCCATGCGCGCGGTGACCGCCATCCTCATGTCCCCCACCGTGTCCCCCACATACGCGCTCTGCCAGGCCGCGACGCCGAGCCTGCCCGCCGCCCGCAGCACCATCTCCGGGTGCGGCTTGCCCCGCCGGACCATGTCCTGGCCGATGACCGGACCGACCAGGTCGCGGATGCCCATGACGTCGAGCAGCGCCTCGGCGCTGCGGGTGGTCTTGGACGTGGCGACGGCCAGCTCCACGCCGTGGGCGCGCAGCGCGGACAGACCCGCGGTCACGCCGGGGAAGAGCAGCTGCGGTCCCTGGCACAGGACTTCGTAGGCGAACAGTTCGCGGTAGCGGGAGATGGCCGCCTGCACCCGGCCGTCGTCCTCGGGCCTGCCCAGCAGCCGGCCGAAGGCCGGGCCGGGCGGCTTGCCGATGGCGGCCGCCGCCTGCCGGGCGGTCACCGAACACCCCTGCTCCGAGGCCACCTTGACCAGCAGTTTGCTGATCGGGGGGAGCGTGTTGGCGAGGGTGCCGTCCAGGTCGAAGACGGCGGCCCTGATCGTCTCGCCGCCGGCACCCCGCACACCTCTCACGGGACGTTCGACTTCCGTTGCTACGCGCATGGGTGGAGACCTTTCCGGATTCCGATGGGGGTGCAGGGGCTCGGGTGACGTTGCCGGCTCGGCTGGTTGCGCGGCCTGCGGTCGAGGGCTGGTGAGGGCAGAGGCGGTCTCGCCATGGCGCACGGCCGTCCCGGGCGGTACGCGACCGTCAAGGCGGCTGCAACGGAAGGGACCTTCCCGTTTACCGCCTTCCGAGATTTAAAAACCGTCTGCGCTGTTTGTCAATGGACCTTTGTCGCTTCTGACGGGTCGACAACACCCTTGCGGCGGGCGAAACTGGGGGAGAGCGCTCCAAAAGTCCCCGGGGCCCTTCCGGCGGCCGATCGCCGTCTTCGCGTCAGGGCGTACCAGTTCCGGCCAATCCCTTCAAGCATACAGAACCGCATGGTTGGTTTTCTATGTAGACTGCAGTGAGCTCGCAGCCGTACTAGAGACGGGACGGACACCGTGCCCACCCAGCATCGCGCCATCCAGAGCCGCCAGGCACTCATCCGCTCGGCCGCAGAGACCTTCCTGGAGAAGGGGGTACCCGCAGCGGGCATGGTCGAGATCAGCCGACGGGCCCGGCTGAGCAAGGGGGCTCTCTACTTCCACTTCACGTCCAAGGACGACCTCACGCTCGCGGTACGCGACGCCGCGCTCGCGACCCTCAAGGAGATCGAGGACGCCTTCACCCGGTCCCCGGAGCCACTGGCGAGCGCCGTCAGGAACTTCACCGTGGAGCTGTTCGACCGGGTCGAGTCGGACGCCGTGCTGCGCGCCGGACTGCGGCTGCGCCCGGAGACCGCGCCGGGGCTCGGCATCTACGCCCTGGAGCAGCGCTGGTACGCCCTCTTCCTCGACAAGGCGGTCACCTGCGGGACGGGCGGACCGGCCGGGCCGCACGCCTCGGACACCGAACCGCGGCGCACGGCCCAGCTGTTGACCTCGCTCGTGGTGGGCCTGCTCCATCTGGGCAGCGAGGACCGGACGTGGTGGGACAGGGAGGCCGTCGTCGGACTCTGGGAGCTGCTGCCGGCCGCGGCGGGACAGGTCTGTGCCCTCGGCGTCCCGGCGCCTGCGCAGCTCCCGGCGGCGGGCTGACCGGACCGGCCCGCACGGCCTCCCCGGCGCCTCCTAGGGGCGCGGCCTCACAACTCGACCAGTACGGCCCCGATATGACGCCCCTGCGTGAGTTCGCACAGCGCCCGCGGCGCCTGCTCGATGCCCTTCAGCAGGGCGTGCGGGAAGACCAGGGAGCCCTCCCGCAGGCCCTGCCCGAACTCCTTGGTCCACTCCTGCGGCAGATCCGGGTGCGCATGGAGGCCGAAGCCGCGCAGGACCACCCGGCGCGTGATGACCAGCGCCGTGTCCAGCTCCACCGGGGCGCCGCTGACGCCGCCGCTCCCGCCGAGCTGGCTGGAGAGCGCGCCGACCAGCGCGAACCGCGCATCGGGCCGGGCCAGTGCGAGCGCCGCCGTGAGCTGCTCGCCGCCCACGGTGTCCAGCAGCACGTCGACGCCGCCCGGCGCCGCCCGGCGCAGCTGGCGTTCGATCGGCCCGGCGCCGCGCACGATCGTGTCGTCGTACCCCAACTCGGCGCGCAGCCGGGCCGCCTTGCGCTCCGAGCCGGTGCTGCCGACGACCCGGCCGGCGCCCAGCCGCCGCGCCAGCAGGCCGGCCAGGCTGCCCACCCCGCCGGCCGCTCCGGTGACGAAAACGGTGTCCCCCGGTCGGATCTCGGCGGCCAGGCGCAGCGCCCCCCAGGCCGTCGCCCCCTGCGACAGGTGTGCGGCGGGGCTCGGCAGCTCCGCCGGGTCCAGCCGTCGTATGCGCGCCTCCTCGACGGCCGCGAACTCCCGCCAGCCGTAGGGGTGATGGACCAGTTCGCCGGGTGTGAAGCCACCGTCCGGAGCCGCCACCACCTCGCCGACCGCGGAGCCCCACAGCGCCTCGCCCGGCGCAAATGAGGCCATTGGCAGGCGCATTCCGGCCATCTGCGTCCGCATCGCCGCGGTCACCGCCATCACACGGGTACGCACCAGCACCTGTCCCGGACCCGGTTCCGGCACCGGGACCTCGGCGATGGTGAAATGACCTTCCGTCAGTTCACCATCGCCCCGGTGGGCGAGCCGGACTTCACGGTGGAGGGCGGGTATGGCGGGGACGACGGTGGGGGGCATCGGACTGCTCCTCGCGCTCGTAGTGCTCGCCGGCGCCGTACCGTTTCACGGCGCCGGATCGTGCCGATCGGGCTCTCCGCCGGGGTCCGCAGAATTCAATACCGCATGGTTGGCTTCTTTATGATGCGGAAATAGACTGCGCGGCCACGTGCGGCGGGTCGCACTCAGGCACAACAACTCCAAGAGAGCATACGGAGGATGATCGGTGGTCAAGCAGGAACGCGCAGTGCGCACCCGACGCGCCGTCCTCGAAGCAGCGGCTCATGTCATCGGCACCCGC
>Ga0207426_1001815_pt1 | contig 15828 bp, 15 predicted proteins | sample AraplaMF_Cvi_mMS_FD_184265 | JGI IMG/M metagenome (GOLD analysis project Ga0207426, IMG submission 184265) | Arabidopsis root microbial communities from the University of North Carolina, USA - plate scrape MF_Cvi_mMS (SPAdes) (version 2) | ecosystem: Host-associated > Plants > Roots > Endosphere... | reverse complement strand
TCGGCCGGCCGGTGAACCCGCGCGCCAGCCGGATCGCCGACATCGTCGCCTCGGTGCCGCTGGAGACCAGCCGCACCTGCTCGACCGGCTCGATCCGGGCCACGATCTCCTCGGCCAGCTCGACCTCGCCCGCGCCGGGCGTGCCGAAGGACGTGCCGTGGGCGACCGCCTCCTGGACGGCGGCGATCACCTCGGGGTGCGAGTGCCCGAGGATCATCGGCCCCCAGGAGCACACGAGGTCGACGTACTCGCGGCCGTCGGCGTCGGTGAGGTACGGACCGGTGCCGGACACCATGAACCGGGGCGTACCGCCCACGGCCCGGAAGGCCCGCACCGGAGAATTGACGCCGCCCGGCGTCACGGCGGACGCACGGTCGAACAGCGACTGCGAAACAGGGGCTTCATAGGGAAAAGACACTGGGATCCTGACCTGCATAAACGGCGGGCGGGCGGCGTACGGACACGGCCCGGCTGACGACGGGTGCGGGAATCTCCCGCGCGATACGCCTGCGGGCGCCGCACGGTTCACTCTCGCTCCTTTTTTGATTCCTCTCGCTTTCGACCGGGCGTCAGCCCCCACTCGTCTGCGAAACTGGGCCGACGTACGAGTAAGTCACGCAAGCAATGGTCTCAGAGGCGCACGGGGGCGTGCGGCCGGGCGTTTCACGCGCCGGTGACGGGGGAGGTCTCTGAGACGATGATCGGGTTGCGCGGCTGGGGCTGCGAGTGGTCGGGTGGAGATATGCATCGCGGTGGCGAACTGGGCGAGGGAACCAATGACCGGGGTCCCGAGCGCGCCCAGCGCGGCCGTCACCGGCGCGAGGAATCCACGGGTGACCGGACCACGCGCGAGGAAACCACGGGCCACGAGAGCACGGGCGGGGAAATCAGAGGCGGCCGCATGGGGGTGACGTACAGGTACTTCGGCGCGCCGAACGGCGCGACCGCGGCCCGGGTCCCGGTCTCCATGCGTCCCGAGGAGCTCGGCGGTGACGAGCTCGGCATGGGCGGCATGTTCAGCAAGATCAAGCCGGAGACGATGGCCGCCATGGTCCTCACCGGTATAGAGGGCATACCGCTCCATAAGGTTCCGCCGCTCGAACTTGTCGTCCTCCACCCCGACTACGCCGTCGTCAAGCTCCCGATGACCGTGGTCGACCCGCTGCGCGGCGTCGGTGAGGAGTCGGTCGGCGCGGCCGCCTTCATCTGGTCCACCGTCCCCGACCGCGGCGGTCCGCGCGACGCCTTCACCGTCTACCAGCTGCTGCACGAGTGGCAGGACTTCAGCCACCGGCTGCACGAGGCGGGGCACCAGGCGTACTGCCTGGTCTGGCCGTAACGGTTCAGCGGGGCCCCGGGGCGCGGTGTACGGCCGCGCCCCGGCGGCACGGACTCCCCGGGTCACCACGTGGGCCGGGCCGAGACACCGCCGTCCACCACCAGCTCGTGCCCGGTGATCCAGGACGCCATCGGCGAGGCGAGGAAGACACAGGCATCGCCCACGTCCTCGGGCCTGCCCAACCGCCCCGCGGGCGCCGCCGCTTGCCAGCGGCGCACCCCCTCCGGCCAGTCCCCGGCCAGGCCGGGACGGTCGATCAGGCCCGGCGAGACGCTGTTGACGCGGATGCCGTCCGCCCCGTACTCCAGCGCCGCCGCGCGCGCATGCATCACCACCGCCGCCTTCGACGCGCAGTAGTGGGCGTGCTGCGGCGCGGGCCGGTCCGCCTCGATCGAGGCGATATGCGTCACCGACCCTCCCGAGCCCGCCCGCATCACGGCCGCCGCGGCCTGGGTGCAGGCGAAGACGCTGTGCACGTTCACGTCCGCCACCGCCCGCCAGTCGGCGAGCGACATCCCCGCCAGCTCCTGCGTCGGCTGCACCCCCGCGTTGTTCACCAGCGCGGTCAGCCGCCCGCGCCAGCCGGCCGCCTCGGCCACCAGCCGGTGGCACTCCTCCTCGACGGCCAGATCGGCGGCCAGCGCCAGCGCGCTCCCGCCGTCCGCCTCGATCCGCTCGACCAGGTCCCGCGCCGCCCCCGCGCCCGTGCGGTAGTGCGCCACGACGGCGGCTCCCGCGGCGGCGAACCGCAGGGCGATGCCCCGGCCGAGGCCGCCGGCGGCGCCGGTGACGAGGGCGACCTGTCCGCTGAGGTCGGGGAGCGCGGAGCGGCGGGTGGGGCCGGGCCCGTTCTCGGTCATGGGCGGCTCAGCGCGGCGATCCGCGCTGCCTCCTGGGGAAAGCGCGCGGCCAGTTCGGCGGCGTCCCCGTGCTCGTAGTCCGCGAAGGTGAAACCGGGCGCCATCGTGCAGCCGAACAGCGTCCAGGAGCCGCCCTCGGCGACCTCCGCGGCCATCCACGTACCGGCCGGCACCGTGAACTGGACGTGCTGGCCGGCGAGGATGTCGGGGCCGAGGAGGACGGTACGGGCGGGGGTGGGGGCGGGGGTGTCGGCAGGGGCGGGGGTGGTCGCGGGGGTGCCGGCGGCTGAGGCGTGGGCGCCCGGGGTGTCGGCGTCCGGGGAGTCGGCGTCCGGGGAGCCGGCCTCTTCCGAGAGGAGGAGCAGGGTGAGCGGATCGCCGCGGTAGTAATGCCAGATCTCGTCGGTGGGCAGCCGGTGCAGGGCGGAGAAGTCGCCCGGCTCGGCGGTCAGCAGCATCACGATCGCCGAGCCCTCGGGCCGTCCGTCGGGGCGCATCGGGCCCGCCCAGGTACGCCGGAACCGCCCGCCCTCACGGGGCAGTGGCGCCAGCCCGTAGAAGTCGATCAGTGCTTCCGGGAGCCGGTCGCGGGGCGTCCGACGGTCGCGGGGCATCCGACGCTCGTCCATCCGCGGGCCGCCTTCCCGTCGTGTGCCGTGTGCCGTGCGCCGGTCCTGGGGGCCGGGGCCGGTCTCCTGCACCGGTCTCGTGTGCCGTAGGCCGGTCTCGTGTGCCGTAGGCCGGTCTCGTGCGCCGTGTGCCCGTGGCGATCGAGACCGTGACCTGACCGAGCCTAGGGGCGATGGCGGCGCGGCGCGGGCGGCATCAGGCCATCTGTCGGAGCGGGCGGCCGACGGCCCGTCAGGAGCCCGTCCAGTGCGGGTCGCGGCCGGTCTCCGCCAGCAGCGCGTCGAGGGCGCAGGCGCCGGGCGGGAGGGGGAACGGGTCGGCGAAGACGTTCATCTTCCGGGCGGTCGGGGCCATCTGGGCGACCAGCGCCCGCAGCTCGGCCACACAGCCGGCAGCCGGCGCGTACGGCAGGCCGGTCGCCCGCGCCACGTCCCAGGCGTGCACCGTCAGATCCAGCAGCACCATCGCGCCGACGGTCCGGGCCGGCAGGTTCATCCCGCCGGTCAGGCCCTCCTCCGCGCCCGGCGCCGCCCACGCCTCGACCAGCCGCGCGGTCTCCTCCGCGAACCGGTCCGGCCACCGCGCCCCGTACGCCCCGAGCCGGTCGGGGGTCGTGCTGAAGTCGACGTCCTTCTTGGCGGCCAGCTCCTGGAAGGCGACGACCACATGGAAGAGGTGGTTGAGCAGCGCCCGTACGTCGTACTCCGCGCACGGCGTCGGCAGTCCCAGCTGGTCGTCGCGCACCCCGCGCAGTACGGGGAGCGCCGCGGCGGCCGCGGCGTCGAGCAGCGCGCTGATCGGTGGGGGCGCGGGGGCCGGACCGGCGGGATCCGGGGCTGCGGCGGCAGCGTCCGGCCCGCCCGCGCGGGCCGGCGCACCTGGGAGGTTTTCATCCGTATTGTCTCGTCTGTCGGTCATGGCGACGACGCTACGGACCGGTGCCGGGGGTGGCTTGAAAAAACGCGACAGGCCCGGCACGCCCTGCGCCCCTAAAATTCCGGCATGGCCGCTCCACGGCGCGACACCCGGGGCATCGTCGATGCCCCGGGACTCTTCACGCGGGTGCAGTTCCGACGCCGCACCCCCGCCGTACCGCTGCGCCCCTACGTCGAGCACTACTGGCTGATCGACTGGGACCTCTCCGAGCCGTACGCCACGCATGTCGTTCCCCACCCGTGCGTGAACCTCGTCTTCCAGCGGTACGCCGACCGCCCCGGCTTCGGCGAGGTCACGGGCGCCGGGCGGGAGCTGTTCGCCCAGAAGCTGACGGGGCGCGGGCGGGTGTGCGGGGTGCAGTTCCGGCCGGGCGGGTTCCGGCCGTTCACCCCGGAGCGGCCCGCCACGGCCTGGACGGACCGCCGGCTGCCGCTGGCGGCGGTGTTCGGGGCCGGCGAGGCAGCGGGTGCCGTAGCGGAGCCCCCGGACGCCGCGGCCGCCGTACTGGAGCCCGAGGACGAGGACGCCCGGGTGGCCGCGCTCGACGCCTTCCTGATCCCTCGCCTGCGGGCCGAGCCCCACACCCTGGCCCAGGCCGGCCTCGCCATGGCGCTGGCCGACCGGATCCGCACGGACCGCACGATCCGCCGGGTCGCGGACTTCGCGGCGTCCGAGGGCCTGTCCGTACGGGCCCTGCAGCGGCTGTTCGCCGGGTACGTCGGGGTCAGCCCCAAGTGGGTGCTGCTGCGCTACCGGGTGCACGAGGCCCTGGAGCGCGCCGCGTCCGACGCGGAGGTCGACTGGGCCGCGCTCGCCGCCGAGCTGGGCTACAGCGATCAGGCGCATCTGATCCGCGAGGTCACCGCCACGGTCGGGGTCCCGCCGACCGCCTACGCACGCTGACCGCGGCCGAGCCGGCGCCCACGCCGGCGCCGGCAGCCCTGAGGGCCGCCCCCTCCGAGCAGTCCCGCCGTCAGGGCTGTTCCGCCGTCAGATAGCGCTGGACGGTGGGGGCCAGCCAGGCGACGAGTTCGTCGTGGCCGAGGTCCACGGCCGGCGGAATGTGCAGCACATAGCGGCACAGCGCCATGCCGAGTATCTGGGAGGCGATCAGCGCGGCCCGCGTCGGCGCCTCCTCGGGCACCGGACAGACCGCCGCCAGGACCGGCTTGATCTGCTCAGCGAACACACCGCGCATCCGCTGCGCGCCCGCCTCGTTGGTGACGCCGACGCGCATCATGCCGGTCAGCGTCTCGTCGCACTCCCAGCGCTCCAGGAAGTGGCGTACGAGCCGGGCACCGGCCTCCTCGCGCGGTACGTGGCTGAGGTCCGGGGCGTGCACCTCGATCTCGGAGGCGGCCGCGAAGAGGCCGGCCTTGTTGCCGTAGTAGCGCATCACCATCGACGGATCGATGTCCGCGTCCCTGGCGATGGCGCGGATGGTGGCGCGCTCGTAGCCGTCCGCGGCGAAGCGGTCCCGGGCCGCGGCCAGGATCGCGGCGCGGGTCGCGGCGGAGCGGCGGGGGCGCGCGGGATCCGCGGGGCCGCGGGGCGCGGCGTCGGTGGCGCTCCCGGACGGCACGTCGGACGCGTCGGACGCGTCGGGAACGGCGGTCACGGCAGGCGCGGCATCGGCGGCGGAGGGAGCATGTTCGGCCATGTCAACAACTGTAGGCCAACAACCGTTGACACACCAGAGCCGCGCGCCTTACGCTTGCCAACAAGCGTTGACCCACATGCGTTGACACGAGCACCGACACCGGCCCAGGCGCAGGCGCAGGAACAAGCACAGGCACGAGCAAGGGCACTGCTGCAGACCCAGACAGAGCCCGGCCCAGGCCCCGCACGGAACAGGCAACACACGGCACGACTAGGCGCAGGAGGCGGACAGCATGGATGCCATGAAGCACCGGACCGGCCACGGCGGCCCCGAGGAGGGCGAGGCGCCCGCGGCCCGCGAAACGGACGTCATCGTCGTCGGCGCCGGCCCCACCGGCCTGCTGCTCGCCGGGGACCTCGCCGAGGCCGGGCTCGGCGTCACGCTCCTGGAGCGCCGCCCCGCCACGATCAGCAACCTCACCCGCGCCCTGGCCGTCCACGCCCGCACCCTGGAGCAGCTGGACGCCCGCGGCCTCGCCGACGAGCTGGTCGCCGGCGGCCACCGGCTCTCCGCCCTCCGCCTCTTCGGGGACGCCGCCTTCGACGCGACCCGGCTCCGCTCCCGCTTCCCGTTCGTGCTGATCACTCCGCAGTTCGAGGTCGAGCGGCTGCTGGAGCGGCGGGCCCGCCGGGCCGGGGTCGCCTTCCGCTACGACTCCGAGGTGCTCGGCCTGGACCAGGACGCCGACGGCGTGACGGTGCGCTTCCGTACCGCCGAGGGCCTGGGCAGCCTCCGTGCCGTGTACGCCGTCGGCACCGACGGCGTACACAGCACCATCCGTGAGGCCATCGGCCTGCCGTTCCCCGGCAAGTCCGTGATCCGCTCCCTGGTCCTCGCCGATGTCCGGCTGGCCCAGGAGCCCGAGTCCCCCTTCACCGTCGACGCCAACGACGACGCCTTCGCCCTGATCGGCTCGTTCGGCGACGGCTGGTACCGCGCCATCGGCTGGAACCGCCACCGCCAGGCCGACGACGACGCGCCCGCCGACCTCGCCGAGGTCCGCGAGTGCGCCCGGCTCGCCCTCGGCAGGGACTACGGCATGTACGACGCCCGCTGGGTCTCCCGCTTCCACAGCGACGAGCGCCAGGCCCCCGAGTACCGCGTGGGCCGCGTCTTCCTCGCCGGCGACGCCGCGCATGTGCACTCCCCCGCGGGCGGCCAGGGCATGAACACCGGCCTCCAGGACGCCGCCAACCTCAGCTGGAAACTCGCCGCGGTGCTCCGGGGCCACTCCCCCGAAAGCCTGCTGGACAGCTATCAGGCCGAGCGCCACCCGGTGGGCAAGCAGGTCCTGCGCAGCAGCGGCGCGCTCATCCGGGTCGCCCTGCTGCACACCGCCCCCTGGCGCGTCGTCCGCACGCTCGGCGCCCGGCTCTTCAACCACCTGGGGCCGCTGGCCCGCCGCGCGATGCGCACCGTCTCCGGCATCGGCATCGCCTACGCGGCCGGGCCCGGCGCCCACCCCCTCGCCGGCCGGCGCGCCCCCGACCTCCACCTGGCCGACGGCAGCCGCCTCTACGCACTCCTCCGCCAGGGCAAGTTCGTCCTGATCACCCCCGCCGACGAGGCCGGCGGCCTGCGGCCCGCCGCCGACCGTGTGGTGACCGCCTCCTGGCGAAGCGACCGCCGTACGGCGCTCCTCGTCCGCCCCGACGGCTATATCGCCTGGGCCACCGATGCCACGGCCCCGGCCGAGCGCGCCACGGCCCTACGCTCCGCCCTCCTGCAGTGGACCGGCGCCGCGCCCGAGGACGGCGGCTCCATAGGCACCACCCGGACCGCCGCCCTCACCGCGCCAGCACATGCCGCAGATACGCCCGGGGGTCGTTGAGATAGCGCCGCCAGTGGTCGACGAGCCCCAGCTCCGCCCACTCCACGCGCCGCATCCCGTGCTCGCCGACCTCCACGATCGCCGCACCGGGCAGCGCCGTCAGCAGCGGCGAGTGGGTGGCGCAGACGATCTGTGCCCCGCTGCGCCCCAACTCGTCCATCAGCCCGACCAGTTCCAGGCAGGAGGAGAAGGACAGTGCCGCCTCCGGCTCGTCCAGCACATACAGGCCCCGCTGCAGGAACCGCTCCCGGAAGGCCAGCAGAAAGCCCTCCCCGTGACTGAGCTCGTCCGGGGACCGGGACAGCCGATTCGACCTCCGCTCCCCGTTCAACGCCTCCAGCGCCGTCTCGGCCCGCAGGAAGAACCCCCGCCGGCGGACCCTCGGCCCGCGCACCATCTGCCGCCCCTCCCGCGTCGGATCGAACCGCATCAGACCGCCGAGCAGCGAGGCCTCCCGCGAACTCGCGTACTTGTATCCCGCCGAGCCGCCGTACGAATCCAGCCCGAAGCCTTCCGCCAGCGCCTCGGCCAGCGTCGATTTGCCCGAACCGTTCTCCCCCACCAGAAAGGTCACCGGGGCGGGGAAGGTCAGCCCCTCCTCGGCGAGCTGGCGCACACACGGCACCGTCCAGGGCCAGCCGCTCCCGGCCGTCCCCTCCCCCTGCGGAACGTCCACGTAAGCCCGTTCGATCAGCATGCCCCGAAGCTCTCACACCCCACTGACAGCCACCCCCACGCGCGCCGCCGGCCGCCCCAGCCGGCTCCGGGCCCCGGTTCCGTAGGCTTCCCCCATGCTGTTCGCCCGGTCCGCCGCCCTCTTCGTCCTCGCCGGCCTCTTCGAGATCGGCGGCGCCTGGCTGGTCTGGCAGGGCGTCCGCGAGCACAAGGGCTGGGTGTGGATCGGTGCCGGAGTGATCGCGCTCGGGGTGTACGGCTGGGTCGCCACCCTCCAGCCGGACGCCGCCTTCGGCCGGATCCTCGCCGCGTACGGCGGCGTCTTCGTCGCCGGCTCGCTGGCGTGGGGCGCGGTCGCCGACGGCTACCGCCCCGACCGCTGGGACGTGACCGGGGCCCTGGTCTGCCTGGCCGGAATGGCCGTGATCATGTACGCCCCCAGGGGCCGCTGACCACGCCTGCATATCCTGGCCGCGGACCACCCTCCCCCGGCCCTCGCGGCGCAGGGGGACCCCCACCGCCCTGAGGAGTGTCATGACCGCCGAGGCCCGTACCGCCGTCGTCACCGGAGCGAGCAGCGGCATCGGAGCCGCCACCGCGCGCGCACTGGCCGCCGCCGGCTACCGCGTGGTGCTCACCGCCCGCCGCAAGGACCGGATCGAGGCGCTCGCCGCCGAGCTGCCGAACGCCGAGGCCCACGCGCTCGACGTCACCGACCGCGCCGCCGTCGACGCCTTCGCGGCCGCGCTCGACCGCTACCCCTCGATCGACGTCCTGGTCAACAACGCCGGCGGGGCCTACGGCGCGGAGCCGGTGGCCACCGGCGACCCCGCCGACTGGCGCGCCATGTACGAGGTCAACGTGCTGGGCGTGCTCCACATGACCCAGGCGCTGCTGCCCGCCCTCACCGCCTCCGGCGACGGCACGGTCGTCGTGCTCTCCTCCACCGCCGGCCACGGCACGTACGAGGGCGGCGGCGGTTATGTCGCCGCCAAGCACGGTGCCCATGTCATCGCCGAGACGCTCCGTCTGGAGCTGTGCGGCGAGCCGGTGCGCGTCATCGAGGTCGCCCCGGGCATGGTCAAGACCGACGAGTTCGCCACCACCCGCTTCCGCGGCGACACCACCAAGGCCGCCAAGGTCTACGAGGGCGTCGACCAGCCGCTGAGCGCGGAGGACGTCGCCGACACCATCACCTGGGCGATCACCCGCCCCTCCCACGTCAACGTCGACCTGCTGGTGGTCCGCCCCCGCGCCCAGGCCTCCAACTCCAAGGTGCACCGCACCACCTGAGCCCCCGGACGCGCGACCCGGCGCGCGGGACTCCGGGGCCCGCCCGGAGTCCCGCCCCCGCCCACGCACAAGGAGCGGCCCGCCACGCACCAAGGGCGGCCCGGCGCACACCGCGCCGGACCGCCCCGGGTATCAGCCCGCCGAACTCCCGCTCAGCCCTTCACACACACCACCTGCTTGAGCTTGGCCACGACCTCGACCAGGTCCCGCTGCTGGTCGATGACCTTCTCGATCGGCTTGTAGGCGCCGGGGATCTCGTCCACCACACCGGAGTCCTTACGGCACTCCACACCCCGCGTCTGGTCCTCCAGGTCCCGGGTGGAGAACCGCTTCTTCGCGGCGTTCCGGCTCATCTTGCGGCCGGCGCCGTGGGAGGCGGAGTTGAAGGACGCGGCGTTGCCCAGTCCCCTGACGATGTACGAGCCGGTGCCCATGGAGCCCGGGATGATGCCGTACTCGCCGCTGCCCGCCCGGATCGCGCCCTTACGGGTCACCAGCAGGTCCATGCCGTCGTACCGCTCCTCCGCCACATAGTTGTGGTGGCAGGAGATCACCGGCTCGAACGTCGGCCTGGCCTTGCTGAACTCCTTGCGGACGACGTCCTGGAAGAGCGCCATCATCACGGCCCGGTTGTGCTTGGCGTACTCCTGCGCCCAGAACAGGTCGTTGCGGTACGCCGCCATCGGCGGGGTGTCCGCGATGAAGACCGCGAGGTCGCGGTCGACCAGGCCCTGGTTGTGCGGCAGCTTCTGCGCCTGCCCCATGTGGAACTCGGCGAGCTCCTTGCCGATGTTCCGGGAGCCGGAGTGCAGCATCAGCCAGACCGCGCCGGTGTCGTCGAGGCAGAACTCGATGAAGTGGTTGCCGCTGCCCAGCGAACCCATCTGCTTCGTGGCGCGCTCCTGACGGAACTTGACCGCGTCGGCCACCCCGTCGAACCGCGACCAGAAGTCTCCCCATCCCGCCGTCGGGTAGCCGTGCAGCCGTCCCGGGTCGACCGGATCGTCGTGCATCCCGCGCCCCACCGGAATCGCCTGCTCGATCTTCGAGCGGAGCCGGGAGAGGTCGCCGGGCAGGTCGTTCGCGGTGAGCGAGGTCTTGACCGCGCTCATCCCGCAGCCGATGTCCACACCGACCGCCGCCGGGCAGACCGCGCCGTGCATGGCGATCACCGAACCGACCGTGGCGCCCTTGCCGTAGTGGACGTCCGGCATCACGGCGAGGCCCTTGATCCACGGCAGGGTGGCGACATTGCGCAGCTGCTGCATCGCGACGCCCTCGACCGTGGCCGGATCCGTCCACATCCGGATCGGCACCTGCGCGCCGGGCACCTCGACGTACGACATGACTTCCCCATTCCCCCGAATTTATGAAAAACGCAAAAGCCGGACAATTTATCCGATCTTGGACGGCGAACCGGCGTTTGCGGCAAGACGTGCGATAGACATTGTGTCCATCGGCCGCCGACCGGCGGCAACCGCATTTCGCAGGGGAAGGAGCCGCGAACGATGCCACGGAAGCCGTTCACACCCGGTGCCGCACTGGTCGTGGCCGTGGCGCTGGCCGCCGGTCTCGCCGGCTGCAGCGACGACTCCGGCCCCGACGGCAGCGCCGCCGACGCCAAGGGCGGCACCGCCGCCTCGTCGAGCCAGGCGGCCGAGCCGGGCCGCTACCAGACCCTGCCGGAGGCCTGCGGACTGCCCTCGCGCCGCGCCATCCGCGGCATGCTGCCCGGCGACGGCCAGCCCCTGTCGAGCGCCGACGCCAAGAAGATCTACGGCGGCCAGGCCGACATCACCTATGACACCGACCGCCGCGTCGGCTGCCACTGGACCCGCGAGACGACCGCGGGCACCCGCCACCTGAGCCTGGACATCCAGCGCGTGGTCTCCTACGACTCCGCCGTCAGCGACGACGACAAGGCGCAGGGGATCTACGACAAGAAGGAGCTGGCCGCGCAGATACCGTCCGGCGGCGCCGGCTCCCCCTCGCCCGCCGCCCCGTCCCCGTCCGCCTCCAAGGGCAAGGACAAGGGCGAAGGAGCCGTCGCGAACGGCTCGAAGGACAAGGACGCGAAGGGCAAGAGCTCCTCGGACAGTGTGGGCAAGGCCCCCTCCGGGAGCCCCTCGCAGGCGTCCGGCCCGAGCACGGACCCCGACGGCTCCACCGCCCCGCGCGTCCTGGACGACCTCGGTGACGCGGCCTTCCTCAATGACAAATTGGTCACAGCGGACTCCGGAGTGCACCGTGACGTCACTGTGGTCTTTCGCACGTCGAACGTCATCGTGCAGCTCACCTACGACCAGTGGTCCACGGACAAGTCGATGTTGCCGGACAGCCAGGAACTGCAGGACAAGGCCCGTTCGCTGGCCACCGAGCTGACCGACAGCCTCAGCGAATAGTCCGGTTCGGGCCTATTGACCGCTTTGCCGGTCCCGGGCGGGAAACGGCCGATTCACCCGGTGCGCTCATCGACATGAATCGGTCACCCACCTCGCCACGCCGCGTACCGTGCCGTCTAGCCCTGCCCCGTACGCGAGGCGGGGCGGGTCCCACGGCCACCACCCCCGGCCGTGCCCGCCGACAAGACGACGACGAACAGCGAAGGAACCATGCACCGTTCAGCCAAGCGACTCGCCAGCCTTCTCACCTGCGCAGCAGTACCGGTGCTGCTCGTCGCCGGCTGCTCCGGCTCGGACAGCGACAGCTCCGGTGACGCCTCCTCCGCCGCCTCCAGCAGCGCCAAGCCGTCGCCGACCGTCGCACCCGCGAAGTTCAAGACGCTGCCGAACCCGTGCGAGGCGTTCTCCAAGGACACCATCAAGAAGATGCTGCCCAAGGCGAAGGACGCCTCCGGGGACCGCGGCAAGTCCACGGACAACGCCTCCCACGGCACCTGCTCGTGGACCAGCTCGGACGAGAAGGGCGTCGACGGCACCCAGTGGCGCTGGCTGGACATCGGCTACCAGCGCTACGACTCCGACCCGGGCGTCGGCAGCGGCGACAAGCGCGCCACGGACTTCGCCACCAAGCAGATAGCCGAGGCGAAGGCCACCAAGGGCGCCAAGAAGCTCTCGACCGTCCGGACCTCCGGCACCGGCGACGAGGCGACCGCGATCACCTATGACGTGAAGCGCGACGGCACCAACTTCAAGAACACCACCGTCGTCGCCCGGACCGCCAACATCGTCGTGACGATCAACTACAACGGCGCGGGCCTGGCCGGCGCGGACGCCCCCAAGAGCGCCGACCTGCTCAAGCAGACCCAGGCCGCCGCCAAGGAAGCGGTCACCGCCGCCGCCAAGGCCAACAGCTGACCGAACCCCCAGCGCCCGGGCCCGTCTCGGCCCGGGCGCCGGGCCGCCTCCCAGGGGCCTTCACCGGGCTCCGCCCGTACCGGCACACGTCCGCCCGCCGGCATGTGCCAGGCTGTCGCTCGCAACAGACCGACTGGGAGGGGTCCTCGGGTGGCCGCGCCACTGAAGCTGACACGCACACACCGGATACTCATCGGCGTGGTCATCACCGGCGCGGTGGCCATCGCCGCCATCGGCTTCGCCGGCTCCTACGCGGCCGTGCGCGAACTCGCCCTGAAGAAGGGCTTCGGCACCTTCGCCTACTTCTTCCCGCTCGGCATCGACGCGGGCATCTGCGTGCTGCTGGCCCTGGATCTGCTGCTGACCTGGATCCGCATGCCCTTCCCGCTGCTGCGGCAGACGGCGTGGCTGCTGACGGTCGCGACGGTGGCGTTCAACGCCGCGGCGGCGTCCGATCCGCTGGGCATGGGCATGCATGCCGTCATTCCGGTGCTGTTCGTCGTCACCGTCGAGGCCGCCCGGCACGCCGTCGGGCGGATCGCCGACATCACGGCGGACAAGCACATGGAGGGCGTGCGCCTCACGCGCTGGCTGCTGGCGCCCGTCCCGACGTTCCTGTTGTGGCGGCGGATGAAGCTGTGGGAGCTGCGGTCCTACGACGCGGTGATCAAGCTGGAGCAGGAACGGCTCGTGTACCAGGCACGCCTGCGTTCGCGGTTCGGGCGGAGCTGGCGCCGCAAGGCTCCCGTGGAGTCCCTGATGCCGCTGCGGCTCGCGCGCTACGGGGTGCCGCTGGCGGAGACCGCTCCGGCGGGGCTTGCCGCCGCGGGCATCGAACCACAGCTGCTGCCGGCGCCACGGCAGTTGATGACACCCGCCGTGGAGCCGAAGGCCCAGGGGCCGGAGCAGGAGCCGGAGCCGAGGGCCCAGGAACCGGCCGGGGCCGAGGAGTTGCCGAGCCAGTGGTTCGCGGCCCCGCAGCAGGTGACGTACCGGGGCGACTACGACCCGGCGTACCTCCCCGAACAGGAGCATCGAGGCTCGTCCGACGAGCACCAGCAGGTGCCGGCGCACGAGCAGGCCCCGGTACCCGCGCCGCGCCCGCCGGAGCCCGAGCCGCAGGTCCCGGTGCCGAACGGTGCAGGTGGGACGCGCCCGCTCGGCAAGGGCACCCCGCAGGCGGGGCCGCAGCCCGCTCCGGCACCGGCCGCGGCCCCGACCGACGAGGACCTCTACCAGGTGTTCCGCCACTCGATAGAGGGCGAAGGCATGCCGACCCCGGGCGCGTTCGCGGCGAACCTGGAGGCCCAGTACGGGATCCGGCTGCGGTCGCGGGACCTGAACCGCCGCATGGACCAGTTCAGCGACCGCCTCAACGCGGAGCTGATGGACGAGCACATCGCGTGACGCACCCGCCGGGCACCTCGCAGACCGGGTGTCCGGTGCACGGCAGCGTGTCAGTGTCCTTGCCGTATCCCGCCCGGTGGCGAAGTCCTCGACCGGAAACCAGAATGGAAGGGGGTTGCCGACGAGCGATCACTTGCCCCCGCGCGAGGAGTGACGCTTCGTCTTAGGCAAAGCAGCACTCTCTCTCCTCAAGACGACGCCTCGCTCCCGTGGCCCAGCAGCCGCTGGTCGAAGCCGAGCGGAAGCAGCGAGTTTTGAGGTGACAGTATGTTCCGAACCATCACGCAACTACTTCTGGCCGCAGCCGTTTCCACGTCGATCGCGCTAGGTGTGGCACCAGCAGCGTCAGCGAGCGCGCCCGGCAGCGCAGCGGCCTCGGCATCGCAACTGCCCGGCGCACCCTGCCCCGATGCCTCCGGCCGCGACTGCACTTCCCCCGGCACGGGCACGTGCCCCCCGAATGACCCGAGCGGGCGGGGACCGGAAAATCCGGGCTGTACCGCATACCCGTGGCTTCGTTCATGAGCGGCGTTCGTCGGCGGGTTCCGGAGGCAGTGGGCGAGGAGGCGGTGGCGGGCAACCGGCTCCTGGGCATCGAGGAGAAGTGACAGCACTGACGTGACCGCGAACGCGGAACGGCCGGCCGCCCGTCGGGAAGACCACCCGCCGGGAGGACCGGCCGTCGAGGCAGGTGCCCGAACCGCTGTGCCTGCGCGGCGTCGGCGTCGGCCGCTTGGCCCCTCCCCGCCGAACGCCCCCTAGACCGCCCCGGCCCCCGTCTGCTTCCCCTGCTTCGCCTTGCGCTTGGTGTCCACGTCCCCCCATACGGCCAGCGCCGCACCGGCCGCGAAGAGGCCGGCATAGGCGACCGACGGCAGATCGAACCAGTGCGGCAGAAGTCCCCAGGCGTGGTCGAAGAAGACCTGACCGATGAATCCCATGACGCCCTGGATCATGATGACGAAACCTAAGATTCCCCTCATGGCTCCAGCGTGAAGGGTCCGGCCCCGGGAGTCCTCGTTCCCGGGGCCGAACCCTTCTCATCCCTCGGTCGGAGACCACACCGGGGTGTCTACGACTCCACGGCAACGGCGCTCCGACGGCCCGTCATCCGCCGAGCAGCTTGCGCACCCGGTCGGCGCCGACGGCCAGCAGCAGGGTGGGCAGCCGCGGACCGGTGTCCCGGCCCACCAGCAGGTTGTAGAGCAGGGCGAAGAAGGCCCGCTGCGCGACCTTCAGCTCCGGGGTCGGCTTGGCGTCCGGCTCCAGGCCCGCCTGGACCTTCGGGACGCCGTAGACCAGGGTGGTCAGGCCGTCCAGCGACCAGTGCTCGTCGAGGCCGTCGAGCAGCAGCCGCAGCGAACCGCGGGCCTGCTCGTCGAGGGTGCCGAGCAGCTCCTCGTCGGGCTCGCCGCGGACGATGGTGCGCTGCTCGGCCGGGACCTGGGTGTTGATCCAGTACTCGGCCTTGGCCAGCCGCGGCCGGGTCTCCTCCAGCGAGGTGACGGGGTTGTCCGGGTCCAGCTCGCTCAGGATGCGCAGCGTCTGCTCGTCGTGGCCCGCGGTGATGTCCGCGACCGAGGCGAGCGTGCGGTACGGCAGCGGGCGCGGGGTGCGGGGCAGCTCGCCGGCGGCGGTGCGGGCCGCGCGGGAGTACGCCGCGGCGTCGGCCGGCAGCGCCGTGTCGTCCGCGACCTTGGCCTCCAGCTTGTCCCACTCGTCGTAGAGCCGCTGGATCTCCTGGTCGAAGGCGATCTTGAAGGACTGGTTGGGCTTGCGGCGGGCGTACAGCCAGCGCAGCAGCGGCGCCTCCATGATCTTCAGCGCGTCGCCGGGGGTCGGCACCCCGCCGCGCGACGACGACATCTTGGCCATGCCGC
>Ga0207426_1001814_pt1 | contig 15838 bp, 16 predicted proteins | sample AraplaMF_Cvi_mMS_FD_184265 | JGI IMG/M metagenome (GOLD analysis project Ga0207426, IMG submission 184265) | Arabidopsis root microbial communities from the University of North Carolina, USA - plate scrape MF_Cvi_mMS (SPAdes) (version 2) | ecosystem: Host-associated > Plants > Roots > Endosphere... | reverse complement strand
GCTCGGTGAGGTTGTCGTTCTCCATCGCCTTGGCGAGGCGGACGGCCTCCTCGATGCGCATCGTGTACGCGTCCTTCTCGCCCGGCTTGCGCTGGAAGGAGCAGTAGGCGCACGACGCGGTGCACACGTTCGTCATGTTGAGGTGGCGGTTGACGTTGAAGTGGACGACGTCGCCGTTCTTGCGGGTGCGCACCTCGTGGGCGAGCCCGCCCAGCCAGGCCAGGTCGTCGGACTCGTAGAGGGCGATACCGTCCTCGCGGGTCAGCCGCTCCCCGGCGTGGACCTTCGCCTCCAGCTCACGCTTGAGGCCCACATCCATCGACGCAGCCATCCGGTCGCCTCCCAGTCTCTGCCTACTCGGTGCCGTTCCTTCGGAGCCGGAAACGGGCTTCACCGAGCGTACTCCCCCGTATCAGAGGCGGACGGAGCCCCCTGGCGCGCCCGTCCGCCCCGGTGTGTCCCGCCGGCGCCCGGTGGCCTATTCGGCCTCTTCGGGCAGTTCGCCGACGCGGTTCTCCCACTTGGTGGAGAGCACGATCGTGGTGCGCGTACGGGAGACGCCCTTGGTGCCGGACAGCCGCCGGATGGTGCGCTCCAGCCCGTCGACGTCACCCACCCGCACCTTGAGCATGTACGAGTCGTCGCCGGCGATGAACCAGCAGTCCTCGATCTCCTCGAGGTCGCGCAGCCGCTGCGCGACGTCCTCGTGGTCGGTGGCGTCCGACAGCGAGATGCCCACCAGCGCCGTGACGCCGAGGCCGAGCGAGGCGGCGTCGACCGTCGCGCGGTAGCCGGTGATCACGCCGGCCGCTTCGAGGCGGTTGATCCGGTCCGTGACGCTGGGCCCGGAGAGGCCGACGAGCCGGCCGAGCTCCGCGTACGAGGCGCGCCCGTTCTCGCGAAGTGCCTGGATGAGCTGCCTATCCACCGCGTCCATGCCCTCAAGCCTTCCAATCTTTACGCATTTCCGAGTTCTGGATGTAGAATCTAAGGCATACAGGGCCTTGACCCTGTGAATCTTTCAGACGATCACAGACGATCTCACAGGAGCTGTCACCGTGTACTCGATCGAGATGGCCTACGCCCGCATGCGCGAGCTGCAGGACCAGGCCAATCGTTCACGTGCCCACCGGGCCGCCGCACCGCGGACCCGCCGCCTCTTCGGCCGCGCCGCCGCGGCCAAGAAGCGCTAGCGAGCGTCCGGGGCCTCCTCCGCTTCCTTGGAGCCGCCCCGCAACTCCCCTTCCCAACGCCGGTACAGCCCGTGCGGCACCTGCGCCGCATCGAGCACCCGGCCGGCGACGAAGTCCACCAGATCCTGGATGTGCGTCGCCCCCGCATAGAACGCCGGCGAGGCGGGCAGCACCACGGCGCCCGCCCCGTCCAGCGTCACCAGATGCTGCAGCGTCGGACCGTTCAACGGGGTCTCGCGCACCGTGACCACCAGCGGCCGCCGCTCCTTGAGCGTCACGCTCGCCACCCGCTGCAGCAGATCCTTCGACAGCCCGAGCGCCACCCCGGCCACACACGCCGTGCTCGCCGGCACGATCAGCATCCCCTTCACCGGATACGAACCCGACGAGGGCCCGGCCGCCAGATCCCCGGCCGGCCAGTACCGCACATCCGCCAGGTCCGCCTCGGTCACCGGGAACGTCGACGGCTTGCCATCGGCCCCGCGCGCCAGCCATTCCCGCAGGTCGGCGCGCCAATGAGCGTCCCGGAACGCAATGCCGGTCTCGTCCAGCAGGGTCAGCCGCGACGCCCGGCTGACGATCAGGTCCACCGCCTCCCCGGCGGCGAGCAGCCCGCGCACCACGGACGCGGCATACGGCGTCCCGGACGCGCCGGAGATCCCCACGACCCACGGACGGCGTCGGCCGGGGCCCTGCTTGCTGGTGTCGTTGTGCGGCGGCTCCACGCATCGAGCCTATCCGGCGGAACCACGGACCCCACCACGGCCGTTCTTACCTGTGCGCCCCTCGCGCGACCCCGCCGAGGGCCGCCCCACCGGGGGACGAGAAGGGACGGCCGGAGATGAGATCACGCGCGAAGCCCGCGCTCTGCCTGATGCTGGGCTGGGTCGCACTGCTCTGGCTGCTGGAGGGCGTGGACACCGCCACCGGCGGCGCCCTGGACACCTTCGGCATCCAGCCGCGCGAACCCGCCGAACTGCTCGACGTGGTGCCCGCCGCCTTCCTGCACTTCGGCTTCGCCCACCTCGCCGCGAACACCCTCCCGCTGCTGGTGCTCGGCTTCGTCGCCGCCCTGCGCAGCGGGATCGGCCGCCTGCTCGCGGTCGCCCTGCTGATCACCCTCGCCAGCGGGCTGGGCGTGTGGTTCACCGCCGCGCCCGACAGCAACACCGCGGGCGCCTCCGGCGTCGTCTTCGGCCTCTTCGGCTACCTCCTGGTGCGCGGCTTCACCGAACGCAGCCCCCTCGACATCGGCATCGGCCTGGTCATCGGCGCCCTCTACGGCTCCATCCTCTGGGGCGCCCTGCCCTCCGACAACGGCATCAGCTGGCAGGGCCACCTCTTCGGCCTGATAGGCGGGGTCGTGGCGGCCTTCGTCTTCCGGGAGCGCCCGCGCCGCAACCAGCTGTCCGGGGCCGGGGTCGGTCCTGTCGCCTGATCCCGCCCAGAGCCCTCAGGCCCTCAGACCGTCAGCCCCCGCACCAGCAGATCCAGCAGCGCGCAGACGAAGAGCGCAATGCCGATGAAGCCGTTGACCTGGAAGAAGGCCCGGTTCAGCCGGGTCAGGTCGTGCGGCTTCACGATCGTGTGCTCGTAGAGGAAGGCCGCCGCGACTATCACCAGTCCCAGCCAGAAGAACACGCCCGCGCCGGTCGCCAGCGCGTACCAGGCGAAGAGCGCCGTGGTCACGAGGTGGCAGCCGCGCGCGCCCCAGATCGCGGCCGGGATGCCGAAGCGGGCCGGGACCGACAGCACGCCGATCTCCCGGTCCGTCTCCACGTCCTGGCAGGCGTAGATCAGGTCGAAGCCGCCGATCCAGATCCCCACCGCGAGGCCGAGGATCACCGCCTCCCACGACCAGGACCCGGTGATCGCGAGCCAGGCGCCGATCGGGCCCATCGCCTGGGCGAGGCCGAGGATCGCCTGCGGGAAGTTGGTGAACCGCTTGCCGTACGGATAGACCACCATCGGGACCACCGCGAGCGGTGCCAGCGCCAGGCACAGGGAGTTCAGCAGCGCCGCCGCGCCCAGGAAGACGACGAGCGCGATCACCGCGCCCGTCCAGGCCGACTTCACCGACACCGCGCCGGTGACCAGTTCCCGGTGCGCGGTGCGCGGGTTACGGGCGTCGATCTCGCGGTCGATGATCCGGTTCGCGGCCATGGCGAACGTGCGCAGGCCGACCATGGCGATGGTGACGAGGAGGAGCCGGGCCCAGTGGACGTGCCGGTCCCACTCGTACATCGCGGTCAGGGAGGCGATGTAGGCGAAGGGCAGCGCGAAGACCGAGTGCTCGATCATCACCAGGCGCAGGAAGGCCTTGGTGCGGCCCGGCTGCGGGACCGCCGCTGATGCGCTGCTCATGAGAGGCCGTACTCCTTCCAGCGACGGTCGACCATCGCCGCCGTCCGCGGGTCGGACTCGACCATGTGGGGCCAGCCGCCGTCGCGGGTGTAGCCCTCCTCGGGCCACTTCTCCGTCGCGTCGATGCCGGCCTTGCCGCCCCAGAACTGCTGGTAGGAGGCGTGGTCGAGGTGGTCGACGGGGCCTTCGACGACGGTGAGGTCGCGGGCGTAGTCGGTGTTGCCGAGGGCCCGCCAGGAGACCTCGTGGAGGTTGTGCACATCGCAGTCCGCGTCCACGACCACGATCAGTTTGGTCAGCGACATCATGTGCGCGCCCCAGATGGCGTGCATGACCTTCTGCGCGTGCTTGGGGTACTTCTTGTCGATCGAGACGATCGCGCAGTTGTGGAAGCCGCCGGACTCCGGCAGGTGGTAGTCGACGATGTCCGGGACGATGATCTTGAGGAGCGGCAGGAAGAACCGCTCCGTCGCGCGGCCCAGCGGCCCGTCCTCCGTCGGCGGGCGGCCCACGACGATCGACTGGAGCAGCGGCCGCTTGCGCATCGTCACACAGTCGATGGTCAGCGCCGGGAACGGCTCCTGCGGCGTGTAGAAGCCGGTGTGGTCGCCGAACGGCCCCTCGGGCAGCATCTCGCCCGGCTCCAGCCAGCCCTCGATGACGACCTCGGCGTGCGCCGGCACCTGCAGCGGCACGGTCTTGCAGTCGACCATCTCGATCCGCTTGCCCTGGAGGAAGCCGGCGAAGAGGTACTCGTCGATGTCCCCGGGCAGCGGTGCGGTGGAGGCGTAGGTGACGGCCGGCGGGCAGCCGAAGGCGATGGCGACCGGCAGCTTCTCCCCGCGCTTGGCGGCGACCTGGTAGTGGTTGCGGCTGTCCTTGTGGATCTGCCAGTGCATGCCGATGGTGCGCTTGTCGTGGCGCTGCAGGCGGTAGAGGCCCAGGTTGCGCACACCGGTCTCGGGGTGCTTGGTGTGCGTGAGGCCCAGGTTGAAGAAGGAGCCGCCGTCCTCGGGCCAGGTGAACAGCGCCGGGAGCAGGTCGAGATCGACGTCGTCGCCCCGGAGCACGACCTCCTGGACGGGCGCGTCCTTGATCTTCTTGGGCGGTACGTGCGTCATCCCCGCGAGCTTCCCGAACGCCTCGCGCACGCCGACGAAGCCCTGCGGCAGTTCCGGCTTGAGCAGCCCGCCGATCTTGCCGCTGATGTCCTCGTACGCCTTCAGGCCCAGCGCCTTCAGCAGGCGGCGGTCGGTGCCGTAGACGTTCATGGCGAGCGGCATCGCCGAGCCCTTGACGTTCTCGAAGAGCAGCGCCGGGCCACCGGACTTCTGCACCCGGTCCACGATCTCGCCGACTTCCAGATACGGGTCGACCTCGGCCTTGATGCGCTTGAGGTCGCCTTCCCGCTCCAGTGCACGCAGGAACGAGCGAAGATCGTCGTAAGCCATGCCTTCCAGTATCGGGTACGCACTACCCTGGACGGGTCACCGGGCCCCGGCGAGGGCCCGCCGTCGTGTGCTGGGGGCTCGTTCCGCAATGCTCAGGTATCTGCCGTTCCTCCTGGTGCTGGCGCTGTGGATCTACGCGTTCATCGACTGCCTCAACACCCCCGAATCGCAGGTGCGCGGGCTGCCCAAGGTGATCTGGGTGATCATCATCCTGCTCTTCGGCGAGGTGCTGGTCGGGCCGGTCGCCTGGCTGGTGGCCGGCAAGCAGCGGCAGCCGGCGGCAGGCGGCGGCTCCACTCCCTCCGCCTGGCACCGCAACCACCGCGCCACGTTCGTCGCGCCGGACGACAACCCCGAGTTCCTCGCGTCCCTCAAGAACGAGAACACCAAGGACGAGGCGCTGCTCAAGGACTGGGAGGCCGACCTGCGCCGGCGCGAGGAGGAGCTGCGGCGCAAGAGCCACGGGGGCGAGGACGGCGGCCCGGAGGACACCCCGCCGCCCGCCCGGGGTTAGGGCGCGCCGCCCGGGGTGAGGGCGCGCCGCCCGGATCGCGGCAAGCTCGCGTGCCTCGGCCTCGGCCTCGGCCCCGCCACCCGCCTGCCGCCGGCCCGTCACCCGCCCGTCCGCGCCGGGCAGGCCCCGGCCCGTCCGCCCGGCGTACGGTGAGCGCATGGACCGTACGCAGGACTGGGACCAGGGCCGCGACGCGTTCCGGCTGCACGGTCACGCCGACGGCGCCGGGGGCCCGAGCGGCCACCCCGCCCATGTCCAGGAGCAGGCCCGCGCCATGCTGGCCACGGCGCTCGCCGAGGCCCGCACCGGTCTCGCCGAGGGCGGCATCCCCGTCGGCGCGGCGCTCTACGGCCCGGACGGCTCCCTGCTCGGCCGCGGCCACAACCGCCGCGTCCAGGACGACGACCCGACCCTGCACGCCGAAACCGCGGCCTTCCGCGCGGCCGGCCGCCGCCCCGGCTACCACGGCACGACGATGGTCACGACCCTCTCCCCCTGCTGGTACTGCAGCGGCCTGGTCCGCCAGTTCGGCATCTCCCGCGTCGTCATCGGCGAGGCCCGCACCTTCCACGGCGGCCACGACTGGCTGGCCCAGAACGGCGTCCGCATCGTCCTCCTGGACGACCCCGAGTGCGCGGCGCTGATGCGGGACTTCATCGGGGCCCGCCCTGAGCTGTGGCACGAGGACATCGGGGGCGAGTGAGCGGCTGCCGGCGGCACGGGCGCTCAGCGCGGTCCGCCGGCCCGCAATTCGGTGGCCCGCGCCCTGGCCCTCCGCCAGGATGATCGCCCATGAGCACCGCCCCCGAAGCCCCCGAAGCCACTCCCGTCCACCCCGCCGAACCCCTCCGCCGTATTCGCGCCCGGTACACCGATACGACCGTGACCGTCTATCAGGCCTACTCCCCCGCGCTGGGGCTGCCGGCCGCGCGGGACGGGCGGTTTCCGGCTGCCTGGAAGCGGGAGCGGATGACCTGGGTCAAGCCGTCGTTCCTGTGGATGATGTATCGCTGCGGGTGGGGGCAGAAGACGGATCAGGAGACCGTGCTGGCGATCGAGATCGGGCGGGACGGGTTCGACTGGGCGTTGGGGCAGGCCTGTCTGTCGCACCATGACCCGGACGAGCATGCCGACCGTGGTGTCTGGCGGCGGGAGTTGAAGGGGGCGCCGGCGCGGGTGCAGTGGGATCCGGAGCGGGATCTGATGTTGCGGGCGCTGCCGTACCGGTCGTTGCAGCTGGGGCTGGCGGGGGAGGCGTCGCGGCGGTACGCGGACGAGTGGACGGTGTCGATCACGGATGTCACGCCGCTGGCCCACGAGGTCCGTGCGCGGGTGCGCTCCGGGGACCTCGCGGCGGCCGCCGCGCTGCTGCCGCGGGAGCGCCCCTACCCGGCACCCGGGGGAACTCCGGGGCTCGGCCGCGTGTCCTGACGGACCTGCTCAAACGCGTAAATCCCGGCCCCGCGCGGTCCGCCGGGCACTGCTTCGTGTGACGTACGGGACGTAGGGGTGACCGGCCAACTGACGTCCGTTCACAGCCAATTGATGCATCGTTCAGCAACCTCCCCCTGCCCGGGAAACTCGGCCGCCGCCACAGTCATGTCGGCCCACTGAGGGCTCACGCGACTCAGGGAGAGTGGCACATATGCCCGACATGACCCGACGCAGACTCCTCGGCTCGGCGGCCGGCGCGGTCGGCGGCGCCGCCGCGCTGTCGCTGCTGCCGCCCAGCGTGCAGAAGGCCGTCGCCGCCGGACCGGCACGTCACGGCTCGCTGCACGACGTCGAGCACGTCGTGATGCTGATGCAGGAGAACCGGTCGTTCGACCACTACTTCGGCACCCTGCGCGGGGTCCGCGGCTTCGCCGACCCGGACGCGCTGACGCTGCCGGACGGCCGGTCGGTCTTCCATCAGCCGGACGCGGAGAACCCGGACGGCTATCTGCTGCCGTTCCGCCTCAACACGCACACCACCAGCGCCCAGGCCATCCCCTCCACCAGCCATGCCTGGTCGGTGCAGCACGAGGCGTGGAACGGCGGCAAGATGGACCGCTGGCTGCCCGCGCACCGCAAGGCCGACGGGGTCAACGGGCCGTACGTCATGGGCTATCACACGCGGGCGGACATCCCCTTCCAGTTCGCTCTCGCCGAGGCGTTCACGCTGTGCGACAACTACTTCTGTTCGGTGTTCGGGCCGACCTGGCCCAACCGGCTGTACTGGATGACCGGGACCCTCGACCCGGGCGGCACCCGGGGCGGTCCGGTGCTGAACAACACCGCGCCCAAGCCGTACCGCTGGACGACGTATGCCGAGCGGCTGGAGGCGGCGGGCATCAGCTGGAAGGTCTACCAGGAGGAGGACGACTACGGCTGCAACCTCCTGGAGCAGTTCCAGACGTTCCGGGACGCCAAGCCCGGGGAGCCGCTGTACGAGCGCGGGATGCGGGCGCAGCCGGCCGGGACGTTCGAGGACGACGCCCGGGCCGACCGGCTGCCGGCGGTGTCGTGGCTGATCCCCACCAGTCACCAGTCCGAGCACCCGGACTACCTGCCGGCCGCCGGCGCCGACTATGTCGCGCAGAAGATCGAGGCGATCGCGTCCAACCCGAAGGTGTGGGCCAAGACCGTCTTCATCCTGAACTACGACGAGAACGACGGGCTCTTCGATCATGTGCCGCCGCCGGTGCCGCCCGCGGGGACGAAGGACGAGTTCGTGCGGGGCCTGCCGATCGGCGGCGGTTTCCGGGTGCCGTGCCTGATCATCTCGCCGTGGACGGTGGGCGGCTGGGCGGCGGGCGACCCGTTCGACCACACCTCGGTGCTGCAGTTCCTGGAGCGCTGGACGGGCGTGGCGGAGCCCAACATCAGCGACTGGCGGCGGTCGGCGTTCGGCGACCTGACGTCGGCGTTCGGCTTCCGGCACCGGGCGCACCGGCCGCCGCGGCTGCCGCACGACACCGCCGAGCGGCTGGTGGAGGCGCAGTGGGAGGTGGCCCATCTGCCGAAGCCGACGCTGCCGGGTGGCGGGCAGCGGCCGCCGCGGCAGGAGCACGGCCGGCGCCGGCGGCGGTAGCCGGCCGGATGTCCTTCTCTCCCCGGGAAACGACGGTGCCGTACGGGCCGGCCTCGTGTGGAGGCGTCCCGTACGGCACCGGGGGTGTGCGGATCAGACTCCCGCGTAGGAGTGCAGGCCCGTCACGAAGATGTTCACGCCGTAGTAGTTGAAGAGGTAGCAGGCGAAGCCGATCAGGCCCAGGTAGGCGGCCTTGCGGCCCTTCCAGCCGGCGGTGGCGCGGGCGTGCAGGTAGCAGGCGTAGGCGACCCAGGTGATGAAGGCCCAGACCTCCTTGGGGTCCCAGCCCCAGTAGCGGCCCCATGCGGCCTCGGCCCAGATGGCGCCCGCGATGATGGTGAACGTCCACAGCGGGAAGACGGTGGCGTTGACGCGGTAGGCGAACTTGTCGAGCGAGGCGGCGGAGGGCAGCCGCTCCAGTACGGACGAGGCGAAGGCGCCGGGCTGCTTGCCCGCGGGGTCGGCGAGCTTGCTCTCGTAGGAGTCGCGGAAGAGGAAGAGCAGGGTGGAGACGGCGCCGAGGTAGAGCGCCGCGCCGGAGATGATCGCGCAGCTGACGTGGATCCACAGCCAGTACGAGTGCAGTGCGGGCACCAGCTGGTCGCTGGCGGTGTAGAGCACCGAGACGGCCAGCCCGAGGTCGAGCAGGACGGTGGTGACCAGGGGCAGCCCGATCCAGCGGACCTTCTTCTTGAGCGCGAGCAGCAGCAGGTAGAGGCCCACGGCGACGGCGGCGAAGGTCGTGGAGAACTCGTACATGTTGCCCCAGGGGGCACGCTGTACGGACAGGGCGCGGGTGAGGACGCCGCCGACGTGCAGCGCCCAGGCCAGGACGGTCAGCGAGATGGCGATCCGCCCGTAGAGGTCGCCCTTCTCGGTGTCGCCGGCGGCGCCGGGGCCGTCGGGGACGTCGCGGCTGCCGGGGACGGACTTGGTGACGACCGCGGGCCGCTCCAGGACGGCCGTGCCGCCGGCGGCGGAGGAGGTCTGCACGGGGACCGTCGCGGGCGCCGTGGACCGTGCGGTCAGAGCGGCGGCGGTACGGCCGACCTTGCTGCGGCTGCCGAACACCCACTCGGCCATGTGCGCGAGGAAGGCGAGCGTATAGACCGCCATCGCGGAATAGACCAGCAGGTTGCTGTTGTGCGCCAGTGTCTCGTTGGCTGCGGCAGCGATGTTCACGCGCGCGCTCCTTCGGAGGGGTCAGCAGGTCCGTCAGAGTCAGTGGGCTCCGCGGGGTCTTCGGTGTCGGGGGCGGGGTCCGGGGCGGGCGGGGCGTCGGGCCACAGCTCCCCGGCGAGCTGGGCGAGTTCCTCCGGCAGCCGGGCGGACTCGCTGCGGCCGAGGGCGGCCATCTCGACGACGGTGACGCCGTCGGCGCCCGTCTCGGCACGGACCCACACCCGGCGGCGCTGGATGAACAGCGACGCGGCCAGGCCCAGCAGGGCGCCGACGGCGCCGGTCAGCGCCAGGCCGTTGCCGGGCTGGTGGGAGACCTTGAAGCTGGCCCAGCTCTTGACGCCCTCGAAGGTGATGGAGCCCTCGCCGTTCGGCAGCTTCATCGTGGTCTGTGCTTCGGCGGCGCGGACGGCGGCCTTGTTCTTGGCGCCCGCGTGCCGGTCCACGCGGTCCTTGGGCAGCAGCATCTTCTTCAGGATGCCGCCCTTGTCGTCCTGGTACTTCTTCAGGCGCTTGGTGTCGAGCTTGTAGACGCTCTGCGGCAGGCCGGAGTCGAGGCCGAGATCGCCGTGGTACGCGTTCACCGACAGCACGGGGAAGTCCAGCGCCGGGAACTGCGAGAACATCGAGCCGGTGCCGCGGCCGCCGAAGGTCGGCACGAACATGGCCTGGAAGCCGAGCTGGTTGCGCTTGCCGTCCTCGGTCTGCGCGCCGGGCACCTTCACCACGCCGGTCGAGGTGAGGTTCTTGGGGTCGGCCGGCAGGAAGGCCGTCGCGCCGTGGTAGACGGTCTTGCCGCGGCCGTCCTTGACGGTGACGACGGGCGAGTAGCCGTGCGACAGCAGGTAGACCTTGTTGCCCGCGATGTCGAGGGGCTTGTTGACCTCGATGGCGGTGCGGTGCTGCTTGCCGTCCGCGCCCAGGAAGTAGGAGATCTGCGCGCGGTAGGTGCGCGGGGTGCCGCGCTGGGGTCCGGTGCGCTCGTAGGTCGCGTCGAAGCGGTCGAGCTTGAAGCCGAAGGGCTCCATGTCGTCGGTGTCGTAGAACGGTCCCGACTTGAACTCGTCGTACTGCGTGAGGCTGTTGGCGAAGCCGTCGCCCTCGGTGACGAGCTTGTTGCCCTCGGCCTTCCACAGGCCGCCGACGGCGAACGCCACCAGCATCACGATCAGCGCGACGTGGAAGACGAGGTTGCCGACCTCGCGGAGGTAGCCCTTCTCGGCGGCGACCGCGGTGGCGTCCCGGTGGGCGCGGAAGTGCCGCTTCTTCAGCAGCCGCCCGGCGGCGCCGAGGACGTCCTCGGGCGCCGCGGCGGTGCGCCAGGTGGTGTACGCGGGCAGCCGGGTCAGGCGGCGCGGGGCGGCCGGCGGGCGGCCGCGGAGCTGTCCGACGAACTGCCAGCTGCGCGGCACGATGCAGCCGATCAGCGAGATGAACAGCAGCAGGTAGATCGCGGAGAACCACACCGAGCTGTAGACGTGGAACATCCCGAGCTTGTCGTAGATGCCCGCGAGGGTGGAGTGGTCGGCCTTGAACTGGTCGACCTTGACGGGGTCGACGCTGGTCTGCGGGATCAGCGAGCCGGGGATCGCGCCGATGGACAGCAGGAAGAGCAGCAGCAGCGCCACCCGCATCGAGGTCAGCTGCCGCCAGAACCAGCGCACCCAGCCGAGGGGGCCGAGCGAGGGGAAGGTGATGTCTTCCGTGGGCGCGGTGGAGAGCTGGGATCCGGCCGCGCCGAGATCGCTGCCCGCGTCGGCGGAGCCCGGGTCGCGGGGGGTGTCGGTCTTGGTGGACATCAATCAGATCCCAACGGTGGAGCTTTGCGTCCAGCTCTGGAGCTCGGACATCAGGCTGTCCCAGATGCCGGTGACGAGGAGGAGGCCGAGGGCGACCATCATCCCGCCGCCGATCCGCATCACCCACAGATAGTGACGCTTGACCCAGCCGAACGCGCCGAGCGCCCGGCGGAAGGCCAGGGCGACGGCGATGAACGGGACGCCCAGGCCCAGGCAGTACGCCACGGTGAGCAGGGCGCCGCGGCCGGCGCTGGCGTCGTAGTAGGCGAGGGCGTTGACGGCGGCGAAGGTGGGGCCCAGGCACGGCGTCCAGCCGACGCCGAAGAGCACCCCGAGCACCGGCGCGCCGGCCAGTCCCATGGCGGGCTTCATGTGGAAGCGCAGTTCGCGCTGCCCGAAGCGCTTCAGGACCCCGGCGAACGCCAGCCCGAGCAGGATCATCAGCACGCCGAGGACCCGGGAGATGACGTCCTTGTACTCCTGCAGGTCCCTGCCGAAGAACCCGAAGAGCGCCCCGCCGGAGACGAAGACGGCGGTGAAGCCGAGGACGAAGAGGGAGGCGCCGGCCAGCATCCGGCCGCGCCGGGCCTCGCCGAGGTCGGTGCCGGTGACGCCGGTGACGTACGACATGTAGCCCGGCACCAGGGGCAGGACGCAGGGCGAGAAGAAGGAGACGAGGCCGGCGAGGAGCGCGAGGGGAACGGCGGCGAAGAGGGTGCCGTTGAGGACGGTCTGGTTCTCGGTGGCGGCGGCGAGCGCGATCACGTGATCACTTCTCGGCGATCAGCGGGGTGATCATCTTGCGCAGCTCGTCCTCGGCGAGCGGGCCGATCGAGCGGGCGGCGATCCTGCCGTGCCGGTCGATGGCGAGGGTGGAGGGGATGGACTGCGGGTTGAGGCTGCCCTTGGGGAAGCGCAGCATCAGCCGGCCGGTCGGGTCGAAGAGGCTCGGGTAGGGCACCTTGTGCTCTTCCTCGAAGGCCGCGGCCTGCGACTTCTCGGAGTCGCGGGTGTTGATCCCGACGAACTGGACGCCCTTGGCCTTGGTCTCGTTCGCGACCTTGGCGAAGTTCGGCGCCTCGGCGATGCAGGGGCCGCACCATGATCCCCAGACGTTGAGGACGACGACCTTGCCCTTGTAGTCGGCGATGTCCAGCTTCTTGCCGTTGATGGTCTCGCCGGAGAGCTCGGGCACCGGCTGCCGCTCGTCCTTCTTGACGGTGGCGACGCCGTTCTTGCCCTGGACGAACCGGGTCTGGGACGAGCCGCCGGAGGCGCCGTCGCCGCAGGCACTGAGCGTCAGCGACGCGGCCGCCGCCCCTGCGGCGAGCAGGGTGAGGCGACGGCGGCTCGTGAGGCGGCGTGGGGCGCGGCAGGCACTCATGTGAAAAGTTTCGCATGGGCCATTTCCGGATCTTCCGCGCCCCCCTGGGGCCCGTGCGGCGCGGCGTGTCAGGCCACCGACAGAAAGGCCTTCCAGCCCGCTGCGGGCTGCCGGCCGACGGGGAGCTCCTGGAGCCTGCGCACCATCTCCGGGTCCTGTGCGTCCAGCCAGTCGGTGAGCTGCCGGAACGACACCAGGTGGACGTCCCGGTTCTGCTCGTTGGCGATGTGTTTCAGCGCGTCCTCCACGGCATCCATATAGATGCCGCCGTTCCACTCCTCGAAGTGGTTGCCGATGAAGAAGGGCGCCCGGTTGGTCTCGTAGGCGCGGCGGAAGCCGGAGATATAGGCGTCGGCGGCCTGCTGCCGCCACCCGGGATAGTTCACCGGCGGGGCGTGCGTCGAATGCTTGGACTGGTTGGCGAGGATGTTGTAGTCCATCGAGAGCACCTCGAAAGAGTGGCCCGGGAACGGAATCTGCTGGAGCGGGTAGTCCCAGAGGCCCAGCTTCTTCCTCGGCCACCGCTGCAGGCCGCCGGGCGAGCTGGCGTCGTAGCGCCAGCCGAGTTCCCTGGCGGTGGGCAGCAGGTTCCGCTGGCCGAGGAGGCATGGCGTACGGCCACCGACCAGTTCCTGTCGGTAGTCGAAGGGCAGCGGGTCCAGGTCCGTGAAGCCGGTGTTCGTGCGCCATTGGGTGACGAAGTCCATGGCCTGGTCGATCTCGGACTGCCACTGGCGGGGGGTCCAGCGCTTGACGGTGCCCGGGCCGGTGCAGAAGTGCCCGTTGAAGTGGGTGCCGATCTCGTGGCCGTCGAGCCAGGCCGCGCGGACGTTCGCCAGCGTCTCCTTGATGTGCTCGTCACTGAGGTAGCCGATGGCGGAGGCGCCGGCGGGGTTGTTCGGCGGTTGGTAGAGGTGCTTTCGGGCTTCGGGCAGGAGATAGAGCCCGGACAGGAAGAAGGTCATCGCGGCGCCGTGGTCCTTGGCGAGCTTCAGGAAACGGGGGAAGAGGCCGTTTCCGACCTCTCCGGCCCCGTCCCAGGAGAAGACCACGAACTGCGGAGGGGTCTGTCCGGGCTCCAGCCGTTCGGGTTCTTTCGGCTGTTCGGGCTGCGCGCCGTAATTTGCTGTCGAACCGTCACCGATGAGCTTGGGGCGGGCCTGTACCGAACTCCGGACGCGCTGTTCGTCCACCGCGGCACGCGGGTCCGACGACGAGCAGCCGGCGACGCCCAGTGCCGCGGCGGCACCGACTCCCATGCCCAGCAGGTCTCGCCGACTGATCGCGCGCATACCCTCGACCCCATCCGTGCTCGCCGAACTCAATATCCATATAAACGGACATTGGAGAGGAGGGCATGTCGAACGTGGGGGCACCGGGCGGTTCGCCTGACGGTGTCATCTCGGGCGGAATTGACGTTCCGCCACGTGACACGCCGTCAGGCCCCGAAAGCCTTGGCCTTTCCCTTGACGGGTTTGGCGCCCGCCAGGAGATGGGAGGGAACCAGGTCGCGGGCGGGCTCGCTGTACCCCACCGAAACGATCTTGTCGCCGTGGAAGGTGAAGGACGTCAGCGAGGCCAGCGTGCACTGCCGCTTCCGCGGGTCGTGCCACAGCCGGCGGCGCTCCGCGAAGCTGCGCACGATCCAGATCGGCAGCTGATGGCTGACCGCCACGGCCTCGTGCCCGCGCGCCGCGTCCCGCGCCGCGCCGAGCGCCGCCATCATCCGTACGACCTGTTCGAGGTACGGCTCGCCCCAGGAGGGCCGGAACGGATTCGTCAGGTACTTCCAGTTCCCCGGCTTCTTCAGCGCGCCGTCACCGACCCCGAAGGTCTTCCCCTCGAAGACGTTGCCCGCCTCGATCAGCCGCTCGTCGGTGGCCAGCTCCAGGCCGTGCGCACCGGCGATCGGCGTCGCGGTCTCCTGCGCACGCTCCAGCGGCGAGGCGACGACATGCGTGATGTCCCGCCCCGCGAGGTGCTCCGCCACCTGGTCGGCCATCTTCCGCCCCAGGTCGGAGAGGTGGTAGCCGGGCCGGCGGCCGTAGAGCACGCCGTCGGGGTTGTGCACCTCGCCGTGCCGCATCAGATGCACCACGGTGATGTCTTCGCTGCTCATGTCACCCATTCATTCAGTCGTCGGCAGGCGGTCGCCGGTCCGTGCGCCGGTGCTCAGGCCGTCGCCGCGGCGGCGGCGCGTGCGGCGGCCGGCAGGGCGGCGGCGATGCGCTCGACGGCCGCGGCGTCGTGCGCGGTCGACAGGAACCACGACTCGAAGGCGGACGGCGGGAGGTAGACGCCCTGCGACAGCATCGAGTGGAAGAAGGCGGTGAAGCGGAAGGACTCCTGCGCCTTGGCGCCGTCGTAGTCGGTCACCTCGGCGTCCGTGAAGAAGACCGTGAACATGTTCCCGGCGGCCTGGACCCGGTGCGCCACGCCCTCCTTCTCCAGCGCGGCGGCGACCAGGCCCCGCACCTCCGCCGAGACCGCGTCGACCTTCTCGTACGCGGCGTCGTCCAGCAGCCGCAGCTGCGCGACGCCCGCGGCGGTGGCGATCGGGTTCCCGGACAGGGTGCCCGCCTGGTAGACCGGGCCGGCCGGGGCCAGATGCGCCATGACGTCCGCGCGGCCGCCGAAGGCCGCGGCCGGGAAGCCGCCGCCCATGACCTTGCCGAACGTCATCAGATCCGGACGTACCCCATCAATGCCGTACCAACCGGCCTTGCTGACGCGGAAGCCGGTCATCACCTCGTCGGAGATGTAGAGCGCCCCGTTGCCGGCGCACAGGTCCTTCAGGCCCTGGTTGAAGCCCGGCAGCGGCGGCACCACGCCCATGTTGCCCGGCGCCGCCTCCGTGATCACACAGGCGATCTCGCCCGGG
>Ga0207426_1001809_pt1 | contig 15868 bp, 13 predicted proteins | sample AraplaMF_Cvi_mMS_FD_184265 | JGI IMG/M metagenome (GOLD analysis project Ga0207426, IMG submission 184265) | Arabidopsis root microbial communities from the University of North Carolina, USA - plate scrape MF_Cvi_mMS (SPAdes) (version 2) | ecosystem: Host-associated > Plants > Roots > Endosphere... | reverse complement strand
GCCGCGTCGGCGAAGTCGTCCGGTTCGACGGACTCGGCGCCCCACAGATCGTCCACCGCGCCCTCGCCGACCTCCAGGCGCAGCATCATCCAGGCGGTCCGCCCGTACAGGCCCGGTGCGGGGTCCGGCTGGAGCGCCTCGCCGATGCCGAGCAGCTCGCCCACCGGGTGCCGCTCGGCGAGCAGCAGCGCCGCCTCGGCCCGCTGCTCATTGCGGACGGGGGTGAGCCAGCCGGCCACCCAGGCCCGTCCGCGGATGCGATGGGGCACCGAAACGGGCGCGACATCCGTGATCTCCATCACGGCGGTGAGGTCGTCGTCCTGCGCGTGTGCCGCCGCCCGAGCCGCCGCAGAGTCCCCGGAAACCAGCAACAGCACGTCTCCGTCGGCTGTCACGGTCCGGCAGACCGGTGCCGAGAGTCCGGTCTCGTCGGGGTCCTCGATTCCGGGGATGCTCAGAGACGCCATACCATTGGACTCGACGAGGGTTCGTATGCGCTCGGCGGCCGTGGGCTGCTGGGCGTCTTCCACGGGACGCGGCTGACCCGCCTCGGTGCGTTGTGCACAGGGCAGGGGGATCCCAGGTCGAAACATGCGTTCTCCTCGCGCTAAGGTAAGCCTCACCTAACTTACACGGAGGTCCGTTCCACGTGAACCAGTCGCGTCCCAAGGTCAAGAAGTCCCGCGCGCTCGGCATCGCGCTGACGCCGAAGGCCGTCAAGTACTTCGAGGCCCGTCCCTACCCGCCCGGCGAGCACGGCCGTGGCCGCAAGCAGAGCAGTGACTACAAGGTCCGTCTGCTCGAGAAGCAGCGCCTGCGTGCGCAGTACGACATCAGCGAGCGCCAGATGGCGCGTGCCTACGACCGCGCTCGGAAGGTCGAAGGCAAGACCGGCGAAGCGCTGATCATCGAGCTTGAGCGCCGTCTGGACGCGCTCGTCCTGCGTTCGGGCATCGCCCGCACCATCTACCAGGCTCGCCAGATGGTCGTCCACGGCCACATCTCGGTGAACGACCGCAAGGTCGACAAGCCGTCCTTCCGCGTCCGCCCCGGCGACGTCGTGATGGTCCGCGAGCGCAGCCGCGAGAAGCACCCCTTCCAGGTCGCCCGCGAGGGTGGCTACGACACCGACGGTGAGACCCCGCGCTACCTCGAGGTCAACCTGCCGGCTCTGGCGTTCCGTCTCGACCGGGACCCGAACCGCAAGGAGATCCCGGTGATCTGCGACGAGCAGCTCGTCGTCGAGTACTACGCCCGCTAAGCACCACCGCAGGCGCAGCACCACTTCAGCCCGCCGTCTCCCCGCCGCTCGCGGAGGGGGAGGCGGCGGGCTTGCTCGTACCCGGCGGCGCGATCCGCACCGTCCGGGGCCGGGTGGGCGCCGGACCTTCGGACCGCAGCCCCCGGGCCACCGCCGCGTCCAGGCCGAGGCGCTCGCCCCTGCGCAGGGCGCGCTCGTAGCGCTCGGCCCCCAGCCGCTGCCGCGCCTGTTCCTCACAGAGCACGTGCGGCCGGCGGAAGTGGCGCGAGCCGAACAGCGGCAGCCCCACCGACGGCCAGATCCGTTTCGCGGCGCCCTGGAGCACCGCCGCCTCCTCCGCGTCCCCCTCGCCGAGCGTGATCATCGCCAGCAGTTCGAGCGCCAGCACCACGCCCAGCAGGTCGTGGAAGGTGTGATGGACGCCCAGCGACTCCTCCAGCAGGGCCCGGGCCCGCTCGCCGTCGCCCCGCGACCAGGCCGCGTACCCCAGCACGAACTGGGCGTACGCCCGCGTCCAGCGCTCCCCGTGGTCCGCGCACACCTCCACGACGTCCTCGCACAGCCGCACCGCGTCCGCCGGTTCGCCCCGGAAGGCCACCGCCATCGCCAGCTCGACCTGCGCCAGCAGCACGGTGCCGTTGAGTTCGCCGATCTCCCGGTAGCGCCGCAGCGCCCCGCGCAGCAGTTCCTCGGCGCGCGGCATGTCGTCGCAGACCAGCGCGAGACAGCCGGTGCGGTGCTGCGCGTACGCGGCCGCGGTGGCGTTGCCGGTCCGCTCGGCCTCGTCCCGGCACTCCTGTAGTGCCCCGAGCGCGCCGATGGTGTCCCCCTGGAGCACCGCGACATAGCCGGCCACCCACAGGGCCTTCAGCCGGGCGTCGTCGTGCTCGCTCTCCAGCTCCAGGGCCCGGTCCAGCCAGTGCCGGCCCTCGGAGAGCCGGCCGCAGCCCACCCAGTAGAACCACAGGGTGCCCGCCAGATACTGGCCCAGATGGGTATCGGCCGGGCACTCCAGGCTCTGCTCCAGCGCCACCCGCAGATTGGGCAGTTCGGCCTCGATCCGGGCCGCGATCTCGGCCTGCCGGGAGCTGAACCAGTCCAGTTCGCACCAGGTCGCCAGCCCCAGATACCAGTCGCGGTGCCGGCGCCGCAGCCGGTCGCCGTCGTGCGTCGCCGCCAGCCAGTCCGCGCCGTAGGCCCGTACGGTGTCCAGCATCCGGTAGCGCACCCCGGCCGCGGTCTCCTCCCGCACCAGCACCGACTGGGCGACCAACTCCGCGACGACGTCGAGGAGTTCCCCGGCCGGCAGCTCCGGTCCCGAGCAGACGTACTCCACCGCCTCCAGGTCGAACTGCCCGGCGAAGACCGACAGTCGCGCCCACAGCAGCCGCTCCCCGGGCGTACACAGCTCATGGCTCCAGCCGATCGCGGTACGCAGCGTCTGGTGGCGCGGCAGGGCACCGCGGCCGGTGCCGGTCAGCAGCCGGAAGCGGTCGTCGAGCCGCTGGAGCACCTGGTCGACGGAGAGCGCGCGCAGCCGCCCGGCGGCCAGCTCCAGCGCGAGCGGAATCCCGTCGAGCCGCGCACACAGCTCGGTGACCGCGGCCTCGTTGGCCTCGTCGACGGTGAAGGCGCCGAGCACCGCCGCCGCGCGGTCGGCGAACAGTGCGGTCGCATCGGCGGTGTTCAGCGGCGCCAGCGCCATGTTCTGCTCGCCGGTGATCCCGAGCGGGCGCCGCCCGGCGGCCAGCACCCGCAGCCCGGGGGCGCGGCGCAGCAGCTCCGCGGTCAGCTCGGCACAGGCGTCGACCAGGTGCTCGTAGCCGTCCAGGACGAGCAGCAGTTCACGGTCGGCGAGGTGGTCGCAGAGCGCGGTGCGCACCGGGCGGCCGCCGCGGTCGGCCGGGGCCAGCGCCTCGGCGACGGCGTGGTCCAGGAGGTGCGGTTCGCGCAGGGACGCGAGTTCGACCAGCCACACCCCATCGCAGAAGCGATCCTGCAAGATCGCTGCGCCATGGCGGGCAAGGCGTGACTTCCCGATGCCGCCGAGGCCGGTGAGCGTCACCAGCCGGGCCGATTCCAGCTGCCGTGCCAGCGTGGCCAGTTCGTCGTCGCGGCCGATGAAGCGGTTGAGTTCCGCGGGAAGGTTCCCCGGCCTGCCCGGTGCCCGCAGACGCTCGGGGGACGGGCGGGAGAGGGGACCGGGGCGCGTGAGGCGTCGCATGGCACACGGAGCGTACTCGGCGGGATGCGGACCGTACAATCACGCCGCGGGATTCTCCCGGCGGTCGCCCGTCGTGACCGGGCACGGGGTACGGACGGACAGTCACGGCGCGATAAGGTCAAGGTTGCCGTTCGAGCAGGACGAGAAGCAGACCGAACCAGTCGGAGAGTGGTGCCAACGTGTCCGGTGGAGAGGTGGCCGGGATCCTCGTGGCCGTCTTCTGGGCGATCCTTGTGTCGTTCCTCGCCCTCGTGCTGGTGAGGCTCGCACAGACGCTCAAGGCGACCACCAAGATGGTGGCCGAGGTGTCCGAGAAGGCCGTGCCCCTCCTCGCCGACGCCTCCGCGACGGTCCGCTCCGCGCACACCCAGCTGGCCCGCGTCGATGCCATCGCCGCCGACGTCCAAGAGGTCACCGCCAACGCCTCCGCGCTCTCCTCGACCGTGTCCTCCGCCTTCGGCGGCCCGCTGGTCAAGGTGGCGGCGTTCGGCTACGGCGTGCGCCGCGCGATCGGCAAGAAGGGCGAACCGGAGCGGGAGCGCACCGTCGTCCTCGGCCGTACCCTGCCCGGCGCCCGCCGCGGCGGGCGCCGCAACCGTCGCTCCAAGGACTGATCACAGCGATGTTCCGCCGCGCATTCTGGTTCACCACCGGCGCCGCCGCCGGCGTCTGGGCCACCAACAAGGTCCACCGCAAGCTGCGCAAGCTACAGCCCGACAGCCTCGCCGCACAGGCCGCGGACAAGGCCGTCGAGACCGGACACCGGCTGCGCCAATTTGCATTGGACGTACGCACCGGAATGGCGGACCGTGAAGAACAGCTGCACGACGCCCTGGGGCTCGGCGAGCCGGACGGGGTGCGCGAGCTGCCGGCACCGCGCCGTGCGGTGCTCGAACCGCAGTACCGAACCACGAGAACAACCGGACCTACCGGTCTGACCGGACCGACTGGAAAAGAGGACCACTGATGGAGTCGGCTGAAATCCGCCGCCGCTGGCTGCGCTTCTTCGAGGAGCGCGGGCACACCGTCGTGCCGTCGGCGTCGCTCATCGCGGACGACCCGACGCTGCTGCTCGTCAACGCGGGCATGGTCCCCTTCAAGCCGTACTTCCTCGGTGAGGTCAAGCCGCCCGCCCCGCGCGCCACCAGCGTGCAGAAGTGCGTCCGGACGCCGGACATCGAAGAGGTCGGCAAGACCACCCGGCACGGCACGTTCTTCCAGATGTGCGGCAACTTCTCCTTCGGCGACTACTTCAAGGAAGGCGCCGTCAAGTACGCCTGGGAGCTGCTGACCGGCTCGCAGGCCGACGGCGGCTACGGCCTCGACCCCGAGCGCCTCTGGATCACCGTCTACCTCGAGGACGACGAGGCCGAGCGCCTCTGGCACGAGGTCATCGGGGTGCCCAAGGAGCGCATCCAGCGCCTGGGCAAGAAGGAGAACTACTGGTCCATGGGCGTCCCGGGCCCCTGCGGCCCGTGCTCCGAGATCAACTACGACCGCGGCCCGGAGTTCGGCGTCGAGGGCGGCCCGGCCGTCAACGACGAGCGGTATGTGGAGATCTGGAACCTGGTCTTCATGCAGTACGAGCGGGGCGCGGGCACGAGCAAGGAGGACTTCGAGATCCTCGGCGAGCTGCCCAGCAAGAACATCGACACCGGCCTCGGTCTCGAACGCCTGGCGATGATCCTCCAGGACGTCCCGAACATGTACGAGACGGACACCCTCCGTGTCGTCATCGACAAGGCCACCGAGCTCTCCGGGGTGCGCTACGGCGACTCCGACGCCACCGATGTCTCGCTCCGCGTCGTCGCCGACCACATCCGTACGTCCACGATGCTCATCGGCGACGGCGTCACCCCCGGCAACGAGGGCCGCGGCTACGTCCTCCGCCGCATCATGCGCCGCGCCATCCGCAACATGCGGCTGCTCGGCGCGAGCGGGCTGGTCGTCGGCGAGCTGCTGGACGTGGTCATCAAGACCATGGGTCAGCAGTACCCGGAGCTGCTGGAGGACCGCCGCCGCATCGAGACGGTCGCCCTCGCCGAGGAGGCCGCCTTCGTCAAGACGCTGAAGGCCGGCACCAACATCCTCGACACCTCCGTCACGGACACCAAGTCCGCCGGCTCCTCGGTCCTGCCCGGCGAGAAGGCGTTCCTGCTCCACGACACCTGGGGCTTCCCGATCGACCTCACCCTCGAAATGGCCGCCGAACAGGGCCTTTCGGTGGACGAGGACGGCTTCCGCCGCCTGATGAAGGAGCAGCGGGACCGCGCCAAGGCCGACGCCCAGGCCAAGAAGAGCGGCCACGCCGATCTGTCCGCCTACCGTGAGGTCGCCGACAAGTCCGGCAGCACGGAGTTCACCGGCTACAGCGCCACCGAGGGCGAGTCCGCCGTCGTCGGCCTCCTGGTCAACGGCGCCCCGGCGCCCGCCGCCCACGAGGGCGACGAGGTCGAGGTCGTCCTGGACCGCACCCCCTTCTACGCCGAGGGCGGCGGTCAGCTCGCCGACACCGGCCGGATCAAGCTGGACTCCGGCGCCGTCGTCGAGGTCCGTGACGTCCAGCAGCCGGTGCCCGGCGTGACGGTCCACAAGGGCGTCGTCCAGGTCGGCGAGGTGGTGCTCGGCTCGGCCGCGTTCGCCACCATCGACGTCAGCCGCCGGCGCGCCATCGCCCGCGCCCACAGCGCCACCCACCTCACCCACCAGGCGCTGCGCGACGCCCTCGGCCCGACGGCCGCCCAGGCCGGTTCGGAGAACTCCCCGGGCCGCTTCCGCTTCGACTTCGGTTCGCCGGCCGCCGTGCCCGGCACGGTGCTGACCGACGTCGAGCAGAAGATCAACGACGTTCTCGCCCGTGAGCTCGACGTCCACGCCGAGGTCATGAGCATGGAGGACGCCAAGAAGCAGGGCGCCATCGCCGAATTCGGTGAGAAGTACGGCGACCGTGTCCGGGTCGTCACCATCGGCGACTTCTCCAAGGAGCTGTGCGGCGGTACCCACGTCCACAACACCGCTCAGCTGGGCCTGGTGAAGCTGCTCGGCGAGTCGTCCATCGGCTCCGGCGTGCGCCGGGTCGAGGCGCTGGTCGGCGTGGACGCCTACAAGTTCCTGGCCCGGGAGCACACCGTCGTCTCCCAGCTCACCGAGCTGGTCAAGGGCCGCCCGGAGGAGCTGCCCGAGAAGATCTCCGGTGTCCTGGCCAAGCTGAAGGACGCCGAGAAGGAGATCGAGAAGTTCCGCGCCGAGAAGGTGCTCCAGGCCGCCGCCGGGCTGGCCGAGGGCGCCAAGGACGTGCGCGGGGTGGCCCTCGCCGCCGGGCAGGTCCCGGACGGCACCTCCGCCGACGATCTGCGCAAGCTGGTGCTGGACGTCCGCGGCCGGATCCAGGGCGACCGTGCCGCTGTCGTGGCGCTGTTCTCGGTCGCCAATGGCCGCCCGGTGACGGTCATCGCCACCAACGAGGCCGCCCGCGAGCGCGGCATCAAGGCCGGTGACCTGGTCCGTACGGCCGCCAAGACGCTCGGCGGCGGTGGCGGCGGCAAGCCGGACGTCGCCCAGGGCGGCGGTCAGAACCCCGCCGCGGTGCCCGAGGCCATCGAGGCCGTCGAGCGCCTCGTCGCCGAGGCGGCCTGACGCGCGTGAGTGAGATGCGACGCGGCCGGCGCATCGCCGTGGATGTCGGGGACGCCCGTATCGGGGTCGCCTCGTGCGACCCCGACGGGGTCCTCGCCACCCCCGTCGAGACCGTGCCGGGACGTGATGTCCCGTCAGCACACCGTCGGCTCAAGGCGATCGTCGAGGAGTACGAGCCCCTCGAAGTCGTGGTCGGCCTGCCCCGCTCCCTCAACGGGGGAGAGGGGCCGGCCGCGGCCAAGGTCCGGGCCTTCGCCCAGGAGATGGCCCGGAACATCGCTCCCGTAGGGGTCCGGCTGGTCGACGAGCGGATGTCGACGGTCACCGCCACCCAGGGTCTGCGGGCCTCCGGGGTCCGGAGCAAGAAGGGCCGCTCGGTGGTCGACCAGGCCGCCGCGGTGGTGATCCTTCAGAGCGCGCTGGAGACCGAACGTGTCTCCGGGGAACCTCCGGGCGAGAGCGTCGAAGTGGTCATCTGATCGCGGTACGGTAACGTTCCGCGCGATGTGCGGCGTTCGAACAGTCGCGCGTGCAAGTAGAGGCGGACCGGGTTACAGCAAGCGCACTGCCGGGCCGGAGTGCACCGCCTCTCGGCTCTAGGGGATCGATGACCGAGTATGGCCGGGGCTACGGCTCCGAACCGTGGCATCCCGAGGACCCGCTCTACGGAGACGGTTCCTCCAGAGGCCAGGACCAGCAGCCTCAGTGGGACGGGCAGCAGGCCCACCGGTACCCCCAGCAGCAGGCTGACCCGTATGCCCAGCAGCACTACAACGGCGGCTGGGACGGGACGCAGAGCGGGCAGGTCCCCTACGACCCGTACGACCCCTACGGGCAGCAGCCACCGGCCGACCCGTACGCCGGGGCGAACCCCGACTACTACGCCGCTCCCGAGGCCTATCCGCCGCAGCCCCAGCATCCGCAGCAGCAGGGGATGCAGCCCCAGCAGCCCCAGCAGGGGATGCGGCAGCAACAGCAGTACCAGCAGCCGCCGCATCCCCAGCAGCGGGAGCCCTACTACGACGAGGGCACCGGGGCCGGCGACGACTGGCGGGCCGAGCCGGAGCCGCGCGAGCCCGAGCCGGAGCACGCGTTCTTCGCGGACCACGGCGATGACGACGACCGCGACGACCGCGACCCGCGTGAGGAGGGCCGCGGCGGCCGCGACCGCCGCGGCAAGAAGAACAAGAAGAACAAACGGCACAGCGGCCGGACCTGTCTGGTCGTCACCCTGTTCTTCGCCGGAGCCGTCGGCGTCGTCGGCTATTTCGGCTACGACTTCATCATGAGTCACCTCGGTTCGGCCCCCGACTACGAGGGCGAAGGAACCGGCGAGGTCCAGGTCGACGTCCCGGAGGATTCCACGATCCTTGAGATGGGTCTGGCCCTCAAGAAGGCGGGCGTGGTCAAGAGCGCCGACGCGTTCTCCGAGGCGGCCGTCGACAGCAAGAAGGACAAAGTCCTTCAGCCGGGGACCTATTCCCTGCGCAAGCACATGTCCGCGGCCTCGGCCGTCGAACTGATGGTGGACCCCAAGAGCCGCAACGGCCTCACGATCCGTGAAGGGCTGCGCTCCGGCGACGTCTACAAACTCATCGACAAAAAGCTCCACCTCAAAACGGGCACCACCAAGGACGTCGCCAAAACCGAGTCCAAGAGCCTCGGCCTGCCCTCGTGGGCCAACGACTCCGCGAAGATAAAGGACCCGCTGGAGGGGTTCCTCTATCCGTCGACGTACAGCGTCGGGGAGAACACGAAGCCGGCGGCGGTCCTGAAACAGATGGTGGCGCGGGCGAACCAGGTGTACGCGAAGTACGACCTGGCGGGGAATGCGCAGAAGCTGCACCTCGATTCGCCGATGCAGCTGCTCACCGTCGCCAGCCTCACGCAGGCCGAGGGCAAGTACAAGCACGACTTCGACCGGGTCGCACGGGTCGTCTACAACCGTCTCAAGCCCAACAACACCGAGACCTACGGTCTGCTCGATTTCGACTCGACGGTGAACTATGCCCGGTCCAAGAGCACGCTCGACACCGGCTCCGTCGACAATCTGCGGAACTTCAACGATCCCTACAACACCTACAAGTTCAAGGGACTGCCGCCGGGGCCGATCGGCAACCCGGGTGAAGAGGCGCTGAAGTCGGCGATCCACCCGACCAAGGGCAACTGGTACTACTTCGTCTCGATCAATCCGGAAAAGACGCTGTTCGCCGAGACGAACGAAGAGCACGAACGCAACCGCCGCATTTACCTCAAGGAACAAGAGAAAGCCAAGTAATGAGCACCACCCGTCGGGCTGCGGTACTCGGCTCCCCGATCGCCCATTCCCTTTCCCCGGTGCTGCACCGTGCCGCGTATGCGGAACTGGGGCTGGCGGACTGGTCGTACGACCGCTATGAGGTCGACGAGGCGGCATTGCCCGGTTTTCTGGAGAAGCTCGGCCCCGAGTGGGCGGGTCTGTCGCTGACCATGCCGCTCAAGCGGGCGGTGATTCCGCTGCTCGACGAGGTCAGCGAGGTCGCTGCCTCCGTGGAGGCCGTCAACACGGTGGTCTTCACCGAGGGCGGCCGGAGCGTCGGCGACAACACCGACATCCCCGGCATGCTCGCCGCGCTGCGTGAGCGCGGGGTGGAGCAGGTCGAGCGGGCGTCGGTCCTGGGGGCCGGGGCCACCGCCTCCTCCGCGCTCGCCGCGCTCTCCCGGATCTGCACCGGCGAGGTCACCGCGTACGTCCGCAGCGCGGCGCGCGCCGACGAGATGCGCGGCTGGGGCGAGCGGCTCGGCGTCATGGTCCGCACCGCTGCCTGGGAGGACGCCGCCGCGGCCTTCGAGGCGCCGCTGACCGTCGCCACCACCCCGGCGGGGACCACCGACGCGCTCGCCGCCGCGGTCCCCGACCGGCCCGGCACGCTCTTCGACGTGCTCTACGAGCCCTGGCCGACGGCGCTGGCCGCGGCCTGGTCCGACCGCGGCGGCGCCGTGGTCGGCGGCCTCGACCTCCTGGTCCACCAGGCCGTGCTCCAGGTGGAGCGGATGACGGGCCGGTCCCCGGCGCCGCTGTCCGCGATGCGCGCGGCGGGCGAGGCGGCGCTCACCGCCCGCTGACCCTCCGTACCGGGCCCTTCCGCCCGGACCGTCCCGTACGTCCCCGCGCGCCCGGTCCGCACCCTGGACTGGGCGCCGGTCGTCCCGCGCGACGTGGGAGGATCAGGGGAGAGACCGTACGCGGATGAGCAGTACATGAGGAGCACCGTTGAGCAGGTTGCGCTGGCTGACGGCGGGGGAGTCGCACGGCCCCGCACTCGTGGCGACGCTGGAGGGCCTTCCGGCCGGCGTGCCGATCACCACGGAGATGGTGGCGGACGCGCTGGCCCGGCGCCGGCTCGGCTATGGCCGCGGTGCCCGGATGAAGTTCGAGCAGGACGAGGTCACCTTCCTGGGCGGGGTGCGGCACGGTCTGTCGATGGGCTCGCCGGTGGCGATCATGGTCGGCAACACCGAGTGGCCCAAGTGGGAGCAGGTGATGGCGGCCGACCCGGTGGACCCGGACGAGCTGGCCGCGCTGGCCCGTAACGCGCCGCTGACCCGTCCCCGCCCCGGCCACGCCGACCTCGCCGGTATGCAGAAGTACGGCTTCGACGAGGCCCGCCCGATCCTGGAGCGCGCCTCCGCCCGCGAGACCGCCGCCCGGGTCGCCCTCGGCACGGTCGCCCGTTCCTTCCTCAAGGAGACGGCCGGCATCGAGATCGTCTCGCACGTCGTCGAGCTGGCCGCGGCCAAGGCCCCGTACGCGGTGTACCCGAAGCCCTCCGACGTCGAGAAGCTGGACGCCGACCCGGTGCGCTGCCTGGACGCAGACGCGAGCAAGGCGATGGTCGCCGAGATCGACCAGGCCCACAAGGACGGCGATACCCTCGGCGGTGTGGTCGAGGTGCTGGCCTACGGCGTGCCGGTGGGCCTCGGTTCGCATGTGCACTGGGACCGCCGTCTGGACGCCCGGCTGGCCGCCGCCCTCATGGGCATCCAGGCCATCAAGGGCGTCGAGGTCGGCGACGGCTTCGATCTGGCGCGGGTGCCGGGCTCGAAGGCGCATGACGAGATCCTCGCGACCGACGACGGCATCAAGCGCAGCTCGGGCCGCTCCGGCGGCACCGAGGGCGGGCTGACCACCGGCGAGCTGCTGCGGGTGCGCGCCGCGATGAAGCCGATCGCGACGGTGCCGCGGGCGCTGGCGACCATCGATGTGAGCACCGGCGAGGCGGCCAAGGCGCACCACCAGCGCTCCGACGTCTGCGCGGTGCCGGCCGCCGGTATCGTCGCCGAGGCCATGGTGGCGCTCGTGCTGGCGGATGCGGTGGTGGAGAAGTTCGGCGGCGACAGCGTGCCGGAGACCCGCCGCAATGTGCGGAACTTCCTCGACAACCTGGCGATCAAGTGACGTCCCCGGTCGTCGTGCTGATCGGCCCGCCCGGGGCCGGTAAGTCGACGGTGGGCGCACTGCTGGCCGAGCGGCTGGGCGTCGGCTACCGGGACACCGACGCCGATATCGTCGCCACGGCCGGGCGGCCGATCGCCGAGATCTTCATCGACCAGGGCGAGCCGCACTTCCGCGACCTGGAACGGGCCGCGGTGCGTGACGCGCTCGACGGCCACCCGGGCGTGCTCTCGCTCGGCGGCGGAGCGATCCTCGACGAGGGCACCCGCGAGCTGCTGACCGGACTGCCGGTGGTCTTCCTGGACGTGCAACTCGCGGACGCCGTCAAGCGGGTGGGCCTGGACGCGCCCCGCCCGCTGCTGGCCGTCAATCCGCGCAAGCAGTGGCGCGAGCTGATGGAGCGGCGCCGCCCGCTGTATACCGAGGCCGCGCGCGCCGTGATCGAAACGGGGGAGCGCACCCCCGAGCAGGTCGCCGAGGCGATCCTGGACGCTTTGGAGCTTCGGCCGGCCGGGGGAGACGCCCCGCGGGCCGCCCACAGGGAGGAACAGGCATGACGGAGCAGGCCACCCGTATCCAGGTCGGCGGCACGGCGGGCACCGATCCGTACGAGGTGCTCGTCGGGCGGCAGCTGCTCGGTGAACTCCCCGGCCTGATCGGCGAGGGCGTCAAGCGCGTCGCGGTGCTGCACCCGGAGGCGCTGGCCGCCACCGGTGAGGCGCTGCGCGAGGACCTGGCCTCCCAGGGCTACGAGGCGATCGCCATCCAGCTGCCGAACGCCGAGGAGTCCAAGACCGCCGAGGTCGCGGCCTACTGCTGGAAGGCGCTCGGCCAGTCCGGCTTCACCCGCAGCGATGTGATCGTCGGCGTCGGCGGCGGGGCCACGACCGACCTGGCCGGCTTCGTCGCCGCGACCTGGCTGCGCGGGGTGCGCTGGATCGCCGTACCGACCACCGTGCTCGGCATGGTGGACGCCGCGGTCGGCGGCAAGACCGGCATCAACACCGCCGAGGGCAAGAACCTCGTCGGCGCCTTCCACCCGCCGGCCGGCGTGCTCTGCGACCTGGCCGCGCTGGACTCGCTGCCGGTCAACGACTACGTCTCCGGCCTGGCCGAGGTCATCAAGGCCGGCTTCATCGCCGACCCGGCGATCCTCGACCTGATCGAGTCGGACCCGGAGGCCGCCAAGCGCCCGGACGGCGCGCACACCGCCGAGCTGATCGAGCGGGCGATCCGGGTCAAGGCCGAGGTGGTCTCCGCGGACCTCAAGGAGTCCGGTCTGCGGGAGATCCTCAACTACGGCCACACCCTCGCGCACGCCATCGAGAAGAACGAGCGCTACAACTGGCGGCACGGCGCGGCCGTCTCCGTCGGCATGGTCTTCGCCGCCGAACTCGGCCGGATCGCCGGCCGCCTGGACGACGCCACCGCCGACCGGCACCGCTCCGTCCTGGAGGCCGTCGGGCTGCCGCTGACCTACCGGGGCGACCAGTGGCCCAAGCTGCTGGAGACCATGAAGGTCGACAAGAAGTCCCGCGGTGACCGGCTGCGCTTCATCGTCCTGGACGGCCTCGCCAGGCCGACCGTCCTGGAGGGCCCGGACCCGGCCATGCTGCTCGCCGCACACGCGGAGATCGCGGCATGACCGGCAGGCCCCGCCGGGTGCTCGTCCTCAACGGGCCCAACCTCGGCCGGCTGGGCTCCCGTGAGCCCGATGTCTACGGCGCCACCTCCTACACCGGGCTGGTCGAGGAGTGCACCAGGCTCGGCAAGGAGCTGGGGTTCGACGCGGAGGTCCGGGAGACCAACGACGAGGGCGAGATGATCCGCTGGCTGCACGAGGCAGCCGACGGATCGATTCCGGTCATCATCAACCCCGGTGCCTTCACGCACTATTCGTACGGCATGCGGGACGCGGCGGCCCAGCGCACCGCCCCGCTGATCGAGGTGCACATCTCCAACCCGTACGCCCGCGAGGAGTTCCGCCACAATTCGGTCATCGCGGCCATCGCCAGCGGTACGGTCGCCGGCTTCGGCATCGGCTCCTACCGGCTCGCGCTCCGCGCGCTGGCCGAGGAACTGGGCGACTGACGCCCCTCGGCACATACGGCGCCCCCGGACGTTCCCGCAGCGAGCGCCGGGGGCAGGGCACCCACCGGCCGGGTCCGGGAGGGTACCGTTCGCACCAGCACCACCCACGCCGACGGCTGTGGGGCACAACGGCCCCTCCGGGCCGGTGGGTTACCGCACGGGGTGCCGGGCAGCCGAGCCCGGTGCCCAGGGTGCCACCCGGCGTGAGCCGGGCGCACCGCACCACGTCGACCGCACGAGACGGAGAGCCACCGGATGCACTACGCAGTGGGGGCTCCGCTGCCACCGCCCCGCGGGCAGGCATCAGGACCCGGGGCATCCATGCACTGGACGCCCCACCCGGGAGGGCACACGCCTGGAGGGCATCATCCGCCCGCCTCGCCGCCGGCTCCTTCGCCCCCGCCGCAGGCCCCCGCCGCTCCGCAGCCGTCCGCGCAGCAGCCCGCCCCCGCCGGCCAGGGCTGGCACGGGCCCGCACCCCAGCAGGCCCCGCCCACCCAGCAGAGCATGGACGTCACCGGCCATGTGCCGCTGCCCCCGGGCGCCCCGGTGCCGCTGCCCAGCCCGCCCACCGATGCCGCACCGGACGCCGCGCACACGGCCGTCGCGGTGCTGCTCATCGGCCCGGCCGGGGCCGGCAAGACCAGCGTGGCGCGCCACTGGGCCGACACCCGGCGGGTGCCGACCGCGCACATCAGCCTCGACGATGTCCGCGAATGGGTCCGCTCCGGCTTCGCCGACCCGCAGTCCGGCTGGAACGACCACTCCGAGGCGCAGTACCGCCTCGCCCGCCGCACCTGCGGCTTCGCCGCCCGTAACTTCCTCGCCAACGGCATCTCCTGCATCCTCGACGACGCCGTCTTCCCCGACCGGCCGGTCGTCGGCCTCGGCGGCTGGAAGCGTCATGTGGGCCCCGGGCTGCTGCCGATCGTGCTGCTGCCCGGCCTGGAGATCGTGCTGGAGCGCAACGCCCGGCGCAGCGGCAACCGCCGGCTCTCCGACGAAGAGGTGGCCAGGATCCACGGGCGGATGGCCGGCTGGTACGGCTCCGGCCTGCCGATCATCGACAATTCCCAGCACGATGTCGCCACCACGGTGCGGGTGCTGGACGACGTCGTCGCGCGCAGCATCGCCAGCCCGCCCAACTGGTAGGACGGCACCGGTCCCCCGGGCGGCCCCGCTCGACCGGCCGCCTCGGGGGAGTCGCCGTACGCTCGTGATATGTCCGAGTTGTACGCGGCCCGACGCACGCGTCTGCGCGGCCGCGTAGCCGGGGCCGGAAGTGCCGGCGCACTGATCTCGCGCCCCGCGAACGTCCGCTACCTCACCGGTTGTGCCCCGCCGGGCGCCGCGCTGCTGCTGGGACCGGCGGAGGATCTGCTGCTCTGCGGCAGCCCGCTGAGCGGTGATCCCTCCGAGGGGCGCCCGGCCGAGGACGTACGGGTCGCGGTGCTGCCGACCCGTGGTGGCGACCCGGTCGTGGCGGGCGCCGACCTGGCCGCGAAGGCCGGCGCGGAACTGCTGGCCGTCGAGGAACACCACCTCACCGTCACCCGGCACCGGGCCCTCTCCCAGGTCGCGCCGCGGCTGCGGCTGACGGATCTGGCCTGCGCGGTCGAGGCGCAGCGGCTGGTCAAGGACGACGACGAGATCGCCTGTCTGCGGATCGCCGCGGAGATCGCCGACCAGGCGCTGGGGGAGCTGCTGGAATCGATCCTGGTCGGCCGTACCGAACGGCATCTCGCGCTGGAACTGGAGCGTCGGCTGGTCGATCACGGCGCGGACGGCCCGGCCTTCCCCACCTCCGTCGCGACCGGCCCGAACGCCGGCCGTCCCGGTCATCTGCCCACCGACCGTCGGGTCGAGGAGGGTGACTTCCTCAGCGTCGGCCTGGGCGCCAATTACCGCGGCTACCGCTGCGAGATCGGCCGGACCTTCGTCATCGGCACCACGCCCTCGGACTGGCAGATCGAGCTGTACGATCTCGTTTTCGCAGCCCAGCGCGCCGGACGGGAGGCGCTCGCACCGGGTGTGGAGTGCCGCGAGGTGGACCGGGTGACCCGCCATGTCCTGGACGCCGCGGGGTACGGGGAACGGCTCGGACCGTGGACCGGGCACGGTGTGGGACTCGAAATCGATGAGGACCCTCAGTTGTCCCCTGCCGCCATGGGTAAACTGGACGCTTGCGTGCCGGTCACCGTCGAGCCGGGGGTTCACATCC
>Ga0207426_1001805_pt1 | contig 15903 bp, 13 predicted proteins | sample AraplaMF_Cvi_mMS_FD_184265 | JGI IMG/M metagenome (GOLD analysis project Ga0207426, IMG submission 184265) | Arabidopsis root microbial communities from the University of North Carolina, USA - plate scrape MF_Cvi_mMS (SPAdes) (version 2) | ecosystem: Host-associated > Plants > Roots > Endosphere... | reverse complement strand
GCAACCCACCCCGCCTCAGGGCCGATAGACCATCAACGCGTGCCGCCGCAGCACCGAAAGTCCCTGGTAGGCCATCCACACCGGGTGCCCCATGGGCCCGTCGTCCCACCGCCACACCCCGCCCCGCTGCATGCCGTGCACCCGCGTCACGGCAGTGGTCAGTTGTGCCTCCCATGCCGCCGGCCCCGCGTCCTCGGCCGCGACCTTGCGGGCGCCGTCCGTCATCAGCGCACGGGCCACCCATGCGGCCGCGAAGTGCCGTACCGACAGCAGCTCTTGATGCAGCGGATCCTCCTGGTCCGGCCGTCGCACCTCCTCCTGGCAGTTCTGCAGGTCGCTCACGCCACCCGTCGGTGTCGCCGGTCCGGCCAGCAGCCAGCGAAGCCCCTCCTCGCGCACCGTGCGCTGCCGCGCGTCCTCGCCCAGCACCCGGGCGGCCCGGTCCAGCGCCACCACCGCCCGCGCGGTGTGCGCCGCGGAAGGGGCCGGGTTGCCGCGGCCGGTGGCCAGTGCCGCGCCCCAGCAGCGGTGGTTGCCGCGCGCCGGGTCGGCGGTGGCGCCGTTGACCAGCACCTCGCGCAGTCCGTCCAGCGCGGTGGAGCCGGGCGCCGCCCGCAGCAGCCCGCGCAGCACGTTCGTCACCACATAGGTGTTCGCCAGCCCCGATGCGTCATGGTGGGGGTCCCACAACACCTCGCAGGAACGTATTTCGGCCTCCAGCAGCCGCGGATCGGCACCGGCCCGCGCCAGCGCACCCAGCACGATCGCGGACACCTCGGGCCGCGCCCCGCTGCCCTGGGAGCGGGCGGCCCAGCCGCCGCCGGGAAGCCGCAGCCGCCACAGCGTCTCGGCCACCTGCCCCGCCCGTATGCGGCCGTCGTACGGCGCGATGTCGAGCAGCAGATGCAGCCCGTACGCCGTACCGAACGCCGTCGGGTGCACCGGCGGATCACTCTCGGCGAGGGAGTGCGGCCAGCCGATGAGCGGGCCGCGCCCGGCCACTTCGATCACCGAGAGGCCGCGCCGCAGCGCCTGGTAGGTGCCGTCCGTCAGCTCGGGAAGCGACCCGGCGGGCGGGGGCGCGGGAGCGGAGGGCGGCGCGGCGACGGCGGCTGAGGCTGCGGCGCGCGTCCGCAGCAGGACCGCCGCCAGCCACACCACCGCACCCACGCCGATCCCGGCCGTTGCCGCCACGCAGTAACGCGCCGCCTCGCCCGCGAGGTTCTGCGGCAGGATCCCCAGCAGCGCCTGGAACACGGCGAACGCGGCGGCCGGGACGCCGAGGCGCCCCAGCCACGTCAGCAGCCGCGCGGGGGCGGAGTCCGGGGGAGCGGCACCGGAGCGGGGCGTGGCAGCGGACGGAGGAGTGGGCTCCGGTGCGGGTGAGCGACCCGCCGCGCCGGAACGCCGTGGTGGTAAGCCCTGCCGCAGCACCATCTGCTCCCTCCCCCCCCGGGCGCGCACCCCCGCACCGCGTGTGCGAAAGGCATCCCGATCAGTGTAGGAATCCCCACTGACAACGGGGTCGCACACCTGTCGCAGCCCTCCGCGGCCACGAACGCCCCCGGCTCACTCCGCTTCCTGCGCCGCCGCCAGCAGAATCACCTCCAGCGTCCGCGGCCCGTGCACCCCCTCCACCCGGTCGAGTTCGATGTCGCTGGTCGCGGACGGACCGGAGATCCAGGTCAGCGGGCGGTCCGGCGCCACCCGCGGCAGCGCCTCCGGCACCGAGCCGACCACCTGACCGGGGACGCGGACGACGCAGAGGTGATGGTCCGGCACCAGCGTGATCCGGCGTCTGCCCTGGTCGGGGCCCGCATCCAGGATCAGGGTGCCGGTCTCCGCGACGGCCACCGCACAGCCCGTCAGCACACTGTCCACGGCGTCGAGTTCCCGGGGTGTGTCGGACGCGCGGTCCTCGACGCGGGTGACGTCCGTGCCGGCCGTCCAGGAGGCATCGAGGCCCGGCGGAACCAGCAGCGTCCGTGCCCCGCGTGCCGCCAGCAGCCGGCCGATCAGCCCCGGCAGCCCCTCGGCATCGGTGCGGTGCACGACCGCCCGGTAGTCCGCGAGGTTCTCGGCGAGCAGGTCGACGGTCTGCCCGGTCGTCCGGGCCCCGTGCACCCGGCGGTAGTCCCGTGCCACCGGCGGGCCGGCCGGCCCCTCCCCGGCCGGCACATCCGCCAGCGCCCGCCGTACCCGCCCCAACACCACGTCCCGGCTGCTCACTCGGCACCTCCCTGCTGCTCCGGCGAGGCGCCGCGGGTGCGCTGCCACCAGTCGCGGAAGGATTCGGCCGGCACCGCGGGCAGATCACGCGTCCGCGACCAGGCGCGACCGGGCCCCGGCAGCCGCCGTGGATGCAACCGGCGGGTGCGGGCCGCCAGCCGCATCCCGGCCCGCAGCACCCCCGGATGGTCGAACGCCCAGCCCGCCGCACGCATCGCGGCCCGCTCCGCGGCATGCCCCTTGGCAGGCTTCAGGACGGTGCGCGTCCCGCCCCGGGTCACCGGCCCGCCCTCCACCACCCGCTCCCGCAGATGCACCAGCACCTCGGGGATGTCGATGGCGACCGGACACACCTCGTAGCAGGCCCCGCACAGCGACGAGGCATACGGCAGCGACGCCTCCAACGCACCTGCCACTCCCCGAAGTTGGGGCGTCAGGATGGCGCCGATCGGGCCGGGGTAGGGCGAGCCGTACGCATGCCCGCCGGCCCGCTCGTACACCGGGCAGACGTTCAGACAGGCCGAGCAGCGGATGCAGCGCAGCGCCTGCCGCCCGACGGTGTCGGCAAGGGTGTCGGTGCGCCCGTTGTCGAGCAGCACCAGATGGAAGGCCTGCGGCCCGTCGCCGTCCGTGGTGCCCGTCCACATGGAGGTGTACGGATTCATCCGCTCCGCGGTGGAGGAGCGGGGCAGCAGCTGCAGGAAGACCTCCAGGTCCTGCCAGTCGGGCACCACCTTCTCGATGCCGACGACGGAGATCAATGTCTCGGGGAGGGTCAGGCACATCCGGCCGTTGCCCTCGGACTCCACGACGACCAGGGTGCCGGTCTCCGCGACCATGAAGTTGGCCCCCGAGATCCCGACCTTCGCGGACAGGAACTTCTCCCGCAGATGCAGCCGCGCCGCCTCGGCGAGCTCGGCGGGGGAGTCGGCCAGCCCCTCCGGCGCCGGGCGGCCCCAGGAGGCCATCTCGCGGCGGAAGATGTCGCGGATCTCGGAGCGGTTGCGGTGGATCGCCGGGACCAGGATGTGCGACGGCAGATCCCGGCCGAGCTGCACGATCAGCTCGGCCAGGTCCGTCTCGTACGCGCGGATCCCGGCCTCGGCCAGCGCCTCGTTCAGCCCGATCTCCTGCGTCGCCATCGACTTGACCTTGACGACCTCCGTCTCGCCGGTCTCCCGCACCAGCCGGGTGACGATCCGGTTGGCCTCGTCGGCGTCGACCGCCCAGTGGACCTGCCCGCCCGCCGCGACGACCGCGGCCTCCAACTGCTCCAGATAGTGGTCGAGATGGCGCAGCGTACGGTCCTTCACCGCGGCGCCCGCGGCCCGCAGCTGAGCCCAGTCGTCCAGCTCGGCGACGGCCGCGGCGCGCTTGTCGCGGATGGTGCGGGTGGCATGCGTGAGGTTGGCGCGCAGCCGGGTGTCACGGGTGGACACGGCGGCGGCCCGGGGGAAGGCCGGCATGCCCAGGTAGGCACCGCTCACTGCACGCTCCCTTCGGTACTGGCCAGGATCTCGGCGATATGGACCGGCCGGACCGCCGCACCTCGGCGACCGAGGGTGCCGCCGATGTGCAGCAGACAGGAGTTGTCGACCGTGCAGACCGCCTCGGCACCGGTGGAGAGGATGTGGCGGACCTTGTCGTCGCCCATCGCCGCCGAGACCGCCGGGTTCTTCACCGCGAAGGTGCCGCCGAACCCGCAGCACTCCTCGGCGCCCGGCAGTTCCCGCAGCCGCAGCCCCCTGACGTGCCGCAACAGCCGCAGCGGCCGGTCGCCCAGACCCAGCATCCGCAGCCCGTGGCAGGTGGGATGGTAGGTGACGGTATGGGGGTAGGAGGCGCCGACGTCCTCCACCTTCAGCACATCCACCAGGAACTCGGTCAGCTCGTACATCTTGGGCACCGCGAGCGCCGCCGCGTCGGCGAGCCCCCGGCCGCGCCCCTCGGCGGCCGCCTTCGCACCGATCCGCGGGTAGTTGTCCCGCACCATCGCCGCACACGAGCCGGACGGGGTGACCACGTACTCGTAGTCCCTGAACGCCCGGTCGAAGCGGCGCACCAGCGGCTCGGTCGCATGCCGGTATCCGGTGTTGAACTGCGGCTGGCCGCAGCAGCTCTGCTCGGCGGGGAAGTCGACCTCCACCCCCAGCCGCTCCAGCAGCGTCACCACCGCCCGGCCGGTCCGCGGATGGAGCGCATCGTTGATGCAGGTGACGAACAGTGCTACACGCACATTGCCATCTCCTTTCGGCCGCCACAGCCCCTGGCGGCCATCCGCTTCCGCGGTACATGATCACCTGTCGGCTCATCCTGCCCCAGCAGCAGGCCGAGGAGAAGAACCGGGAGCGGAGGACCATGTCGAGTGCCGAACACATAGCAGCGGACCGGGCGCCGAACGGTGTCCGCCCGCCGTCACGCCTGCGGCAGCTGGCCGCCGCCTCCATCGGCAACGCCGTCGAGTGGTACGACTGGTACGCGTACTCCTTCCTCGCGGTCTACTTCGCGGGACAGGTCTTCCCCGAGGGCGCGGGCAACTCCCTGGTGCCGCTGCTCTCCACCTTCGCCGTCTTCGCGGTCGGCTTCTTCATGCGCCCGGTCGGCGGACTGCTCCTGGGCGCGATCGCCGACCGCCGCGGCCGGCGGTCCGCACTGACCCTGACCATCCTGCTGATGGGCGGCGGCAGTCTGCTGGTCGCCCTCACCCCCACCTACGAGGCCACCGGCCTGCTCGCCCCGCTCGTCCTGGTCACCGCACGTCTGGTGCAGGGTCTGTCGGTGGGCGGCGAGTTCGCGGCCTCCACGACCTTCCTCGTCGAATCGGCGGGACCCGGCAGGCGCGGACTGTTCTCCAGCTTCCAGTACGTGTCCACGACCGTCGGCCAGCTGCTGGCCTCCGGGACCGCGGCGCTGCTCGCGGGGCTGCTCACCGAGCAGCAGATGGGGCAGTGGGGCTGGCGGGTGGCGTTCCTCGTCGGCGCGCTGCTGAGCCTGCTGGGGCTGTGGATCCGCCGCGGCGCCCAGGAGACCCTCTCCCCGGCCCGCCACTCCTCGGGGGACACCCCGGACCCCGCACCGCAGGCGGCCGACCGCCCCGGCCTCTTCGAGGCGCTGCGCCGCCACCCCCGCCAGTCCCTGCTCATCTGCGGCATCACCGCGGGCGGCACCCTCGCCTACTACACGTGGACGACCTACCTGCCCACCTACGCGCAGGTCAACGCGGGCTTCGACAAGGCCGATTCGCTCACTGCCGGCACTCTCTCGCTCGTCTTCTTCGCCCTGCTCCAGCCGCTCGGCGGCCTGCTCTCGGACCGCATCGGCCGCAAACCCCTGCTGCTCGGCTTCTCCCTGGGCTTCGCCGTCCTGGCCGTGCCGCTGCTGCACCTGGTCACCGACGCGTTCGTCTCGCTGCTGCTGGTGCAGTGCGCGGGCATGGTGCTGCTCACCGGCTACACCGCCGTCGCCGCGGCGGTCAACGCCGAGGTGTTCCCCGCGCGGGTGCGCGCCGCCGGCATCGGGTTCCCCTATTCCCTCACCGTCGCCCTCTTCGGCGGCACGGCCCCCTACGTCGGCACCTGGTTCAAGCAGGCGGGCCACCCCGACCTCTTCCCCTGGTACGTGGCCGCGCTGTGCCTCGTCTCGTTCCTGGTCTATCTGACGCTGCCGGAGACCTCCCGGCAGAAGCTGGAGAAGTAGCCGGGCGGAACGGGCCCCGGCGGACCAGGGCCCGCATGACCGAGCCCGGCGGCACACGTGAAGGCGCCGCCCCTCCCGGGACGGGGAGGAGCGGCGCCTTGGGGATGAGGTCTGTCAGACCAGCCAGCCCACGAGGTGCAGGACGTGGGCCAAGAGAGCGGTGAGGATGTCCATCGGGATCTTCTCCTTGAAGTTGTGGGACTCAACTCCCCGGCCCAGCAAGGGGTTTGGACCGGAGGCGTGGTAACGGTCTGCAGCCCGCCGCTCGCGCCCCGTCATCATCGCCCGTTGCCGTGAGTCAATTGAAGCCCTTCCCTTTTCGAGAATGTGCACCGGCGAACAGTTGCTCCCGGGTGCATCTGTTCGCCCGACGGTGCTTGCGAGGGAAGGCGGGTGGGGCTTTGCGCGGGGCGGCCCGGGAGGCTTCTCGGGGGCTCCCCGCAGGGCTTCCGGGGGCTTTCCGCGTCCACTGTCCGTCCGCCCCGCGGCGCGCGTGCGACGACACCCCACCCTCTAGGACGCGAGGCTGCCGGCCCACTCCCTCGCTCCGTCGGCCGGCTGTTCGGTCGCGGCGAGCAGCCGGCGGACGGCGGCGACCGCGGCACGGCCCGCGCGGTGGGCGCCGATGGTGCTCGCCGACGGTCCGTAGCCGACGAGATGGATCCGGGGATCGCGCAGCGCACGGGTGCCGTCCATCCGGATGCCGCCGCCCGGCTCGCGCAATTGCAGCGGTGCGAGATGGTCGATGGCCGGGCGGAAACCGGTCGCCCAGAGGATCGCATCGGCCTCGACGGTGCGGCCGTCGTCCCAGCTCACACCCGTGGGCGTCAGGCGCGTGAAGAGCGGCAGCCGCTCCAGCACACCGCTGTCCCGGGCGCGTCGGACGGCCTCGGTCATCGGCAGCCCGGTCACGCTCACCACGCTCTGCGGCGGCAGCCCCTGCCGGACCCGCTCCTCCACCAGCGCGACCGCCGCCCGGCCCTGCTCCGCGCCGAACGGTCCCTCGCGGAACACCGGCGGTCGCCGCGTCACCCAGGTCGTGGCGGCCGCGACCCGCGAGATCTCCATCAGCTGCTGTACGGCAGAGGTTCCGCCGCCGACCACCACGACCCGCGCGCCGCGGAACTCCTCCGGCCCCTGGTACTGGGAACTGTGCAGCTGGCGGCCGCCGAATGCCTCCTGCCCGGGAAACCGCGGCCAGAACGGCCGGTCCCAGGTCCCGGTGGCATTGATCAGGGCCCGCCCCGCATAGTCCCCCTCCGACGTCGCGACCAGCAGCCGGCCGCTCCCGGGGGCCTTGCCGGCCTCCGTCCCGGCGGACTCCGCACCGCCCTCGCGGACGGCCGTCACCCGCACCGGCCGGTGCACCCGCAGCCCGAAGGTCCGCTCGTACCGGTCGAAGTACGCGCCGATCACCTCGGACGACGGGCGCAGCGGATCGGCGCCGGTCAGCTCCATGCCCGGCAGCGCATGCATCCCGTGCACCTTGCCGAACGTCAGCGTGGGCCACCGGAACTGCCAGGCGCCTCCGGGCCGCGGGGAGTGATCGAGGACCACGAAGTCCCGGTCCGGTACGTAACCGACCCGCCGCAGATGAAAGGCGGCGGCCAGGCCGGCCTGCCCGGCGCCGATCACCACGACCTCGACTTCACGCACCCCGGTGTAGTTCATGTTTCACCTAACCCGGGGAGCGGTGATTGTCTTCCCGAGGCCCGAGGCCCGGAGCCGTGTGGCCCGAGGCCGGCGGACCTCGGGCCACACGGCCCCGCCGCTCAGCGGCCGCCGGCGATCAGCAGCGGCGCCCCGCCCGGCGCGGAGGCCGGCCGGCCGTTGGCCGCCGGAACACCGTCCAGCGGAGCGGGCCCCGCCTCCAGCAGCCCCCGGGCGGCCAGCTCGGGCCGTACGCCCTCGCCGAACCAGTACGCCTCCTCCAGGTGCGGATAGCCGGAGAGCACGAAGTGCTCGATGCCCAGGGAGTGGTACTCCTCGATCCGGTCGGCCACCTCGGCATGGCTGCCGACCAGCGCGGTGCCGGCCCCGCCGCGCACCAGACCGACCCCCGCCCACAGATTGGGCGAGATCTCCAGCTTGTCGCGCGAGCCGCCGTGCAGCGCCAGCATCCGCTGCTGCCCCACCGACTCGCTCTTGCCCAGCGCCTGTTGTGCGGCCGCCACCGTCGCCGGATCGAGATCGTCGAGCAGCCGGTCGGCGGTCGCCCAGGCCTCCTTGGACGAGTCGCGGGAGATGGTGTGCAGCCGGATGCCGAACCGGACCGTACGCCCCTCCTTCTCCGCCAGGCCGCGAATCCAGTCGATCTTCTGCTTGACCTCCTCGGGCGGCTCGCCCCAGGTGAGGTACACATCCACGTTCCGGGCGGCGACCGGCCCCGCGGCAGCGGACGAGCCGCCGAAGAAGATCTGCGGCAGCGGGTCCGGCGGCAGCGCCGTCAGACCGCCCTCGACCTGATAGTGCTCGCCCGTGAAGTCGAACGGCGCGCCACCCCACACCCCGCGGACGACCTGCAGGAACTCATCCGTACGGGCATAGCGCCGGTCATGGTCGAGATGATCGCCGAACCTCCTCTGCTCGGTCGAATCGCCCCCGGTCACCACGTTCAGCAGCAGCCGCCCGCGCGAGATCCGCTGATAGGTCGCGGCCATCTGGGCCGCCAGCACCGGCGAGACCACCCCCGGACGGAACGCGACCAGGAACTTCAGCCGCTCGGTGACCTGGGTGAGCGCCATCGTCGTCAGCCAGGCGTCCTCGCACCACGTACCGGTCGGCGTGAGCACCGCCTCGAAGCCCAACTGCTCGGCGGCCTTGGCGATCTGCGCCAGATACTCGATGTCCGGGGCCCGTACCCCGCTGACCGGGGTGATGCGGTCCCGCCGGATGCCGCCGTCGGTGTAGGCGTGGCGGTCGACGAGGGTCCGCCCGTCGCCGCCGGTCGGCAGGAACCAATGCAGGTGTACGGACATCTCAGTGAGCCTTTCCATAGGTACGCGGCGCCGTGCTCGAAGGCGGCAGGCCACCGTTGAAACGGGGGTCGACGAAGTCCCCGAAGCGGAACGAGCGGGGGATCAGCTTCACCGCCGCGAACGAGTCGACGATCTGCTGCTCGGAGGCGATGGCCGCCTTGTCCACGGAGACCGCGACCGCCGTACCCCGGGTGCGCTTGACCGCGTCCAGCGCCACCTTGTCCGGCAGCCCGGTCTCCTTCGCCCAGGCCTTCGCCCAGACGTCGGGGTGCTTGAACACCCAGTTCTGCGCCCGCCGCAACCGGTCCGTGTAGTCCTTCAGCGCCGCCGACTTCTTCTTGTCGTCCAAGGCGGCCGGCGCGGCCACCTGGAAGCTCAGCCCGTTGACGACCCCCTGCCCGGTGGTCAGCACCCGGGCACCGGCCTGATCCAGGGCCTGCGAGGTGTACGGGTCCCACACCGCCCAGGCGTCGACCTTCCCCCGGGTGAACGCGGCGAGCGCATCGGCCGGCTGCAGGTAGTTGAGCGTGACGTCCTTCGGCGCCAGCCCGGCCTTCTTCAACGAGGCGATGAGCTGGTAGTGCGCCGAGCTGCCCTGGGCCACCGCGATCGACTTGCCCTTCAGCTGCGACGGCCGCTTGAGCGGAGAGCCCTTCTTCACCAGGATCGCCTCGCCGTCCGACCTGCTGTGGGTCCCGGCGATCACCTTGATCTTCGACTTCGCGGCGGCGGCGAACACCGGCGGAGTGTTGCCGACCCCGCCCACATCCACCGCTCCCGCGTTGATCGCCTCCAGCAGCGGCGGACCCGAGGTGAAGGTCGACCACTTGATCTTGTAGGGAAGGTCGTCCAACTCACCGGCGGCCCGCAGCAGCGCTTCCGAACCACCCTTCTGATCACCGACATGGAGCGTCAGCGATCCTTTGCCGTCGGTCCCGCTACCGGTCCCCCCACCGGCTCCCTCGGCCCCCGGCGAACCACCGCAGGCGGCCAGCAGCAGGGTGAGCGGAAGCAGCAGGGCGGCTGGGGCGACAGGGCGTTCTCTCATGGGGCGTCCGTTTCGTTCTTTGTTCTTGGTTCTGGGAATGGGGTGGGTCAGGGGGGTGGGGCGGGGTGGGGCGGATCGGGTCTACGAGGCAGGGAGCTGGGGAAGCGGAGGGTCTTCGGGCCGACCGACCGACCGATCGACCGGCTGATCGACCGGAGCAGGCGGCGGCCGGGCAATGAGGAGACGGCGGGCGGGTTGCCTGCCGCCCATCGCCTGGCGAGGGTCAGGCTGCAGCGGCGGGGGAGCCGGAGGCAGCGCCGACGCCGACGACCTCCGTCCCGCCTACGACGCCCCCCGAGCCCGCACCGCCGTCCGCGCCTTCATCGGTGCTCTGGCCTTCCGTGCCTTCCTCATCCGCCTCGCCGTCCACACCGAGCCGGTCGAGCAGCCGGGCGCGCAACGCACCGAAGCGCGGATCGGAGACCGTGCGCGGCCGCGGCAGATCCACCGTGGTCTCGTACGCGATCCGGCCGTCGTCCATCACCAGCGCCCGGTCCGCGAGCAGCAGAGCCTCCTCCACGTCATGGGTGACCAGCAGCACCGCGCAGCCGCGCTGCTGCCACAGCTCGGCCACCAGCCGCTGGGCCTTGATCCGGGTCAGTGCGTCGAGGGCGCCGAACGGCTCGTCGAGCAGCAGCAGATCGGGCTCGCGCACCAGCGCACGGGCGAGCGACGCACGCTGGGCCTCTCCGCCGGAGAGGGTCTTGGGCCAGGCGTCCGCCCGATGGCCGAGCCCGACCTCCTGCAACGCCCTGACGGCGGCATCGCGTTCGGGCCGGCCCGGCAGACCCAGCAGCACATTCCGCCAGACCCGCTTCCAGGGCATCAGCCGCGGCGCCTGAAATGCCACGGCCTTGCGGCGCGGCACCAGCACCTCCCCGTCGATCTCCTGATCGAGCCCCGCCAGGACCCGCAGCAAGGTCGACTTGCCGCAGCCACTGCGCCCGAGCAACGCCACGAACTCGCCCGGCCGGATGGAGAGGTGGAGATCGTCGATGACGGACCGTCCACCGAACGCCCGCACCAATCCGTCGACCTGTACGGCGGTGTCCGGGGCCGCGGCGCCCGCGACCTGCTTTCCCTGCTCGGGGGTGGTCACTGACCCGTGAACGTCGGTCGCCATTGCAGCAGCAGCCTTTCGAGGGTACGGACGAGAAAGTCGGCAAGGAGCCCGAGGATCGCGTAGACCACCAGGCACACCACGATCACGTCGGTGCGGAAGAATTCCCTGGCCTGGTTCATCAGAAAGCCGAGGCCGTCATCGGCGTTGACCTGCTCACCGAAGACCAGCGCGAGCCACGCGGTGGCCAGCGAATAGCGCAGCCCGGTCATCGCACCCGGAAGCGCGCCGGGCAGCACCACATGCCGGATCAGCCCCCATCGGCTCAGCCCGAGCGACTGCCCGGCCTCCACCAACTGGGCGTCGACGCCCCGAATTCCGGCATAGACATTCAGATACAGATGGAACGCCACACCCAGCGAGATCAACGCAATCTTGGGTGCCTCACCGATTCCCAACCAGATGATGAACAGCGGAATCACGCCCACCCAGGGAACGGAGCGCAGCATCTGCACGGTCGCATCGACGAGATCCTCGCCGAGTCGCGAAAGCCCCGACGCAAGCGCCAGCGCCACCCCGATCACGCCGCCCAACACCAGCCCGACGGCGACCCGTTGCAGGGAAACCAGCATCGCCGACGGCAGCGTCCCGTCCGACACCAGGTCCCCGGCGGTGGCGGCAATGGTCCCGGGCGACGCCAGAATGCCGGCCTCCAGCACACCGCTCGCACTCAGCGCCTGCCACAGCACCAGCAACGCGAGAGGCCCCACCGTACGCCGCACCCACCGTGGCACCGACCAGCGCCGAGCGGAAACCGGATCGACACGAACCAGCTCAAGCCGCCCGGCACCAGCGGCGGACTTCACCCCCGTCTCCTCACCTTTCCGAACAGACGGCGGCCCTGTCGATTCAGCGGCTACATCGACCGGGGCATCGCGTGCCACGGCCTGATCGAGAGTCATGAATACTCCACGGGGAGGGGGAGGAAAGAAGGCGAAGAGGGGAGAGGGAGACAAGCCCGGCTGAGCGACGCCACAGCGCTCACAACGCAGCGCTCAAGTCGGAGACGAAGACACCGGGAAATACATTGGCCATACGCAGCGCAGAAGCCCGCTCAAGACCACCGAGCCGGCCAAGGCGAAAGAGCCAGCGCGGAGTCGCCGAGCCGCACCGCGTACGGCCGTACCTGCTGCATCCCGCAGGGAACACAGCCGCCCGCCACAACTGGCCGCGCCAATACGCAGCGCACCGCGCACCGCGCTATCTAGAGCAGCCTCAGCAACAGCGGCAGCAACAAAAAGGCGACGGAAACGGAAACCACAATGGCAACCGCAAGGACATCAGCAACGCAATGCCATCAACGACAACAGCCGCCGCGGCGACACGCGGCAGAGGCCACCCGCAGCAGGTCGATGTGACCGCGCGTGGTGAGCAGGGCTGCTGTAGACATGTCGCTGAACGTAGCGGTGCGCTGCAAGAGGGGTCAAACGTCATCTCGGCTGGTGGACCTTTGTTGCCGCAGCATGGAGGGAGCATTGCGGAAGGAGCCCGTGGGGTTGCGGACAAGCGCACGCCGTCCGTACGAAAATGAACCCATGAGCACCGCATTCACCACCCGCACCCTCGATGTCACCACCGGCTCGACGGAAGCCGTCGCCGACCTCACCGCCGATTGCGCCGCATTCCTCCGCGAGACGGCAGACGGCCGCGACGGCCTGCTGAACCTCTTCGTCCCGCACGCCACCGCCGGCATCGCCGTCCTGGAAACCGGCGCGGGCAGCGACGAAGACCTCCTGGCCGCCCTGCACGACCTCCTTCCCGCCGACAACCGCTGGCGCCACCGCCACGGCAGCCCCGGCCACGGCCGCGACCACGTCCTCCCGGCCCTCGTCCCACCCCACGCCACCCTCCCGGTCATCGCCGGCCACCTGGCCCTGGGCACCTGGCAGTCCATCTGCCTGGTCGACACGAACGTGGACAACCCGAACCGCCAGGTACGACTGAGCTTCCTGGGCTGATCAAGATCGCTGGCCACGTCGTCCCCGGAGCGCCAACGGGAGGACGTGCTGACAGCCGCGGCAACTGTCGGCGGGCTCATGAACGGCTGAGCCGACGACTGGGAGGTATCGGGCGTCACGGACCCGGCACCCGGCCCGAGCTCGACGCGTGGCTTCGTGACGAGCGGGGCGGTATGACGACCTCGTCGCCGGGTTCTTGCCGACCCTGAGCGCAACACCGCACCCTCCAGTAGCGAAGCGGCCCACCTGACCGGACAGGGGAGCCGGCGCCTGTCGTTGTTCGCCGCGATCAGCTACGTCCTCGGTCCTCGGTCCGTGGTCCGTGGATCGGGGTGAGCAAGGCATCCAAGATGCATGTCCTGTCGGACACGAACGGGCCGAGCGCCGCCCCGACCGGTCGGTGCCGTCGATGGCCGGTACCGACGCGATCGGGGCGGTTGTGCAGCTGGCGGCCGGGGCGGTCGAGGAGGACCAGGGCCTGTCCTTGATGAGTGGCGTGCTGGCCGGCACCGCCTACCGTCTACTGGCCCGGCGGCGCCGGCCTGCGGTTAGCGCAGATGCCGGGCGAAGAACCGGGCCGCGGCGTCCCCCGCGAACTGCGGGACGCCGCTGTGCCCGCCCATGTTGGCGTGCAGCGTCTTCTCCTTGGAGCCGAAGGCGTCGAACAGGTCCAGGGCCGCCTGCCGGTCGTTCCCTTCGTCGTCCCACTGCAGCAGGACGTGCAGCGGAACGGTGACCCGGCGGGCCTCCTCGAACATGGCGGCGGGCACGAGGCTCCCGGCGAACAGAACGGCGGCCGAGATGCGCGGATCGGCCAGCGCAAGCCGGATGCCGATGGAGATCACTCCCCCCGAGTACCCGACCGGGCCGCCGATCTCGGGCAGTGACAGGAGCGCGTCCAGGGCGGCCTGCCATTCCGGGACCGACTTTTCGACGAGCGGGAGGACGAGGGCGTCGATGATCTCGTCGCCGACCGGCTCGCCGGCCTCCCTCGCCCGGCGCAGGTCGGCGCGGGCCTGCTCGGCGGCGGCCCAACGGGGCCGGTCACCGCTCCCGGGGAGCTCGATGGTGGCCGCGGCGAAACCATCCGCCACGGCGCGCCGGGCCCGCCCCGCGAGCCGGGGATACATCGCGCGCAGTCCGAGCGGAGGGTGGCCGAGCAGGATCAGCGGCGCCGGTGCGGGTGCGGATGCGGGCGTCCACAGGATGCCAGGGATCTCGCCGAGGGTGAATTCACGTTCGAGGACGCCGTCGTCGAGGTGCTGTTCAGAAGTGAAGTGCATGGTCGTGCCTTTCGGGAGTGCGCTTGGTCGGCGCTCCCGGACGACCTATCGCCCGACCGTGACCCCGGAGGGGAGCACCCATGTCGTTACTGCGTTCACGGGTACCACCTCCTCGTAATTTCGCACGGCCTTCCGGAAGGTAGCAGTGGTCGCCGTGGTCCGCCAACGGGTTTTTGCCGCGGCTCCGTGGCCGGATGCCGCCTCACCACAGAGGACACGGTCTTCATCCGGAACTCGGTTGAGCGAGCTTCTGAACGGAAAAAGGAACCCTGATGGCGGAGGGCGGACCGGCCGCTCCGGGGAACTGCCTCTCCGAGTGTCGGTGCACCTCACCCGGGGCGCGGAGGCGATACGCCCGCACTCACACCGGCCCAGTGGCCGAGCGCTTCTATGACACCGCGACACCAGCCCGGTGCCGGCGCGCCGACGCCCCTCCGCGACCCCTGGAATGCTTGCCGAGGCCAGTGCGGGCACGGGGCCTGACGTGGGGTAGGGAAGCAGCGGGGGCGAGGGGAAACTGGCCGATACGAGGGCGAGTTGATGGTCCCTCGGAACGGAATCGATCGCCGGCAGGACGTGGGCCAGGAGGCACCGATATGCGTATCCCCGGACCCGAGCACCAGGAGGACGGCGGGCTGAGCGCCGTTGCGGCCGCGGGCGGGCTGCACCGGTACCAATTACGCCTGCACGAGGCGCACGGGCCCGTCGTACGCTTCCAACTGCCGGGGGCGGGCACGGCCGTGTCGGTCGCCGATCCCGTGCTCCTGGAGGTCACGGCGCACATCGACACGCGGCCCGAGGAGCTGTTCGCTTTCCTGGACCCGCTGTGCGAGGCCGGCAACCTGCAAGTGCTACCCGCGGACGAGCACACCCCCTGGCGCCGACTGCTGCTCTCGGTGCTCGCCGGACGGCCGGCTCACGAGCGGCACTTCGCGCGCTTCACCGAGCTGGCGCGGGAGCTCGCGGACCGCTGGGCGGGGCAGCCCGACGGCGAACCCGTCGAGCTGCAACAGGAGTTGACCGCGCTGTCGCTCCGTATGATCTGCGGGTTCGCACTCGGCGGCGCGGAAACCGACACGGCCCGTGTCGTCGCCGCGTTCGAGGACGTGCTCACCGAGCACCTTGGGCAGCTCTACCAGGTGCCGCGGGCCGACCCGCGCTCGGCGGAGCGGGCCGAGGCGGCCCTTGCCCATCTGCGTGAGACGGTCGACCGCGTGGTGGCGGCGCACCGCTCGGGCGGCCGCACCGACCGCAGCGACCTGATCGGGGCCCTGGTCGAGGCCGGTCAGAGCCCGGCGCGGATCCGGGACACCGTGATGGTGACGCTGCTCGCCGCCCACCACACCACCGGCGTCGCCGTCTCGTGGACACTGCACCTGCTGGGCCGCCATCCCGAAGCGGCCGGTCGCGTCGCCGCCGAACTGGACCAGGTGTTGGGCGAGCGCACCGCGCCCGATTACGGTGATCTGCGGCGGCTCACGTATCTGGACAGGGTGCTCAAGGAGTCGATGCGCCTGTTCCCGCCCGGCCCGTACGGCGCACGCGAGACGACCGAGGACCTGGTTCTGGGCCCGTACGAGATCCCGGCCGG
>Ga0207426_1001804_pt1 | contig 15918 bp, 11 predicted proteins | sample AraplaMF_Cvi_mMS_FD_184265 | JGI IMG/M metagenome (GOLD analysis project Ga0207426, IMG submission 184265) | Arabidopsis root microbial communities from the University of North Carolina, USA - plate scrape MF_Cvi_mMS (SPAdes) (version 2) | ecosystem: Host-associated > Plants > Roots > Endosphere... | reverse complement strand
AGGCATTCGGCGAAGAAATTCCGCGCGAATTACCACAAGCCAGCCGCCAGGCGGCGACCGTGATGCTTGGGGTGGCGGAGGACACCGACGTCATCTCGGCGATGGGCGCTGACGCGAGCGTCTTGCTCGATCACGTAGTTTTGCCGTCGCTGCAAAGTCGCTTTCCATCTCTGCGAAGCGGTGACCTGGAATTGCATGAGTTCTGTTGGTTGCCGGCGGAAGCTCGGCGCATTCACGCCGTTCCCCGGGACAACGCTGATTTCATCGCACAAGTATGTCTGACGACGACCCGCGATGACATTGATATCCGGGATCTCGCGTCCAACCTGCAAACGGTTTGGAAAGCGTCGTTTCATCAATATGTACGCGGCTCATGCCTCCGCCAGGCGGTCGACGTCGCCCAGTGCGACGGATAGCGAAGCGGCGGCCAAAAGCTGTCGTGGCGCGTGATAAGAGCCGTTTCGGAAGGCAGCGCATGACGTATCGATCCAAAAGAGATTAACGCATTTATCAGCGAGGTCTGCTGTCGTGAGAATTCTTATTCTGCATCGTATCCCCTATCACAAGATCGATTATCACCTCGGCATCGATCATGATCGCCATGACGTTTACTACATCGGCACGGAGAAGAATCTTGCAACGATTCCCGCTTCGCTTCCGTGCAAACAACTGCTTCGCCCTGGTACCGATCGCGCGAGCGACGAAGTCATTGCCATTATCAAATCGCTCGACATCACGTTCGACCGGGTACTCTCACTGTCCGAATATGAATTGCTGGATGCCGCACGAGTGCGCGACGCACTGGGCATAAGCGGACCGGGAGTTGCGAAAGTCGAGAAGGTGCGCGACAAGTTGCTGATGAAACGTCTGGTCGCGCAGGCTGGCCTACGCGTTCCACGCGCCATCGCGCTGGCTGAGTTTATGGACAACCCCGGCATCGCCGACTGGTTCGGCAGAACCGTCCTCAAGCCGCTCGACGGTGCGTCAAGCGAAGACGTCGTGGTCTTCGACTCACCCTCTGCGATGCTCACGGCGCTGCACGACCACCGAACCGGCGTATATAGCCTCGACGACGCGACTCGCGCGTTGGCCACCGCGCGCTTTGAGATCGAAGAATTTGTTACCGGACCCATTCTGCATTTCGACGGACTCGTGACAGACAGTCGGGTCGCGGTTGTTGTCGGCAGCCGCTACGTGGGCACTTGCCTCGACTACGCGTCGGGCATGCCTCTGGGATCGGTGCAGATCGACGACGATCCGGTTGCACGCGAGTGGGTCCAGAAGGTCGTGTCAGCCGTTGAAATCCGTGACGGCAGCTTCCATCTCGAGGCAATCGATAATGGCGGTTCTCTGGTCTTTCTGGAAATAGCCAACCGCGTTGGGGGCGCCGACGTGGTAGACACTTTCAGAATGCGCACCGGCATACACCTGCCATCGTGCGAGCTGAAATTGCTGATCGGTGAAGCGGTTGAGCTGCGCACCACGCCTGATTCTGGCGTCCGCTACGGTTGGTTTGTGTTGCCAGGCCATCACATGCCTCGCGGAGGGTGCCATCTTCACGGATCGCAAGGGTTCGTCTCGCATCCCTGGATGGCTCGTTGGAATCAGCTCGCGCACGGCCAACCGCTGCCCCGGCACATTACCTATCAAGCCACCGAAGCTCCGGCTGCCGGCGTCATTGCTGGCCCGTCCACCCAAGATCTTGAACACCTGCTCAAGGATCTCTTTGCGTCGGTGCGGATCGAATCCCTGCCACTGGACGCGGCAGCCTAAGGAGAATGTTATGCAGCGCGGTGTAATCCTCCGGTTCTTGCTATCGCGGGCAGCCTCTTCGCTCGGAGACCAGTTCCTCATGTTCGCGGTGCCATTGATCGTGTACCGCAGCACGGGAAGCGTCGCCATGTCAGGCCTCGCGTTTTTTATCGAATGGTTGCCGCGAATCTGTTCATTGCCAATCGCCGGTAACCTGTGCGACCGGCTGGACAGTTGGCGCGTGTACGGCTTCGCGGACACGGCGCGCGCGATAGCCTGCGCATGTGTTGCCTGGCTGGCGTTGGCGACACCGTCGAATTCGTTTCCAATCATTGCGAGCTTGAGCGCGGTATGCGCGTTTTTCTATGCACAGGCGTTCATTGCGCTCGAATCGACCGTTCCGAGGCTCGTGATGCCGGAACAAATGCACAAGGCGCAGGCACTTTTGCAAGCCATCGATCAGACAGCCAGTATTGCGGGGCCAGCCTTGGCCGCGCTGCTTGCCGCGCGATTTCCGCCCAGCGGCTTGTTGTGGGTCGCTGCTTCGGTGTTCGGTCTCAGTGCGTTGTTGGTATGGTCATTGCGAAACGACCTTCATCGCACCGAACCGCGAAGTGCGGGACACCGACAGGGTTTCAATGCTGGCGTAGCTGCGGCCGTCGGAGTGTTACGTGACAAGCCTGTTCTCTGGGCACTGATCGCATTGAGCATGGGGGTGAACCTGATTGTCGGCGTCGCGCTAGCCACCGGTGCGGCGATTACCACTGGTCGGTTCGGGCTTTCGAACAGTCTGTTCGGATTTCTCCAGACCATCGTTGGAGCTGTTGCGCTCGCCAGCTTCTTGGCCGTTCCTTATCTGACGCGCCGTTTATCCGTCTACTGGATTGGTGTCACCGCGTTCGGAATGATCGTCGTAGGGGGGCTGCTTATGGGCATGGCATCGTCATTTCCGGTGTTTGTGCTGGGCTATGCGCTTAGTTTTGCGTCTTGCGGTCTATTCAATGTATATATCCGCACGGAGCGCGCGCACTGGATTCCCCGCGATCAACTGGGCAGGGTCCTGAGCCTGATCGTATTGCTGAATCAATTGAGCCTGCCCGTGGCCGGCTTGATTGTGGCCACATTCGGCGGCCGTCTCGGTGTTCAACCGATTTTCATCGCGGTCAGCATGCTCGGACTTCTGACTTACGCAGCGTTGTGGCGCTATCTGCAACGCAATTCACGTACGGCCGATTCGCTTCGCATGATGGTCGTCAAAGTCGAATGACGCACGGCTCGGCGTCACAGCGCATTGCCGTGGCGCGGCGACCCATTGATGTACCTTACGAGCGTATTGTCGCGTTGAGATATGCGGCGACCGAGAAAAGCGGCTTCCGAAAAGGTACTCCTCGGACCTCAACTCAGCTTTTTCGATCCATGCAGCGACCGCAACGCGAGCGTGCCCTGTAACCTCGAACTGCACGGGCCGTTTAGTCTTGCGCCGCATTATCATCGCGCGGGGAATATCTGATTGCCGTGCGTCACGTCGCGAACATGCAGGTTGAACGAGCTCGCACCCGCGCAGCTTGCTGTCGATCGCAAGATTGAATAGCGCTAGATCATTAACCCGTGCGCGTTCTGAAGGTAAATCCGGATTGCCCAGATCTCTTTCGGCTTCAGCGGCGGCTTTTGACCAACCAACTTGCCTTTGTTCCAGAGCTCACGGCTTAGATTAGAATCACCGCCCCGATTCGCGGAAAAGAGGCGACGCGATGAACCGGAATTGCAGGCGTCGCTCGCCGTCCCCATCGACGGTTGCACACCGGCTCCGCGGCAGCGCCGCCCGAAGGCAATGGATGTGTATTGACAGCCCTGGTCCGAATGCAGAATAACTCCCTCATGGCGCCGCTGCTGAAACGCGATGTCCAGCGCGTGCCACATTAGTGCGGTATCCAAAGGGTTCGACATCGCTCAACCAACGATGCGCCGGCTGAATACGTCAAGCACCACGGCCAGATAGAGAAACCCCTCGCCGGTCGGAATATAAGTGACATCGGCCACCCAAAGTATGTCCGGACCCTCAGCACTGAAGTGCCGGCGTACCCGGTCCGGCGCACGTCGTGGCCCCGCACGTTGCCGCGTAGTACGCGGCCAGCGCCGTCGGCTTGCCCCGAATAGAGCAGGCGTGCCATTGTGACATGGGCCAACCGGCTCGGTCCGCTTTCAAGAATCCGCATCCTTCGAGGATGCGGCTCCTGTCCCGCCGGGAGAATCAGGCCGCCGCGTGAGCGAGAATGTCGCGCTCGATTTTTAATTGCCGATTTTCGCGGCGCAGACGTGTGAACTCCTAACGCTCGGCCGTCGTCGGGCCATCGTGACGCACGCCGGCGTCCATGTCAGCCTGTGCTACCCCGTCGACTATTGTCTGCACGCTAGGTTCGAACGCCTGCGCCGACTCCTCAGCCGTTCGCTCCGCCTTCACCAGCTCGACCAGGTGAGCCCGGAACTCCGCCGGCTACGGTGTTCGATGCTTGCCCATTTGGCACCCCTCATCCAAAGGATAGGAGTCCGTTTTGGCGGGTCAATTTCACGTTCCGATAGTTCGGCATTATTAGGTAATGCTTCACGAGCAACGGCGCGGTGATGGTCACCCCTGCGTCCTGACGCCGCTTTTCACCCGCCCAGTAAGCCACTTTAAACCGAATGGAAAAAATTCTGCGAACCACTATTCTTTATGCGGGAGGCCGGCGGTTGAGAGGTATTCGAGCAGAAGGAGTTAACAAATTGATCACTAACATATTGCGCCGCGCGTCCAGGGCTACGTGGGTATCGGTTTTGCTGCTGACCACCGCTCCTCACGCCTACTCTGGCTCCGGGCAGAAAGAACCACCGGTCCGTGCCGCGCCAGCTGAGCACGACACCGCCTCCCAAGCCCAGGCTCGGGCGATTCTGATGAAAATGGCGGAGTTCCTTGGGGGGACGCCGAGCTTTCGTGTCGGTGTGCGCAGCGGGTACGACGCCGTGCAGCCGTCCGGGCAGAAAATCGAATTCGGCGAATACCGCACCGTTACGTTGAGCCGGCCGGATCGTATGCGCGTGGAAAGCGAGCGCAGCGATGGCGCAAAAACGCTCGTTGTGCTCACCGGGAAAGAGATCGTTCTGGTCGATCTCGCCAGCAAAGTCTATGCGACGGCGCCGCAACCTGGCAGTCTGGACGAGAGCATCGTGTATTTCGTCAAGGATCTCGGCATGCGCCTGCCGCTCGCGGCGCTCCTGTTGAACTCGCTGCCTGAAGAATTGCAAGCCCGGGTACGGTCGGTGGACTATGTGGAGAAGACGAGTATCTCCGGCACTGCGTCCTATCATTTAGCCGCGCGTACCGACACGGTGGATTTTCAGGTGTGGATAGCCGATGGCGACAAACCTCTGCTGCAGCGGATCGTACTAACTTACAGAAAGGCGGTGGGCCAGCCTCAGTTCTGGGCGGACTTTGTCGACTGGGATCTTGCGCCCCAGCTTAACGATGCGACATTCTCGGCACAGATTCCCGATGGCCTGCAAAAAGTCGCGTTCGCAGCGCAGCTTCCCCGTGCGTCGCCCACGGCTCGCCAGTCGTCTGCGAAGAAGGGGGCGAAATGATGAAAACCGGATCATGGGATCGTGTCGTCACGGCACTCGTCGCCGGAGTATTCGCGCTGGGCTTGATGAATCAAGCGGAGGCACGAGGCGAGAGAGGCGGTGGTGCTCGCGGTGGTGGTGGCGGCGACGGCGGCTTTTCCCGTGGCGGGGCGGCGTCGTCTGGAGGGTTGTCATCCGGCGGCACAACCGCGGCGCAAGGAGGCGCGAAGCGTGGTGGCGGCCAATCAGCGGCGGCCCAACAAACTCTGGCCTCGCGCCAAGCCACCGCAACTTCAACTTCAAGTGCGAATCAGAGTGCGCGCCAGAGTTCGGCGAGTTCGAGGCAGGCAACCTCCAGCCAAAATCAGGCTAACCGGCAGCAGAGCACGAGCGAGAACCAGGCGCAGCGCCAAGCTACGTCGAGTCAGAACCAGAACGCACGACAGACCGCGGCGGCTCAAACGACCAGCCAAAACCAGAGTGCGCGTCAATCCACCGCTAAGGAGATGCAAAACACGCGTGCTACGAACGTGACCAACGTGCAGAACAACTACTCGGGCGGTTGTTACGACTGCAACTCGGATTGGGACGGCGGTTCTGCGGCGGCCGGATTTGTGGCCGGGGCAATGGTGGTCGGTGCGGCCGCTGCCGCAACCACACCGCCGCCCGCAACCACCACCGTCGTCGCTGCGCCTGCGCCTGTCGCGCCGCCGTGCAACGTCGCCCCCATCGCCGTTAAGGACGTGCCGTACTATAAGTGTGGCGCGACGTGGTACGCGACGGGATATGGGAGCGGCGGCGTGGTGTACACGCAAGTTCCGCCACCGCCCGGATACTAGGCAGAACGTGCAGCAAGAACCGCCGCGCGAACTCATCGAGTTCGAGTGTCATAGTCTTGTTGCACGTGCGTCCGTTGACGCGATAGTCCTTCCAGGGCGAGGTGACGCCATGTTCGTCGAGCGCCACCAGACGTTGGTTGGAGATCCGCGACTCGGTGCGTGTAACGCGACAGATAGGCCAACACCGCTTTGGGCCCGGCAAAGGGGCGCTTGGCATACACCATGAACCGCCCCGACTTTGTCGGAGACCGCCGAGTTTGGCGCTACGCCGCGCGAGCGGAGTGCACCAGATTCCGATTGTAGGCTTCCTCTGCTTCCGCAGGCGATACGTACCCGAGCGGTCCGAGCAACCGATGGTGGTTATACCAGTGAACCCATTCGAGCGTGGCGAGCTCGACGTCTTGGAGCGTACGCCATGAACGCCGATGCACAACTTCGGCCTTATACAAGCCGTTGATCGTTTCGGCCAGAGCGTTGTCGTACGAGTCGCCGACGGTTCCGACTGATGGCTCAACGCCGACGTCCACCAAACGTTCGGTGTACCGAATGCTGAGATATTGCGACCCGTGATCGCTATGATGAATGAGCCCGGGCGGCGGCTGGCGATCGTGTAACGCCTGGTTTAGCGCATCCAGCACGAAGTCCGTTCTCATCGATGCCGACACGCGCCAGCCGACGATACGGCGCGCAAACACATCGGTCACGAAGGCCACGTAGACAAAGCCCGACCATGTCCAACAATAGGTAAAATCCGCGACCCACAGCGCGTTAGGTCGCTCGGCCCGGAACTGACGTTTAACCCGGTCCAGCGGGCACGGCACCGCATCGTCGCGCTGCGTCGTCTTGATCCGGCGCCCACGCCGCACTCCTTCGAGGCCCATCACCTTCATCAGGCGCGCAACCGTGCAGCGCGCGACCTTCACGCCATCGCGCAGCAACTGGCGCCAGACCTTGCGCACACCATACACGCCAAAGTTCTCGTCCCAGACCGCCCGGATAACGGGCTTCAGTTCAATATCGCGACGCGCTCGTGCTGACCATTGCTCCGGATCGCTGCGTCGCCCGGCGTGCCGGTAATACGTCGACGGCGCGATCGGCAGCAGGCGGCAGATCGGCTCGATACCGTAGACGTCGCGATGCTCGTCGATGAACGCGATCATGGCTTCGATCGGCGGTCGAGCTCCGCCTGCGCGAAATATGCGGAGGCCTTCCGCAGAATCTCGTTGGCCGTGCGCAGCTCACGATTCTCGCGCTCCAATTCCTTCAGACGCGCCAGCTCCGACGTTGTTGCGCCAGCTCGTTGGCCACGGTCGCGCTCAGCCTGAATGATCCAGTTGCGAAGCGTCTCGCGCGACATCCCCATCTTCGAGGCGATCGAGCGGATCGCCGCCCCCTGCGTTTGATACTCGTGTTGGTGCTCAAACACCATCCGGATCGCTCGCTCACGGACCTCATCCGAATATCGCGTCCCAGTGGGCTTCCTTGTCTTGCCTTCGCTTTCCATGCTTCAAATCTCCCGTTACAGCCAAGATCCGAAGTCTCCTACATTTCCGGGAATTGGTAAGGACCTCCCCCATCGCCCGAGCGGCACCTATCGATGTCATCATGGCTGTTGCTACGCAACCTTCAGCGAAGGGGAAAGTCATGGAACAGATTGCTCGCGTTGGTGTGGATCTGGCCAAGAACGTGATGCAGGTCCACGCAGTTGACCGCGCCGAACGCGGTTCAGTTCCCGGCTAAAATGCAGTTGTCTGCTTCAGCCTTTCAAGTTTTGTCGCAGTCGGCCAAACTGCACAGACCCCGGTCGAAGAACACCTGTTTCGCAGTAGGGCGACGGAAACGGTTATCTGGGCGATGCCTGCTGTCAACTTCGACCTGATGTGGCAGGCTCTGATCAAGGCGGGCCGACAGGGAAAGAGTCGAACTGGATTCCAACCGTTGCCGGCAAGGAGTGGGAAATCATGATGCGCTTCTACGGACCCAAGCCGCCTTTGTTTGACAAGACCTGGGTCTTGCCAGACGTCGTGGAGGTAGCCGCACCGTGAGTATGAAGGATTTTCCGAAGACACGGTGCCAGTCACGGTTGACAAATTCGTTCGTGCGGAAACCGACCGCTACTTCGCTAATTCCGTGAAGAGCGATCGATTCGGAGGATGGAATCATATACGCGACTTGCTGCCGATTGATAAACAACCGGTCATTCGAGGTAGCCGAGACACACTGTATTCGACTCGTATATCGATCTGGATGCCGGACCAGCGACAGTGACGTTACCCGATTCCGGCAACCGGTTCATGTCGCTGCAAATCATCAGCGAGGATCAATACACCACTACTTAATACGGAGCCGGGCCTCACACGCTCGACAAGGCTAAGATCGGCACTCGCTATGTGCTGGCAGGCGTTCGCACATTGATCAACCCGACTGATCCAGGAGCAGGCGGAATTGAGCGCCCGCCAGCGTACTCAACGTAGCGGTGTCACGCCATCGGCGACGCCTGCCGGCATGCAGATGTGCTTTATTTCCGTGAAGTCGGCGAGGGCGTCGTAGCCGTGCAGGCGGCCGAGACCGCTTTGCCGGTAACCGCCCGTTTCCGCTTCGGCGAAGAGCTTGTTGTGATCGTTGATCCACACCGTGCCATTGCGCAGCGCGCGCGCGATGCGAAAGGCGCGCGCGCCGTCGTTGGTCCAAACGCTCGCGGAGAGGCCAAATACGGTGTCGTTGGCTTTATCGATTGCCTGCGCTTCAGTGTCGAACGTCTCAAGCGTGACGAACGGTCCGAAGATTTCCTCCTGGCAGAAGAACGCTTTTGGGTCGCTGTGCTCGACGAGCGTCGGCGAGAGGAACGCGTGTCCTGAGCGCGTGCCGCGCAGCAGTATGCGATCGGCTTCGTCGCATGCGCGGGCAATGGTTTGATCGACCGCGTCCCGCGTGGCCGCGTCGATGAGCGGACCGATGTCCATTGCCTCGTTGATGCCTTCGCCCACTTTCAGTGCTTCGAGCGCACTGGTGAGATGCTCGCGCATCTCGGCCGCTCGCCGGGCATGCACGAGCACCCGGCGCGCAGCAGTGCATTGCTGACCCGAGATGATCGTCGCGGCGCGCGCAATACGCGGCGCGATCGCGGCGACGTCGGCATCCTCGAAGACGACACAGCACGACTTGCCGCCGAGTTCCAGCGAAAGCTTCTTCATGCTTTCGGCGGCCGCCGCCATGATCTTCTTGCCCGTTGCGGTCGATCCGGTGAAACTCACCACGTCCACGTCATGCGACTCGACCAGCCGTTCGCCCGCCGCATAGCCGATCTCGTTGACGAGGTTCACTGCGCCCTTCGGCAGCCCGGTTTGTTCGAAGCAGCGCAGCATGGCTGCGATGATCAGGGGGGTCTGTGCGGCGGATTTGACGATTGCGGTGCAGCCAGCGGCGAGCGCCGGCGCAAGCGAGCGGACGAGCAACACTGCGGGCGCATTCCAGGGCACAAAGATGGCCGCGACGCCAGCGGCTTCGCGCAGCATCGTCGAGATCGTTCCCGGTTCGGATTCAAGCACGTGCCCGGCGATGTGCCGGGCGAGTCCCGCGTAGTATCGGACTTCGGAAATCGCGGCGGCGATCTCGCCGCGCGATTGCGCGATAGCCTTGCCGTTTTCGCGCGTAAGAAGGGTCGCAAGCGGCTCGCGTTGCGCATCGAGTGCGCAGGCCCATGCGAGCAGCACGTCCTGACGCAAACGCGCGTCCTGTGCCCACGTCGTGCGGTCGAACACGTTCCGTGCCGCGGCGATGGCCGCATCGGCTTCCGGCGCCCCGCCGTCGGCGAACTGGCCGATGCTTTCGCCCGTAGCGGGGTCGATGCTGTCCACCGACAGCACGCCGACCCATGCGCCGGCTATCCAGTGTGGTGCTTTCATGCAGTTTCCTTGGAGATAAGAGGGGCGTTTGTGCCGGATGCGTCCGACACGCGATGAAGTTCGTCGGCGATGATCTCGATCAGCGCCTCGGCCGCAGCGGACAACGGTCTGCGCGGATGGCTCACGCGCACGATATGCCGCACGATGCGCGGCGCGAGAATCGGATAGGCCCGCAATGTCCCGCGCTGCACGGCCCGCCCAACGGCGATGCGCGGCAGGATCGTCGCAAAGCGCGTGCTCTCTACGAGCTTCACGATCGTGCTGAGCACGTCGATTTCGAAACGCGGCGCAAGCAGCACGTCTTCGTGCTGCGCGGCGGTATCGAGCACGCCGCGCAGGCCGTGGCGCTTGGTCGGCAGGACGAGTTCGAGTTCGGGCAACTGCGCAAGCTCGATCGTGTGCGGCAGGTCTGGGCCGTGCTGCACGCTCGTCGCCAGCACCATTTCTTCATCGAGCAGCGTCTGAGAATCCAGCGACAGGCGCGCGCGGGGCTTGTTGATGAGGGCCGCATCGAGTTGGCCACCCGCGACCCAGTCAATGAAGGTCGCGCTGAAGCCGTCCGCCACCGTCACTTCCACATGCGGATAACGCGCATGAAAGCGCGAGAGCGAATCGGCAAGCACGCTCTCCGTCACCGATGCGATGAGCCCGATGTTCACATGCCCCGTCACTACTTCGTCGCGCTGCTGAAGCTGCTGCCGCGCGTGCGCAAGGTCGCGCATGATCGGTAGAAAGAGGCGATACATCAGCCGTCCGGCGGCGGTCGGCGCCATGCCGTGCGCGCCGCGCTCGAACAATTGCTGGTGCAACTCTTCTTCCAGCTTCGCGATCTGCATGCTGAGTGCGGGCTGCACGATGTTCAGCCGTTTGGCCGCGCGCGTGACCGATCCGTCCTCGAAGAGTGCGATGAAGTACTGGATTTGCTTGAGGTCCATTTTCTGGTTCGGATTGGTATCAGTAAGCCTAATGACGTGAGATCGCGTTATCACTCATCGGCGCGGCATTAGATTCCGGCCATTTCGCGCAATGCGAGGCCGTGCGTCGAGACATCACCGGTGTATTGATATCGGTCCGAAAGACCTGTGTCATTGGGGCTAACGCTGATATCAACATTAATGATTCAACGCATCAAAAATCAGTATTAGAAGTTATATCGCTATCTCGCTACGCTTCATTTCATCCCTTGCCGCGGCGCTCCGGCCGCAAAAACGCAGGGGACCGATGGAGACGCAGATGAATATTCGCGATGCCGCTACGCACGGCACCTCTTCCACCTTTGCTCTTCCGTGGGCTTCGAATCGCTCAGAGACGTCAGCGCTCACGCTGCGCGACTGGCTCGCGCATCTCGCGAAGACCGGCCGCCTCGCGACCATCGAGCGGCCAGTTGCGCTCGAACACGAACTCGCCGCGATCGCCAAGCGGCTCGACGGTACGCAGGCCGCTTTCTTTACGCAGCCCGGCGGCAAGGGCGTGCCGGTCGTCTCCGGCTTCATGTCGAAGCGCGGCTGGATCGCGGAGGCGCTGGGCGTGGAGGAAGCGGGCCTGCTCGCGCGCTTTTCTGCGGCGGTCGCGCAGCCGATCGCATCGAGGGTGGTCGATCGCGCAAACGCGCCCTGTCAGGAGATCGTTCATACGAACGGCATCGACCTGCACGCATTGCTGCCGATTCCCACCCACAGCGAACACGACAACGGCCCGTACATCACGGCGGGTCTCGTCATTGCGCGCAATCCGCGCACCGGCGTGCAGAACGTGTCGATCAACCGCATTCAGGTGCATGGCCCGGACCGCATGGCGATTCTGCTCCTGCCGCGTCATCTGTACGCGTTCCAGAAAGCCGCTGAAGAAGCGGGCGATGCCCTCGACGTGGCCGTCGCGATCGGCGTGGATCCGCTGACGATGCTCGCTTCGCAGGCGATTACGCCGATCGATCACGACGAGCTGGAGATCGCCGGAGCGCTGCATGGCGCGCCGCTGCCGGTTGTGACATGCGTGACGAGCGGCGTGCATGTGCCGGCGTTCGCCGAGATCGTCATCGAAGGACGCATTCTGCCGAACGTGCGCGAGCCGGAAGGCCCGTTCGGCGAATTCCCGAAGTATTACAGCGCGAAGGAAGCGCGCGAGGTGATCGAGGTGACGGCAGTCACGCATCGCCGCGATCCGGTCTTTCATACGATCGTGCCCGCCGAGATGGAACATCTGTTACTCGGCGGGATTCCCCGCGAAGCGACGCTCCTCGCGCATCTGCGACGCAGCCATCCGGGTGTCACGGATGTGCATCTGTCGGTTGGCGGCGTGTGTCGTTATCACCTCTGGGTGCAGTTCGAAAAGAAGCGGGAAGGCGAAGCGAAGAACGTGATCCTGTGCGCGTTCGGCGCGCATTACGACATCAAGCAGGTCGTCGTCGTCGATACCGATGTGGACGTGCACGATCCCGCCGAAATCGAATGGGCGATCGCAACGCGCTTTCAGGCCGATCGCGATCTCGTCGTGATCGAGGGGGCACAGGGTTCGCCGCTCGATCCCTCAACGACGGTGGGCCAACCGGCGGACGCGCCGCCGCATCTGCAAGGTGTGAGCGCAAAGATGGGTCTCGACGCCACGCGCCCCGTGGTCTATCCGGAACACGTGTTTACGCGCGTTCGCATTCCCGGCCAGGACACGGTCGAACTCGACGCGCTTGTCGCCGGCGACAACGCCGCTTTCGAAGCCTACCTGGGCCGCGACCATGACTGAGCGAAACAAGTCGCGCATCGTGGTCGGCATCTCAGGCGCGAGCGGCGCCGCGATCGGCGTGCGCCTGCTCGCCGCGCTGCGCCGGCTCGGCACGCACGAGACGCATCTGATCGTGTCGGCGTCGGGTGCGGTCACGGCGGCGCAGGAACTTGGCCTCGGGCGCGGTGACCTCGATGCGCTCGCCGACGTCGTCCATAATGTGCGCGACATCGGCGCGGCGGTGGCGAGCGGCTCGTTCCTGACCGAGGGCATGGTGATCGCGCCGTGTTCGATGAAGACGCTCGCAGGCGTCGCCAACGGTTTCGCCGACAACCTGCTCACGCGCGCCGCCGACGTGATGCTCAAGGAGCGCCGCCGCCTCGTGTTAGTGGCGCGCGAAACGCCGCTGAACCTCGCGCATCTGCGCAACATGACGCTCGCCACCGAGATGGGCGCAATCGTTATGCCGCCGGTGCCCGCGTTCTACGCGCATCCGAAGACGATCGAAGACGTGGTCGATCACACGGTCGGCCGCATTCTGGATTTATTCGGCATCGAGCACGGCGAGATTGCCCGGCGCTGGAGCGGTCTCGCCGACGAGTTCGCAAGCTGCGAACAAGGAGCCGCGCGATGAACCAGCGCGAGACTTCTTTCGCACATATCGAGGCACGCGCCAAGCAGGCGCCATTTGCGAAGCGCCACGTCGGCCGTTCGATGCAGCGCCTCGAAGATCCCGCGATCCTGACGGGCCGCGGCCGCTACGGCGACGACATCGCGATCAAGCCCGGCACATTGCACGCGGCCGTGCTGCGCTCGCCGCACGCGCATGCGGAGCTCGTATCGATCGATGCGCAGGCGGCGTCGAAGCTGCCGGGCGTTCGCGCGGTCCTTACGCGCGACGATCTGCGCGCATGGTCGCGGCCGTTTGTCGTCGGCGTGAAGTCCCCCATGGAGCAATGGTCGCTCGCGATGGATCGCGTGCGTTATGTCGGCGAGCCGGTGGCCGTGGTGATGGCCGAATCGCGGGCGCTTGCCGAAGATGCGCTCGATCTCATCAAGGTCGAATACGCGATGCTCGATCCGGTGACATCGATCGAAGAGTCGATCAAGGACGATGCGCCGGTGCTGCACGACCGCGTCGGCACGAACGTGATCAGCGACCGGCATTTTCGCTACGGCGATCCCGAAGCAGCGTTTGAAAAGGCGCCGCATCGCGTGAAGTCAGTCGCGCACTACCCGCGCAACACGTGTGCGCCGATCGAATGCGGCGTGGTGATCGCGGAGTATCTGTCGGGCAACGAAGGCTACGACGTCACCTCGAACTTCATGGGGCCGTTTTCGCTGCACGCCGTGATGGCGATGGCGCTGAACGTGCCGGCGAATCGTCTGCGTCACAAGGCGCCGCGCGATTCGGGCGGCAGCTTCGGCGTGAAGCAGGCGGTGTTTCCCTATGTCGTGCTGATGTGCCTTGCATCGCGCAAGGCGGGCGCGCCGGTGAAGTGGGTCGAGGACCGGCTGGAGCATCTGAGCGCGGCAACTTCGGCGACCGCGCGCTTCTCCACGATCGAAGCCGCCGTCGAAAACGACGGACGCATTACTGCGCTTTCATACGATCAGCTCGAAGATGTCGGCGGCTACGTACGCGCGCCGGAACCCGCGACGTTCTACCGGATGCACGGCTGCCTGACGGGCGCGTATGCCATCGACCACCTCGTCGTGCGCAATCGCGTCGTGCTGACCAACAAGACGCCGACCGGGCTCGTGCGTGGCTTCGGCGGTCCGCAGGTCTACTTCGCGCTCGAACGGCTGATGCAGCGCATCGCGGTCGAGCTGAAGCTCGACGTGCTCGACGTATACCGGCGCAACTTCGTTCCTGCCGATGCGTTTCCATATCGCGCGGCGGCGGGCGCGCTGCTCGACTCGGGCAACTATCAGGAAGTGTTGCGCCGCGCGCTCGCGGACGGCGGCTACGACGCACTCGTCGCGCGGCGCGAGGCGGCGCGCGGCGAAGGGCGGTTATACGGCATCGGCTTTGCGGCGATCGTCGAACCTTCCATGTCGAACATGGGCTACATCACGACCGTGATGCCCGCCGAAGCGCGCAGGAAAGCCGGTCCGAAGAGCGGCGCGATCGCAAGCGCGACCGTGAGCGTCGATCTGCTCGGCGGCGTGGTCGTGACGGTGGCGTCGACGCCGGCGGGGCAGGGCCACATGACCGTGTGCGCGCAAGTCGTCGCGGATGTGCTCGGACTCGATCCGAAAGACATCGTTGTGAACGTCGAGTTCGACACGCACAAGGACGCGTGGTCCGTCGCGTCGGGCAACTATTCGAGCCGCTTTGCGGGAGCGGTGGCGGGCACCGTGCATCTCGCCGCGGTACGGGTGCGCGACAAGCTTTCGCGCATCGTCGCGAAACAGTTCGGCTGCGCGCCCGAGGAAGTCTGCTTCGATGGCGCGCGCATCTACCCGAAGGGCGCCGAGGATCGCGCGCTGCCGTTTCCGCGCATCGCGAGCAACGCGCCGCATTGGGCGCCCGCGCTCCTGCCCGAAGGCGAGGAACCAGGCTTGCGCGAGACCGTCTTCTGGACGCCCCCGAACATGGAGGCGCCCGACGAGAACGATCGCATCAACACGTCGGCGGCCTATGGATTCGCGTTCGATATGTGCGGCGTCGAAGTGGATCGCGCGACGGGCCGCGTGCGAATCGACCGCTACGTGACCGCGCACGATGCCGGCACGCTGCTGAACCCCGCACTCGCCGACGGCCAGATTCGCGGCGCGTTCGCACAAGGTCTCGGCGCGGCGTTGATGGAAGAGTTCCGCTATGGCGCGGACGGCAGTTTCCAGTCCGGCACGCTCGCCGACTACCTGATGCCGACTACCTGCGAAGTGCCCGATCCGGTGATCGTGCATCTGGAAACGCCGTCGCCGTTCACGCCGCTCGGCGCGAAAGGTCTCGGCGAGGGCAACAACATGAGTACGCCGCCGTGCATCGCGAATGCCGTCGCCGATGCGCTCGGGGTCGACGATATTCGCCTGCCGCTCACGCCGTCGAAAGTGATGGCGCTGATCGGCATCGACGACCCCGAGCCGTCGCGGCCCGAACTGCG
>Ga0207426_1001803_pt1 | contig 15932 bp, 12 predicted proteins | sample AraplaMF_Cvi_mMS_FD_184265 | JGI IMG/M metagenome (GOLD analysis project Ga0207426, IMG submission 184265) | Arabidopsis root microbial communities from the University of North Carolina, USA - plate scrape MF_Cvi_mMS (SPAdes) (version 2) | ecosystem: Host-associated > Plants > Roots > Endosphere... | reverse complement strand
TGTTCCTGTTCTTCACCTGGCTGGTGCCGGACAAGCAGCGCCCCGACTGGGTCACGGGGGCGAAGTCCCGCGTGGTGCTGCAGGGAACCGGGGATTGGCTGATGTCCCTCTTGCCTGACGACCCCGAGAACACCATCTTGAAGAGATTCAAGAAAAACAAACCAGAAGATGATCAAGCTGATACCGAGCAGCAGCCTTCGGGCAGCGGCGACGGTTACAGTAAATCGGCTCGTGACGGTATGAAAAAGCTGCTCGAGAAACCTGCGGCGCGTTGATCAAGCCCAGGTTGACTGAACAACAGAGAGGCGCGGACGAGATGCGACACCCTGACCAGGACGCCCAGCTTGATCTCGACTTGAACCGGCCCTCTGGCCCCGCCGCGATCGAGCTACAGGACGACCTGGAGGGAGACACGCTGCGCGAGGAATGCGGCGTGTTCGGCATCTACGGACATCCGGATGCAGCCGCCATCACCGCGCTCGGCCTTCACGCCCTTCAGCATCGCGGTCAGGAAGCCGCGGGCATCGTCTCCTACGACGGCAGCCGCTTTCATAGCGAGCGCCGCCTCGGCCTCGTCGGCGACACCTTCTCCCGCCGCGAGGTGATCGACCGCCTGCCCGGCAGCATGGCCGTCGGCCATGTCCGCTACGCCACCACGGGCGCGACCATCCTGCGCAACGTGCAACCGCTGTTCGCCGAGCTCAATGCCGGCGGCCTCGCGGTCGCCCACAACGGCAACCTCACCAATGGCCTGACGCTGCGCCGCGAGCTCGTGCGGAACGGCGCGATGATGCAGTCGACCACCGACACCGAGGTGATCCTGCATCTGGTGGCGCGCTCCCGGCGCAGCCGCTTCATCGAGCGCTACGTCGATGCACTGCGCGAGATCGAAGGCGCCTATGCGCTGGTCTCGCTGACCAACAAGAAGCTGGTCGGCGCGCGCGATCCGCGCGGTATCCGTCCGCTGGTGCTCGGCGAGCTCGACGGCTGCCCGATCCTGACGTCGGAGACCTGTGCGCTCGACATCATCGGCGCGCGCTTCGTCCGCGACATCGAGCCCGGCGAAGTCATCGTGTTCGACGAGAAGGGCCAGGACATCCACAAGCCGTTCCCGCCGATGGCGCCGCGCCCCTGCATCTTCGAATACATCTACTTCTCCCGGCCGGATTCCATCGTTCACGGCCGCTCGGTCTACGAGGTGCGCAAGAGCTTCGGCGCGCAGCTCGCGCGCGAGAGCCACGTGCCGATCGACGTCGTCGTCCCGGTGCCGGATTCCGGCGTGCCGGCCGCGGTCGGCTACAGCCAGTATTCGGGCGTGCCGTTCGAGCTCGGCATCATCCGCAACCACTATGTCGGCCGCACCTTCATCCAGCCGACCCAGGCGATCCGCGAATCCGGCGTGCGCATGAAGCACTCGGCCAACCGCGCCGCGATCGAAGGCAAGCGCATCATGCTGATCGACGATTCGCTGGTGCGCGGCACCACCTCGAAGAAGATCGTGCGCATGATGCGCGACGGCGGCGCCAAGGAAGTGCACTTCCGCCTCGCCTCGCCCCCGATCCTCTATCCCGACTATTACGGCATCGACCTGCCGGACCGCGGCGGCCTTCTCGCGGCGACCCATTCACTGGAGGAGATGCGCGAGATCATCGGGGCCGACTCGCTCGCCTTCCTGTCGATCGACGGCATGTACCGCGCCATGGGCGAGCCCGGCCGCGACCCCGCCAATCCGAAGTTCTCGGACCATTGCTTCACGGGGGCCTATCCGACCCACCTCACCGACCAGACCCAGACCGAGCAGCAGCCGCGGCAGCTGTCGCTGCTGGCCGAGGCGAGCTGACCGCGGATCGTTGCCGCGGGGCTCATTAAAGCCCCCTTTTCGTCATGGCCGGGCTTGTCCCGGCCATCCGCGTCTGTAATACCCGCCGCAAATGCCCGGGACGAGCCTGGGCGTGACGGAAGTATTCGACGATGACAGACGCCCTCGCCAACCGCATCGCTCTCGTCACCGGCGCCTCGCGCGGCATCGGTTTTGCGACCGCCATCGCGCTCGCCAAGGCCGGCGCGCATATCGTTGCGACCGCGCGCACGCAGGGCGGGCTGGAGGAGCTCGACGACGAAATCCGCAAGGCCGGCGGCAGCGCCACGCTGGTGCCGCTCAACCTCACCGATACCGACGGCATCGCCCGGCTCGGCGCCGGCCTGCACGAGCGCTACGGCAAGCTCGACGTCCTGGTCGGCAATGCCGGCGTGCTCGGCCCCTCCTCGCCGGTCGGCCATATCGAGCTGAAAGCCTTCACCGACGTGATGGCGATCAACGTCTCCGCGAACTTCCAGCTGATCCGCTGCATGGAGCCCCTGCTCAAGCAGTCCGACGCCGGCCGCGCCGTGTTCGTCACATCGGGCGCCGCCAACAAGGCCACCGCCTATGTCAGCCCCTACGCCGCCTCCAAGGCCGCGCTGGAGACGCTGGCACGCGCCTGGGCGCAGGAGACCGCGAACACCGCGATCCGCGTCAACCTGTTCAATCCGGGCCCGGTCCGCACCCGCATGCGCGCCACGCTGATGCCGGGCGAGGATCCGGCCACGCTCGACACCGCCGAACAGGTCGCCGAATTCATCGTGCCGATGTGCGCGCCCGGCTGGACCGAGACCGGCAAGTTCTACGACTACAAGTCCCGCACGCTCATGAGCTTCCGCGCGCCGGCGTAGTTGCTGTGCCTGATTGACTCGCCTGCCTCCCCGCGATTGACTGCCTGTGCTCAAGCGGCAGCAAAGCCGCAAGCCAAAAAAGGGAGGTCGCCATGGCGCCATGGCATCGCGCAGGGTTTTCGCGTGCGCTCGCAAACGTCTCTCATGCCGTCTCCATTCTGATTGCAGCCATCGCGTTCGTGCTCCCGGGCACGGCGCGCGCCGGCGACGTCCCGACCTTCGCGGTCGATCCGTCATGGCCGAAGCAGTTGCCGAACAACTGGATCCTCGGCCAGGTCGGCGGCATCACGGTCGACTGGCAGGGCCACATCTGGGTGATCCATCGCCCCCGCTCGCTCACCGACGACGAGAAAGGCGCAAGCCTCACCCCGCCGCGCTCGAAATGCTGCGTGTCGGCACCGCCCGTGCTCGAGTTCGATGCCGACGGCAATCTGCTGCGGTCCTGGGGGGGTCCAGGCCAGGGCTATGAATGGGTCGGCCGCGAGCACGGCATCGAGGTCGACGAACGCGGCTTCGTGTGGATCGGCGGCAATGCCGACAACGACAACGCCATCCTGAAATTCTCGCTCGACGGCAAGTTCGTAGCGCAGATCGGCAAGATCGCGCCGAGCCTCGGCAGCAACGACACGACGCAGCTCGGCAAGCCCGCCGAGACCGCGCTCGACAAGGAGGCCAACGAGATCTACGTCGCCGACGGCTATGGCAACCGCCGCGTCATCGTGTTCGACGCGACCACGCTTGCCTACAAGCGTCACTGGGGCGCCTACGGCAACAAGCCCAACGATGACAAGCAAGCGGCTTACGATCCAAAAGCGCCGGTCTCGCAGCAATTCGGAAATCCCGTTCACTGCGTGAAGCTCGCCAATGACGGCCTCGTCTATGTCTGCGACCGCATCAACAACCGCATCCAGGTGTTCAAGAAGGACGGGACCTTCGTGAAGGAGTTCTTCTTCGAGAAGAACACGCTCGGCAACGGCGCGGTCTGGGACATCGCGATCTGGCCCGATCCGAAGCAGACTTACCTGCTCAGCGCCGACGGCGAGAACAACGAGATCCGGGTGATCAAGCGCGAGGACGGCAGCGTGGTCGGCAGCTTCGGCCACAACGGCCGCAATGCCGGGCAATTCCACTGGGTCCATGCCATGGCCATCGACGCCAAGGGGAACGTCTATACCGCCGAGGTCGACACCGGAAAGCGCATCCAGAAATTCAAGCTGACCTCGGATGCGCTGAAATAGCGTCTCGACGCATCTTGCCCAAAGATTAACCGTCGGATGACGACGCTTCGACGCAGCGTCATCCGGCTTTAGGTGCATTGCCGCCAGCCGTCGGACACGGTAGAGCCATCAACCGGACCAAGGCTCCGCAAGAGAGCCGTCCGCAATTTTGACAATGGAGGAAACCTTTTATGACGACGACGTTCGTACGCCGCTCTGCGGCTCTCCTTGCCTGCGCCGCTTTCGGATTTGCATCATCAGCCTACGCGCAGGACAAGACCGTCAAGATCGGCGTGCTCACCGACATGTCGAGCCTCTATGCCGACATCAACGGTCCCGGTGCCGTGACCGCGGTCAATATGGCGATCGAGGATTCCGGCCTGCGTGCCAAGGGCTGGAAGATCGACGTTGTGAGCGGCGATCACCAGAACAAGCCGGATGTCGGCGTCAACATTGCCAGGCAATGGATCGACACCGACAAGGTGGATGTCGTCACGGATGTGCCCAATTCCGGCGTGGCCCTGGCGATCAGCAATCTCGTCAAGGAAAAGAACGCCATTCTGCTCAACCAGGCCGCGGCCAGCGCGGACCTGACAGGCAAGGCCTGCAACGCCAACACGATCTCCAGCACCTATGACACCTACATGCTCGCCAACGGCACCGGCAAGGCGCTGACCAAGGCGGGCGGCGATAGCTGGTTCTTCGTTTCCGCCGATTACGCCTTCGGTGCGGCGATGCAGCGCGACGCGGCCGCAGTCGTCGAGGCCAGCGGCGGCAAGGTGCTGGGCAATGTCAAACATCCGCTCAATACCGCGGACTTCTCGTCCTTCCTGCTGCAGGCGCAATCGTCGAAGGCCAAGGTGGTCGGTTTCGCCAATGCCGGCGGCGATACCACCAACGCGATCAAGCAGGCCGCCGAGTTCGGCCTCGTCGCGGGCGGTCAGAAGCTTGCCGCACTCCTGCTGTTCGTCAACGACGTGCACTCGCTCGGCCTGAAGACCGCCCAGGGCCTGACCTTCACCGAATCCTTCTACTGGGACTTGAACGACAAGACCCGTGCATGGTCGGCGAAATTCCAGGAGAAGGCGGCCAATCATGCCAAGCCATCGATGACGCAGGCCGGCAATTACGCGACGATCACGCATTACCTGAAGGCGCTGGAAGCGCTCGGTGGCAATCCGCACGACGGCGCCAAGGTCGTCGCCAAGATGAAGGAGCTGCCGACCGACGATCCGCTGTTCGGCAACGGCCCGATCCGCGCCGACGGCCGCCGCCTGATCCCGGCCTATCTGTTCGAGGTGAAGAAGCCGGAGGAATCGAAGGGCCCGTGGGACTATTACAAGCTGATCGCCACCATCCCGGCGGAAGACGCGGCCAAGCCGCTCAAGGACAGCGAGTGTCCGCTGGTGAAGAAGTAAGCGAGATTTAATCGGACTTCGGTGGGCGGGTTAGCCGTAGGCGTAACCCGCCCTCTTCTTTTCTTTCGCACGAAGCAAAAAGGCGGATTGCACTTCGCTGCACTACCATCTCCCCCGCCATATTCGGCGCAAGCCGGAATGCGGAGAAGACCAACGGGAAGCCCGTCGCGGCCTTTGCAAGCTTTTGCGGCAATGGATTGCTTCAATCGGCGCGCACTTAGACTCCCATTGGTGCGCCTGCTAAAGCACTGCGGACACACTGGACCGCACGGCAGAACCCTCTTGACGAGCCACAAGACCGACTATCGGAGCGATATCGACGGCCTGCGCGCCATCGCCGTCCTGCTGGTCATCGCATTCCATGCCTTTCCGGCGGTCATGCCGGGTGGATTCATCGGCGTGGACGTGTTTTTCGTCATCAGCGGCTATCTGATTACGGGAATCATTTCGCGGGAGTTGCACTCGGGGAATTTCAGCCCGATCAGCTTTTACGCCCGCCGAGTCCGCCGCATCTTCCCCGCTCTCATTGTCGTACTGGCCGCGGTGATGGCTTTTGGCTGGTTGACGTTGTTGCCGGGAGCGTTTGCTCAACTCGGATTGCAAGCTTTTGCCGGTGCGTTGTTCTTCCCGAACATCCTGTTCTTGAATCAGTCGGGATATTTCGATCAGGCCGCACACGGAAAGCCTTTGCTGCACCTATGGTCCCTCGGTGTCGAGGAACAGTTCTACGTGGTCTGGCCATGGTTGTTGCTCTGCATCCGGGACCGGCCCCGAGGGCAAATTGCCGTCGTCGCCACCCTCGCCGCAGCCTCTCTGATCTACAGCATTTGGATCACGAGCCACGATCCTGTCACGGCATTCTATTCGCCGATGTCGAGACTTTGGGAGTTGGGTGTTGGCGGCTTGTTGTCGTTTCTCCCGCGGGCGACGAGGTTCGGCAACCTGCCTTCAATGATCGGAATCGCCGTCATCGCGGCAAGCGCCGTACTCATTGACAGCAAGACGCCATTTCCAGGTGTCGCAGCATTAGGCCCGGTGGCGGGTGCCATGATGGTGGTGACATCAAGATCAGACGCGTTGAGCTGGAAACCCCTAGTGGCCATCGGGCGCGTGAGTTACCCGCTTTACTTATTGCATTGGCCGCTTTTGAAGTTTGCCGCGACGAGCGGTCTGACATCTCGAACTCAAATCACCGGCGTGGTCGCCGTCGGCTTCATCCTCGCGTTCATGACCGCCAGGTGGGTCGAGCGCCCGATCAGATTTGGTGACTTCAGACGTGTTGGCGCGGGCGCTTCCGCGGCGTCCATGCTGCTGGTTGCCGCCATGTCCCTGGTGATCTGGCGCTCCGGAGGCGCCCTCTGGAGATATCCTTCGGAGATCCGGCCCGTACTGGAGACGATGAACTTCAACCCAAGGGCCGAGGCGCGCATGGATTGCTGGTTGGATCGCAACGCCACCTTCGATGCCTATGCAGCGTCGTGCAACGCCGGAACAACGGTTGTTTGGGGCGATTCCCACGCGGGACGGCTTTACACCGGCCTTCGGAAGGATACCGGGGGCATAGCTCAATTCGCGCGCGACTCGTGCATGCCGATCGTTGGAGATGCATTCCTCTATCCGGTCTGCGCGGAAAGCAACGCCCAGATCCTGAAAGAGATCGAACGGATGAGGCCGCGAAGAGTCATCCTGTTTGCCGTTTGGATACAATACAAACCTGATTTTGCAGCGTTGGAAGTCACCTTGAGAAGGTTGAAGGCCGTGACCGATGACGTGATCCTGCTGGGGCCAGCGCCGTCATTTTCCCCCGATCTTCCTGAGCAGGCTTATCGAGACTGGGTGTCGCGCGGCGCGCTCCCTGAACGTCTCGTTCCGATCGCGCAAAATTATCGAGAGATGGATGCAGCGCTGCTTTCGGCCGCCAAAGGAGCCGGGGCTACGTTCGTCTCGCTGTACGAAGCGCTGTGCAACCAGGAAGGCTGCCTGACTCACACCCAGACCGGAAAATCAGACCTCTTGAGTTGGGACTATGGCCACCTCACGACAAACGGCGCGCGCTTCGTTGCCGATCTGGTAGGGCTGAATGGAAAAAGCGGTAAGACCGAGCAACCGTGACCCTCGCGCCCGAGTTCAGCCGCGTCTCGTGACTGATGAGGTTTCCGCTGACGTAGCGCTGTCACAGAAAGATCGTGGGCACGCTTCGCTTTGCCGACCCGACAGGACTGCCCCTACAGGACCGTCTTCGTCGTTGCCAGCGTCCGTAACGCGATCGCCACGCAGACCACCATCAGCGCCGCCGCGAGCAGGAACGGTGCGCCGGGCAGATGCCACGGCGCGCTTGCGCCGATGAAATAAGAGAACGTCAGCGTGAACAGGAACGGGCCGACGAGCTGCGAGACGCTCTGCACGCTGGCCGTTGCGCCCTGCAGCTGGCCCTGTTGATCCGGCGCCACCAGCCGCGTCATCAGCGATTGCATGGCGGCGCCCGAGATGCCCCACAGCGACATCACGGGAATGCCGATCCAGAACAGCGGCCCGGTCGGCGCCGCGCCGAAAATCACGAAGCCGATCGCGCCACAGCACAGGCCCATCACCAGGGTGTTGCGCTCGCCGAGCACGCGGACGATCGGGCCGATGGCAAAACCCTGCACCACCATGGCGCAGATGCCGACCATCGCGAGCGTCATCCCGACCGTCTTGGAATCCCAGCCGTAGCGATAGGTCGCATACAGCACGAAGGTCGATGGCAGCACGACATGTGCGACCTGCGCGATGAAATTGACGACCGACAGCGCGGCCAGCGCCGCGTTGGAACGCAGCAGATGCAGCGCGCCGACCGGATTGGCCCTGCTCCAACGGAACGGCGCGCGACGGTCGTGCGCGAGTGACTCCGGCAGCACGAACAGACCATAGAGCGCATTGGCAAGACTTAAAGCCGCGGACGCCCAGAATGGCAGATGCGGGTCGATATCGCCGAGCAGTCCACCGAGCGCCGGGCCGAGGACGAAGCCGGCACCGAAGGCAGCTCCGATCCTGCCGAAGATCGCCGCGCGCCGCTCCGGCGGCGTGACGTCCGCGATATAGGCAAACGCGGTGGAGATGCTCGCCGAGGTAATCCCGGAGATGACGCGGCCGATGAACAGCCACGCAAGCGACGGCGCCAGTGCCATCAGCACGTAGTCGGCGGCGAGCCCGAAATTCGACAGCAGCACCACCGGCCGCCGCCCAAACCGGTCCGACAGCGCGCCGAGCACCGGCGAGAACACGAACTGCATCAGCGCCCAGGCGGTACCGAACAGGCCGAAGATGCGCGCCGCATGCGCGGTGTCGTTGTCGACGAAACCCTCGATCAGCTTCGGCAGGACCGGCATGATCACGCCGAGCGCGATCATGTCGAGCAAGATGGTGACGAAGATGAAGGCGACCGCACCACGCCGGACCGGCGCAGCGCTTTGCGCCATCGCCCCGCCGGCCTCGCCGCTCACGACGGCCGCTTGCGCTTGTGGGCGAAGGGGTTGGACTTCTCGCGCAGCGTGATGCGCACCGGCGTGCCCGGCAGCTCAAACGTCTCGCGCATCGAATTGGTGAGATAGCGCAAGTATGACTGCGGCACGGCGTCCGCGCGCGAGCAAAAGAGAACAAAACTCGGCGGCCGCGCCTTGTTCTGCGTGATGTAGTTCAGCTTCAGCCGGCGGCCGGACACTGCAGGCGGCGGATTGGCCTGGATCGCCTGCTCGAACCAACGATTGAGCGCGGCGGTCGGCACGCGCCGGTTCCAGACCGCATAGGCATCCTGGATCGCCTGCATCAGGCGGTCGATGCCCTCGCCCATCAGGCCGGAGACGGCGACGATCGGCACGCCCTTGACCTGCGGAAGCCAGTGATCGGCGTCGCGGCGCAGGCCCGAGACGGCGCCGCCGCCCTTGGTCTCCATCAGGTCCCATTTGTTGGCGGCGAGCACGATGGCGCGGCCCTCGCGCTCGATCAGATCGGCAATGCGCAGATCCTGCTCCTCGAAGCGATTCTGCGTGTCCATCATGAGCACGACGACTTCGGCGAAGCGCACCGCGCGCAGCGCGTCCGCGACCGAGAGCTTTTCGAGCTTCTCCTCGATGCGCGAGCGGCGGCGGAGACCCGCCGTGTCGAACACGCGGAAATCACGGCCCTTCCAATTGATCTCGACCGCGATGGAATCGCGCGTCGTGCCGGCCTCGGGGCTCGTCAGCAGGCGCTCTTCGCCGAGCAGATGATTGATCAGCGTCGACTTGCCGGCATTGGGCCGGCCGACGATCGCAACCCGGATCGGACGGGTCGCGGCCTCTTCTTCCGAGAGCGGCGCGTCGTCTTCGTCCTCGTCGTCCTCGACCGGCTCCGGCATCAGCTTGGCCAGCGCATCGTAGAGCTCGCCCATGCCCTCGCCGTGCTCGGCCGAGATCTGAATGGGATCGCCGAGGCCGAGCGCGAAGGACTCCATCGCGCCGATGTCGCCGTGCTTGCCCTCGCTCTTGTTGGCAACCAGCAGCACAGGCTTGTTGGCCTTGCGGGCGAAATCGGCAAATGCCCGATCGTTCGGCGTCAGGCCCGCCCGCGCATCGATCACGAAGAACAGCGCATCGGCCTGTGCGATCGCAGCCTCGGTCTGCTCCTGCATGCGCGCGGTCAGCGAGCCCTTGGGTCCCTCGTCGAGGCCGGCGGTGTCGATGATGCTGAATTCGAGATCACCGAGCCTGGCCTCACCCTCGCGGCGGTCGCGGGTGACGCCCGGCAGGTCATCGACGAGCGCGAGCTTCTGCCCAACCAGGCGGTTGAACAGCGTCGACTTGCCGACATTTGGCCGGCCGATGATGGCAATCGTAAAGGACATGGGCCATTCGTGCGCTGCCGGGGCTGCGCCTGTCAATGCAGGGGACGTGATTAGCGCGAGAAGCTGCCGCTCGGCAGCGGCGCCGGGAAGCCGCCCTGCGTCTGCTGCTGCGTGGTCTGGGCCGGCTGCGCCTGCTGCTGGACCGGCTGATCCGGCGGCGGCGCGGTGGTGCGCTTGCGGACGATCTTGTGCTTGGGCGGCGGAGCGGCTGTGGGCGGCGCAGCCTCGGGCTGGGCCTCGCCATCGACCTCGCCCGCGGGCGCCTCGGCCGGCGCGGCTGCGGCCGCTGCCGGCTGTTTCGTCTTCTTGCCCTTCGCAGGCTTGGCCGGCTCGGGCGGCGGCGGCTCTGCGGCGGGCAGAGCCGCAACGGCCGGCGCGTTCGGGTCCGGCTGCTGCTGGGCGCCCTTGTACATTTCGCGCGGCACGCCCTGCTCGAGGCCCGGCACGCCTTCGGGGAAGACCGGCTTGCGGTCGCCCGGCAGCTTCTTCTTGGTGTCGAGGAAGTCGAGCATGTCGCTTGGATCGAAGCTCGAGCAGCCGCCCAGCACGCCTGTGAAGGCGATCAGGACGGCGGCTGCGATCAAGCGTGGCGTGCGGCGCATATCGTGTCTCGTTAGGTCAGAGAGCCCGTCGGTCAGCTTTTGGCAACGGGCGGCAGCAGGGCCTGGAGCGCCTCGGCACGCGAGCGCAGGCCCGGCGGCGTTTCTCCATCCTCGTTGATCGCGTCGAGCCATTTGCGGGTCGCGGTCATGTCGCTGTTGCGCCAGGCCGACAACGCCAGCAGCTCGCGGGCGGTATGACGGAAGGTCGATTTGGGCGTGGCGGACGACTCCAGCCGCTGCTGCATGTCCGCATAGGACGCGCTGTCGACCAGCAGGCCGGCGGCGCGGATCTTCGCCAGATCCTGCCACTCGGCACCGATGCTCCGATCGGCGGCGATGTCGTCATACATCTTCGCGGCGGCCTTGACGTCGCCCGGCGCCATCTCGGCTGCGGCGCGGAGCCGGGCCAGGGTGCGATAGCCCGACGGGGCCTTGGCAGCGAGCTCGGTGTAGGCCTTCTCCGCGTCGGCGTGCTTGTCCTGGTCGGACAGCTCGGCGGCCTTCTCGAAGGCGGCGCCGGCCTCTGCAGCCTTCTTGCCCTCCAGATACTGGTAACCACGCCAGCCGCCGACGCCGGCCACGACCAGCACCATCAGGGCGATGAAGACGATCGAATATTTATCCCACAGCTTCTTGAGCTGTTCGCGACGTACTTCCTCGTCGACTTCGTCAAATAATTCAGACACTTATGCTAATCCCATACCTGGCCGGGTGCACGCGCCAAATTAGTCGCGCAAGGAATCCCGTCCCCCGTGTGGCGGCGAGGTACCCTAACGATATGGCGGTGGCAAGGCAAAGCGAGCCCGATCAAGGCGTTAACCACCCGGCAGAGCCCGGATGGGCCGCCTGCCCCGCTCAGGTTCCCAGCAGCTCCCGCAGCTGCCGCTTCAGCACCTTGCCATTGGCATTGCGCGGCAACGGCTCGGGGGTGATGGCCATGGTCTCCGGGACCTTGTAGTCGGACAGACGCTCGGCGCACCACGCCCGCAACGCCGCGTCGGTCACCGGCGCGCGCGTCACCACCACGGCGTGGACGCGCTCCCCCAGCACCGGGCAGGCCTTGGCGACGATCGCGCTCTCGACCACCGCCGGGTGGCCCGCCAACACGGACTCGACCTCGGCCGAATAGATCTTCAATCCGCCGCGATTGATCATGTCCTTCTGCCGGTCGAACACGCGGACGAAACCCTGCGCATCGACCGAGCCGAGGTCGCCGGAATGCCAGAACCCGGCCGTGAAGCTTTCGGCGGTGGCCTTTTGGTTTTTCCAATAGCCCTTGATGACCGAGGCGCTCCGGATCCAGAGCTCGCCGATCTCGCCGGGCGGCAGCTCGCGTCCATCGGGCCCCATGGCGATGATGCGCGCGCCGGGGCACGGCAGGCCGACGCTGTCGATGTGGCTCGCGGTCAACTCACCCGGCATGATCGTCGAGGGCGACGTCGTCTCGGTCGCGCCGTAGCAGTTCGCGAGCTTCAGGCCGGGAATGGTGGCCTTGAGCTTCTCGATGGTCGCGACCGGCATCGGCGCGCCGCCGAAGCCGCCGATACGCCAGCTCGAGAGATCGTAGCTGTCGAAATCCGGCTGGAGCAGACAGAGATTGTACATCGCCGGCACCATCACCGTGTAGGTGACGCGCTCGCGCGCGGCGAGCTTGAGATAATCGGCGGCCTTGAATTCCGGCATGATGATCAGCGCGCCGCCGCAGCGGATCATGGTCGTGACGTTGGCGACGACGCCGGTGACATGGCCGAGCGGCACCGCCGCAATCGAGCGGTCCGCTTCCGTCAATTCCAGGCAGGACACGAACACCATCGAAGAATGCACGATGTTGCAATGGGCCAGCATCGCGCCTTTCGGCTTGCCCGTCGTGCCGGAGGTGTAGAGGATCATCGCGGTGTCCTCTTCCCCGACCTCAACTGGCGCGGGGGCCGGCGCATTGTCGGCGAGCGCCGCGAAGCGCGACAACGCGGGATCGCTGTCGATGGCGATGCGGTGGATCACGTCGGGGACATCCGATGCATCGGGCAGCCGGTCCGCGAGTGAGGCCTCGTGGATCAGGATCTTCGCGCCACAATCCGCGAGCACATAGGCGATCTCCGGCTTCTGCTGGCGCGTGCTCAGCAGCACGGTGACGAGGCCCTCATGGGCTGCCGCGAACAGCAGCAGCGGAAACTCGATGCGGTTGCCGAGCAGGATCGCGACGCGATCGCCGCGCTGCAGGCCGAGCTTGCGGAAGCCCGCTGCAATCCGTGTGGATTGCGCGACGGCGTGCCGCCAGCTCAGGCGAACATCGCCTGAGATCAGCGCTTCGCCGTCGGCATTGCGGGCACTGGCGTCCGCGATCATCGCCCATAGGCTCGCGGGACGGTCAGCGAAGGCGGGCACCACCCGATCGCCAAAGCGCGCCTCGAACCGCATCGGCGGGATCTGAGAGTATGTCCAGTCCATCGGAATGCCCTGAGCGTGTTGTCTCGTCACGTTCCGCGCACGGATGCGCGGAACAGTCTTGCGCCGATCAGCCAACCTTATTTTTGCGCATGATCTTGTCGGAAAACCGCTGCACACTTTGCGCTAACGCGGCCCTTCGGGTCCGGATCATGCGCTAGCTTCCCATCACGGGAACGCCGATCACCACGGGATGGAACGCAAAGGCCAGCGCGAGATAGGCGACGACACCGACTGCCACCGCGATCAAATCGTTGGTCACGCCGCCCACCGGGATCGGCGGTCCGCCACCGTCGGTGCGATGCTTCAGCGAGATGCGGTCATAAACACCCCAGGCCAGGAACGAGCCGAACAGGATGATGGAGCCGAGATCGCCATTGGCGAGCAGATGCGCCGCCGCCCACAGCTTGAGGCCGGCCAGCATCGGATGCTTCAGCGTCGCGTAGATGCGGCCGCGCAGATAGGAGGCGACGACCAGGATCACGGCGGGGAGCATCAAGGCGATCGTGATGTGCTTCAGCGCCTTCGGTGGATACCAGACGTCGATCCAGCCGGTCGCCCGGTAGTGCGCGAAGCCCCAGATGATCAGCGCGAGCCCCGCCAGCGACACGACGGAGTAGAGGATCTTGTAGGTCCCCTCGCCCAGCTTCGCGATCGCCTGCGCGCGCGCATCGCGTTTCGTCGTGAAAACATGGGCCGCGAAAAACAGCACCAGCCCCAGGATCATGACCACCAGACCCACGACATCCTCCCCGAAAAGCAGCCCCCGCCTTTGAGGTATCATCGATTGGATGCGGATCGCAACTGATGGGCTACTTGTCGAGCTCGCGATTGTCGACATAGCGGATCGCGATCGGACGTCCGGCCAATGCGCCGCCGAGGCCGCTGGTGAATTTGAGCGGCAGGCAGGCGTTCAGCGATGAATTGATCGCGTTGAGGTAGCTGGTCCGGGTGTCTACAGGGACCCCCGCCGTTGCAAAGGTCAGGCGCGGCGGGCCGATCAGGCCGCCGGACTTGTTGAAGCTGAAGCGGACCGCCATCTGCATGCCCGCGCGCGCATTGTCCGACGGCGGTGACCAGCAGGTGCGCAGCTCGGCGAAGAGATCGCCGATCGTGTCGAGATCGTGGTCGGGCTTCTGGTATTTGGCGCGATCGGCTTCGGACGGAACGCTCTGGATCGTGAGCTGGAGGTTTTCCCCGTAGGGATAGTCCATCTCGGGGATACACGGTCCGGGCTGAAGCGGGCTGCAATAGGACGGCGTGCAGGGCCGGCCGTCGAGCACGCTGCACGGCTCATGCGCGAACGGGATCGGGTTGATCTGGCGATGCTGTGCGTCGGCCGCACCGGTCGAGACCGCCAGCAGGAGAAAGACGAGAATGCCGCGCCACATGATGCGAGCTCGCGATGCCACTTGGACAACGTGGCATCGCGAATGAAACCGTCAAGCCCGCGCGCGTTCACATGCTCGCGCGCATGAGGGGGCGGCGCCCTACCCCTTCTTCTTGACGTCCTTGACGTTGGTGAACTCGATGCCCTCGGCGCGCTCTTTGGTATAGCCGAGGTAGAACTCATTCCGGGCCAGATACACCGGATCGCCGTCGACGTCGTCGGCGATGCTCGAGGTATTGGCGGCAATGAAGGTGTCGAGCTTCTTGCCGTCCTCGGACGAAACCCAGCGCGCGAGCTGAAACTCGCTGACCTCGAACTCGACGGGCAGCGAATATTCCGCCTCCAATCGCGCCTTCAGCACGTCGAGCTGCAACGCGCCGACCACGCCGACCAGCGCCGGCGCACCGTCGCGCGGGCGGAATACCTGGACGACGCCCTCTTCGGACATCTGCTGCAGCGCTTCCTTCAGCTTCTTCGCCTTCATCGCATCGGTGAGACGGACGCGGCGGACGATTTCCGGGGCAAAGCTCGGCACGCCGACGAAGTTGAAGTCTTCGCCGTCGGTCAAGGTGTCGCCGATACGCAGCGTGCCGTGATTGGGAATGCCGACGACGTCGCCGGCGAATGCCTCGTCCGCGACCGAACGGTCCTGGGCGAAGAAGAATTGCGGGCTCGACAACGGCATGCTCTTGCCGGTGCGCACCAGCTTGGCCTTCATGCCGCGGCTGAGCTTGCCCGAGCAGAGGCGCGCGAACGCGATGCGGTCGCGGTGGTTCGGATCCATGTTCGCCTGGATCTTGAAGACGAAGGCGCTCATGCGCGGATCGGTCGCCTCGACCTTGCGCTGGTCGCTCTCCTGCGCGCGCGGCTCGGGTGCGAACTTGCCGAGGCCTTCGAGCAGATCGCCGACGCCGAAATTGCGCAGCGCGCTGCCGAAATAGACCGGCGTCAGATGGCCCTCGCGGAATGCGCCGAGCTCGAACGGCTTTGACGCCTCGGTGACCAGCTCGAGCTCGTCCTTCACCGCGGAGGCGTCGAGATTGGCGTTGAGCTTGGCGAGCTCCGCGATCTCGATCTGCTGCGCCGCGCCGGTCTTGGCGCCACCGCCCTCGAGCAGGCGGACGCCGCCATTGATGACGTCATAGGTGCCGAGAAAATCGCGGCCGCGGCCGACCGGCCAGGTCATCGGCGTGGTGTCGAGCGCCAGCGTCTTCTCGATCTCGTCGAGCAGCTCGAACACGTCGCGGCTCTCGCGGTCCATCTTGTTGATGAAGGTGATGATCGGGA
>Ga0207426_1001802_pt1 | contig 15949 bp, 13 predicted proteins | sample AraplaMF_Cvi_mMS_FD_184265 | JGI IMG/M metagenome (GOLD analysis project Ga0207426, IMG submission 184265) | Arabidopsis root microbial communities from the University of North Carolina, USA - plate scrape MF_Cvi_mMS (SPAdes) (version 2) | ecosystem: Host-associated > Plants > Roots > Endosphere... | reverse complement strand
ACGGCAACATCGGCTGCATGGTCAACGGCGCCGGTCTCGCCATGGCGACGATGGACATCATCAAGCTCTACGGCATGGCGCCGGCGAACTTCCTCGACGTCGGCGGCAGCGCCAGCAAGGAGAAGGTCGCGGCCGCGTTCAAGATCATCACCGCCGATCCCAACGTGAAGGGCATCCTGGTCAACATCTTCGGCGGCATCATGAAGTGCGACGTGATCGCCGAGGGCGTCACGGCTGCGGTTCGCGAAGTCGGCCTCAGCGTGCCGCTGGTGGTCCGTCTCGAAGGCACCAATGTCGAGCTCGGCAAGAAGATCATCCGTGAATCCGGACTGAACGTGGTGCCCGCCGACAATCTCGACGACGCCGCGCAGAAGATCGTGAAGGCCGTCAAGGGAGGCTAAGGCCATGACCCAGGACCATCTCGCCGCATCATCTCCGCTCACCGAACATGCGCGCCTCGCCGCGTTCGCCGGCGAATGGGATGGTGAGGAGGTGGTCTTCCCGTCGCGCTGGACGGCGGGCGGTTCGGCAACCTCGCACGTCGTCGCGCGCATGGACCTCAACGGATTTTACCTGATCCAGGATGCGGTCCAGATGCGCGACGGCAAGCAGAGCTTCGCCACCCACGGCATCTTCACCTTCGATCGCGACGACCGGACCTACAAATTGTTCTGGTACGACTCGCTCGGTTACACGCCGCCCTCGCCCGCCTCCGGCGGGTGGGTCGGCAACACCCTGACGCTGGTGCGCGGCTCGCTCCGCGGCAATGCGCGCCACGTCTACGAGATCATCGACGACAAATCCTACTCGTTGAAGATCCAGTTCTCGCCGGACGCGGAAGGCTGGGCTGACGTCCTCACCGGCGTCTACCGCCGCATCCACTGACCCTCTCACTCTGTTAGTTTCGCGAAAGCAGACCTCATGTCCATCCTGATCGACAAGAACACCAAGGTCATCTGCCAGGGCTTCACCGGCAAGAACGGCACCTTCCACTCCGAGGCCGCGATCGCCTACGGCACCAAGATGGTCGGCGGCACCTCGCCGGGCAAAGGCGGCTCGACGCATCTCGGCCTGCCGGTGTTCGACACCGTGCGCGATGCGCGTGAGAAGACCGGTGCCGACGCCTCGGTGATCTACGTGCCGCCGCCGGGCGCGGCCGACGCGATCTGCGAAGCCATCGACGCCGAGATCCCGCTGATCGTCTGCATCACCGAGGGCATTCCGGTGATCGACATGGTCCGCGTGAAGCGCTCGCTGGCCGGCTCCAAGTCGCGCCTGATCGGGCCGAACTGCCCGGGCGTCATGACCGCCGGCGAGTGCAAGATCGGCATCATGCCCGCCAACATCTTCAAGACCGGCTCGGTCGGCATCGTCTCCCGCTCGGGCACGCTGACCTATGAAGCCGTGTTCCAGACCTCCCAGGAAGGCCTCGGCCAGACCACCGCGGTCGGCATCGGCGGCGACCCGGTCAAGGGCACCGAGTTCATCGACGTCCTGGAGATGCTCCTGGCCGACCCCAAGACCGAGTCGATCATCATGATCGGCGAGATCGGCGGTTCCGCCGAGGAGGACGCCGCCCAGTTCCTCAAGGACGAGGCCAAGCGCGGTCGCAAGAAGCCGATGGTCGGCTTCATCGCCGGCGTCACCGCACCTCCCGGCCGCCGCATGGGCCATGCCGGCGCGATCATTTCGGGCGGCAAGGGCGATGCCGGTTCCAAGACCGAGGCGATGAAATCGGCAGGGATTACAGTGTCCCCGTCGCCCGCCCGCCTCGGGCACACGCTTGCCGAAAAGTTGAAGGGCTAATTCACTTCTTCGTGCTTTTCCGGGCGAAGTTTCGCAGCAAATAGGGTAAAGGGTGCCTGTCGCGTCGAGCCTCTGCCGGGGAGCTCGACGCCAGCGCCGTTTGTTATGCGCGAACCGAAATCGCCAGGAACTCAAGTATGTCTCGCCAGGACGCGAACGCAGCCTTTGCCCTGTCATCCTTTTTGCAGGGCACCAACGCCACCTACATCGACGAAATCTACGCCCGCTACGAGAAGGACCCGTCCTCGGTCGACGCCGAGTGGCAGGAGTTCTTCAAGAGCCTCAACGACCAGCCCGCCGACGTCCGGAAGAACGCCGAGGGCCCGTCCTGGGAACGCGACAACTGGCCGCTCACCCCCAAGGATGACCTGACCTCCGCCCTCGACGGCAACTGGGCCGAGGTCGAGAAGGCGGTCGGTGCCAAGATCGCCGCCAAGGCGCAGGCCAAGGGCGCCGACATCTCCTCCGCCGACGTGCTCCAGGCGACGCGCGACTCCGTCCGCGCCCTGATGCTGATCCGCTCCTACCGCATGCGCGGCCATTTCCACGCCAAGCTCGATCCGCTCGGCATCGAAGCCCAGCGCAACCGCGAAGAGCTCGACCCGCGCACCTACGGCTTCAGCGAAGCCGATTTCGACCGCAAGATCTTCCTCGATCACGTGCTCGGCCTCGAATTCGGCAGCTTGCGTGAGATCACCGCGATCTGCGAGCGCACCTACTGCCAGACGCTCGGCGTCGAGTTCATGCATATCAGCAATGCCGCGCAGAAGGCCTGGATCCAGGAGCGCATCGAGGGACCCGATAAGGAGATCTCGTTCACGCGCGAAGGCCGCCGCGCCATCCTGACCAAGCTGGTCGAAGCCGAAGGCTTCGAGAAGTTCTGCGACACCAAGTTCACCGGCACCAAGCGCTTCGGCCTCGACGGTGCGGAATCGCTGATCCCCGCGCTCGAGCAGATCATCAAGCGCGGCGGCAATCTCGGCGTGAAGGAAATCGTGCTGGGCATGCCGCATCGCGGCCGCCTCAACGTGCTGACCCAGGTCATGGGCAAGGCGCACCGCGCGCTGTTCCACGAGTTCAAGGGCGGCTCGGCCAATCCTGACGCGGTCGAAGGCTCGGGCGACGTCAAATATCACCTCGGCGCCTCCTCGGACCGCGAGTTCGACGGCAACCGCATCCATCTGTCGCTGACCGCCAACCCCTCGCATCTCGAGATCGTCGATCCCGTCGTGCTCGGCAAGGTGCGCGCGAAACAGGACCAGCACGGCGATCCGCCGGACATGCGCATCTCGGTGCTGCCGCTTCTGATGCACGGCGACGCGGCGTTTGCCGGCCAGGGCGTGGTCGCGGAATGCTTCGGCCTGTCCGACCTGAAGGGCTACCGCACCGGCGGCTCCGTCCACTTCATCGTCAACAATCAGATCGGCTTCACCACCTATCCGCGCTACTCGCGTTCCTCGCCCTATCCGTCGGATGTGGCGAAGATGATCGACGCGCCGATCTTCCACGTCAACGGCGACGATCCGGAAGCCGTGGTGTTCGCGGCCAAGGTCGCGATCGAGTTCCGGCAGAAATTCCACAAGCCCGTCGTCATCGACATGTGGTGCTATCGCCGCTACGGCCACAACGAGGGCGACGAGCCGGCGTTCACCCAGCCGGTGATGTACAAGCGGATCGCGGCCCATCCCTCGACCCTCACGCTCTACTCCAAGCGCCTGATCGCCGAAGGCGTGGTCACCGAGGGCGAGGTCGACAAGGCCAAGGCCGACTGGCGCGCCCGGCTCGATGCCGAGTTCGAGGCTGGCACCTCCTACAAGCCGAACAAGGCCGACTGGCTCGACGGCAAGTGGTCCGGCTTCAAGATCGCTGACCAGGAAGAGGACGCCCGCCGAGGCGTCACCGGCGTTGATCTCCCTGTTCTCAAGGACATCGGCCGCAAGATCACCAAGGTGCCGGACGGCTTCCGCGTCCACCGCACTATCCAGCGCTTCCTCGACAATCGCGCCAAGGCAATCGACACCGGCGTCGGCATCGACTGGGCGACCGGCGAGGCGCTGGCGTTCTGCACGCTGCTCAACGAGAACCATCACGTCCGCCTGTCGGGACAGGATTCGGAGCGCGGCACGTTCTCGCAGCGTCACTCCGTCCTGATCGACCAGGAAGACGAGAGCCGCTACACGCCGTTCAATCACCTCGGCCACGAGCAGGGCCATTACGAGGTCATCAACTCGCTGCTGTCGGAAGAAGCGGTGCTCGGCTTCGAATACGGCTATTCGCTCGCCGAGCCGAACACGCTGACCCTCTGGGAAGCCCAGTTCGGCGACTTCGCCAACGGTGCGCAGGTCGTGTTCGACCAGTTCATCTCTTCGGGCGAACGCAAATGGCTGCGCATGTCCGGCCTCGTCTGCCTGCTGCCGCACGGCTATGAGGGCCAGGGACCGGAGCACTCCTCGGCGCGTCTGGAGCGTTACCTCCAGATGAGCGCCGAAGACAACATGCAGGTGGTCTACCCGACCACGCCGGCGAACTACTTCCATGCGCTGCGCCGCCAGCTGCATCGCGAGATCCGCAAGCCGCTGATCATGATGACGCCGAAGTCGCTGCTGCGCCACAAGCGGGCGGTCTCGCGCCTAGAGGAGCTCGCGAAGGGAACGACCTTCCACCGCATCCTGTACGATGACGCCCAGATGCTGCCGAACGAAGCCGTCAAGCTCGTTCCGGACGAGAAGGTCCGCCGCATCGTGCTGTGCTCCGGCAAGGTCTATTACGACCTCTACGAGGAGCGCGAGAAGCGCGGTATCGACGACATCTACCTGATGCGCGTCGAGCAGCTCTATCCGGTGCCGCTGAAGGCGCTGGTGGCCGAGCTGTCGCGCTTCAAGAAGGCCGAGATGGTGTGGTGCCAGGAAGAGCCCCGCAACATGGGTGCCTGGCACTTCATCGAGCCCTATCTGGAGTGGGTGCTGAACCAGGTGAACGGTGTGAGCAGGCGTCCGCGTTATGTCGGCCGCGCCGCTTCCGCCGCGACCGCGACGGGTCTGATGTCGAAGCATCAGGCTCAGCTGAAGGCCTTCCTGGACGAAGCACTGAGCTGAACTTTTTGAACTGCGTCATGCCCCGCCGAAAGGCGGGGCATCCAGTAGCCGTGACGCGACTGCAAACGCCACGGCTCGCTGGATGGCTTGCTTTTCGCAGGCCGATGACACCCGAGAATTCTCGACCGCATTGGCGATCTCCTTAAGGAAAAGACCATGACTGAAATTCGTGTGCCGACGCTCGGCGAATCCGTCACCGAGGCCACCATCGGCCGCTGGTTCAAGAAGGCTGGCGACCCGGTCGCCGTCGACGAGCCCTTGGTTGAGCTCGAGACCGACAAGGTCACCATCGAAGTCCCCGCGCCCTCCGCCGGCACGCTGAGCGAGATCATCGCTGCCGATGGCGCGACCGTTGCGGTCGGTGCGCTGCTCGGCCAGATCACAGATGGCGCCGGCGCTGCGAAGCCCGCCGCTGCGCCCGCCAAGCCTGCTGCTGCCGCTCCGGCCGCCGCGGCTCCGGCTGCTGCCGCCGCGCCGAAGGCGCCGCCGGCCGACGCGCCGCTTGCGCCTTCCGTGCGAAAACTCTCTGCCGAGAGCGGTGTCGACGCTTCGACCGTTCCGGGCTCCGGCAAGGACGGCCGCGTCACCAAGGGCGACATGCTCGCGGCGATCGAGCGCGCCGCTTCCGCGCCGACCCCGGTCAACCAGCCCGCCGCCGCCGTTCAGGTCCGCGCGCCGTCGCCGGCCGATGACGCCGCCCGCGAAGAGCGCGTCAAGATGACCCGCCTGCGCCAGACCATCGCGCGCCGCCTCAAGGACGTGCAGAACACCGCGGCCATGCTCACGACCTTCAACGAGGTCGACATGACCAACGTCATGGCCCTGCGCGCACACTACAAGGATGCGTTCGAGAAGAAGCACGGCAGCAAGCTCGGCTTCATGGGCTTCTTCACCAAGGCCGTCGTGCAGGCGCTGAAGGACATTCCGGCCGTTAACGCCGAGATCGACGGCAGCGACCTGATCTACAAGAACTACTATCACATCGGCGTTGCCGTCGGCACCGACAAGGGTCTCGTCGTGCCCGTCGTGCGCGACTGCGACCACAAGTCGATCGCCGACATCGAGAAGGGCATCGCCGATTTCGGTCGCCGTGCCCGTGATGGCCAGCTCAAGATCGACGAGATGCAGGGCGGCACCTTCACCATCACCAACGGCGGCATCTACGGCTCGCTGATGTCGACCCCGATCCTGAACGCGCCGCAGTCCGGCATCCTCGGCATGCACAAGATCCAGGAGCGTCCGATGGTGATCGGCGGCAAGATCGAGGTCCGCCCGATGATGTATCTGGCGCTGTCCTACGATCACCGCGTCATCGACGGCAAGGAAGCCGTCACCTTCCTGGTTCGCGTCAAGGAGAGCCTGGAAGATCCGGCGCGCCTGGTGCTCGATCTCTGATCGCTGATGCTCTGCCAGCGCCGTCGCCATTCGCGACGGCGCATGTCGAACCATGGAGGCGCGCGTGACGGATAAGGTCGTTGTCATCACCGGCGGCAGCCGCGGCATTGGTCGGGCGACCGCGCTCGCGGCGGCTGCGCGCGGCTATCGCGTCGTGGTCGGCTATGCCAGCAACAAGAAGGCCGCCGATGAGGTTGTCGCCCAGATCGAGGCCGGCAACGGCAAGGCGTTTGCGGTGAAATGCGATGTCGCCGAGGAAGGCGACATCCTCGATCTGTTCAAGCAGGCCGACAAGTTCGGCACGTTAGCCGCGCTCGTCAACAATGGCGGCATCGTCGGCACCAGCGGCGTGCGCGTCGACGAGATGTCGGCCGAGCGCATCCAGCGCGTGCTGGCGGTCAACGTCACCGGCTCCATCCTCTGCGCGCGCGAGGCCGTGAAGCGGATGTCCACCAAGCACGGCGGCAAGGGCGGCGTCATCGTCAACCTGTCCTCGGTCGCGGCCCGTCTCGGCGCGCCCAACACCTATGTCGACTATGCCGCGTCCAAGGGCGCGATCGATTCCTTCACCACCGGCCTCGGCTATGAGGTCGCGGGCGAAGGCATTCGTGTCGCGGGCATTCGCCCCGGCCTGATCGATACGGAGATTCACGCCGCCGGCGGCGAGCCCGACCGCGCGCATCGTCTGGCCCATATGGTGCCGATGAAGCGCGTCGGCACCGCCGATGAAATCGCCAATGCCATCGTCTGGCTGATGTCGGACGAGGCCTCCTACATCACCGCAGCAACTCTCGATGTGTCCGGCGGACGCTGACGCGCCGCGCGGACGCTGACATATCCTCATCAAGCTAAACTCACGGGACTTTCTCTCATGGCTACCTACGATCTCGTCGTCATCGGCACCGGACCGGGCGGTTATGTCTGCGCGGTGCGCGCTAGCCAGCTCGGCATGAAAGTCGCCGTGGTCGAAAAGAACGCAACGCTCGGCGGCACCTGCCTCAACGTCGGCTGCATGCCGTCCAAGGCGCTGCTGCACGCCTCGGAAATGTTCGAGGAAGCCGGGCACTCCTTCGCCAAGATGGGCGTGAGCGTTTCGTCGCCGAAGCTCGATCTTCCCGCGATGATGAACTTCAAGCAGCAGGGCATCGACGGCAACGTCAAGGGCGTCGAGTTCCTGATGAAGAAGAACAAGATCGACGTGCTCAAGGGCACCGGCAAGATCCTCGGCACCGGCAAGGTCGAAGTCTCCGCCGACGGCAAGTCGCAGATCGTCGAGACCAAGAACATCGTGATCGCCACCGGCTCCGACATCGCGCGCCTCAAGGGCATCGAGATCGACGAGAAGCGCATCGTGTCCTCGACCGGCGCGCTGTCGCTGGACAAGGTCCCCGGCAAGCTCCTCATCGTCGGCGCCGGCGTGATCGGTCTCGAGCTCGGCTCGGTGTGGAAGCGTCTCGGTTCTGAAGTCGTGGTCGTGGAATTCCTCGATCGCATCCTGCCCGGCATGGACGGCGAAATTGCAAAACAATTCCAGCGCATCCTCGAGAAGCAGGGCTTTGCGTTCAAGCTCGGCGCCAAGGTCACGGGCGTCGACACCTCCGGCAAGACGCTGAAGGCGACCGTCGCGCCCGCTGCCGGCGGTGCCGCCGAGACGCTGGAAGCCGACGTCGTTCTCGTCTGCATCGGCCGCGTGCCCTACACCGAGAGCCTCGGCCTGAAGGAAGCCGGCGTGGCGCTGGACAATCGCGGCCGCGTCCAGATCGATCCGCATTTCGCCACCAGCCTGAAGGGCGTCTATGCCATTGGCGACGTCGTCGCCGGCCCCATGCTCGCGCACAAGGCCGAGGACGAAGGCGTTGCGGTTGCCGAGATCATCGCCGGCCAGGCCGGCCACGTGAACTACGACGTGATCCCAGGCGTCGTGTATACCACGCCGGAAGTGTCCTCCGTCGGCAAGACCGAGGAGGAACTGAAGCAGGCGGGCGTCGCCTATACCGTCGGGAAGTTTCCCTTTACCGCCAACGGCCGCTCCAAGGTCAACCAGACCACCGACGGTTTCGTGAAGATTCTCGCAGATGCGAAGACCGATCGCGTGCTCGGGGTGCACATTATCGGCATTGAGGCCGGCGAAATGATCCACGAGGCCTGTGTTCTCATGGAATTTGGGGGCAGCGCGGAAGACCTGGCGCGGACCTGCCACGCCCATCCGACCCGTTCGGAGGCCATCAAGGAGGCCGCGCTTGCAGTCGGCAAGCGGGCCATCCATATGTAGGCTCGCGCCCAGCGACGAATCGGGCGGGAAACACATGCTGCGCCGCCTATTGCAACCGGTCTGGGTCCTGCTTGCGATCATCTTCCTGATCGAAGCATGGCTGTGGGACCATCTCGAGCCGATCGTCGCGCGGGTTGTCGCAGCCATCCCGCTCGCGCGCTTCAAGCAATGGCTGTCGGACCGCGTCGACGCGCTGTCGCCGTCGATGACGCTGATCATCTTCGCGGTGCCGATCATCCCGCTGTTTCCGCTCAAGCTGATCGGCCTGTGGCTGCTCGCCCACGAATATTGGTTCAGCGGCGTGTCCACGTTCCTGTTCGCGAAGATGCTCGGCGTCGGCGTCACCGCCTTCGTGTTCGACGTCACGCGCGACAAGCTCCTGGAGATGCACTGGTTCGAGCGGACCTACGAGCTCGTGCTCAGGGTGCGCGCCAAGGCGCATCTGATGGTCGACCCGATCAAGCGCCGCATCCGCGAGCTGATCGCCGGCAACGGCGAAGGCTGGTCGTCACGCACGCTGCGCCTGATCCAGCGCTTCAGGAAGAGCGTGCACGAGGCGCGCTGATCTCAGCCAAGTCCCGGCGAAGGCCGGGACCCATACCGCGAGGTCCATCGATTGTCGTTGGCGCTAATCCCAAACGACCAGTCTTCGCCAAACCACTCCCTGTGGTTATGGGTCCCGGCCTTCGCCGGGACGACGGCGGAGTGTGGTGCGTCAGCCCCTCAATGCAAATGCACCAGATGCGGCCACCACAGGCCGAGCGCCGTCATGATCAGGCCGGCGAGGGTCAGGATGCCGCCGACATAGGCGAGTGCGATCATGCCGGTGATGATGGTGGCCGAGGCCAGCACGATGCCGATCTGGAAGGCGGCGGAGGCCAGCTCGAAATGATGGTACTTCGCGGTCGCCTCGTCGCGCTGGTGCTCGGCATGCTTGGCCTTCTCGGCGAGTTGCTCGGTGCCTTCGCCGGTCTCGGGCTCGGAGCGGTAGCGCGCCGCGGTCTTGGTCCAGTCGTCGACCTGCTTCTGCACCAGCGCCTTCTGGGCGTCGTCGGTCGCGCCGGCCAGCGTCAGCTTGCCCTGCTCGGAGGCGGTCACCACCACGGTGCGGCGGATGCTCTTGGCCTGGAAGAACGCCCAGAGATTGGCGGCCTCGACATTCTTGCTGATCGATTCGGTCTGGGCGCCCTTACCGAGCGTTTCCGAGATCGCCAGGAACAGCGCCAGCACGGCGATCAGGAGCGCGATCTTCTTGTTCGATCCGGACGCGTGCTCCGCATGCTCGGCGTGCTCCATGCTTTCATGTGCGCTCATAAATCTCTCCTGCCTGTTTACCAACGATTGACCGAACCGCGCGGCGGGCGCAAGTGCCAAGCGCCGTGGCGGTTGCAATTAATGGTCTGGCGTCCAGGACTGCTCTAGTCCTGTCCCATGAGCACCGCGGAATTCATCGCAGCCTGCTTCTGGCCGTTCATCGTTATCGCGGCCGTTGCGCTGTGGAAGACCCGCAACAGCGCGGCTTTCCCGTTCATCGGCAAGATCGTCTTCGCGGTCTGCGCGATCTATCTCGGCCTGTTGCTGTTTTATGACAAGAGCTCGATCATCGCCATCAACGACGTTCATGTCGGCCTCGTTGTCGTCGGCATGGCCATGATTGGCTCGCAGTTGCGACAACCGCTTTACGGCTCATGGCGCGACAAGGCGAAGCCGTTCGCCTTCATGATCTTGATCGTGCTGCTCGGCGCCGGCCTTGCTTTGTATGCGGGACGAATGCTGGTGCTCGATCACCTGACGTCGCGGATCGTGATCGAAGGCCGCGTCGATCGTGCGTGGAGGTCGACCGGCAGCAGACGGGCGGATTATCTCGTCCGCATCGCGGGCCAGACCGTGAAGGTCACGGCGCCGCTCTACGAACGGCTGGAGAAATTCAGGCCGGTGGTCAGCGTCGAGGTCGGACGCGGCTCTAACTATGTCTACGAGATCGAATATCTCCGCAACTGAGCCGTAGCTTCACCGCCGCGGATGCGCGCTCGCATACACTTCCAGCAGGCGCTCGGAATCGATGCCGGTATAGATCTGCGTGGTCGAGAGCGAGGAATGGCCGAGCAGTTCCTGGATGGCGCGCAGGTCGCCGCCGCGCGAGAGCAGATGCGTGGCGAAGGAATGACGGAGCGCATGCGGCGTGGCGCTGTCGGGCAAGCCGAGCGCGCCGCGCAGCCGCTCCATTGCGAGCTGGATGATGCGCGGCGAGAGCGGGCCGCCGCGCGCGCCGACGAAGATCGGCCCTTCCGCCGGCAACGGATACGGGCACATCGATACGTACTCCTGCACCAGCTCCAGCACGTTCTGCAGCACCGGCACCATGCGGGTCTTGTTGCCTTTGCCTGTCACGACCAGCACGTCGCCTTCGCCGGGCTTCGGCACCTCGCGGCGCTTCAACCCCAACGCTTCGGAGATGCGCAGGCCCGAGCCGTACAGCAGCGCCATCACCGCGGCGTCGCGCGCGAGAATCCAGGTCTCGCGTTCCTCGCCGGCGCGCTCGTCGGCATCGGCAAGACGCTTTGCGGAGGCCATCGGCAGCGGCTTCGGTAGGCTTTTTGCGACCTTCGGTGCGCGGATGGCGGAGAGCGCGCCGACCTTGCCCTTGCCCTCGCGTTCGAGGAAGCGGCCGAACGAACGAAGGCCCGCCAGCGCGCGCATCAGTGAACGGCCGGCAATGTCGTCGGCGCGGCGCATCGCCATGAAGGCGCGCACGTCGGTCGCCTCCAGCGCGGCGAAGCGATCGAGCGTCACGCGCTCGCCCCAATGGGCACAGAGGAAATCCAGGCACTGCCGCAAGTCGCGGCCATAGGCCTCCAGCGTCTTCGGCGACAGCCGCCGCTCGGCGCCGAGATGCGACAGCCAGCGCGCCATCTCCTGCGCGATCGAGGGATCGGCGCTGGCGAGCTCGATGTGGGGGGCGGCCGCTTTGCTCATGCGCTCTGGACGTAATGATTCCGCACAGTATATCGCATCACATCCGTTTACTGTTCGCTAAGGTCGCGCCGCGGCGCTAGCCTGAAGGCCCCAAGGTTCCGATTCTCTCCTCATGGATCATAGCTCGCGCAGCAACGCCGCCCCCGCCAACGCGACCCGCATGGTCGACGTGCTGGTGCCGGTCGCGCTCGACCAGACCTATTCCTACAAGATCCCGCGCGGCATGGAGCTGAAAGCGGGCGATCTCCTCAGTGTGCCGCTCGGGCCGCGCGAGGTGCTGGCCGTGGTCTGGGGGGAAAACGCCAATCCCGATCCGCGCCTGCATAACCGCCTCAAGGAAGTCAGCGAGAAGCTCGACATCCCGCCGCTCAAGCCCGAGCTGCGCTCCGTCGTCGACTGGGTCGCCAATTACACGCTGAGCCCGCGCGGCATGGTGCTGCGCATGTGCCTGCGGATGGGCGAGAATCTCGGCCCCGAGCGGGTGCGTCCCGGCGTGCGGCTGACAGGCGATCCCCCCAAGCGGCTGACGCCGGCGCGGGCGCGCGTGATCGAGGTGCTGTCGGACCGGCTGCTGCACGGCAAGTCGGAGGCGGCCAAGGAGGCGGGTGTCTCCGCCGGCGTGATCGACGGCCTCGTCGATGAAGGCACGCTGACGGTCGAGCCGATGCCGCCGCCGGCGCCGCCGCCAGCTCCCGATCCGGAGTTCGGCCGTCCGGATTTCTCGCCACTGCAGCGTGCCGGCGTCGATGCCATGCGCGCGCTCGCGGCCAATGGCACCTTCCATGTCGCGCTGCTCGACGGCGTCACCGGCTCGGGCAAGACCGAAGTCTATTTCGAGGCCGTCGCGGAAGTCGTTCGCCGCGGCAAGCAGGCGCTGATACTGATGCCGGAGATCGCGCTCACCGGCCAGTTCCTCGACCGCTTTGCGCTGCGCTTCGGCGTGCGCCCGATCGAGTGGCATTCCGAGCTCACCCCGCGCACCCGCGCGCGCAACTGGGCTGCGATCGCCGACGGATCAGCGCCGGTCGTGGTCGGCGCGCGCTCGGCGCTGTTTTTGCCTTACGCCAATCTCGGCCTCATCGTGGTCGATGAAGAGCACGACCAGGCCTACAAGCAGGACGAGGGCGTGCATTACCACGCCCGCGACATGGCGGTGGTGCGCGGGCACATCGCAAAAATTCCGGTCGTGCTGGCCTCCGCCACGCCGTCGGTGGAATCCGAGGTCAATGCGCGCAAGAACCGCTATCAGCGCGTCGCGCTGCCCTCGCGTTTCGGCGGCCAGCACATGCCGCATATCGAGGCCATCGACATGCGCCGCGAGCCGCCTGCGCGTGGCCGCTATATCTCGCCGCGGCTTGCAGGCGAGATCAAGAAGGCGATCGAGAAGCGCGAGCAGGCGCTGCTGTTCCTCAATCGCCGCGGCTATGCGCCGCTGACGCTGTGCCGCGGCTGCGGCCATCGCTTCGCCTGCACCATCTGCGATGCCTGGCTGGTCGATCACCGCTTTCGCCAGCGCCTCGTTTGTCACCATTGCGGCTTCTCGATGCCGCGTCCGCATCTCTGCCCGCACTGCTCGGCCGAGGAATCGCTGGTCGCGGTCGGGCCCGGCGTCGAGCGCCTGCAGGAAGAGGCCGCCGCGCTGTTCCCGGACGCGCGCACCATGGTGCTGTCGAGCGATCTCATCACCTCGATCGAGACGATGCGCAGCGAGCTGGCCGAGATCGCGGAGGGCCGCGTCGACATCATCATCGGCACCCAGCTCGTCGCCAAGGGCCACAATTTCCCGCGGCTCAATCTCGTCGGCGTGGTCGATGCCGACCTCGGCCTCAGCAACGGCGATCCGCGCGCGGCGGAGCGCACCTGGCAATTGCTCAACCAGGTGATCGGCCGCGCCGGCCGCGAGCAGGGCCGCGGCGTCGGCTATCTGCAAACGCATCAACCCGATCATCCCGTAATGAAAGCGCTGATCGCCTGCGACCGCGAGGCCTTCTACGACAGCGAGATCGATCTGCGCGAGCGCACGCTCTATCCGCCGTTCGGCCGGCTCGCGAGCCTGATCATCTCCGCCGGCGATCGCCCGACCGCGGAGGGCTTCGGCCGCAGGCTGGTAGCGCTCGCTCCGCGCGACGAGCGCGTCGTGGTGCTGGGCCCGGCCGAAGCCCCGCTCGCGGTCATCAAGGGCCGCTACCGCTTTCGCATCCTGGTGAAATCAGCGCGCGGCTTTGATCTCTCGGACTATTTGCGCAATTGGCTCGCGGTGTGCCCGAAGACGACCGGCAATCTGAAGCTCGAAGTGGATGTCGACCCGCAGAGCTTCTTGTAAGGGTTCCGCTCTTTCCCCGTCATTGCGAGCGAAGCGAAGCAATCCAGAACCCCTCCACGGAGGCAGTCTGGATTGCTTCGTCGCAAGGGCTCCTCGCAATGACGTGGAGAGAGCGCACCCGTAGCCCGGATGGAGCGAAGCGCAATCCGGGGCAGGTCGATCCGCGCACGAAGACCCCGGATTGCGCTTCGCTCCATCCGGGCTACGAAATCGCTCACGAAGACAAACAAAAAGCCCGCCGTCCCCCAAGACGGCGGGCTTGTTTCACCCGGGCTGGTCCCGCCGCTCACAATGTCCGCGGACGATGACGGGAACTGCGCTGGTCGGTGAGGCGCTTTAGCGCCCCTTAGGAGACGACTTCCGCGGTGACGCGGCCGACGCCGGCACCGGTGAGGCCGATGGCGCGGGCTGCGCCCGTGGAGAGGTCGAGCACGCGGCCGCGGATGAACGGGCCACGGTCATTGATGGTGACGATGACGCTCTGGCCGCCATGGGTGACGCGGAGCTTGGTGCCGAACGGCAGCGAACGGTGCGCCGCGGTCATGGCGTTCTGGTTGAAGCGCTGGCCCGAGGCGGTGCGGCTGCCGGACTCGTTGCCGTAATAGGAGGCCATGCCGGAGAAGCTGCGGCCGGTGCCCTGCGACGGCGTCATCGCGGCGTTGGCATTGCGCCAATCGGAGGTGGCGTTGGTATCGGCCTGGGCGTGGTGGCGGTGATGATGATGACGGTGATGCCGGGATTTGGCGGAAGCCTCGGTGGCAGTTCCACCGACGATGAGAGTTGCGGCAACGAAAGCGATCGCCGTGCGCGGCCGGGTCACAGAGCCCAGCGTCTTCAAAGACAGCATTTAGTGGTCCCTAAGCTAGTATTGCCACATATGTGGCTAGTGGAGCCCCCGTAAGTTTGTGAGCGGTTTGGCGTTTCGATTCCCAATGCGGCGTGAATTGGGCAGTAAATCCATTCTGTGTCGTCATGAAATATCTTGTGACTGGCACCGATATTGCAGCCGATGTTCCGTAATCTTTCACTTTAAGGATTCTTTAACCATTCTAATACTCGCGAATACTGTAGAGCGAAGTCATCACACTTGGCGTTTAGAATTGGGTAAGTATTCGGGAAGGGCTGGCAGCCCGGGCCGAGTCACGGCTCAGCGATCCGTGTTCATGGCCGCTATGCGCTGGGGGCGGGAACGAAACGGCGCGATGCCGCCGTAAGGCTCACGGCAATTCCGTGACGTGGCAGGCCGTCGCTCCGATCACCAATGAAGTGTCGTGGACTGCGACGAACTGGCGACAGAACCTCATGCCTTTAATTTGGCGTCATGTTGCACGTGCGCGCCTGCTATGTTAGCAAAGCCGCGATTTTAACGGACCCGGCACTTCCCGTGTCGGCCGGAAATCAAAGTCCCGCTTGAATTCCAAGGGCTTGGATCGCTAGGCGCCGCTTTGTGGCGACGGTTTTTCCCTTGCGAATTTGACAGCTAAAAGAGCGCGTCTGTGGCTGCAGAAGATACGTCCGTTTCAGGTGTGTCGGGCCGTTATGCAACGGCCTTGTTTGAACTGGCCCGCGACCAGAAATTGGTCGACGAGGTCAAAGCCGATCTCGACAAGTTCGAGGGTCTGCTGAACGAAAGCGCTGATCTCAAGCGCCTCGTCCGCAGCCCGGTGTTTGCAGCCGATGCCCAGTCCAGGGCCCTCTCGGCCGTGCTGGCCAAGGCCGGCATCGCCGGGATCTCGGCCAATTTTCTCAAAGTGCTGACCGCCAACCGCCGCCTGTTCGCGGTGGCCGACGTCATTCGCGCCTATCGCGTCCTCGTCTCCAAGTTCAAGGGCGAGACGACGGCCGACGTCACGGTGGCGGAAGCGCTCTCCGACAAGAATCTCGACGCCCTCAAGGTTGCCCTGAAGTCGGTGACCGGCAAGGACGTCGCGCTGAACGTGAAAGTCGATCCCTCGATCATTGGTGGCCTCGTCGTCAAGCTGGGCAGCCGCATGGTGGATGGGTCGCTTCGCACCAAACTCAATTCGATCAAGCACGCGATGAAAGAGGCAGGCTGATGGACATCCGCGCCGCGGAAATTTC
>Ga0207426_1001801_pt1 | contig 15960 bp, 16 predicted proteins | sample AraplaMF_Cvi_mMS_FD_184265 | JGI IMG/M metagenome (GOLD analysis project Ga0207426, IMG submission 184265) | Arabidopsis root microbial communities from the University of North Carolina, USA - plate scrape MF_Cvi_mMS (SPAdes) (version 2) | ecosystem: Host-associated > Plants > Roots > Endosphere... | reverse complement strand
GCCTTGGCCTGGGTCGGCGTCAGATCGAGTTCGGCGATCCGGCTGCGCTGGTGGGCGTCCAGCCGCCGGCTCAGTTCCGTCACGAGCCCGCGGATCTCCCGGAACCCGCACCCCGCCGCCGCGGTCGACTTCGCTTCAGTGGTCACTCATGCAGCGTACGTCGCCGCGCGGGAGAACGGCCGGGGCGGCCGGGGCGGCCCGGACGCCCCGAGCCGCCGGTGCCGGGGCACCGGGCGGGAGGGCGGCCCACCCCTGAAGTGCCGGCCCGGATCCACTACGGGTCAGCCCCCGCCGGCCCCTGAAACGGACCGGGGCGCGGCTCGTCCGGCCGGACGATGAACGGGCGGCGGCGGGACCGGATCCTGGTGACGGCCGCTCGCGGGACCGGTGGCGGCGGCCGGAGAAGCGGCGCAACACGCCGTGCAGGCAGCCGCGCCGCACGCTCCCCATGCAGCGGCGCGAGACACAGCAGCAAGAAGCCGCGCACGCGACCGAAAGGACCTCATGACCACGCACCGGACGCTCCCGGCCGGGACCTCGGACGACCGCCTGCGTCACCCGCGCACCCGGCAGGCGTTACGCAGCACCAAACTGCTCGTCGGCTGTTATGCCGGACTCAGTGCGCTCACGTTGTGCGCCATCTTTGTGCTGCGCCACCACCCCGACCTGGTGACCGACGCCGTCTGGGTCCGTGCGGTCATCGTCGTCGCCACGTCCCTGCTCATGACCTCGTTCGCGGTCCGGACGGCCCGCGGCCACCGCCGGTCCTACCTCCGGCTCCGGCTGGCCTCGGCGGTCATGCCGGCGGCCATCGCGGTCATCATCGCGCTGCCCGGCGGCTTTCCGACGTGGCTGAAGCTGGAACAGGGCGTGTGCGGCGTCCTGTTGCTCGGCGTCGTCATGATCGTGAACGGCAGGCGACTGCGAGCGGCGTTCGCCTCCCGCTAGAACAGCCGCCTCCGCGCCCGCGATGCCCCCGCGGTCCGCGCCCGCCCGCGCCCCTCGCCGGTGGTTCCCTCTCCGGGACCGGCCGGGCGCCTCCGGGGCTCAGCGCCCGGGCCGCACCGACACATCGTTGATCTCCGCATCGCGCGGCAGATCGATGGCCGTGATGATGGCCGTCGCGACCGACTCCGGGTCGATCCAGCGGGACGCGTCGTACTCCTTGCCCTCCTGCTGGTGGGTGCTCTCCTGCATCGGCGTGGCCGTCCGCCCCGGGTAGACCGAGGTCACCCGGACGCCGTTGTCGTGCTCCTCGCCGCGCAGCGAGTCGGCCAGCGCCTTGAGGCCGTGCTTGCTCGCCGCGTACGCGCCCCACTGGGGGTTCGCATGGAGCCCCGCGCCGGAGTTGACGAAGACCACATGCCCCTGGGCGACCCGCACCAGCGGCAGCAGCAGCCGGGTGAGCTCGGCGGGCGCGACCAGGTTGGCGGCGAGCTGCCGCTGCCAGGACTTGGCCGGCAGGTCGCCGACCGCGCCCAGCTCGATGACGCCCGCGCTGTGCACCAGGGAGTCGATACGGTCCGGCAGCGGCTGCTGCCCGAAGGCCCAGGACAGCTTCTCGGGGTGGGCGAGGTCACCCACGAGCGTCCGGGCGCCGGGGAACTGCGTGGCCAGCTCCTTGGCCCGGACCGCGTTGCGCGCCAGCAGCCACAGGTCCTCCCCGCGCTCCGCCAGCCGCCGTGCGACCGCCGCTCCGATGCCCGACCCTGCGCCCGTGATCAAGTGCGTACCCATGGGCCCGATCCTAACGAGCGGGCGACGGGACACGGGCACGGCCGGCTCAGGCCTGGATGCCCGCCTTCTCCTCCAGGTAGGCGAGCGCGCCGACGCCGTCCGCCGCGAAGAAGACCAGGTCGGTGAGCGGAATCGGCAGGAACCCCTCCGACTCCATCCGCTGGAACTGCTCCTTCAACCCGTCGTAGAAACCTGCGGTGTTCAGCAGCACCACCGGCTTGGTGTGCATCCCGTGCTTGCGCAGTTCCAGGATCTCGGTGGCCTCGTCCAGCGTGCCCGTGCCGCCGACCATCACGACGACGGCGTCGGCGCGGGCCAGCATCTGGGCCTTGCGCTCGGCGAGATCCCTGGTGACGACCATCTCATCGGCGCCCTCGCGCGCCTTGTGCGCCAGGAACTCCACGGAGACGCCGATCAGCTTCCCGCCGGCTTCCTGCACCCCGTCGGCCATGACCTTCATCAGGCCGGTGTCCGAGCCGCCCCAGACCAGCGCATGCCCGCCCTTGCCGATCAGTTCGGCGAACCGGCGGGCGGGAACGACATAACGGTCATCGAGGTCGGCGGCGGAGCAGAAGACACAGATGTTCATGCGGTCACCTTACGAGCCGGACGGGGCGGGGCGGAGCGGGGCCCGAACCGGCTCCGCCCCACCACCGCCCTCACCACGGCCGCTCCCCCGCTGCCGCCTCCGGCTAGATCAGCCCCTGGTCCAGCATCGCGTCGGCGACCCGCTCGAAGCCCGCGATATTGGCGCCGGCCACATAGTCGCCGGGCAGCCCGAAGCGCTCCGCGGTCTCGTAGCAGCGGTGGTGGATGGCGCGCATGATCGTCGCGAGTTCACCCTCCGTGCGCTCGAAGGACCAGGCCTCCCGCGAGGAGTTCTGCCGCATCTCCAGCGCACTGGTCGCCACACCGCCCGCGTTGGCGGCCTTGCCGGGGCCGAAGGCCACCCCGGCCTCCTTGAGCAGCGTCACCGCCGCCGGGGTGGTCGGCATGTTGGCGCCCTCGGAGACCGCCTTGACACCGTTGCGGACCAGGATCCGGGCGGCGTCCTCGTCCAGCTCGTTCTGGGTCGCCGACGGCAGCGCCACATCGCACGCGACATCCCACACCCGCCCACCGGGCACGTATGTGGCGGACACCCCGCGCCGCTCGGCGTACGCACTGATCCGGCCGCGCTCGACCTCCTTGATCTGCCGCAGCAGCGCCAGGTCGATGCCCTTCTCGTCGACGACATAGCCGCCCGAGTCCGAGCAGGTCAGCACGTTGGCGCCGAGCGCCTGCGCCTTCTCGATGGTGTAGATCGCGACATTGCCGGACCCGGAGACCACCACCTGCTGCCCGTCCAGCTCCTCGCCGCGCTGCTTGAGCATCTCCTCGGTGAACAGCACATTGCCGTATCCGGTGGCCTCCGTACGCGCCTTGGAGCCGCCCCAGGCCAGGCCCTTGCCGGTCAGCACACCGGGCTCCCAGCGGTTGGTGATCCGCCGGTACTGGCCGAAGAGGTAGCCGATCTCCCGGCCGCCGACGCCGATGTCGCCCGCCGGTACGTCCGTGTGCTCGCCGAGATGACGGTGCAGCTCCGTCATGAACGACTGGCAGAAGCGCATCACTTCGGCGTCCGACTTGCCGTGCGGGTCGAAGTCGCTGCCGCCCTTGCCGCCGCCGATGTTCAGGCCGGTCAGGGAATTCTTGAAGATCTGCTCGAATCCGAGGAACTTCACAATCCCCAGATTCACGGACGAGTGGAAGCGCAGACCGCCCTTGTACGGGCCGAGCGCGCTGTTGAATTCCACCCGGAAGCCCCGGTTGACGTGAATCGCCCCGGAGTCGTCCTGCCAGGGGACCCGGAACATGATCTGCCGCTCCGGCTCGCAGATCCGCTCCAGGATCTTCGCCTCGGCGAACTCCGGCCGCGCCGTCAGCACCGGCTCCAGCGTCTCCAGCACCTCCAGCGCCGCCTGGTGGAACTCGGGCTCCCCGGGATTCCGCCGGACCAGCTCGGCGTACAGAGATGCCGGCCCGGCCCGACGAATACCGGGATTGACCTCAGATTGAACAGTCGACATGACTTCCGTTCCCTTCGTGGCCGCGGAAAAGGCCGTCTGCGGTCCGGACCCTGACGAGTCCTCACAAGTCCAACAACTCCTTGCGAGTCCTTATCGTCACTATTCCTCGCCCCGGCAACCTTTGACGTCCCGTCGCGTTGCCGACTTTATGGGTGGCACCCCGCCGATCGACTGTGGGATGCGCGACACACCCTTCCCTTACGCAATCCCGCCAACCCGCTGACGTCCTCGACGGGCCCCTCCCTCATGCCGTGTCCGCAGGTCAGCGTCCCGGCATCGGCCCTCCGGCGCTGCCCGCCGCACCGCGCGACCCGGTCCCCGACGGGCGCTGTGCAACACCTCACAGTTGACCGGCCGGCCTCTCTCCGCACCTCACGGGCCCCGCGCACCCCGCCTGCCCCGTCCGCGGGGGCCGGCGTCCGCGGACGCCGGCCCCTCCCAGATGGCCGGCCGGGACCAGCCCACCCCCGTACGAGGCTGGTCCCGGCCGGCCCGCCCTTGAGGACGCCCCGGTCCCGCGCCGTCAGCTTCCCGCCGCCGCGGTCACCGCCGTCACGGTCGATGCGGTCGGTGCGGTCGGTGCGGTCGGTGCGGTCGGCGGGACCACAGCAGTGGCATCCGCCCCCGCCGCACCGTCCTCGTGGCCGGCGGCGCGTGCCGTCTCGGCGCTGACCATCTTTTCCATCGGCTCGGCGCAGCTGCCTCCGGCGAGGACCATCGCCAGCAGGATGGCGACCACCGCCAGGACGGATCCCAGCCAGACCATCGTGTGGACCGGGACGGTGTAGGCGCCGATCACCCGCGCCACGCACTCCACCACGAGCACGGTTCCCCATATCAGCGAGAACCTCCGCTCGGCACGACGGAACGGTGCGGACCCGGCCATCAGCCGGTCCCAGGCGGCGTTCCGCTCCGCCTTCCCCTTCGTCACGAACGGCTTGAGGCCGGCGGTCATCAGGGGCTTCCCCAGGTACACGGAGACGATCATCGATATGCCGACGACACTGCTCACCCCGCTGTCCTTGGCGAGCATCAGCCGCGGATCGCCGGTCATCGCGCTCAGGGCCAGGCCCACGACGTTGACGACGAGGATCACCAGGGCGAGGCCGTTGACCCCGGTGCCCCGGGCCAGGCCCCAGACCGTGCGCAGCGCCGGCACCACGCTGCTCCAGCCCAGCGCCGCGACCTCGCTCAGCCCGAACCCGTTCCTGAGGAGGTAGTACGACCCCAGCGGAATCCCCAGGTCCAGGACCAGCGGCAGCAGGGTCTGCGCCAGCGGGCCGGGGCTCTTGCCGTCCGCGGTCACCTGACTCCCCTGCTGACGCTGACGTCGGCTCTCGCTCCGGCTCCGGTCCACTGCTGGCTCCCCCGAGTTGCTCTCCGCACGGCGTACTTCTCTCGACGTCTTCAGCTTCGGGCACGCCCGCGCGGCGCAACAGTTCCGAGTGTCCTCGCTTCTTCATGACATTTGTCAGTGGCGGGCGAGGCGCAGCGGTGCCCGGCCGGCCCCGGCATGCGCGGTGTGCCACACGACGGCGATTCCGGTCACAGCGCCATGGCCGGTCATCCGGACCACCGACCACAAACCCGGTTTTCCCAGACGGCTCGGTCGGCCAGACTGGGGACATGCCTCGCAGAATCATGTTCGTTCAGCTCAAGACGGGCTACGACACCGACCGCGGCCCCTCGTGGATCGGGTGGGTGGACTTCTCCAAGACCTGGAAAACGGCTTACTTCCAGGGGCGAACTCTGCAACGGGCCACAGGTCTCGGCTTGTTCGACGCGAACTTCTACGACGTCACCACCGACGAGCGCTTCTGGATCTCCGGCCCGAAGCGCGACCGGAGCGACACCCGGTACGGCCCCGAAGGGCCGACCGTGGAAGCTGACGCCGCAGATGCCTACCGAGCGTTCCTCCAGGGGACGCCGCTTCCCGGCCGGGAAGACGGCTAGGCCGTCTCGTTCCGGCACGTACCAGCGGCCGGCAGCGGGCACCGGCAGCAAAGGGGACCTTCGTGACCGGTCCGCGGTGGACCGGCTGATGCCATGGCCGGCCGGTCCACCGGCCGGGCCCCTCTTGCGGGCTTGGCCGCATGCCGGTGGGCCCGCACGGCCGTGGAGTCCACCGAGACCGCCCCGTTGAGGTCCGCTCCGGAACGGCCCGAGCCATCAGCGCGGTGTCACACGCCCCCATGCGCGGCGACGGACCTGGGCCCCGCGCACCCCTCTCCCGGACAGTTGAGATCCTGAGGTGACCCAACCGGCCCACTGCACCGAGGACTTCCGTGAAAACCCCGACCCGGCTCATCGTCCTGTCCCTGGCGGCGCTCACGGTCGTGACCGTCGGCGCCGGTCTGCTCGTGGGGCAGGACGGTCCCGACCGCCGAAGGGGCTACCACCAGGGCAAGGACGGCGTCTTGACCATCGAGGCCCGCCGACGGCCGCCGGCCCCGGGTTTCACCGGCAGCGGTCTGGACGGCAAACCCCTCGGCCTGGCCGCCTACAAGGGCAAGACGGTCCTGGTCAACGGCTGGGCATCGTGGTGCGGGCCCTGCCGTGCGGAGACTCCGCTCCTGGTCAGGGCCCACGAGAAGCTGCGGGCGCGCGGGGTCGTCGTGGTCGGGCTGGACCAGGACAACTCGGCCGCCGACGGCCGCGCCTTCGCCGGTGAGTTCCACATGAGCTACCCCAGCCTCCTGGACGCCGACGGCAAGCAGGCCCGCAAGCTCCCCAAGGGCGTCCTGAACACCCAGGGCCTCCCGTTCACCTTCGCCGTCGACCCATACGGGAAGATCGCTGCCGCCGCCTCCGGCCAGCTCGACGCGCACAAGATCGACGCCTTGGTGAAAGCCGCTCAGGCCGGTACGGCCCCGCCCTCCCACACTCCCTGACGCGCCCCAGCGGCATCTCCTGACGCACCCGCCACGCGCCCTGACGCCGTAGGCCCCCACACCCGCCCAAGAAACCAAGGAAGCCGGCCATGCCCCCGTCCACCCGACGCAGCCGCCGTACCCGTGTCCTCGTCGGCGCCGCCGTCGCCCTCCTCGCCGCGGCCTCCGTCGTGGCGTACGAGAGCGTCACCTCGCCCACCTTCGGCCTCGACGCCGCACCGGGGGCCGGGTCCGCCGCATGTGCCCGGATCGCCGGCGGCTACCCCGACGAGATCGCCGGCGCGGGCCGCACGTCCACCGACGTGGAGGGCGCCGCCGTCTGGGGAGACGGCGCGGTCATCGTGCGCTGCGGCCTGGACAAGCCCCTGCCCACCAAGGAGGCGTGCGCGCAGGTCGACGGCGTGGACTGGGTCTGGCGCACGTCCCCGGACGACGACGGCAGGACGCTCCTGGTCACCTACGGCCGCGCCCCGGCGGTCGAAGTGCACATCGACACCCGTCGTGCGGCCCCCGACGCGGTCCTGATCGACCTGAGCCGGCTCGTCAAGCCCCTCCGCCAGGACCACAGGTGCCTCAGCCGGGACGACGTCGCCCCGCCGCCGAGTCCCGGCTCCCCGAAGGCGATGCCGCGCCACGACCACGACGCCCCTCACGAGCACGGCGACCGCCACCCTCACGACGCCCGCGCCGCCCTGGCACCCGGCCGGGGCGGCGTCGTGCGGTGAGGGGATCACCGGCATGGTCGACCATCATGGCGTCCGGGCGCCGTACGCGCCGTCGGGGCGGCGTCGTGGGGACCCGTCCGGCGCGGCTCGTCCGGGAGTTGAGGGTCCGGCTCGGCTTGTTCCGTGGGCACGGTGCGCGACCGGCGGAGAGCGACGCGCCGTCGGCGGCCCGGGCGGATGCGGTCGTCGAGCACGGCGGCCGGAGGCGGCCCGGGCGGGTGCGTGCGGAGAGCCGGGACGCGCCGGTCGAGTATCCGGCATGAACCTCGCGGAGATATCCGGCGAGGGCCGCCATCCGGTGCTTGCCGAGGACGGGGTCGTCCACGGCGCGGTGCCACGCCGCTCGGCTGCCGCCCCCGGCGACCGCGCGCGGCCAGGAGGCTTCCCCTACGCCCCCGCCCGCACCCGCCGCTCCGTGGTGGCGATGGTTGCCGAGCCGACCACCCGGCTGCCGTCGTAGAGGACGATGGCCTGGCCGGGGGCCACGCCGCGGACCGGTTCGGTGAACGTCACCTGGAGGTCGGTGCCGTCCACCAGCTCGGCGGTGACCTCGGTCTCGCCGCCGTGGGCGCGGAGCTGGGCCGTGTACGTGGCGGGGCCGGCCGTCGGGGGGCGGCCGCACCAGCGGGGGCGGATGGCGGTCAGGGCCGTGACGTCGAGGGCGTCGGCGGGGCCGACCGTGACGGTGTTGTCGACCGGGGAGATGTCGAGGACGTAGCGCGGCTTGCCGTCGGGGGCCGGGTGCCCGATGCGCAGGCCCTTGCGCTGGCCGATCGTGAAGCCGTACGCGCCCTCGTGGGCGCCCAGGACCGCGCCGGACTCGTCGACGATGTCGCCGGGGGCCGTGCCGAGCCGCTTGGCGAGGAAGCCCTGGGTGTCGCCGTCGGCGATGAAGCAGATGTCGTGGCTGTCCGGCTTCTTGGCGACGAACAGGCCGCGGCGGGCGGCCTCTTCGCGGATCTCCGCCTTGGTGGTGAGGGTGTCGCCGAGCGGGAACATGGCGTGCGCCAGCTGGCGGTCGTCGAGGACGCCGAGGACGTAGGACTGGTCCTTGGCCATGTCGGAGGCGCGGTGGAGCTCGCGGGTGCCGTCCTCGCGCAGGACGACCGTGGCGTAGTGGCCGGTGCACACGGCGTCGAAGCCCAGGGCCAGGGCCTTGTCCAGGAGCGCGGCGAACTTGATCTTCTCGTTGCAGCGCAGGCAGGGGTTCGGGGTGCGCCCGGCCTCGTACTCGGCGATGAAGTCGTCGACGACGTCCTCGCGGAAGCGTTCGGCGAGGTCCCAGACGTAGAAGGGGATGCCGATGACATCGGCGGCACGGCGGGCGTCGTGCGAGTCCTCGATGGTGCAGCATCCGCGGGCGCCGGTGCGGAAGGACTTCGGGTTCTCGGAAAGCGCGAGATGCACGCCCGTCACGTCATGGCCGGCCTCGGCGGCGCGGGCCGCGGCAACGGCGGAGTCGACACCGCCGGACATGGCGGCGAGTACGCGGAGGCGGCGGGGTGCGTCATCAGTCATAGCGAGTCCAGGGTAGACGGAACCGCCGACAGGGCGGAAAGCGTGATGCAGCGCATGGGGAAGAGGGACGGGAAACGGGACGGGGAAGCGCAGGCCGGGGGCCCGGGCGAGGGCCGCGGCGAAGGCGACGGCGGAGGCCGGGGGGCCGGGCGCGGGATCACCCGGCGGCGGGCGCTGTGGATCGGGGGCGGCGGGGCGGTGGCCGCCGGGGCCGTGGCGCTCGCGGCCGGGGGTGAGCCGGCGCGCTGGTGGTGGCGGCTGCCGGGGAACGAGAAGCCGCGCGAGGCGGGCGCGGTGGACTTCCGGGGCGCACAGTGGGTCGCGGCCTCACCGGCGAACTACCGGCGGGCGGACCGGCCGGCGGACTACGAGATCGACCGGGTGGTGATCCATGTCGTCCAGGGCAGCTACGCGACCGCGCTGGACGTCTTCCGGGACCCTGATCACGAGGCCGCCGCCCATTACGTGATCCGCAAGGACGGGCACGTCGCGCAGCTGATCCGCGAGCTGGACGTGGCGTTCCATGCGGGGAACCGCGGCTACAACGAGCGCAGCGTCGGCATCGAGCACGAGGGGTACGTGGACCGGCCGGAGTCGTTCACCGACGCCATGTACGCGTCGTCGGCGCGGCTGACGGCCGGGGTGTGCCGGCGCTACGGCTTCCCGGCCGACCGGGAGCACCTCGTGGGGCACAGCGAGGTGCCGGGGACGGACCACACCGATCCGGGGCGGCACTGGGACTGGGACCGGTACCTGGAACTCGTACGCGCCGAGCTGCGCAAGCCCGTACGGAAGCCGCCGCGGGAGCACCCGGCGGGCAGGGCCTGAGGGGAGCGCCGGCGCGGAGCCGGTGGTGCGGGCCCTGGGGCGGCACCGACCCCGCCGGCCCTCGGCCCCCGTCGGTGCGAGCCCCGGCCCTCGGCCGGTCCCGGGCCGCCCCGGCCCGGCTCCCTCAGCTCAGCCCGGCGCTCCGCGCCCGTTCCACGACCGGGCCGATGGCCTCTGCCAGCGCCGCGACGTCCTGTGCGGTGGAGGTGTGGCCCAGGGAGAACCGCAGGGTGCCGCGGGCCAGCTCCGGGGACATGCCGGTGGCCAGCAGGACGTGGCTGGGCTGGGCGACGCCGGCCGTGCAGGCGGAGCCCGTGGAGCAGGCGATGCCCTGGGCGTCCAGGAGGAGCAGCAGGGAGTCGCCCTCGCAGCCGGGGAAGGAGAAGTGGGCGTTGGCGGGCAGCCGGCCCGCGGGGTCCGGGTCGCCGCCGAGGACGGCGTCGGGGGCGGCGGCGAGCACGGCCTTGACCAGGTCGTCGCGGAGCGCGCCGATGTCGCGGGCGAAGTCCTCGCGGTGGGCGACGGCGTGCCGGCCGGCGGCGGCGAAGGCGGCGATGGCGGGGGTGTCGAGGGTGCCGGAGCGGACCTGCCGCTCCTGGCCGCCGCCGTGCAGCACCGGCACCGGGGCGTGCTCCCGGCCGAGCAGCAGCGCGCCGATGCCGTACGGGCCGCCGATCTTGTGGCCGGAGACGGTCATCGCGGCGAGCCCGGAGGCGGCGAAGTCGACCTCCAGCTGGCCGAACGCCTGCACCGCGTCGGCATGCAGCGGAACACCGAACTCCGCGGCGGCGTCGGCCAGTTCGCGCACCGGCTGGATGGTGCCGATCTCGTTGTTGGCCCACATGACCGTGGCGAGCGCGACATCGTCGGGGTCGCGGGCGAGGGCCTCGCGCAGCGCCTCGGCGTGCACCCGGCCGTGGGTGTCGACCGGCAGCCACTCGACGCGGGCGCCTTCGTGCTCGGCGAGCCACTCCACGGCGTCGAGAACGGCGTGGTGTTCGACGGGGCTGGCGAGGACGCGGGTCCGGGCCGGGTCGGCGGCCCGGCGCGACCAGTACAGGCCCTTGACCGCGAGGTTGTCGGCCTCGGTGCCGCCCGCGGTGAAGACGATCTCGCTGGGGCGGGCGCCGAGCGAGACCGCGAGGGACTCGCGCGCCTCCTCGACGGTACGCCGGGCACGCCGGCCGTCGGCGTGCAGCGAGGAAGCATTGCCGGTGACGGTCAGCTGGGCGGTCATCGCCTGCACCGCCTCCGGGAGCATCGGGGTGGTGGCGGCGTGGTCGAGGTAAACCATGGTGCGCACGATTCTACGAGCTGACGCGGCGGGCCCCGGGGGCGCATGCGCAGCGCGCGGGAGCGCCCTGCGCCGAGGCGCCGCCGGCCGCTCGCCCGGGGGTTCCGGCGGGCGGCTTCCCGGGTTCCGGCCGGTGGCTCCGCGCGCCACGACGGGCGGCCCCCGGGCTCCGGCACAAGCCCCCGACCCCGGCGTCCCCTTCTCCCGGCGCCTCGACCGCTTTGTCCCGAAGCCTCTCTCTCGACACCCCGGTAAGGAGTAACTAGCCTGACACTCATGACACAGTGGCTCTTGGACCGTACGTTCCGCGGCGCGTCGGGCGACGAGGTGCGGTGGGCCGTGCACGGGGCGGGCCGGGCGGACGCGCCGGCCGTGGTCCTGCTGCACGGGACGCCGTTCTCGTCGTACGTCTGGCGGGGCATCGCCCGCGCCCTCGCGGCGCGGCACCGGGTGTTCGTCTGGGACATGCCGGGCTACGGCGCCTCGGGGATGCGGGACGGGCAGGACGTCTCGCTCGGCGCACAGGCCCGGGTGTTCGGAGAGCTGCTGGCGCACTGGGAGTTGACCGGCGAGGAGGCCCGGCCGGCCGTCGTCGCGCACGACTTCGGCGGCGCGGTCGCCCTGCGGGCGCATCTGCTGCACGGTGCGCGCTACGCGCGGCTGGCGCTCGTCGACCCGGTGGCGCTGGCGCCCTGGGGCTCACCCGTCTACCGGCTGCTGGGCGCGCACCCCGAGGTGTTCGGACAGCTCCCGCCGGAGCTGCACCGCGCGCTGGTGCGGGAGTACGTGTCCTCCGCGAGCCATACGGGGCTGCACCCGGCCGTCCTCGACCGGCTGGCCGAGCCCTGGTGCACGGCCGGGGGGCAGCCGGCGTTCTACCGGCAGATCGCGCAGAACGACCAGCGGTTCACGGACGAGATCCAGGGGCTCTACGCCGGGATCGGGCTGCCGACGCTCATCTGCTGGGGCGCGCAGGACACCTGGATCCCGGTCGGGAAGGGGCATGAGCTGGCCGCCCGCATCCCGGGCTCCCGGCTCCGGGTCATCGAGGGCGCCGGCCATCTGGTGCAGGAGGACGCACCGGCCGAACTCGCGGCGGAACTGGCGGAGTTCCTGCAAACGGAACGGTAGGGCAGGTCCGCCGGCAGCCGGAGCCTTGCCCCGCCCTCCGGACCGAGCCGGCGGCCCGCATCCACGAACCGCCGCGGACCGGCACCGCGGACCGGCCCCCTACCCCTGCAGCACCGCCCGCGCCAGCTGCCGCGACTGGGCGACCAGCCGGTCCTCGGAGTCCCAGACCTCCGCGTCCTCCTCCAGGAAACCGCCCGCGAGGTTGCGGGTGGTGATGGCGACCCGCAGCGGGCCGGGCGCCGGGCGGTGGCGGATGTGGGCGGTCAGCTCGACGGTGGGCACCCAGCCGAGCAGGCCCATCTCGAAGGCGGTGGGCGGCAGGGCGTCGACGGTCAGCAGGAGGGAGAGCGGGTCGGGCTCGCGGCCGTCGGCGAGGCCGAACCAGGCACGCATCTCGCCCTTGCCGGAGGGGGCGCCGACCGCCCAGCCGGCGGTCTCCGGGTCCAGCCGGAGGTCGAGCCGCTCGGTGATGGCGGTGCTGCCGGGGATGGTGGTGCCCCCGCCGGGGGCGTCGTTCGCGCCCAGGCAGTGCTCGTACGGCGGGATGGCCGGCGGCTTGGCGGTGGTGCGGACGTCGTCGGGCAGCGCGCCGAGGTCGCCGTACGCGGCGAGCACTCGCAGCCGCTCGACCTCGCTGCCGTCCTCGGCGAACTGGATGAGGCTGGCGGTGCCGGTGGACATCGTGCGGCCGGTGCGGACCACGTCGGTACGGATCACGGCGGGGCCGGGGACCGAGGCCGTCAGGTAGTGCGCGGTGACGGACAGCGGGTCGGGGTGCGGGAGGGCATCACCGAGGGCGCGGCCCATGAGGGCGAGGAGGTAGCCGCCGTTGACCGCCTGGATGATCGTCCAGCCGGCGGAGAGGTGTGCGTCGTAGACGCCGGGGGCGCGACGGGTGACCGCCGTGTCGCGGTCGAACTCGCTGTTGCCGTGGGTCACCAGAGCCATGGGTTGCACGCTACACCGGATAGTTACCGACTGGTAGTGTCAATTTCTGCGGCCTCGGGCGGAAGCGCTCGTTCCGCGCCTGCCATGATGTGCGCCATGCTTCACGTCCTCTACCTGGTCGGTGTCGCGGCCTTCGCGGCGAGCGGGGTGCTGGCCGCCTACCGCGCCAACATGGACCCCTTCGGCGGCCTGGTGCTCGCCTTCGCCGCGTCCATCTCCGGCGGCACGCTGCGCGATGTCATCCTCGACCGGCGGCCGCTGTACTGGACGCACGACTGGGTGCTGCTGACCGTGATCATCTGCGTCGGCGTCGGCACCATGATCTATCTGCGGTTCTGGCAGCTGCCGCACAAATCGCTGCTGGTGGTCGACGCGATCGGGCTGTCCGTGGTCACGGTGATCGGGGCCCGCGCCGCGATCGAGGCGGGCGCCACCCCGCTCGCCGTGATCATCCTGGCGGTGCTGACCGGGGTCGCCGGCGAGGTCATCCGCGATGTGCTGTGCGGGGAGTTCCCGCCGCTGCTGCTGCGGGAGGACGTCTACGCGATCGCCGCGCTGGCCGGCGGCTGCTGCTATCTGCTGCTGCACCACCTCGGCACCGGGGCCACCCCCGCCGCGGGGATCTCGGCGGGGGTGGTGTTCGCACTGCGGATGGGGGCGGTCTACCTCGGGCTGCACCTGCCGCGCCCGCAGCAGCTCCGCAGCCGGCGCGGACCGCAGGACTCCGCCTGACCGAGGCGGCCGCGCCGGTCAGCTTGCCGGCGGCGCCGGCTTGCTGTCCGTCTTCAGCCAGGTGTCGAAGAGGCCGTCCAGCTGCTTCCCGGAGATCTTCTCGGCGAGCGCGATGAACTGGGCGGTGTCCGCGTTGCCGTAGCGGTGCGCGGCGGTCCAGGCCGGCAGGAGCCGGAAGAACGCCGGGTCGCCGATGCGCTCGCGCAGCGCCTGGAGCGTCATCGCGCCCCGGGTGTAGACGGCCTGGGCGAACATGGTGTCCCGCTGCGGGTCGGCGACCTTCACCCGCCAGAAGGCATCGCTCGCCGGCCGGGCGTCGTACGCCTTGCGGAAGGCGTCATGGGCGCTGAGGGTGCCGCGGTGCTCGGCCCACAGCCACTGCGCATAGCTGGCGAAGCCCTCGTTGAGCCAGATGTCCTTCCACTGCCGGACGGAGACCGAGTCGCCGAACCACTGGTGCGCCAGCTCGTGGACGATGGTCGTCTCGTTGCGCACGGCCGAGTAGGCGGGCTTGGACTGCACCTCCAGCGAGAAGCCGGCCTGGGGCATGTCGTCGACGATCGCCCCGGTCTCCTCGAAGGGGTACGGGCCGAAGATCTTCGACCAGTAGTCGGTGGCCTCGGCGGTGACGCCGTAGACGTCGACGGCGCCGGTGGGCAGGGTCGGGTCGGTGGCCACATAGATGGGCGTGCCGCCGGGGGTGGTGCCCGTGCGGACATCGAACCGGCCGACGGTGGCGGTGGCCAGGTACGTCGCCATCGGGCGGCTCTCGCGCCAGTGCGCGTACGAGCGGCCGTGCGCCTCGCCGGAGCTGATCAGGCGCCCGTTGGAGACGCCGGTCAGGCCCTTGGGGGCGTCGATGCGGATGTCGTAGGTCGCCTTGTCGCCGGGGTGGTCGCTGGAGGGGAACCACGTCGAGGCGGCGTTCGGCTCGCAGGCGACGAAGACGCCGTCCTTGGTCTTCATCCAGCCGTAGTCGGAGCCGAAGACGATCGGGCCGCTCAGTGCCTGGGGGACGCCGTGGTAGGCGACGGTGACGGTGAACTTCCTGCCGTGGCGCAGCGGGAAGGCGGGGCGGACGGATATCTCGTCGCCGGATCTGGTGACATGGGCCCGCCGGCCGTTCACCCGGACCGAGTCGACCGTGAGTTTTTGCAGGTCGAGGTCGAAGGCGGAGAGGTTCTGGGTGGCGCGGGCGGTGAGCGTGGTACGGCCGTCGAGCCGGCCGCTGCCGGGGTGGTAGCTGACGCCGAGGTCGTAGTGCAGGGCGTCGAAGCCGCCGTTGCCCAGTCGGGGGAAGTACGGGTCACCGACGCCCGGGGCGCCGGGGGAAGCGCCGGGGGCGGCGGCGATGGTGGCGGCCGAGGCCACCGCGGTGGCCAGCGCGAGCCAGCGGGAGCTGCGACGTGCGGAACGGGAGAGTGCCATGAGCCATCCCTTCGGACACACGAATGAAGTTCGCCTCAAGATCGAACAACCGTGCCGACTCTGCACTCTCCCGCCGCGTTCCACCCAGGACTTTGCCAAGTCCCAAGCATTACTTGCCGGTTGCCCCGTCACCGCCCGCCGGGGCGGCACTCTCCGGACCTGCCGCCTGCGCGGTGCCCTCCGCGTTCTCCGGATGGTGGCAGGCCACCTGGTGTCCCGTCCGCAGCGCGACCAGCGGCGGCTCGGTGCCGGCGCACACCTCGGTCGCCTTCCAGCAGCGGGTGCGGAACCGGCAGCCGGAGGGCGGGTTGATCGGCGAGGGCACATCGCCCTTGAGCAGGATCCGGTCGCGCTGGGTGCGCCGCTTGGGGTCGGGCACCGGCACCGCGGACAGCAGCGCCTTGGTGTACGGGTGCATCGGCGACTCGTAGAGCCCCTTGCGGTCCGCCAACTCCACGATCTTGCCGAGGTACATCACCGCGATCCGGTCCGACACATGCCGGATGACCGAGAGGTCGTGGGCGATGATGACGTAGGTCAGGCCCAGCTCGTCCTGGAGGTCGTCCATGAGGTTGACGACCTGGGCCTGGATCGACACGTCCAGCGCGGAGACCGGCTCGTCGGCGACCACCAGCTTGGGCTTGAGCGCCAGCGCGCGG
>Ga0207426_1001800_pt1 | contig 16005 bp, 16 predicted proteins | sample AraplaMF_Cvi_mMS_FD_184265 | JGI IMG/M metagenome (GOLD analysis project Ga0207426, IMG submission 184265) | Arabidopsis root microbial communities from the University of North Carolina, USA - plate scrape MF_Cvi_mMS (SPAdes) (version 2) | ecosystem: Host-associated > Plants > Roots > Endosphere... | reverse complement strand
CGGCCCACATCCTCAAGGGCATCGACCTGGAGGTCGCGCCCCGGGAGGTCTTCTGCCTGATCGGCCCGTCCGGCTCCGGCAAGTCGACGTTCCTGCGCTGCATCAACCACCTGGAGAAGGTGAACGCGGGACGGCTGTCCGTCGACGGCGAACTGGTCGGCTACCGCGAGCACCACGGCAAGCTCTACGAGCTGCGCGACAGGGAGGTCGCCGCCCGCCGCCGCGACATCGGCATGGTCTTCCAGCGCTTCAACCTCTTCCCGCACATGACCGCGGTGGAGAACATCATGGAGGCGCCGATCCAGGTCAAGGGCGAGTCGAAGTCCGCGGCGCGGGCGCGGGCGGTCAAGCTCCTGGACCGCGTCGGACTGTCCGACAAGGCCGGGAACTACCCCTCGCAGCTCTCCGGCGGCCAGCAGCAGCGCGTCGCCATCGCCCGTGCGCTGGCGATGGAGCCCAAGCTGATGCTCTTCGACGAGCCGACCTCGGCGCTGGACCCGGAGCTGGTCGGTGACGTCCTGGACGTCATGAAGGACCTGGCGGCGGACGGTATGACGATGGTCGTCGTGACCCATGAGATGGGCTTCGCCCGTGAGGTCGGCGACTCGCTGGTCTTCATGGACGACGGCGTGGTCGTCGAATCGGGCCACCCGCGCGAGGTGCTCGGCAACCCGCAGCACGAGCGGACGAAGTCGTTCCTGTCAAAGGTGCTGTAGGGCGCTGCGCCGGGGCGCCGGACGCGGTGGCCCCGGCGCCTGCCGGGGTGCCGCGGGCCGCGCCCGCGGCCGTGGCCGGATCCGTGGACCGCGGCGGGACCCGCTCCCCCGGGAGGAGGTCCCGCCGCGGTCCTCCGCCGTCCCCGGACGGTGCGGCGGGCCCCTACTTCAGGCCCAGCACCAGCCCGTCCGTGGGCGAGGCCCAGACCGGCCGCGCCTCGCCGAATCCCGATTCGCGCAGGACCGCCGCGTGCCAGGCCGCCGAGGGGGTGTCGCCGTCCGCGTGCTCGCCGTAGATCTCGAAGCGCTCGGCGGTCGGCCCGGCCAGCCGCGGGTCGGCGGCCGCCAGCTGCCACCACTCGGCCCAGTCGACGGCGCCGGCCGCCTTCGCCTCGTCCATCCGCCGGTGCCGGAAGGCCCGCTCGGCGGCGTTGATCCGCGGGGTGGCCGGCTCGGGCATGTGGTCGGCGTTCATGAAGACCCCGCCGTCCCGCACCAGGGTGCCGAGCTGCCCGTACAGCCCGCGGAGCTCCTCGGTGTGCAGCCAGTGGAGCGCGGTGGCGGTGAGCACGGCGTCGTACGAGTCGTGCGGCAGCTTGTCGGTCCACCGCGGATCCTTGAGATCGGCTCGTACGAAGCGGACCCGGCGCTCGCCGGCGAAGTACCCTTCCGCGATGGCCAGCAGCGCGGGATCCAGATCGACGCCCACACTCTCGGCCTCGGGGAACCGCTTGAGCAGCCGGTCGGAGATACTGCCCGTGCCGCAGGCGAGGTCCAGCACCCGGGGCGCGGGGCCCACCAGCGCCTCGACCATGTCCAGCATCACCCGGAACCGCTCCTCGCGGTCGGGCAGGTACCACTCCTGCTGGCGGTCCCAACTGTCCTGCCAGGCCTGCCAACCGGCGCCGACGACGGTCTCGGTCATCGCTTCCCCTCCATGACGTAATACCCTCGTACGAAGAACACCCATTACTTCGTTCAGCACTCCGCACCTTAGCCCCCGCCCGTAAGGACTACAAGTGGAACTGGCCTATTACTCGGACTATGCCGTGCGACTGGTCAACACCGAGCAGCCCGAGCGCGGCAGCGACAGCCTCACCACGGTCGAGGCGGTACGCGAACTCTTCGGCCCCGCCCAGCAGGTCGCCCGGCGCGCGACCGACAGCGACGTCACCCGGCTGCGCGCGGTCCGCACCCGGCTGCGCGCCGTCTTCGAGGCCGCCGACGGCGGCGACGAGGTGCTGGCCGTGGACCTCCTCAACGCCCTGATGATGGAGTTCCCGGTCAGCCCGCAGATCTCCGGCCACGAGTACCGGGACGAGGACGGCCGCCCCGACTGGCACATGCACATCGCCGACCACGCCGCCAACGCCACCGCGAGCTTCGCCGCGACCGCCGGTATGGGCCTGGCCTTCCACCTCACCGAGCTGGGCGTGGACCGGCTGGGCATCTGCGAGGCCCGCCCCTGCCGCAACGCCTACCTGGACACCTCGACCAACCGCTCCCGGCGCTACTGCTCCGACCGCTGCGCCACCCGCGCCAACGTCGCCGCCTACCGCGCCCGCAAGCGCCTGGAGAGCGAGCGCTCGGCCCGCACCGGCCGGACCGCCGACACCGCCCAGGACAGCACGCCGGCCACCGAGCGCTGAATCCCCCGCGGCGGCCGCACCCGCACCCAGGCGCGGGCGATGACCAGTTCGTCGGGAACCACCCCGAATTCCCGGCTGTCGTTCTCGACGAACGGATTGTCCCCCTGGACCCACCAGCCGCCGTCGCGCCGCCGCACGGCCCGCTTGACGATCAGCAGATCCTGCCGGAACGGGTGCCGCAGCACGACGACGTCACCGGGCCGCACCGCCGCCCCGTACTGCACCACCAGCTGGTCGCCGGGCCGCAGCGTCGGCACCATCGACGGGTTGTAGACCTCGGCCAGCCCGAACGCGCGCAGGAGCCCGCTCCGCCCCGGCCCGGGCTCCGCGTCCCCGCCCTGCTCCGGTCCGCGCTCGTGCACCCGCTCCGGCATCCCGTACCTCCCGGCCCAGCCCCGGTCCGACCCTCCCCCAGACTCCGTCCGGGGGCACCCCCATCTCGCTTCGCTCACCGGCCCATCCTCCCTCAGCCCCACCGCGGCACCGGACTTTTGCCCTAAGACCCCCGGGCCGACCAAGAAAAGCCTTCCCGCACCGAGTAATCTCGCACCTGAGAAGACGATCACGAGGAAGGACTGAACATGCTTTCGCGCCTGTTCGCCCCCAAGGTGAAGGTCAGCGCCCACTGCGACCTGCCCTGCGGCGTGTACGACCCGGCCCAGGCCCGCATCGAGGCCGAGTCGGTCAAGGCCGTCCAGGAGAAGTACCAGGCCAACGAGGACGCGGACTTCCGCACTCGCGCCGTCCTGATCAAGGAGCAGCGCGCCGAGCTGGCCAAGCACCACGTCTCGGTGCTGTGGAGCGACTACTTCAAGCCCCCGCACTTCGAGAAGTACCCCCAGCTCCACCAGCTGGTGAACGACACCCTCAAGGCGCTCAGCGCCGCCAAGGGTTCCAACGACCCGAAGACGGGCGAGAAGGCGCTGGAGCTCATCGCCGAGATCGACCGGATCTTCTGGGAGACCAAGAAGGCTTGAGCCTTACCCGGGCGGACCGACCCGCACTTTCACGGGTCGCCTCGCCCACGGTCCGCACCCGGTCCGCACGCCGCCCCACAGGGCGTCCGTGACGGAGCGGGTGCGGTCTTCTGTGTGCGGCCGGAAGCGGCCCGGCGTCGTACGGCGCAGCTCCGCGGTGCGGCCCTGGCCGTGTGGGGGCGCCCCGCCACCATCGGGCCCGGAGCCGCGGCGCCGCCTCGACGGCCCTCACGGAGCGGCGGTCCGGCCGCCCCGCCGGCGGCCGTGGCCCAGGCCGCCGGCGGCCATGCCCCGGACGGGGAGCTCACCGGCCGCCGCGCCGGCCGGGCCGATGCCCCGGGCCGCCGCCGCCTTCCCGTAGCGGTTCGCCAGCGGTAGGGAGGTCAGGCCGTGGGCGAGGACGCTGAGCAGCACGGTGAGCGCGACCACCGGGACCAGCGGGCGGGTGTCGGCGGGCGTGAGCTCCTCGACCGCCAGCAGCCCGAAGATGATCGAGGCCAGCCCGCGGGGCCCGAACCAGCCCACGAACAGCACCGTCTTGGCGTCCAGACCGCTCCCGAGCAGGCACAGCGCCACCGGCACCATGCGGATCACGGTGAGGCTCAGCACCGCGTAGACCCCGGCCTGCCAGGTGAGGTGGTCGAACGCCTCCGGGAGCAGCAGGGCGCCGAAGACCAGCCACACCAGCACGGAGACCAGCGAGGCGGACTGCTCGACGTACAGCAGCACCCGCTGCGGCGCCCCGTGCGCCGATCCGAAGGCGAGGCCGGCGACGAAGGCCGCGACGAAGCCGTTGCCGCCGAGCGCGAGCGCGGAGGTGTAGCCGAGGAGCGCCAGGGCCAGGACGCCCGCGCCGGCGAAGTCCTCGGTCGCCCAGCCGCCGCGGAGCGCGGTGCGCAGCAGCCAGCCGGCGGCCAGCCCGACGACCGCCCCGTACGCCGCACCGAGGGCGAGCTGTCCCAGGGCGTGGCCGGCGGCGTCCGGCGGGCCGGTGTGCTCGGCCGCGCTCACCCCGGCCAGGGCGAGCACCACCAGCGGGGTGGCGATGCCGTCGTTGAGGCCGCTCTCCACGTTGATGAGCCGGCGGATCCTCGCGGGCACCACGGGGTTGACCATCATCGTGGCGCCGAGCGCGGCGTCCGTCGGCGCGAGCGCGGCCCCGACGTAGAGCGCGGCCCACCCCGAGACACCGGGGAGCAGGACGGCCGCCAGCAGCGCCCCCAGGCCCACGCACAGCGGCAGCCCGATCCCCAGCAGCCGCACATAGAGGCCGAGCTCCGGGCGCAGGGCCCGGAAGGAGAGCCGGGCGGCATCGGTGAAGAGCACCCAGACCAGGGTGATCTCCGCGAGCACCTTGACCGTCTCGTGCGGCAGCGCGAGGTCGAGCACACCGGTGCCCTCGCCCAGCAGGAGCCCCAGCAGCACGAAGGCGGCCGGCGCGGTCAGCTCGAAGCGCTCCATCCGCCGCGCGCACAGGCACCACAGGAACAGCAGAAGCAGGACCAGGGAGTAACTGCTGTCCACACGGGTCTCCAGGGCTCGGCCGCACCGGCTCTCGGGCACCCCCAACTCTCGGCCATCACCTCACGCCCGGCCGCTCCCGACGAGCCGGGACGGCGGCTTTCACACGGTTGGTGGAGAGGACGGCCGGTGAACGGGTGCCCCGGGCGACGGCGCCTCCCGGCGGCTCCTGCCGTCTCTCGGCGCGCCTGAGCGAGCGCTCGGCTCAACCCCCCACCGGCAGCGGCCCGTTGTGCTGGACGAGCCAGGTCCGGTAGGCCTCGCTCGCCCAGGCGGTCTCCATGTACGAGGCGGTCAGGTCGGCGAAGAGGTCGTCGGCGGAGGCCGCGGGGGTGCCTTCCTGGCGGCAGGCCATGAGGAGGCGGACGGCCAGCGGGTCGCCGTACAGGGGGCGGATCGCCATGCCGTGCCGGGGGCGGGCGGTCGGCTGGCAGGGGGTGACCACCTCGCCGGCCGTGACGAGGTCCACGGTGGTGAGGTAGTCGCCGTGCACGACACGGGGGTTGATGCCGGCGGCGGCCCAGATGCGGCGCAGCCCGGCCCATTCGCCGTCCACGGTCGGGTCGACCATCCACTGGTCGTCGGCGAGGTCGGCCACCCGGATGACGGTCCGGGCGGCCGCGGGGTGGGTGTCGGCCACGGCGATGAACTGCGGCTCCCTGGCGATGAGTTCGTGCTCGACGAGGCCGTCGGGGACCCGTAGGGGCGCACCCTCGACCTCGTGGACGAAGGCGGCGTCGAGCTGTCCGGTCGCGACCATGTGGAGCAGCGCGTTGGCGGACACATCGGTTCTTATCGTGGTGTCGGTGTCCGGCAGTCGCACCCGCAGCCGGCGCAGCCACCCGGCGACGGCGGGGCTGTTGGTGCTGCCGATGTGCAGCCGCGCGGCCCGGTCGCGGTGCGGAGCAGCGGCAACCTCGTCAATAAGTGCCCGCATTTCGGCCACTATCGGCCGGGCCCGGCACAGGACCGTATGCCCCAGGGGCGTGGGCCGGCTGCCGGTCGGTTCGCGGAAGAAGAGCTGGCCGCCCAGGGCTTTCTCGATGCGGTGGAGCTGCGTCGTCAGGGAAGGCTGGGTCATGCCGAGCTGCCGGGCCGCCTTGCGTACGCTGCCGGAGTCCGCGATGGCGCACAATGCGCGAAGATGCCTTACCTCGAGCTCCACGTCCGGAGCATAACGACGTCGGCACACGTCACACCAGACTCTCAAACCCGTCGGAACAGGCTCTTTTTTCCGGGGTATTGGCCGGTGCTATCGCCACTTGGCATCTCTGTCTTCCGGGTGAACTCCGTCCAGACTCAACGGCACCAAGAAATCCGCAGGGCCCCGGTCGCCGCCCCACACGGCGACCGTACGGCCCTCGGACATAAAGGAGCCCCCACATGAGATCTCCCAAGACGGCGCTGTCGGCGGCGCTCGGTCTGGGCCTCGTCGCCGCGCTCGCAGCCGCGGCGCCGGTTTCGGCAGCTTCCCCCTCCCCCACCAACTCCTCCCACAGCACCCCCGCCTCCATCGCGGCCTACAACGGCTCGGCGGCCGAGAAGGCCGACACCAAGGCGTTCTTCGAGGCCGTGCTGAAGTCGGCCAAGGCCAAGATGAAGGCCCACCCGGACGCCGCGTCGGTGACCATCACCTACGACGCCAGCGCGGCCCCGACGTTCGCGGACCAGATAGCCCAGAGCGCGTCGATCTGGAACGGCGCCGTGTCGAACGTGAAGCTGCAGGCGGGCAGCGGCGGCGACTTCCAGTACCGCGAGGGCAACGACGCCCGCGGCTCGTACGCCAGCACCGACGGTCACGGGAAGGGCTACGTCTTCCTGGACTACCAGCAGAACCAGGAGTACAACTCCACCCGCGTGGCCGCGCACGAGACCGGCCATGTGCTGGGCCTGCCGGACCACTACGAGGGCCCGTGCAGCGAGCTGATGTCCGGCGGCGGCCCCGGCACGTCCTGCCAGAACGCCCAGCCGGACGCGAACGAGAGCGCCAAGGTGGACCAGCTCTGGGCCAACGGCCTGGCGGGCGTCCACTTCGGCAAGGCGTCCTGACGGACCCGGCGTCCTCGTGACGTAGCGAAGTTCGGCGGTGGCCGGCGGATCGGACCGTGCTGACGGTGGTCGGATCCGGACGGCCGGGGCTGTCGAGAGCCGGGACCTGGCGGCCGGCACTCGTACCCCACCAGCCCTCGCACCTCCTGCGCCGCCCGTGCGGTGGGGCTCCTCCCGGAGCCCCACCGCTTTCGTGTGTCCGGCCCGGGGTCAGCCCCAGAGCGCCTGCCCGGCGGCCACCCCGGCGAACGCCGCCGCCAGTCCGGCCGCCACGGTCACCACGACGTTGGCCGCCGCGCCCTCCCGGGCCCGGTCGGCGGCCAGCCGCAGCGTCTCGTAGGAGAAGGTCGAATACGTCGTCAGGGCGCCGCACAGCCCCGTGCCGATCAGCAACTGGAGGTGCGAGGAGGCGGCCCCGGCAGCGGCGGCGCCGGTCAGCAGGCCGAGGACCAGCGAGCCGGCGACGTTGACGGTGAAGGTGCCCCAGGGGAAGACCGTGTCGTGCCGGGACTGCACATAGCGGTCGGTGAGGAAGCGCAGCGGCGCCCCGACCATGGCGCCGGCCACCACCAGCAGCCAGTTCATCCGCCTCCGCCCGCCCCGCGGCCGTCCCCGTCCGTCCGCCGGAAGGAGACCGTCTCGCACGGGTCGAGGGTCACCAGCCCGCCGTCCGCGAGGAGTTCCGCCAGCCGCGGCAGGAAGGCCCGCACCCGCTCCTCGGTGTCGACGACGACGACCGCCACCGGCAGCTCCTCGCTCAGCGACAGCAGGCGCTGGGTGTGGATGAGGGACGAGGCGCCGAAGCCCTCGATGCCGCGGAAGACGCTGGCCCCGGCCAGGCCCGCGTGGCAGGCGCGGTGCACGATCTCGGCGTAGAGCGGTTTGTGGTGCCAGACGTCCTCTTCGCCGACGAGGACCGTGAGCCGTAGCGCCGGGGAGCCGCCCGGGTGTGCCGTGCCGTCCGTCATGCCGTCCGCCGCCTCAGTTCGAGAAGTGCTCGGGTGCCGGTCACCGCGCCCCATACGGCCGCGAGCGCGACGAGCACGGTGCCCGCGAGATACGCCAGGGCCGCGGCCGCCCGGCCGCCGGCGACCAGCCGCTGGATGTCGACGGCGTAGGTGGAGAAGGTGGTGAAACCGCCGAGGACGCCGGTGCCGAGGAAGGGGCGCACCAGCCGGTGGGCCGCCCGGACCTCGGTGATCACCACCATCAGGACGCCCATCAGCGCACAGCCGACGGCGTTGACGGCGAGGGTCGTCCAGGGGAACGCGCCGCTCGCCGTGGGCCACAGGAGCGCGGCGCCGTAACGGGCCGTGGCGCCGATCGCGCCGCCCGCGGCCACCACGCCGATCACCGGTCCCTGCCCCTGCCCCTGCCAGGGCGCCGCTCCGCGGCCTCGCTCGTCCATCACGCTCCCGAGATCATCGCCGACCTCAGGCTAACCCTGCGCGGGGGACGCCGCCGCGCAGGGGAGCGGCGGGCACCGGGACGGACCCCGGTGCCCGCCCCGCGGGTCACACCGGGACGGCCTCGCGTGCGGGGTGGTGCCGGCCGAGGTTCCTGGCCAGCAGGTCGGTGGCCTCCTTGACCCCGATCTCGCCGCCGCCGTCCCCGGTGGCGGGCAGCCGCCCGTCCGCGTACTTCAGCTCGGCCAGCGCGGTCTCCATCGCCCGGTGCGCGGCGAACAGGCAGGGGGTGCTGTAGATGGCCGCGTCGACGCCCAGCGCGGTCAGTTCGGTCAGGGAGAGCCGCGGGGACTTCCCGCCCGCGATCTGGTTGAACAGCAGCGGCTTGTCCCCGAGGACCGTGCGGATCCGGCGGATCCGCTCGACGCTGCGCACCCCGTCGACGAGCACCACGTCCGCTTCGGTGGCGGCCAGCGCCGCGGCCCGCCGCAGGATGTCGTCCTCCTCCGTGGCGTCGGTACGGGCCACGACGAGCAGGTCGCTGCGGGCGGCCAGCACCGTCTCCAGCTTCTCCAGGTACTCCTCCAGCGGCAGCAGCAGCTTGCCGTCCGCGTGGCCGCAGCGGCGCGGCCGCTTCTGGTCCTCCAGGATCACCCCGGTCGCGCCGGCGCGTTCCAGGCGCCGCACCACATGGCAGGCGACCTCGGGGTCGCCGTAGCCGTCGTCGATGTCCACCAGCAGATGGTGGTGCGGGAACGCGCCGCGCAGCCGCTCCGCGAAGGCGACCATGTCGGGCCAGGCGATGAACCCGATGTCGGGTAGCCCGTAGTGGGACGCGGCGAAGCCGAAGCCGGAGACGAAGAAGCCGTTGTAGTGCGGGGCGGCGAGGGAGGCCGAGTACATGTCGTGCACGCCGATCAGCGGCGTCGTCCCCTCGGCGGCGATCTCGTCGCGCAGTGCTTGTCCGTACCGCAAAGTGCTCTCCTCACAGAACCGGCGGGGACCGCGGCCGGTGCGGGGGGCGCGCGGAAGCGCCCGGCGCCGTGCCGTCCGTCCGCCGGGGAACTGGTCAGGGCATGTCTATCCGGCGCGTCGGCACAATGCCTTTAACACGCCATGACCTTCCGCAACTTTCTCTTTACGTCACCCGCGCCGGCACCCGGGGCCCCGGGAGTCCGCGTCCCGGACCCGTCCGCCCTGCTGCCCCGGTCGGCCCCGCCGGACCGGCGTCAGAGCCAGCCGTTGCGCTTGAAGCCGCGGTGGATCACCCAGCAGAGGCCCACTATCACGGCCATGACCAGCGGATAGCCGAACACCCAGTGCTTTTCCGGCATATGGTCGAAATTCATGCCGTACACCCCGCAGATCATGGTCGGCACCGCCAGGATCGCGACCCAGGCACTGATCCGGCGCATGTCCTCGTTCTGGGCGACGGTGACCTGGGCGAGGTGGGCCTGGAGTATGGAGTTGAGCAGTTCGTCGAAGGCGGTGATCTGCTCGGTGACCCGGTCGAGGTGGTCGGCGACGTCCCGGAAGTACGTCTTGATGCGGGGCTCGACCTGGGCCATCGGCTGGGTCGCCAGTTCCTGCATCGGCCGGTCCAAGGGGGCCACCGCGCGCTTGAGTTCCAGCAGCTCGCGCTTGAGCTGGTAGATCCGCCCCGCGCCGCCGCTGCCGCGCACCGAGAAGACCTCGCTCTCGACGTCGTCGATGTCGATGGAGACGGCGGCGGTGACGTCGAGGTAGTCGTCCACGACCAGGTCGGCGACGGCGTGCAGCACGGCGGACGGGCCGAGCGCCAACTGTTCGGGCACCGACTCCAGTTGCTCGCGGAGCGGACCCAGCGAGCCGTGCCCGCCGTGCCGGACCGTGATCACGAAGTCGGTGCCGGTGAAGACCATGATCTCGCCGGTCTCGACGACCTCGCTGGTATCGGTGAGCCGGTCGTGCTCGACATAGCGGACCGTCTTGAACACGGTGAACAGCGAGCCGTCATAGCGCTCCAGCTTGGGCCGCTGGTGGGCGTGGACCGCGTCCTCGACGGCGAGCGGGTGCAGCCCGAACAGCTCGACGATCCCGGCGAACTCCTTCTCGGACGGCTCGTGCAGCCCGATCCACACGAATCCGCTGCCGGATTCACGGACCCGGCGGATCGCCGCGTCGGCGGGGTGGTCGCCGTCCTGTCGCACGCCGTCCACGTACACGGCGCAGTTCACCACGGCGGTGCCGAGCGGCGAGCGCGCCGGGTGACTGAGGTCGACACCCCGGGTGCGCGGCTGCGGCAGCCGGACGGCCTTGCGGAGGTTGCTGATCATCGACACCGGGCCAGTATGGCCCGCGGGGCCGCGTGAACGGTATGACGGAGCGGCCGTTTTCACCCAGCGGGGCACAGCGGCCACGCTCGGTGCCCACCGCCGGTGGCGGCGGGACGGCACGGCGGCATCATCGGTCCCATGAGTGACACCTCGGCGCGCCTGCTGCACCTGCTGTCCCTGCTGCAGACCCCGCGCGAATGGCCCGGCAGCGAGCTCGCCCGGCGGCTGTCGGTCACCTCGCGGACGATCCGCCGCGACATCGAGCGGCTGCGCGGCCTGGGCTACCCCGTGCACGCCACGAGGGGCGCGGAGGGCGGCTACCGGCTGGCCGCGGGCGCCGCGATGCCGCCGCTGCTGCTGGACGACGAGGAGGCGGTGGCCATCGCGGTCGGCCTGCGCTCGGCCGCCGGCCACACCGTCGAGGGCATCGAGGAGGCGTCGGTGAGGGCGCTGGCCAAGCTGGAGCAGGTGCTGCCGGCCCGGCTGCGGCGGCGGGTGGGCACGCTCGGCACGGCCACCGTCCCGCTGCCGGCGGCCGACGGTCCGACCGTCGACCCGGAGCATCTGACGGTGCTCGCCGCGGCCATCGCCAACCACGAGCGGCTGCGCTTCCGCTACCGGGCGGGCGCCGGCCCGCGCGGCACCCGCCGGGTGGAGCCGCACCGCCTGGTCGCCTCGGGGCGCCGCTGGTACCTCGTGGCGTACGACAACGACCGCGAGGACTGGCGGATCTTCCGGGTGGACCGGCTGAGCGAGCCGTTCCCCACCGGCGTACGGACCGCGCCGCGCGCACTGCCCGCCGCCGACGCGGGCGCCTACGTCCGGGAGCGGATGCAGTCGCTGAGCGCGTCCCACCGGGCGGTGGCGACCGTACGGGCGCCCGCCGCCGAGGTGGCGGCCCGGCTGGGCGGACCGGCGGCCGGCGAGGTCGTGGCGGTCGACGAGGCGACCTGCCGCTGGCACAGCGCCCCCGATTCGCTGGAGTGGCTGGCGCTCCGGCTGGCCGCGCTGGGCCATGAGTTCACGGTCCACGAACCGCCGGAACTGGCCGCCTACCTGCGGGCGATGGGCGGCAGGGTGAGCCGCGCGGCGGGGGCGCCGGACGGCGGCGGGGAGGGGGCAGAAGAGGGGGAGGCGAGAATGTCACACCGTGATGCCACCCCAGGAATACCCTAGGGGGGTATATCGTTGCCCAGGGGGAAGCGCACTCGCAGCACACCGAGGAGCAGTCATGGCCACCGCGGTCGGAGAGCACGGCGTCGAGTTGGAGATCGGCGGGATGACCTGCGCCTCGTGCGCCGCCCGCATCGAGAAGAAGCTCAACCGCATGGAGGGGGTCACCGCCACCGTCAACTACGCCACCGAGAAGGCCCAGGTGACCGTCGCGGACGGCAGCGGCGTCGAGGCCGCCGACCTGATCGCCACCGTGGAGCGGACCGGCTACACCGCGGCGCTCCCCAGGCCGCCCGCCCCGGCACCGGACACCGGCGCCGAGGGCGGCGGCCCCGCGGACGGCGACGCCCTCGCCCCGCTCCGGCAGCGCCTGCTGATCTCCCTCGCCCTCTCCGTCCCCGTGGTGCTGATGGCGATGGTCCCGCCGCTGCAGTTCCCCAACTGGCAGTGGCTGTCGCTGACTCTGGCCGCCCCCGTGGTCGCGTACGGCGCCTGGCCGTTCCACCGCGCCGCCTGGACCAACCTGCGGCACGGCAGCGCCACGATGGACACCCTCATCTCGATGGGCACCCTCGCGGCACTGGGCTGGTCGGTGTGGGCCCTGTTCTTCGGCACCGCGGGCATGCCCGGGATGACCCACCCCTTCGAGCTGACCATCGCCCGCACCGACGGCAGCGGCAGCATCTACCTGGAGGCCGCCGCCGGGGTCACCACCTTCATCCTGGCCGGGCGCTACTTCGAGGCCCGGTCGAAGCGGAAGGCCGGTGCGGCGCTGCGGGCGCTGCTGGAGCTGGGCGCCAAGGACGTCACCGTGCTGCGCGACGGCCGGGAGGTGCGGGTCCCCGTCGCCGCGCTGAAGCCCGGCGACCGCTTCGCCGTACGGCCCGGGGAGAAGATCGCGACCGACGGGAAGGTACTGGAGGGCGCCTCGGCCGTGGACGCCTCGATGCTCACCGGCGAGTCGGTGCCCGTCGAGGTCTCCCCCGGCGACACCGTCACCGGCGCCACCGTCAACGCGGGCGGCAGGCTGGTCGTCGAGGCCACCCGGGTCGGCGCGGACACCCAGCTCGCCCGGATGGCGCACCTGGTCGAGGAAGCGCAGAACGGCAAGGCGGCCGCCCAGCGGTTGGCGGACCGGATCTCCGCGGTCTTCGTCCCGCTCGTGATCGTCCTGGCCCTGGGCACCCTCGGCTACTGGCTCGCCACCGGCGCGGGCGCGGTCGCCGCCTTCACGGCCGCCGTCGCCGTCCTGATCATCGCCTGCCCGTGCGCCCTGGGCCTGGCCACCCCGACCGCGCTGATGGTCGGCACCGGACGCGGCGCCCAGCTCGGCATCCTGCTCAAGGGGCCCGAGGTGCTGGAGTCGACCCGGCGGGTGGACACCGTCGTCCTGGACAAGACCGGCACGGTCACCACCGGCGTGATGACGCTGACCGGGGTCCACCTCGCCGACGGCGTCACGGAGTCGACGGCGCTCCGGCTGGCCGGGGCGCTGGAGCACGCCTCCGAGCACCCCGTCGCCCGCGCGATCGCCGCCGGCGCCGCGCAGCGCACCGGGAGCGAAGACACGGGGGCGGACACCCTGCCCGCCGTCGAGGACTTCGTGAACGTCCCGGGTCTGGGCGTCCGGGGCGTCGTCGAGGGGCACGGCGTCCTGGTGGGCCGCGCCCAGCTGCTGCACCAGGCGGGTCAGCAACTGCCGTCCGGGCTGGCGGACGCCAAGGCCGCGGCCGAGGCCGAGGGCCGTACCGCGGTCACCGTCGGCTGGGACGGCGCGGTGCGCGCGGTGCTGGTGGTGTCCGACGCGGTGAAGCCCACCAGCGCCGAGGCGGTGCGCCGGCTGCGGGACCTGGGGCTGACGCCGGTGCTGCTGACCGGCGACAACCGGGCCGTCGCGGCGGCCGTGGCGGCCGAGGTCGGGATCGACGAGGTGATCGCCGAGGTGCTCCCCGAGGACAAGGTGGCGGTCGTCGAACGGCTGCGGTCCGAGGGCCGCTCGGTGGCCATGGTCGGCGACGGCGTCAACGACGCGGCCGCACTGGCCCGCGCCGACCTGGGGCTGGCGATGGGCACCGGCACGGACGCCGCCATCGAGGCCGGCGACCTCACCCTCGTACGGGGCGATCTGCGGGTCGCCGCGGACGCCATCCGGCTGGCCCGGGCGACCCTCAACACCATCCGGACCAACCTGTTCTGGGCCTTCGGCTACAACGTCGCGGCGCTGCCGCTGGCCGCGGCCGGCCTGCTCAACCCGATGATCGCCGGGGCCGCGATGGCCTTCTCCTCGGTCTTCGTCGTCGGCAACAGCCTGCGGCTGCGCCGCTTCCGGGCGCAGGCCGGATAGGCGGGCCGCTGCCCCGTGAGGATCCCGCCCCGCCGCCCGCCGGGCGCCCCGCACCGCACGGGGCGCCCCCGCGGGCCCGGCGGCGGGATCCCGGCGGTTCTGACGACTGTCTCCAGTTCTGGCGACGGAACATTGGCAGTTCGCGCAGCCGCCGGCCGGCGCCGAGGGGTGAGACTGGTGACATACCGCCCACCCACGTACAGGGGAATTCATGACCGGGTCACGCGTCCTGGCTCTCGGCCATTACCAGCCCTCCGGCGTGCTCACCAACGACGACCTCGCCAAGATCGTCGACACCGACGACGCCTGGATCCGCAGCCGGGTGGGCATCCGCACCCGCCATGTCGCGGCCCCCGACGAGACCGTGGACTCCATGGCCGCCGCCGCCGCGGCCAAGGCCCTGGCCGCCGGCGGCCTGGCCCCGCAGGACATCGACCTGGTGCTGGTCGCCACCTGCACGGCCACCGACCGCAGCCCGAACACCGCGGCCCGGGTCGCCGCCCGCCTCGGCCTGGACGCGCCCGCCACGATGGACCTGAACGTCGTGTGCTCCGGCTTCACCCACGCGCTGGCCACCGCCGACCACGCCATCCGGGCCGGCTCCGCCACCCACGCGCTGGTCATCGGGGCGGAGAAGTTCACCGAGGTCGTGGACTGGGCCGACCGCTCGACCTGTGTGCTGGTCGGCGACGGGGCCGGCGCCGCGGTGGTCAGCGCCTCGCCCGAGCCGGGCATCGGTCCCGTGCTGTGGGGTTCGGTGCCGCAGATGGGCGGTGCGGTCCGGATCGAGGGCGAGCCGGCCCGCTTCTCCCAGGAGGGCCAGACCGTCTACCGCTGGGCCACCACCCAGCTGCCGGCCATCGCCCGCACGGTGTGCGAACGCTCCGGGATCACGCCCGCCGACCTCGCCGGTGTGGTGCTGCACCAGGCCAACCTGCGGATCATCGAGCCGGTCGCGGAGCGGCTCGGCGCGGTCAACGCGGTGGTCGCCAAGGACGTCGTCGAGTCCGGGAACACCTCCGCGGCCTCCGTGCCGCTCGCCCTGTCCAAGCTGGTCGAACGCCGCGAGATCAGCTCCGGCGCCCCGGTGCTGCTGTTCGCCTTCGGCGGCAACCTCTCGTACGCGGGCCAGGTCATCCAGTGCCCGTGAGGCAGCGCGCCTGAGACGGGCCGCAGCGCGTCCGATTCGTACAAGACCACGGCACGGCGGGCGTCCTACGCTCGCCGCATGACCACCACTTCTTCCTCCCCCGCACCGTCCGCACCACGGTTCGCCGCCATCGGCATGGTCGTGGCGGACATGGCCGCCTCCCTCGCCTTCTACCGCCGCCTCGGCCTGGACATCCCCGCCGAGGCGGACCGCGCCCCGCACGCCGAGGCTCGGCTCCCCGGCGGTCTGCGCCTGATGTGGGACAGCCACGCGACCGCCCGTGCCGTCGACCCGGACTGGACGCCGCCGCAGGGCGGCACCCCGACGGGGCTGGCCTTCGAGTGCGCGGACGCAGCGGGCGTCGACGCGGTCTACGCGGAGCTCACCGCCGCCGGCTACCAGGGCGAGAAGCCGCCGTGGGACGCCTTCTGGGGGCAGCGCTACGCCGTCGTCCGGGACCCGGACGGCCACGGGGTCGACCTCTTCGCGCCACTGCCGTAGGAGGCGGAGCGGGGGTGCGCGCTCCTAGCCGATGTCCCCGGGGTGCTCGCGCAGGTACAGCGCGCCGCAGGTGTGGCAGAACGGCTCCCCCCGGGGCGTGCCCCAGACGTCGGCCGTCTGGGTGGCGGCGGCCGGCGCCAGGTCCCGCCCGCACATCGCGGTGGTGCCCTCCAGCCGCACCATGTGCCAGATCTTCACCGGCGT
>Ga0207426_1001799_pt1 | contig 16006 bp, 15 predicted proteins | sample AraplaMF_Cvi_mMS_FD_184265 | JGI IMG/M metagenome (GOLD analysis project Ga0207426, IMG submission 184265) | Arabidopsis root microbial communities from the University of North Carolina, USA - plate scrape MF_Cvi_mMS (SPAdes) (version 2) | ecosystem: Host-associated > Plants > Roots > Endosphere... | reverse complement strand
GGCAATGATGTACTGCATGATGAAGGTGCGGCTTATGCACGTAAACTGGATGAAGCAGGTGTGCCAACTACCCTCGTAGAATACTCAACCACTATCCATGACTGGGGGCTGCTGAATCCACTGGTAGGTGTACCTAGCACACAGGATGCGATGTTGCATGCTGCAGCTTACATCAAAGCATCTTTGAAATAACTGCATTTTAAATGCAGGCCACAACGCACAGAAAAATGGGGTTGTATCAAAGGTAAAATTTCCGGGATTTAATTCGGATACCTGATGGAGAGAATGTTTATTTATCAATTTCTCAACGCCTTCAATTTACTTTCGATACAACCTCATTTCGTGCAATTAGTTTTCAGGGGCTGTACTTGCAAAAACCAGGCATTCTTTCTTAAAATCAGAAAAATTCGTGCCGGTCGAATTCTTAAAAAACTTACTAAAATGGGCAATATCGGAGAACCCAAGATTCCACGCTACTTCTTTCATACATACATCCGAATAGGCTGCCTGCCGCTTTGCCTCCAGCACAATCCTCTGCCTGATATGATAACTTGCCGGATACCCCGTTATTTTCTTCACAATCTCATTCAGATAATTCGGTGTCACCGACAATTCCCGCGCAAAATCCGCGACCTTCTTCTTGTTCTTAAACATCGCTTCCACCATATTCTTAAACTTTTCTACCAACTCAATATTCCTTGTTTGGATGGTGGTTTGCAAGGTGCCTCTCAGTTGCCTTGTCAGGTAGATCAAAAAGATCTTCAGATACCGGCGCATCAACTCCGTTCGCAACAAATACAAATTATTGGCTTCCCGCATCATCTTCAGGGTGATTTCTTCCATTTCCACGGCTATTTCGCTGTCAACATCTATGCCTGCCGATCGTGATAAGGCCTGGAACAAACCCGAATGATACATGAGGTCAAATTCATGCTCACCCATATACAGGAAGTCTTCCGTAAACTGATAAATATAGCCTTCTGTTCCTTCATTCCCGACCAGTTGATGGATTTGTCCGGCAGTGACACAGTAAACGCTATTTGCAGGCATTTCATGCCGCTGCATATCTACGGTCAGGGTGCTGTGTCCTTTGGTGACCCAGATGATCTCAATAAAGTTCTGGCGGTGGGGAAGGGCATTGTGGGATCTGACAGATTCATCATCCCAGCGGAAGGGATGGATCTCAAAAGGAAGATCTGCTTCCTTGTGTTTAAATTCCTGCAAAGGAAAATATTCAGGATACTTCATGACAGCTGTGTTTTGCCTGAAGTCTTCATATCCTGTGCCTAATAGTATATTGTTGTAAATCAGTTGTTTATGTAAAATAGCTCGTTCCGGAATTGACGATATATCGTCATATTGTTAAAATCAGTACGAAATATCGTTGTTTGGCTGCCTCGATTTGGCCTTTTACCAGTTTGTTTTTTGTTTTCTGAGAAAGAGGGGCCTCGGTGGGCCAGCATAGTGTTTCGCCTGTGCGAACAGGGAGATAACCCGCATATAAGCCGCATATAACCCGCATATAAGCCGCCTATAAGCCGCCTTCTAAAAGAGGCGGGATATCTACGGTTTATGTGCGGATTATTCCCGGCTCAGCCCTATTATTCAGTTATTACTCACCATGTGCCAGCTTGGATCTATTTTCTGAATTCCCCCTGAGGCTGGTAACATTAAATTCATAATGAACCACCGCCCGGCGAATCTTTTTGTTTAGTAAATTCATAGTGTTAACTGATCATACCATTAGAAGAAATTCCATTTACTCATTAAACTACCTGTTATGGCAAAGAGCAAATCAAAGACTGGTAATTACATTCTTCTGCCCGTCACAGCACCTCAAACCACTGCCGATACCAATCCTAAAGTTGAAAATTTCCTGACAGCAGTATTAGAACCCGCTGTAAGCAGGGAAGCCCTTAGCCTGAAAACCCGTGGACCTGAAAAGTCTGCAAAGAAGATCCCTGTAAAAGTCATTGACTCTATTCAGGACAATGGTGCCAAGCTGGTACAATTAAGCCAGGAAGAACTGGCAGAATTCCGTTTTTCCTATCCGGGATTGCGGATCATTAAAGAGAAATTCTATAAAAAGGCGCAGGTGTTTCGCGAGTCAGTCGCCCAGAAAGCAAAGAAGACGAAGACGACTAAAAAACTGGATCTGACAGTGACTGATACAGCTGGTAAACCGATTGCTGGTATCTACATTGTCGCCTTTACTGATTTTGAAAACAGGAAAGGAGATTCGGGCAATACAAATGCAAAGGGAAAGTTGTCCCTGACGCTGGCGAGCAGGAATATAGAGCGTATTTATGTATATCCTGAGCATACGTATTGGGGATATTATAAGACTGACTTTTCCGCTACCAGTCTTGCCATCAAACTGCAGAAAATAGATACGGGGTACACAGATTCCCTGCGTCATTTTTACGATACGCCGCAATGGCCTAAAATTACCGGGAAGCTCCGCGTGGGTATTATTGATACAGGGGTAGGGCCACATAAAGACCTGGTGGTAAGTGGTGGTTTGAATTGTGTGGCCAATGAAGATCCCACAGATTTTAAAGATAATGGCGAAGGGCACGGTACCCATGTTGCCGGCATTGTAAGTGCCTATGGTGGGGTGTATGGACTGGCTGCCGGGGTAGAGATCTATAGTTATAGGGTATTCCCTAAGGCAGCAGATGCGTCCAATTTTTATATTATGAAAGCCCTGGCACAGGCCATCCAGGATGAATGTGATATCATTAATATGAGCCTGGGTGAATCAGAAACGGATGAAGGGATCAGCAGTTATATCAAGCAGGCTTATAATGCGGGGATCCTGTGTTTCTGTGCAAATGGAAACGATGACAGGGGGCCGGTGAGTTTCCCGGCGAATTATAGTTTGTCAGTAGCGGTGTCCGCGATGGGGCGTAAGCATACTTTTCCAAAGAATACAGTGCAAACAGGTATTGTAAAGTCTCCTTATGGTACTGATAAGGCTAACTTCATCGCAGACTTTTCCAATATTGGTGTAGAAACGGATCTGACTGCTCCTGGTGTTGGAATAATTTCTACCTTCCCGGGTGATTTGTATGCGATCATGGATGGTACGAGTATGGCTTGCCCGGCGGCAGTGGGGATGGCAGCTCGTTTATTGGCAGCGGCACCTGAGATTTTGGCTTTGCCAAGGGCTTCTGCAAGGGCAGATGAAATGCTGAAGTATTTGTCAACGAAGATCAAATCTCTTGGATTTGGAGCGAACTATGAAGGAAAAGGGATGTTACTGGAGGATAAATAATTTGTTATGGCAAACTATATATTGCAATATAAGGGTAGTGGAAGGCCGGATCCGCAGGCGGTGAAGGAGACCTTACATGTTTGTGGGGTGAGTATCATTGATGGTAGTTTGCTGCCGCATGCAGCGTTGTTGGATGTGAGTGAGAGTGAGGTGGAGAATGTGAGGTGCAGGTTTGAGGCAGATTGGTCACTGACGCCTGAAAAGAAATATACAGTGCCGGATACGAAGAAACGTACGAAAGAATAAAGTGAGCACCCTTTTGCTCTTCGGGCAAAGAAGAGATTAACCCCCCTTTTGCTCTTCGGACGAAGAAGATATTAAAAACAGTTATGCTCTTCGAACAAAGAATAGATTAAAAACGCTTTTGTTTTCTTTGGACAAAAGCGTTTTCATTTTTATTTCACATCCATGATCATCCACAGTGTAGTATTATAATGACCTGAATTTCCCATAGGCTGCGCTAATTTTCTAAACCCTGCTTTCTCATACATTCCCACAGCGGTAGCCAACTGGCCGAACGTCTCCAGGTAGATCTGTTTATATCCCAATCCTGGTGCGGCTGCAATCGCTTTTTCCATTACGAGTCTTCCCAATCCTTTCCCCCTGGCTGCCGGTGAAAGATAAAATTTCACCAATTCAGCGCATCCTTCTGGCAATCCTTCGGTAGGATACAGCCCGCATCCTCCCATTACTTCTCCATTTTCTTCTGCGAGGTAATAAGTAGATTTTGGATGCTGGAATACTTCATACAGGCGATCGGTATTTGGATCATCATACACAGTTCCGACCTTAGGAGCATCAAATTCAATGAAAATGTCTCTGATAATTTTTGCCAGTGCGCTATTGTCTCTTTGTTCAATTGTTCTAATCGTGGGCATCAATAATTAATATTAGTAGGGTGGTAAAATAGTCAAAATCCCTATAATTGCATAATGATAGCTGATACTGACATCCGTGTGGGAAATCTGGTTTGGTACTATGATTTGTACATGAACGAAACTGCTTTTAAGATTGAAGGCGTGCTGGAAGGGTATGTTTATAATTCATGTTTGCCGAAAAGTAAATTGCCGCTGGGGAAGGTGAATCCTGTGAAGCTGGAGGCGGATCAATTGGATGCATTGGGTTTTGTGAGAGGGGAGAAGGAGTATGGGGAGGATATTAACGTGTATTCATATAAGTATACGCACAAGGATAGTATTTATATCCGGGATGAGGGGTATTCTTTTCAGATGCTGACGGAGTCTCCGGCGGGTTTGGTTCCTTATGGAAGGCCATTGGTGCATGTGCATCAGTTGCAGAATTTGTTCTATGATTTGACGGCGGAGGAGTTGGATGTATTGTAAATATTCATTTAATGAAATGAGGCTGACCTTATAGCCAGCCTCACGAATCTTTTGTTCTCAGCAAAGATTTCTGATACTTAATAAAACGGTAGTAGTCGGTGCTGCTTTCTTATCAGTTGTTGCATTCAGATTTGCAATGCGGATTTTCTGCAGGTTCAGCTTTTTTGACTGTTGCTTTTTCATACATCTGTTATTTGATGGTGATAAAGTGGTCAAATTAGGGTATACTACTGCAGTGCCGTTGCAGGGATATGTTGCTTTTATTAAGTTTTTGTGATGGATTGTTGTGAAGTAATCAAGTGCATCTATATCCTCACTACATGGCCATGGCTACTTTAACTATTTTATTACGTTCGATTGTATAGATCACCACGGCAGTCACTGCTTTATCCTGCATCCCGGTCACCCGCTCTTCATCCACCACCGTATTGCCGGAAACAATCCTTTTCACCACCTGGCAATGCAGCGCTGGTGCCATTTTAAAAAGCTTTCCATAACTCGTTCTCATTGCTTCCTTACCCTGCATCAATAATTTTCCGCTTGCCTGATCATAGATCTTTACACTATCACTATAAGGTGCCAGAAATGCTTCCAGGTTTCCAGCATTATAAGCATTCAGCTGCTGTTGTGCCAGTATCTCCGGTGTCACAGGCAGCAGCTCTTCTTTTTTAAAGATCTTCCCGTTATGGATCGTTAACGATACATCTCCCAATGCTTTCAGGTCATTCAGCGGATCTTTATCAAGCAGGATCAGATCCGCGATCTTCCCTTTTTCAATACTGCCATAATCCTTTTCCTTGCCAAACCCGATCGCAGCATTCAATGTTGCATCCCTGATAATCTCACTATTGCTCAAACCAGCCTGTTGCATAGCCAGTAGATCTTCAAGGAATGAAGCAGCATGCATTGTACCTATATTACCTGCATCCGTACCCGCTGCTACGAGGACGCCCGCCTGCTGGGCCAGTTTTAAATTAGCAGCCATGATGGTATCCGCTTTCTCAGGAACATGAATAAATCCGCGTGCGGCTTTGTAATCATAGGCACCCGGCATATGTTGCAGATCCGTAAGCGTGCCCAGCATAAAAGGATCGGCATAAGTCAGCTCATGGTTCGTGAAAGGTTGTATCTGTGTCATAGCCCGGTAATATCCCTGCATTACCCTGAGTGTAGGAATATACAACACATGTTTATCCTTCAGGAGTTTTAACATGGCAGGGTCCATTACTTTATCATCCACACTGTGCACGAGAATATCAGCGCCTGCTTCTACAGCGAGTTTGGCTGTTTCATATTGAGTAGCGTGCACGGCTACTTTTAGTCCATTGGCATGACTTTCCGCAATAGCCGCTTTGATAATAGGCAGGGTGCTATCTGCTTTATGGCCAGGGTACACAATGTACCAGATCTTGATAAAATCAGGTTTGCGTGGCAGCTCTTTTTGCACAAGTGCCTTCGCTTCTTCAGGCGTGGTCACCTTTACAATTGGCGGATCTTTTTCATCCAGTCTTGCAGGAAGATAAGTCGAAACCAATGGGCCGGTTACCCATGCAGTAGGCGAAGCGGAGTCTTGATTTGCTTGATCCCTGATATCAAAATTTGCCATTGGGCCACCTACATCATAAACAGTGGTGATCCCGCAAGCAAGATACCTGGCCATGAGATCGCTCAGGTGAGTTTTTACATACTCCTGGTCTTTTTGATAAGGATAATACGATGTGAGGTTCATCGCATCAGGGCGGGTATACAATCCTCCACTCTGAAAGAAATGAATGTGTGCGTCGGTCATCCCTGGCAGCAGGTATTTCCCTGTTCCATCAATAAGGGTGGCATCGGCGGGTACTTTTATCTTATTTCCGGGGCCGGTGGCCATGATGCGATCCTTTTCGATGATAATGGTCTGGTCTGTCAGAGTCACGTTCTTTTTAACGTCTATCATGTTCACATGGGCAATGCAAATAGTCTGGGCAGCTGCCGACATAGTCAGGCATAGTGCTGCCAGCAGCAAACAAGGGCTCTTCATCGTAAGTTATAATTTAGGTTATTTATCTGATCAGGGTGCTTGTCCTTTTCCTGAAAATATTACGTTCGGAATTATCTACTGAACATTCTTTTTGTCTGATTAGTGTAGTTGTTTTCTCTTATCTGATCAATGTAGTCGTGCCTTTCCTGAACACCTTCTTCCCGGTATCTTTCATGGTATACCTCAGCATCCACACATAAGTTCCGATATCCGCCGGCTCCCCTTTCACATTCCCATCCCAGCGCCGTGTCCAGTCTGTCGTCTCAAATACAAGTTGTCCAATACGGTTATATACAGCAAAATACAGGTCTACCGCCTTATACGCATTCAGCGGATAAAGATAATCATTCACCCCATCATTATTCGGTGAAAACCCGGTCGGAACGTCTATATAACAACTCGTAACGGCCATGATATAATGATCTGCCGTATCCTTACAATGCAATTCATCCTCCACAATTAACCTGATCAGGTATTGCTGTTCCCTGCTGGTAGGAAAATACTGCTGCGCCTCTCCCAACGGGCTAATGCTGGTCACCCCATTGCCATAATCCCAAAAATACCGGATGATATTTCCGTAGCTGCTATCCTTTGGAATCACCACATCCAGCGGACAATAAGGCCCCGGATCCACAAAGAATTCCGCTTCCAGCGTTTGTTGAAAATTAATACTATCAAAGGCCGTATCACTACAAACCCCATTAGACACGATCAGTTCTGCCGTCTTAATGCCATAGGTACTATACACCTTCTCAACCTGCTGCGAAGCAGCCGTCGTGCTATCTCCAAAGATCCACTGCCAACTGTTTATATCATGAGCGCCATCATGTATATATTCAACCGTATTGAGCTTGCAACTAATATCCGTCGTATAGGAAAAGTTCGCATTCACAGTATCGGCTGTATGAAAAACTACTGCCTGCGCAAACTGCTGTACCGGTTGCCCACATTCACCTAACAATACATTCCCATCAGTGCCCGCTTTTAAGGTCACGGTATAATCGCCTTTACTGTAAATAGGTTGGGAGAGTTGCACTATCACCGTATCCGTCAGGTTATCGCTGTCACAAAGACCATAAGCCCCTGTGATACTGATCGCCTCAGGACCCGTGATTGCAAAATCACTTCCGTTAGAAGAAATAGAACTGCACCTGATGGGGGAGGAGAGAACGATTTTCAATTCATTGGGTGCACAGCCGGTTACCCCTTCGGAAACGAGGGTAATCACAGGCGGGGGGCCGATCCGGAAATGCAGGGTATCGCCTACAGGCACCGGATTGCCACAGGTATTGGCGAGTGTATTTCCATCAGTACCTGCCTGTATTGCAATGATATAATCACCCGGCGGGGGAATGCTATTTAATGTGAGGGTAAGGGTATCAAAATCGAATCCTACGCCACATTGGGTGCTGGCAGCCCCGGTAATCTGGTAAGCACCTGGTGTCACAAAAGTAAAGTCACTCCCATTGGCGGCCAGGGTGGAACAGGCCACTTTCCTGGAAAGTGCGATTTTAATGGTATTGTTCAAACAACGATAAGTGGCAGAAAGTAGTTCCGGAACAGCCGGGTCAGTAATATCTGCGGTACCGCCATCAAATGCGAGGCTGTACCCACTTTGAGAATCTCCATCGAAGTGACTGATTAACAACAGGTATTCATGCCCCTTGGTAATTGTCGGCATCTTACTGAACAGGGGCTGACCTGGTCCTCCGCATACATCCAGTGAGGTACCGGCATTTGAGGCCCCGGTGATCCCGCCTTCGCCGGACCAGTTCATGCAGACGTATAATGATTTATTGGTAAAGACGGCTTCGGGTGTTTTGTTGGTAATATCGAACAGTTGCCAGTCGTAATCGTCGGATAAAGTATTGGGTGTGATAGTAAACCCGAGGGTGCCGGAGGTATAGCAGGTGAATTTATACCAGTATGGGTTTACATCGGTATGAGTACCATCGCCTGGGATATTACAGTTGGGTCCTGGAATATCATGTGTTTCACAAACCGGAACGGATTTTTGAACAAAAGTTTTCGTACCACATACCGGAAAAGCGGTAGAGGGAGTCTGGCCGATGGAGGTACAGGTTTGCGCTGTAGCGGTTTTCAATAAGGCCAGTACCATGATTAGGTATAGGAAAAATTTCTTCAATAGCATGTTTTAAGGCGTCCGGGTAAACAATTTAGGTCTTAAAAATAGGTTTTTTTTCTTTGCAAATGTAGACTGCGGCTGGATTTTCATTGAAGAGGGTGGAGGGAGTGAAAATTTTTTTTTGAAAATTAATCCAGTTTCCTACTTTTGCAGCGGAGAAATGGCAGAGCGGTCGAATGCGGCGGTCTTGAAAACCGTTGACTGTAACAGGTCCGGGGGTTCGAATCCCTCTTTCTCCGCTAAAAAACGGGTAACGTTTAGCAAAAGATTAAAGGCCTTCAGATGAATAATCTGGAGGCCTTTTTGGTGTTTAAAGGTTTTGAGACCGAATTTGCTGGTCATGTCTTAAATGATTTTGACTGTAACAGGTCCGGGGGTTCGAATCCCTCTTTCTCCGCTAAATAAACCGACCGGGTTTAGCAAATATTGAAGGCCTTCAGATGGATAATCTGGAGGCCTTTTTGGTGTTTAGAAGATTTGAGACCGAATTTGCTGGTCATGTCTTAAATGATTTTGACTGTAACAGGTCCGGGGGTTCGAATCCCTCTTTCTCCGCTAAAAAACAGGTAACGTTTAGCAAAAGATTGAAGGCCTTCAGATGAATAATCTGAAGGCCTTTTTGGTATTTTGCAGATTTGAGACCGAATTTGGTCAGGATTTAAATATTAAAAACATGCCGAAAAGGAAAATTTTGATTGGATTGATATTGCTAGGTCTTTATTCCTGCAAAACAACAGCGCAGTTTAGCACGCTTTCCAAAAGAATGGATGCCTGCAGTGGTATTGTTCCAACCCAGTTTGGCTACCATGATATCCGCATGATGCTGTACGACAGTACCCAGCTCAAATCTATGTGGCAGAAAAAAGATACCTTGTATGTACTACATAACTATACGCTTGAAAGTGCTGAATTTCATACCCGGATATGGTCATCACATGATAGTCTTAGCTATGATTGTCAATTTAAGCATTTAAAGGAAAATGGAGGCAACGCCTTTCGTCAGTCACAGGTATTCTTAGTACGAAAATGGGATACTACCGCTATCAGGAAATATGCTGAAGCCAGTGAGCAGATACATGGCGGAACCATCTTTGCATATCGGTTAATTCCTCATGGAAAGAAGTATAGCTTCGAATGTATAAATTTCAATGATTTTATAGTTCCGGAGATAGATTTAATCCATAGAGAAAAAGAACGTCATTTAAAGTAGTATGTATAGAATATAAAAGCCGGGTGAAAAGTATCACCCGGCTTTTGTTTGTAAGAAGGTATTTAAACTAAAAGGCCCCCCTCTCCAGATGCCCTTTCAATTTCTTCAAAGCGCCAGTCTCATGTGAACGCAGCGAAGGACAGTTTTATCATGACTTTTAATTATTAGGATTAATCTGATGAATAAAATACATAGGGATAATTCGCATGATGATTTTTTCTTTTCTAATTTGTTTACTTCTTCCTGCCTTTCCAAAGTTATATTTACTTTTGAAACAAACTCTTTTAATTCAATTGTTTCATTTCACCAATATACTCCAGGATGTTGGACAAATCATATTGAAATAGGCTCGAACATTGTTCCTCACAATCCGCAAAAAGGAATCGATTATCGAAAAGATGATCGGTCTCTTTTTCGTGAACAGTACAGGTGGGCAATCCGGTAATTATTCCTCCCTGATCAAGACTGATTGTAAGCTGTCCATTTTTTCAATTCGCCACCCCTTATTTAATTCCAGCTGCCATCCATTACCTTGTACAATATTATCTTTTACAGCCAGACGATCCATGGCAGGTAATGTGATTACTTTCCAATCCTTCATGAGCAGAACACCATCTACTAACTTCAACTTCCCCCAAACATCATTTATTGCTACGGTTGGATATACAGTACCCAATTCCCCCAGGTCAAATAAATTGTTAGGATTAAACACGATGTTCATTTTCACCAGGCTGATGATCAACACCGGTTGATGAGTAAAAAGACGGGTATAAATATCTACCTGCTGTCGTCTGTTTTTCTCTTTCATTTTTTCAGCATGTATGATATGATCTCCCTTGTACTGCTTTTCCAGTTTAGCCAATAGAGAAGGAGTGGTTTGTTTAGGTACAGCTACCTTATAATATTTTTTGATCAAAGCTGGAAATGACGAATTTGAATCGACAGACAGTGTCCAGTCTGGCGATTTCTCATAAAGCAGATACCCATAAACAGGCCCGGTTATATAAGCCATAGATCGAATCAATGACGGCCGGGTGTCAGCCTTGCCAATCTCATTATACAAATGTTGCCTTATATTACCAGGTAGTCTACCCAATACCATTCCTGTATATTCAGCTAGTCCCTCATTTATTTCCAATAAGCGTTCGTTGTCAAAGGTTGAAGGAAATAATTCCTGTCTTCTTTTGCGAAAAAGCAGTGCATTCACCAAATCCTTTTTACGCTGATCAACGGGCTTGGCTAAGGCTGCTTTTAAAGCATGCAGTTCTAACAGAAAAAAGATACGGCCATTAGTCGTTGCCAGATGGTCTATTGTCGGGCTATGACCAGGCAACCCAAGTGTAGGTTGTATGCGGTGAAAGGATTCATGTAACATAAGGCTGAGTCGTTCCTCCCTGTCATCAGGTAATGGCCATAATATAGTTGCCCACAACCGGCCTTGCCAGTTTATAGATGTATTGGCAACCATCACTTCCGGAGGTAACGTTCCTTTGTACATGCTTTCAGTTATGACGGTAAAGGTCCCTGCACTATCCGGCATATTTGCATAAGTAGTTCTGGAATGGGGATCAACGAGTAACATAGGGCCATAAAGGGGATGTTTCCACATACAATCCCGGTTGCTTGTGGAATCCGCTTGTCTGAAATAAGTAGCAGCAAGCACCATGGCAGTATCTACTCCCTGGGCAATTCCATGAAAAGTTAGGGTCATTAGCATTAATAATCCAGTAATAGCTTTCATGTTTTTTTTGTGAAAATTAGATACTGGTCTGACAGGGTGATCTCAAATTATACCAATGGCCTTATCGTTTTTACGAGAGGTAATGTCATTTACACCGCTACCGTTAATCCTGTAGATAAGACATTTGCTATAAACCAGCTGTACTTTTTTATCTTTTTCATTAATTTGGTCCATGCGACGTTTTTTACTACATGTGAGCTTTTGGCTGGGTTTCTTTTTTATATGGAACCAGATCACGTATTTTTATATCAGTGATAAAGGAAACCGTCTTTACTTTTCAGCACTCGATGTAAGTTTAATACTTTGTGCTTTTTACGGCATTTATGCATACCTCATGCCCCGTTATTTTAAGCATAAGAACGTAACAAAGCTGCTGGTACTATCGTTAATATACCTTATACTACTAGCAGGCGGATATGCCTTTGTTATGAAGGTATTTTTGAATCATATGCTGGTGCCCATTCACTTTAATTTTTCATGGAACTATACTGATTTACAGTATAATCGTTTCTACATTGCATTGTTGGGTTTGTTAGGAGGGGGTGCTTTAAAAATGGCACTTGATCGTGTGAATACCCAACGTAGACTTAATGAAATGGAAAAAGCCAATTCACTGGCGGAACTGACCTACCTCAAAGCACAGCTAAATCCTCACTTTTTATTCAATTCTCTTAATAATCTTTATACACAATTAGATTTTGATTTGCCACAGGCAAAGGTTACATTAGTGAGTATCGCCGACTTATTACGCTACCAATTATATGAATGCAGTGCTGACTTTGTTCCGTTATCCAAAGAATTAATCCATCTGGAAAATTACTTTAATCTTCAGCGAATACGTACAGAAGCAACTACTGTTTTAAATATAAAAGTAGATAGCAAAGACCTGACGATTTCTCCATTGCTGCTTATGCCTTTCGTTGAAAATGCTTTTAAGCACGTGTCTGATGATGATAACAGAGAGAATATTATACAAATCGATATTCAGCTTACAGATGGGAAGCTATATTTTTATTGCATGAATACCACCCCTGTTCAGGAACAGTTATCTAATACCTATGATAGCGCGGGAATTGGTTTGCAGAATGTAAGACAGCGACTGGAACTCTTATATTCCAATAAATATGAACTTACCACCAACGAACTTGATAATAAGTATTTCATTCATCTACATCTAATCTTACACCAATGATGAACTGTATAATTGTAGAAGATGAGCCATTGGTGCGTAAACAAATTGAAGGATACATTGAAAGAATACCTTTTTTACACCTGGTTGGAACAGCACGTAATCCAATTATTGCCCAAGCTATCTTACAAACTGAAGTAGTTGATCTGATTTTTCTGGATATTAAGATGCCTCAGATGAGTGGTATTGAGTTTTTACAACGGCATGATGTGTTCCAGCAGGTTATTTTTATAACAGCTTATCCTGAATATGCTTTGCAGGGATTTGAGTTGAATGTCACCGATTACTTAATGAAACCTGTAACGTTTGAGCGTTTTACAAAAGCCTGTGAGAAGGCAAAAGTTAAAATTTGTGGTACGTTAACTGTAAAAAATAATCTGGAACATCCTGATTATTTATATGTCAAATGCGATAATTGCCTGGAGAAAATAGCGTTTGCAGATATATTATTTGTCGAATCTATGTTGAACTATGTACAAATAGTTACTACAGAACGAAAATATACAGTATACTCCAGCCTGAAAGCAATTAAAGAGCGTTTGCCACAAAGTCTTTTTTTAAAGATACATAAGTCCTACATCGTGTCTTTACATCACATAAGTAGCTTTGGGCAATCTCAGGTTGTAATCGCAGGGCAGAAATTACCAATAAGTCGGAGGAACCTTCAAACGATAAAACGGTATTTGACAAACATACAATAGAATCCGATTTATATTACGCCTCGACAAAGTAAATGTAAATAGTTATGGGGGTGGGATTGTGATAAACAACAGCCGGTTTCCTGTTCTTTTGGGAAATGAGAAAATGGGCCATATAGTATTTAATCTCTCCTGTTTGTTTCACAAACATTCTATAAATTGTTGGATGGGCCGTTTTGTTACTAATAGTCGCCTATTGGATACAAATAATATTTAAAGTGATCCGGCTGGCTCGCTTTTGGTATTTTAATATATATCTTAAAATTTTTCACTCACATGCTATTAATAGCTTCTTCTTCCTTCGAAATGTATGCAGCATCGCCTGTCACGAGTACTTTTATGTTACGTTCCAGAAGTGGTCCTTCACAGTTTATACAGCAGGAAACTTTTGTCATAACCCCACAGGTGCCTGTGAGTGAATATGTAGATGGATACGGTAATCTCTGTCAGCGTATTATTATTCCTGCCGGAACCTTTACGCTGGAAAGCAGTGTCGTTGCAATATGTAACGATACTATTGATGTGGATATGAACGCGTCTTATACCCCCATAGAAGATCTTCCTGATTATGTGCTACAGTTTTTACTTCCCAGCAGGTATTGCGAATCCGATAAAGTAACCGAGCTGGCTGGTATAATTGTAGATGGGGTACAGCCTGGCTATGCGCAGGTGGAAGCTATCCGGCAATGGTGTCATGTGAATCTTACTCGTCAGTATGGCAGTACAAACAGCTCTACGTCTGCAATGGATGTGCTCTTAAGCCGAACCGGGGTATGTCGTGATTTTACACATGTGGCTATTGCGCTGTGCCGCAATATGGATATACCAGCCCGTATGGTGGTAGGGTATCTTCATGAATTAGAACCGATGGACTTGCATGCATGGTTTGAAGCTTATGTAGGAGGGCGATGGTATACATTTGATCCGATAATGGACCGGCCTGTGGGCGGACGGGTGATTATGGCATATGGCAGAGATGCGGCTGATGTAGCTTTTGCCAGTCATTTTGGATATGTAGAACTGAGAAAAATGGAGGTGAAAGTCACCATAGATGCCTGATAAATGCGTTATCAATCTTACTAATAAATGCATTAATTCTGGATAAATCTTCTGTAAACTGGTTCGAAAGTTGTTCCTCAGAGCCCGCTAAATAGACCGGGAGGTTTAGCAAAAATGGAAGGTCTTCAGATGAATAATCTGGAGGCTTTTTTGCGTTGGGAGTTCTCTATTATTTCGTAGGATACCATTAGGCATCAGTGATTATAACACATAAGTATTATTTTAGCTATTGTTTAGATTAATTCAACTTCCTGTATTCCTGTGGGGTAACCCCCGTTTTATTTTTAAACAGGCGGCTGAAATAATGCGGGTAATTGAAGCCGAGCTGGTAAGCAATGCTAGTCACCGATGTAGGTTCGCTCAATAACAAAGTTTTAGCCTTTTCAATAATAAAATTATTCACCTGCTCGGTTATCGAATAGCCCGTTTCTTTTTTCAGCAAGTCGCTTAAATAATTCCCCGAGAGGTGTATTTTGTCGGAAAAATACTCGATGGATGGCACACCTTTTTCTACAAATTTCCCGCTTTTATAATAGTCTTGCAGCAAGCTGTGAAACTGGCTGACCACATCTGTGTTTTGCGCGGATCGGGTATTAAACTGTCTTTCATAATAGCGCCTGGATAAATTCAGTAACAGTTCCAGTGTTGAGGAGATGACGGTCTGGCTATGGTTGTCGATGCGTTCCAGTATCTCGTTCTGCAGCATGTTCTTACCATCGGTGATGGTTTTCTGCTCTGCATCAGACAGATGAAGTGCCTCGTGAACGTCATAACTGAAAAAGCTGTAGTCATCAATATGTTTCCCCAACGGGCTGTTGCGGATAAGATCGGGATGGAAAAATAGCATCCATCCCTGTATCTCGTTTAATGCCTGCGCTTTTGATACCGACTGTACCTGCCCTGGTGCGGTGAATATGAGTACCCCTTCGTTAAAATCGTAGGTATTACGACCGTATTGCAAACCGCAGCTTTTATCTTTCAAACCCATACAGTAAAGGTCTGCCGTATACTTCACTCCGATAAACTGTTCAGGTATTTCCCATTTCGAAACATCGATGATCGTGATGAGCGGATGCGTTGGCTTGCCGAAACCAAAAATTTCATGAAGCTGGCTGATCGATTTGATATTTTTTATTTCCGGGTTCATTATAATTGTTCTTTTCAATGCGCTCCTTAAGTATGGTATTGTGCTTTTGATTTTTTGATTACTTAAACTGGCTCATGATCACCTTATCAAATGTTTTGTCGCTCAGCCATTTCCGCATCCCGATTATCAGGCCAGCCATATAACCTTTTGCATACCTGGTTTTTGGCTTTTTA
>Ga0207426_1001797_pt1 | contig 16014 bp, 10 predicted proteins | sample AraplaMF_Cvi_mMS_FD_184265 | JGI IMG/M metagenome (GOLD analysis project Ga0207426, IMG submission 184265) | Arabidopsis root microbial communities from the University of North Carolina, USA - plate scrape MF_Cvi_mMS (SPAdes) (version 2) | ecosystem: Host-associated > Plants > Roots > Endosphere... | reverse complement strand
GCACCCTCAGCTGCGGGCGCGGCTGACGGAGGTGGAACCGGACGATTCGGTGCGCGGCGTGGTACGCGGCGACTTCGATCTGGCGGTCGTCCTGGACTGGTACAACCGGCCGCTGTCCCTGCCCGAAGGGCTGGCGAAGGCCCCGCTCCTGGACGATCCGGCCGATGTGGCCATGCCGTCCACGCATCCGCTCGCCGGACGGCAGTCCGTGGAGCTGGAGGAATTCTCGGACGACGAGTGGATCTCCTGGCCGCAGGGGGAGTTCTGCCACGACTGGCTGATGTTCACTCTGCGCGGCAAGGGCGTGGAGCCGCGCATCGCGCACATGGCGGAGGAGCACCACACCCAGCTGGCCCTGATCGCGGCCGGGTTGGGCGTCGCGGTGGCTCCGCGTCTCGGCCGTGGGCCGGTGCCGGAGGGGGTGAGCGTGGTGCCCGTCCGTCATACGATGCGCCGCCACGTCTATGCCATCTGGCGCGCCGACGCCGACCGCAGGCCCTCGATCCGGGCCGCGGTGGGGGCGCTCCGCGCGGCCGGGAAGCTCGTCGAGGGCTCCTGAGGCCGGCCGGAGGCTCCTGAGGCCGGCCGGAGCGCCGTCCCGCACCTGTTCCCCTGTCAGGGGGGTGGCACGATGCCCTGGATGACGCCCAGTTCCAGCAAGTCCTGCGGGCGGATGCGGAGTTGGTCGGCGGTGTCGTGGACCTGTGCCGCGTCGCGTTTGAGGATGGCCGCGGCCAGCTCCGGGGCGATCACGGAGAAGTAGCTGTCCGGTGTCGCCCACAGCCGGCCCGGTGCGGCCAGGGCCAGGGCGCCGCCCGATCCGCCCTCGCCGATGAGCAGGGAGGTGACCGGCACCTCGGCGGTGGCGAGCGCCGCGAAGGCATCGGCGATGGCCGCGCCCGCGCCGGCCCGCTCGGCCTCGGCATCGTTGGCGGCGCCCGGGGTGTCCACGAGGGTGAGGACCGGTATACCCAGCCGGTCGGCGAGCCGGACCAGTCGTGCGGCGGTACGGAAGCCGGCCGGGCGGGTGGCCGTGCCGCACTGGGCGGCGAAGGCGATCGTGCGCCCCTCGCGGCGGCCGAAGCCGCAGCGTGTCCCGGGGTCGACGCCGCCGCAGCGGTCGCCGCTGATCTCCTCCCGGTCGTCGAAGTACGCGCGCAGATACGCCTCGGCGCGCGGCCGCCCGGACTCACGGGCGCGGACCACCGCATCCCAGCCGGTCTCGGGCAGCTCGGGGGCGCCCAGCGCGGACGGCGGGGATGCCGGCTCCACGGTGCGCGGGCGGGACTCCCCGGGCGGGCACAGCAGTTGCAGCCATCGCTGGAGCGTTCCCCGCAACTGGTCGGGTGGGACGACGGCGTCGAGATGGCCGGTGGCGAGCTGGCCCTCGGCGGAGTAGGCGAAGGGGTCCGCGTCCGCAGGGCGCACCCGCGAGCCCGCGAAGCCGATCTGTGCTCCGGGAAGCGCCAGGATCACATCGGCGGACGCGCCGAGAGTGGCCCAGCCGCCGCCGGTCGTCGGATCGCGCAGCACGGCGATCTGCGGCAGGCCCGCGGCGCGGTTCAGCGCCGACTGGCGTGCCACCCGCTGGAGTTGGGTGAGCGCGCGCATCCCCTCCTGCATTCGGCTGCCGCCCGTGGCGATCAGCGAGACGACCGGCAGGCCGCGCTCGCGGGCGAGGGTGTAGGCCGCCTCAAGGCGGTCGCCGGTGCGCTCGCCGAGTGAGCCGCCCAGATAGCGGAACTCGAAGGAGAGCACGACCGCTTCCCTGCCGCCTATCACCGCCAGCGCGGTGACCACCGACTCGTCCTCACCGGTCCGTGCGCGGGCACGGGCCCGTGCGTCGTCGTAACCGTGCCAGCCGAGGGGGCCGTCCGGCGCGGACGCTGCTGTGGACGTGGACGTGGACGTGGACGTGGACGTGGACGTGGACGTGGCCGTCGCCGTCGCCGTCGCCGTACGGCCGGTGGGGACGGTGGTCTCGGTGTAGGTATCCGCGACCGCCGCGATGGCTTGCCGGGCGGTCAGGCGAGCGCACGGGAGTGCGGCGGCAGTGCTCCCGTTCCCGTGCGCGGCGGTGTTCTCGCCCCCGGAGCCGTTCCCGTTCGCGTTCCGGGCACTGTTCTCGTCCTGGGCCCCGCCCTCGTCCCCGGCCGGGCCCCGGCCGCCGTTACGCACGGAGCTCACGCTTCAGGATCTTGCCCATGTCGTTGCGCGGCAGGGCATCCAGGAAGTGCACGGTGCGGGGGCGCTTGTGCGGGGCGAGCTGGCCGGCGACGTGATCGGCGAGCTCCTGGGCGGAGGGGGCCGGGCCCGCGTCCGGACCGGTCTCCACGACGATCCAGGCGACGATCCGCTCGCCGAGGTCCTCGTCGGGAGCGCCGGTGACGGCGGCCTCGGCGACCCCGGGATGGGCCAGCAGCGCATTCTCGATCTCGCCCGCGCCGATCTTGTAGCCGCCACTCTTGATCAGGTCGGTGGCCTTGCGGCCCACGATCCGGTAGTTGCCGGCGGCGTCCCGGACCGCCATGTCGCCGGTGCGGAACCACCCTCCGTCGAAAGCGGCGGCGGTGGCATCGGGGCGATTGAGGTACTCGACGAAGAGGTTCGGGCCGCGGACCTGGATCTCGCCGACCGTCTCGCCGTCGTTCGCCTCGATGGCCCGGCCCGCGTCGTCGACGAGCCGGACGTACACCCCGGGCAGCGGCACCCCGACCGTGCCCGTGGCGTCGGGGCCGTCCGCCCGCACGCTGGTGTTCATGAGCGTTTCCGTCATGCCGTAGCGCTCGATCACCCGTCGGCCGGAGGCCGCCGCGATGCGCTCATGATCCGTCAGGGGGAGCGCGGCCGAGCCGGAGACCAGCAGCCGGGCGCGGGAGAGCGCCTTGGCGAGCGCGGGGTCGCGGCCCGCCTCGACGGCCAGCCGGTGGTACATCGTCGGCACCCCGAACAGCATCGTGCCGTCCCCGGCGAGCTCGCGGGCCACCGCGTCGGTGCTGAAGCGTCCCAGGTGGTGGACGCTGCCACCGCGGCGCAGCGGTCCGAGGATGCCGAGGATCAGGCCGTGGACGTGGAAGAGCGGCAGGGCGTGGACGAGGACGTCGTCGGCCGTCCACTGCCAGGCGTCCTCCAGGGCATCGAGGGTGTGCGCGAGGGCGCGCCGGGGGAGGACGACGCCCTTGGGCGGCCCCGTCGTGCCGGAGGTGTAGACGATCAGAGCCGGTGCCTCGTCGCCCGGTTCGTACGCCGGCGGGGCGGGTACGGCGTCCTCCGGCGGCTGGGCGGCCTCGATGTCGACGCGGCGCAGTGCGGCCAGCGGGTCCGGCAGGTCGGCGCCCGGTTCCGCCAGGACGAGCGACGGCGCGCTGTCCGTCACGATATGCGTCAGCTCGCTCTCCCCGATCTTCGGGTTCACCGGCACCACGGCCACTCCGGCGAGCAGCGCGGCCACCACACCGACCGAGGTCTCCAGCGTCGGCGTCGCCCACACCGCGATACGGGTCTGACCGGCGATCCGCTCGGCGAGCGCGCCCGCCACCGACGCCAATTGGCGATAGCTGAGGATGCGGTCACCGAAGCGCAGCGCGGGTGCGGGCGAGGCGTCGCGCAGCGCGGGGAAGAGCACGTTCACCGGATCTCCTTCGTCCTCGGCGCCCGGCCCGTCGCGGCCGGACCGTCCCGCTCCCGCACCCTGCCGGTACCGAAACGGGCTGACCCCCACCACTCTCGCAGAGACCACCGACAACGCGATCACGTCCGGGGACACGTGATCACATCGCGGACGGCGCGATCACGTCCGGTAAGCCGGTCGACCCTGTCGCTGCGCGGCGTTTGTTCCCGCATGCTGCCGCACCGGCACCGGCACCGGCACCCGTACCCACGTCTGCCCCACCTGCCCCACCTGCGTACCGCCCCTGCCTGAAGACCGCCCCGCCCGCACATCCCCCGCACGCACATCCCCGGCCCGGGCCCGGACGCTCACCCCGGGATCTTGCGGAAGTCCCAGGAAGCGACCGACTCCGGTGTCAGGCGCAGCCACGCATGCCGGCCGTCGTGCGGCATTTCGGAGATCCCGAAGTACTTTTCCGCGAACAGCCGCTCCGGGGCCTGGAGCCCGGGGCACGGCTCGCCGGTGCGCGGGGCCTCGCCGACGACGTCCGCGCGGCCCGTGAGCTCCGCGCCGCGCAGCTCGCCGTACTCGTGCCCGTCGTCCACGACCACCGCGATCCGCGGGTCCTTGCGCAGTTGTGCCCACCGCTTGCTGCGGGTGATCGAGTACAGCCACAGCGCCGCGCCGTCCCAGACGAACCAGAGCGCCCCGACGTGCGGTGCACCATCGGCGCCGACCGTCGCGACCCGGCAGGTGCGCTGCGCCGCGAGGAACGCGTCGAGCTCGCCCTGCGTCATCATGATCCGGCGCCCGCGCCGCTGTGTGTCGGCCATGGTTCCTCACCCTCCGCCGCGCGCCCCGCTCATGGGGCACCGACCCGCTCGCCTGACGTCGGCCCGCCATCGCTGGCAAATCTGACTAGGTGTCAGGAAGCATGAGGGCTCTTCCTGCCGCGCGCAATGCCCGGTACCCTCACCCGGCTCGCACCGACTGCCGGACCAGGTCCGGCAGCACATCACGTCCGACGCATCAGATTCGGCGCATCAGGTCCGACGCATCAGGTCCGATGCATGACGTCCGGCAGCATGTCCGACGGAGGGGAAGGCGATGTCTTCGGGCGCCGCACGGCTCATCGAGCAACTGGATCCGGCCTCGACGGTGTTGCTCACCGTCGAGTGTCAGCGCGGCGTGGTCGGTCCGGACAGTGCGCTGCCCGAACTGGCCGACGCCTTCCGTACGTCGGGGGCGCTGGCGAATGTCGCCCGGCTGGTGGCGGCCGCCCACGAGGCCGGCGTCCAGGTGCTGCACGCCGTGGCCGAACGCCGTCCCGACGGCCGCGGAGCCAGCCGTAACGCCCGCCTCTTCCGGGCTGCCGAGCGGCTGCCCGTTCAGCAGCTCACCGGGTCCACGGCGGTGCGCATCGCCGACCCGATACCCGTCTCGGGCGATGACCTGGTGGTGCGCAGACTGCACGGCCTCTCGCCGGTTACCGGCACCGAGGTCGATGGGCTGCTGCGCAACTTCGGCTGCCGCACGCTCGTCGTCACCGGGGTGTCGGCAAATGTGGCCGTCCCCAATGCCGTGTTCGACGCGGTGAACCTCGGTTACACGGCCGTGGTGCCCGCGGACGCCATCGCCGGGGTGCCGGCCGACTACGTTCCCGCGATGGTCCGCAACACCCTTGCCCTGGTCGCCACCGTCACCACCACGGAAGACGTCCTGGCGACCTGGAGGCGGCCCCGCCGGGGTCGCTGACCTCTGGGGCGGGTGGATGGGCGGATGGGCGCCTTCGGGCCGCTGCCCCCTGGGCGGCCGCGTGGGGGCTGCTGGCCCCGCTACCGCGCTGCCCCTCACTCCGCCGTCCCTGCCTCAGTCCCCCTGCCCGGGGCCCCTGCCTCAGCGCGTCAGGCGAGGACGCGGGCGAGGAAGCCGCGGATGTGCTCGGTGATGGTCTCCAGATGGCTTTCCAGGGCGAAGTGCCCGGACTCGAGCAGATGGATTTCGGCATCGGGCAGGTCCTGGCCGAACGCCGTGGCGCCGTCGGGGCCGAAGATCTCGTCATGGGCGCCCCAGACCGCCAGCAGCGGGACCTCGGAGTCGCGGAAGTACTGGTGGACCGCCGGATAGAGGTCCACGTTGGTGGGGTAGTCCCGGAAGAGTTTGAGCTGGATCTCGTCGTTGCCGGGCCGGTCCAGCAGCGCCTGGTCGTGGACCCAGTTGTCGGGGCTGACCAGGCTCGGGTCGGCGACGCCGTTCAGGTACTGCCAGCGGGTGGCCTCCAGGGTCAGGGCGCCGCGCAGGGGCCCCTCGGTGTCCGGGCCCGGGGCCTTGGCGTAGGCGAAGACGCCGTCCCAGAAGGGTTTGACGAAGCCCTCCTCGTAGGCGTTGCCGTTCTGGGTGATGATCGCGGCGACGCGGTCCGGGGCCTGCAGCGCGAGCCGCCAGCCGATAGGGGCGCCGTAGTCCTGCACGTACATCGCGAACCGGTCGATGCCCAGCTTCTGGAGCAGGCCGGAGGTGACCTCGGTGAGGGCCTCGAAGGTGTACGGGAAGTCCTGGAGGTCGGGCATCGCGGACTGGCCGAACCCGATGTGGTCGGGGGCGATCACGTGGTACCGGTCGGCGAGCGCCGGGATCAGGTGGCGGAACATGTGTGAGCTGGTCGGGAAGCCGTGGAGGAGAACCACGGCGGGTGCCTTCGGGTCGCCGGCCTCCCGGTAGAACACGTCGAGGCCGTTGACGGTGGCGGTGCGGTGGTGGACTGCGGAGGTCATGTCTCTAACCTCTCTTTCGACTTTTGTTGGTTATGCGCTCACGCGTTCAGTCGAGCATGCTCCAGCTAACCTGTCAAGATGCCTTTGGTGGTTAGGTGCGGTGAATGAGGTGGGGCCGGCCGTGGGATTGGTCGCGGTCCGGGGTGGTGGCCCGTTTCCAGCGTGAGCCCGCGGCCACGCCGCCGCTTCGCCCTGGCCGGCTCGCCCGCGAGTGGGAAGGCGATGCCGTGCAGGACGGCGATGCCGTGCAGGACGGCGGTGGTGCTCCCCGTGCCCGTCCGGCATGCGCTGCCTACTGCCCGGAACCCTCCCGCTGGGCACCCGTGATGTGCCAGTTCGGCCAGGGGCTAGAGCGTCCTCGTCATGAACGCGCTGTTGGGGTCGGGGCGGTAGTGCGCGAAGGGCTCGCAGTACGCGAAGCCGAACTTCTCATAGAGCCTTCGGGCGGGCAGGAAGAACTCGTCCGCGCCGGTTTCGAGGCTCAGGCGGGTGAAGCCCATGCGTTCGGCCTCGGTGAGGATGTGGTTCAGCAGGAGGGAGGCGATTCCGCTCCGTTTGCGTGCCGGCGCTGCGCGCATCGACTTCAACTCGGCGTGGACGGTGTCCAGTCTTTTGATCGCGCCGCAGCCCACCAAGGCGTCACCGTCCATGACCGACCAGAACGTGACCTCTGGTCGGCGAAGGGCGTCGAGATCGAGGGCGTGTTTGCTCTCCGGCGGGGTGAGGGACCGCATCTCCTGAACGTGCTCGTCGAGGAATTCGGCGATCTGCGGGCCGGAGAGATCATCGACCACGATCTGCACTTCTGCTCGCCCTTCTTCGGAACCTTCGGGCTCCCGGCCGTCATGGCCTTCTTCGCTGCCCCGGACTGAAGTTGGCCGTCGGGTCGTTCGATGGCCTGCCCATGGTGAACGATAGCTCCGGCTCTGGCGTGGGTGACGAGGTGGGGTGAGTTGGCTGTCCCGCCGGCCGTCCGGGCGGACTCGATGAGCGAGCGAGTGAGCGTGGCGGCCTCGCGCGGGGACAACAGTCGTGCTGCCGTCTCTTGGTGGCCTTGCTGCGGGGCCCGGAAGCCGGAGCCGGGATATCTTGGATCCGGCCTCCCGCTTTCCATCGAGAACGAGGGGGAGAAATGTGGTCGGGCGTACACGACAGTTACTTCGAAGAAACCGGGCGGATGATCGCTGAGCAGTTGCAGCGGAGTCGGTCCAGGAAGCGCGCCAAGGCCGTCGAGTACAGCAGAGAACAAGCAGAGCAGAGCCGCAAGATCTCCCACGAAGCCGAGGCGGCCGAAGTGGAACGTCTCGCGGTGCTCGGGCACATTCCGCAGGCCGAATACAAAGCTCGGGTGGCCGCTCTGGAAGACGGCATCGAGGAATGAACCGGCCCGGCGGGCGCTCTGCCGGCCGGAGGCAATCCTGATGGTCCGTCACTGGCGGTCCGCAGTGCGCCCGTGGCGCCCGCCCGCCGGGGCCGCGGTCCCGGCGGGCGCTTGGGTGGCCGTGACGTCAGCCGCACGTCAGCCGAGGGAGACCGAACCGCCCTTGACGTTCACCTTGGCGGGTGCCAAACCCTTGGTGGCGGGGCCCTTCTTCACGCTGCCGTCGGTGATGTCGAACTTGCTGCCGTGGCACATGCAATTGATGGTGCCGCCGGAGACCTCGCCGACGACGCAGCCCGCGTGGGTGCAGATCGCGGAGAACGCCTTGATGTCGCCGTCCTGCGGCTGGGTGACGACGACCTTGTCGGCCTTGAAGATCTTGCCGCCGCCCTTGGGGATCTCCGAGGTCTTGGCGAGGATGGTTCCCCCACCGGCGGCGTCGCCACCGGCCGAGCCGTCACCCCCACCGCTCGCCCCCGAGCTGCCGGCCTGATCGCCACCACCAGCGGCCTTGGAATCGCCGCTCCCCGCGTCCGCCGTGCTGCCTCCGCAGGCCGCGAGCGCCGCCGTCAGCCCGGCCGCGCCGACCGCCGCCACGACGGTCCGCCGCGCCGCCCCGCGCTCTGCCGGAGCCGGGCCGGTCTCCTCCGTAGCCGTCATCGCATCGGTCTCCGCCTGCTGCGACGCTGCCTGTCGAGCCATGGTGTGCCTCCGGTTCATGGTGGTGCCTTCGGTGCGCGTTCCGCTCCACGGACGTTGCACAAGCTCCATACGCAGGGACGGTCCTGCGTGTTCAACGCGGAACCATTCCTTTGCAGACGCGCACCGCCGGGGGGTGAACCGCCAGGTCGGAGGGGGGAGGGAGGCGAAGATCCAGAGATCCAGAGATCCAGAGATCCAGAGATCCAGAGATCCAGAGATCCAGAGATCCAGAGATCCAGAGATCCAGAGATCCCGAGTCCCCGGGCCTCCGAGCCCTCAGGCCACTGAAGGCCTCAAGGCCTCACCACTCCAAGGCCTCGTCCCCCCTCCTCACCCCCTCCTCACCCCCTCGCTTCTCCGCCCATCACTCCCCGTCGGTGCCCCGTGCCAGTGCGTCCAGCAGGAAGTCCCGCTGGAAGTGCAGCAGCTGCTCGTTGACCGCGTCGTCGGCCGGCAGGTGGGTGGCGCCGGGGAGCGGGAGCACGCTGTGCGGTTTGCCCGCCGCGAGCAGCTCCGCCGAGAAGCGCAGGGTGTGTGCGGCGGCCACGTTGTCGTCCGCCAGTCCATGGACCAGCAGCAGCGGGCGGCGCAGCAGATGGCCGTGGCCGATGAGGGAGGAGCGCGCATAGTTCTCCGGGTGCTCCTCCGGGTGTCCCAGGTACCGCTCCTTCCAGTGGGTGTCGTAGAGGCGCTGGTCGGTGGGCGGGGCGCCGGCGACCGCCGCGTGGAAGACGTCGGGGTGGTGCAGCACGGCGGCCGCGGCGAGGAATCCGCCGAACGACCACCCGCGGATCGCCACCCGCGTCAGATCCAGGTCCGCGAAGCGCGCCCCGGCCGCCCGCAGCGCGTCGATCTGGTCCTCCAGCGCGGGCGTGAGCTGATCGCCGTGGATGGCCTTCTCCCAGGCCGGGCCGCGGTTCGGCGTCCCGCGCCCGTCGACCACCAGCACCGCGAACCCCTGCTCGGCGAACCACTGCGACACACAGCCGGTCCATCCGCGGCGCTGTCCCACGACCTGCAGGGCCGGGCCTCCGTACGGGTCGAGGAGCACCGGCAGCTTCCCCGCGCCCTCCTCGTGCCACGACGGAAGGAAGAGGGCGCCGTGCAACTGCCGTTCGCCGAGGCGGAGATGGCGTGGTCGCGGGGTGACCAACGGCTCCTCGGCGAGCGAGGATATGACCTGATAGCGCGCGTCGTCGTCCGTCGCCGCCGCGTTCGGTCCCGGCTCCCGCAGCACCCCGACTTCCTCGCCCCGCGGCGTCGCGCCCGCCAGGACGACCGTGCCGCCGCGGCCCACGCCGGTGTACCGGCCGGGGTCCCGGCTCAGCCGGCGGCAGCCGTGGCCGGGCTCATGGCGCCAGACATGGGTCTCCAGCGGGTCGTCGCTCGCGGTGAACAAGACCCGCTCGCCCTCGACGCCGAGGACCGCGCACAGCTGCAGCCCGTCCGGGGTGACCCGCCGGCCGCCGACGGTCAGATACCGGGTGTCGCCGTCGTCCTCGGGGAGCACCAGGGCACCGGACGCCGTACGCGCCGGGGTGCCGCCGACGAGCTCCACCCATGCGGAGTCGGTCCGCTCGTGCAGCACTTCGGTGGCGCCGGTCGCCGGATCGACCGCGAGGGTGCGCACGGTGCGCTGGTCGCGGCTCTGTACGGCGAGGTACGGGCCGTGCGCGTCCCAGCCGGCGTCCACGAGGTACTCGTACGCCTTGCGGTCCCATTCGACATCGACCCGGTCGCCCTCCAGCGAGACGATCTGCAGGGTCACCTCCGCATTGGGGGTGCCGGCCGCCGGGTACGGAACGGCCCGCGGCGGCCTCGTCGGATCGGCCGGATCGCCGAGGTAACGGCGTTCCACGGGGCCGGTGTCGACCCTGGCCACCAGGACGTGGCGGCTGTCCGGAGCCCACCAGTAGCCGCGCATCCGCTGCATGGACTCGGCGGCCACGTATTCGGCGAGCCCGTAGGAGATGTCCGGGCCCTCCGCACGGGCCAGTTGACGGTCGGTGCCGCCGCTCGGAGCGATGCCGCTCGGATCGGCGCGGGTCGGGTCGGCGCCGCCCAGCTCGACGACGTGGAACGACCGGCGGCTCACATAGGCGATGTGCCGGCCGTCGGGGGAGGGGCGGGGGTCGACCACCGGACCCGCCGCCGGGACGGAGAACGGTGTCCCGCCCTCGGTGCGCACCGCCCACAGGGCTCCGGAGAGGGCGAACGCCACGAGACGGGCGGCGGCGTCGGTCGCGTAGGACACCACACCCTCGGACCGTTCACGGGCGCGTTCCCGGCGCAGCCGCTCCTCCTCGGGGATCGCACCGGAGGGGTTCCCCACCAGGAGCGCCGGATCGACCAGCAGCCTTTCCGTCCCGTCCTCGTGCTGCCACAGCCGACCGATGGGATCGGTGCCGGAGACCGTGCGGACGAAGAGGACCCGGCTGCCGTCGGGGGAGACGGTGAAATGCCGCGGAACTCCGAGGGAGAAGCGGCGGGTGCGGGCGAATTGGCGCGGAAATCCCGTGGAGTCGGGGGAGTTCGTGGGGTGCTCGGATTCGGGGGAGTTCACGTGGTGTGTGGAGTTCGTGGCTTTGCTGGGCAAGGTGCTGTCCTCCAGGAGGGTAGGGAGCTGGAAAAGAGCGGCGGTTCCGGGTACGGCGATCCCTGGGGAAACATAGGCAGATCCGAGATTCACGGAAAAGGGCGGCCACGACGATTTCCGGCCAGCGCGGTGTGCCCGGTACTCGGCCGGGTGCACAAGGGAATCGGGAATCTGCCTCCGTACCCTGCCGCCGGCGCATCCCGGTGATCATGATGCGAGCCATCGGCGCGGCGGGTCAGGAGAGCCGCGGAGCGATCCACGGGATGATAGCGCGCACGGAGCCGCATCCCCGCGGAGGCCCGGCACCTGCTCGGTTAGGGTCGTTGCATGAGTGAGGACATCGCCGCGCTGGTGCGTCAACTGGCAGCCGCGGACCGGGACGAGCGCAGGGCCGCGACGGACCGGCTGGTCGCGCTCGGCGCACCGGTCGTGGAGCACCTGCTGCCGTTGCTCGCCGCGGAGGACGGACCGGGCCGATCGGCGGCGGAGGCGTGCGTGCAGCGCCTCGGTACCGCGGCGATCGAGCCGCTGAGAAGGGTGCGCAGCGAGGGCCCCGGCCACCTGCGGCCGGCCGCGCTCCGCATGCTCGCGAGCGTCGGCGGCGGCGATGCCCTGAGCCCGGCCGACCGGGCGGCCGTCGAGCGGCTCGTACAGGTCAAGCTGCTGGACGAAACGCCCGGAGACCTTCCGTCCGATGCCTGGGTGGCGGTGCCGCGGACGGAGGTGAAGGACATCCTCCGTGCCCTGGAGCTCCACGACGCACGCCCCGTCACCACGGCCCTGGGTGTCTCCGCGGCCCTGCACCACGAGAATTCACTCGACCATCGCTCGGCCGATGGCACCACCAGTACGGAATACCGCGTGTTCATCACGCCCGAATTCGACGGCTGGCGACTCGTCTACGGTGCCGACTATCTCAACGACAACTGGGCACAGGCCATCGAAAAACTCAGCACCCATTGCCGGGAAGCCCACTTCTACGAGGTGGACGAGTACAACGGCGCGCGGGTGTGGTGGGTGATGGAGAACGGGCAGGACAAGCGTGGCCATCGCACGTACGGCGATCCCGAATGGGTCGGCGAACCCCTGGAGTTCGAACGGGACCTGATGCAGGACGCGGCCGCTCGGGCGAGCGAGGGAGAAGGGGAAGAAGAGGAAGAGGGCGACGCACTCCACGACTCGGAAGAAGCCGAGGAGTACGCCGAAGGCGTCCGCGATCCCGAGGAGGCGGCGTCCTCGATCTCCATTCAGCCGTCGACCGTCGAGGTGCTCGACCGGGTGGGCCATGGCTGGCTCGCGGTGACCAGCCCGGAGGTCGGGCACGGCCGGTTCAGGGGCGCACTGGACATCTGAGAGCCGGGAGCGGCACGGCGCCACCGCCCAGGCAGGGGCGGTGGCGCCGTGCTCGGTCCCGGTCCGGTCACATCAGACTCGGCTGGATCTTCCGCCAGGTCTTGTCGAGGTGGGCGATGTGCCGGTCCATCTCCCGGACCATCGCCTGCTTCTCCTCCGTCGTCGAGGCTTCCTTCCGCTTGTTGTACTCGCGGTCGATGATCTTCTTGAGTTCCTTGCGCGCGTCCGCCTCGCCGAGATTCTGCGCCGCCGCGATCTCCCTGGCGGCACGTTCCGCGGACTTGTCGGAGCGTGCGTTGATGCGGTCGGCGATGTTCTGCTGCACTTCGGCCGCCGTCATCTTGTCGACCTTCTTCTTCTCCGAGGTCTTCTCCGTGTCGAGCTTCTTCTTCGCCGCGACATCGGCCGGGTCGGTGCGATAGGTCGTGCTGTAGTACACCTTCGTGTCGTCGAGTGTCTTGTCCCGCAGGACCGTTGAGCACTTCGCATGGCCCTGCCCCATACCGCAGGGCTCACGCTCCGTGTAGACGGCCTTGGGCGTGTACTTGTTGTCGCCCTGATTGACCCGCTTCAGCCAATCGGCGAGATGCTTTTCCGAGTGCCGGCCGGAGACGTACTTCTCGCCCACCGGTACCGAGGAATCGGTGACATAGTGCGTCCCGCCTCCGGGTGTCGGGCCCTCGACCTCCAGCACGGCGTAATTGCGGTCCGTGAGGTCGGGGCTGTTGTTCTTCAGGCTGGGCGGGATGGGGTCGAGTTTGAGGGTGTTGAGGAGCTTGTCACTGCTCTTCCGGTGCCCTCGCACACCGAGCGATTCATCCGAATTCTTGGCCGCACTGTCCGTGGTGTCCGGCTTGGGGTCGGCCTCGTCCTTCTTGCGGTACGGCTTGTCGACGTTCTCCGGATTCTTGCCCACGCCGTGCTGTTCGTGGAATCCGACGCTCAGCCGGGCCAGGGACGCCACGACCGCGAGCCGCTCACCGCGCTCCAGGTCCTTGTATCCGGGCAGCCGCTGCTCCAGATCACGCTCGGTGAAGGCGCGCGGACCCTTTCCGGCATCGGCCGAAGAGGGAGTGCCGTCGCCGGTCGAGGCCCGCATGACCTCCGCCAGATGACCGTCCTTGGCCCAACTGTCCAGGTGGTCATGGACGTTGTCGAGCGGAACCCGGTGTACGTCGCGGTCCCGCCGGAGCTCGTTCTGCAGCTTGTCCGGCGGGATCCCGTACTCCTTGGCCCCCTCGTCCTCCGCGTCGAGGGTCCGGTCCCCCTTCCGTTCCTGCTCGGAGGTGTCGCTCTCACCACGGTCGTGCGGGTCGGAGTAGGGCGGCTTGCTGTCGACGTCCATCGCGTCGTCGTCGTTGTTGTTGTGCGGCGGCGACGGCGAGTCGTCCAGCTTCAGTGCGGCGAGGCCCTCGTGGTCCGGATCGGTTCGCGGCCTCTTGTGGTTTCCGGTTCCTGACGAGGACCCGGTGCCGGAGCCCGACGGCTGGTTGTCCGTGGGCGGTGGATTGCTGGCCTTCCGCTTCCCACTGGGAGCGTCGGGAGTCGGCTGCTTGGGGCGGCCGTCAGGAGCCGGCTGCTTCGCGCCCCCGTCGGGAGCCGGCGACTTGGGGGTGCCGGTGGGCGGAGACTGCTGCGGACGGCCGTCGCCGGGAGCCCGGTCCGGGCGGTTGCCGACGGGAGTCCGGTCCGGGTGGCCGCCGGGCGTGCCCGGGGGAGTGGTGTCGGGCCGCGGCGGGGTGGGCCGGTTCGGGTCGTTGCCCTGGGGATCAGCCTCACGCGACGGGGTGTCACCGGGGTTCCGGCTGGGCGCGCCGCCCGCAGCTGCCTGGGTGTCGTGACCATGAGACCTCGGCTGTCCACCGGCCCGGCCGTCGGCAGACGGCCCGGAAGAGAGCGAGGTGGACTGCTTGCCGTCACCCGGGTTGGTGTCGTTCCCGGGCGATGCGTGTGGGGTGTCACCAGTCGGCTGCTTGGCGGGGTCGCTCGCATCCGAGGTGTTGTGGTGGTTCTGCGACGGGTCGTTGGCGTCCGGTGAGTTGGACTGCGACGAGTGGGACTGCGACGAGTCGGGTTGTGTCGAGTCGGGTTGTGTCGAGTCGGGCGGTGAGGGGGTGGAGTGCGCGGCGTCCGGCTGCGGAGAGTCGGACTGCGGCGGGTTGGACGGTTCCGAGTCGGACTGCGGGGTGTCGGGCGACTGCTGCGCCTCGGGGTGCGGCGAGTCGGACTGCGGTGTGTCAGGCGACTGCTGCGGTTCGGGGTGCGGTGCGCTGCCCTGCTGTGCGTCGCCTTGTTGTGCGTCGCCCTGCTGCGTGTCGGCGTGCTGGGTGTCGGACTGGTCCGACGTGGCATGGCCGTCATCCGATGAGCCGGAATCGGCTGCCGGATCCTGCGCGGGATGGAGCGGGTTCCGATCGGCGTCCAGCGGGATGTAGAAGACATCCGTGGCGCCCTTGGTGTTGATCGGCTTCTCGCTCACCTCGCCGCTCTGGGTGTCGACCCACACGATGCGGCCGTCGTGGTTGACGGCGTTGAACGCATGGCCTCCGCCCTCGGCCCAGTTGACCTGCACGATCGCGGACGAGCCGGGGCCGGCCTTCAGGAGGTCGTTGGCGATGGCGGCATGGCCGTCCGGGCTGGTGCCCGCGTACGAGTGCGGCGCACCGGTCCAGTTGATGATGTTCTCGTTGGCATCCGTCTCCGGCGACCAGTGGTCCGGAGTGCCGTCCGCATTGAGGTCCGGCGTACGGGGCGCCGAGACCTGCGGGTTTCCGTACCAGGTCTCCAGGAACGAACGGCTGCAGTCGGCACAGTTGTTGGAACGGCCGGGAACACTCGGACCACCGTCGTTCTGCAACTGGGCCCAGTTCCCGGACGGGTCGGGAAAGCGCTGTGGGGTGCCGTCGTCGTTCCGGGGGATGGCGTCGACGAGTGCCTGCTGATCCGACGGATCCGGGGGCAACAGACCGCCGGGGGCCTGCTGAATACCGGCGCGGATGTCCTCGAGGCCGGGCCGGTCGTCATGCGCGTCGGAATCGGTGTCCGCGTCCGCGTCCGGGTCCGGGGCGGAATCAGAATCGGTGTTCGTGTCCGCGTCGGAGTCAGGGGTCGCGTCAGAGTCCGGATCGGGGTTCTGGCCCTGGTCCTGGTTCTGGTCCTGGTCCGGGTGGGAGTCAGAGCCCGAGTCGGAGTCGGGTTCCGCGTCCGAGTCCGAGTGGGGCTCAGAGTCTGGATCGGAGTCCGAGTCCGAATGCGCGTCGGGCCCGTCTGGATCGGGCTGTGAGTCCGTGTCCGTGCCCGTGTCCTTGTCCGCGTTCGGGTCGGCGTCGGACTTGGCGTCCGTGCTCGGGTCCGACTCGGGCGAGTCCGTGCCGTCGGTGTCGGCATGGTCGCCCTGAGGGCCGTCGCTCTTACCGTCGTTGGCCTTGTCGGCGTCCTCCGTGCTCTTGGCGTCGTTGTCTTTGCCGTCGTCGGGCTGATGGCCGTCCGGCTTGTTGCCGTCTGCCTGGGGGTCGCCCTGGTGCGCGGTGTCGGGTGCCGGCTGGCCCGTGTCGGGCGTGCCGTTTTCCGGGGTCTTCGCGGAGTCCGGGCCGGTGTC
>Ga0207426_1001793_pt1 | contig 16037 bp, 14 predicted proteins | sample AraplaMF_Cvi_mMS_FD_184265 | JGI IMG/M metagenome (GOLD analysis project Ga0207426, IMG submission 184265) | Arabidopsis root microbial communities from the University of North Carolina, USA - plate scrape MF_Cvi_mMS (SPAdes) (version 2) | ecosystem: Host-associated > Plants > Roots > Endosphere... | reverse complement strand
GCTGTTGGGGGACTGTAGCGACACGGCGGCAACCGCCCTCTTCCGCTTCCTAAGGTGGTGGACAGCGGGAATAAAGGCTACGCCTGTTGTGACCCTCGATGCAGGCTGGGAGGGGTACTCGTCGCGTACGTCACATTCCCGGACGTGTTTCGGGGCACGATCAGACGGGAAACACGCAAGGTTTGCCTGTATCCGGGTAGGCGTGATCGCCGCAGGAGTGCTCCCACCACCGACCCTACGTCAGCGGCCGTCAGCTTCGAGCTGACTCCAGCCCCGGAAGAGTGACCCGGATCCGGCAACCACGTGGGGATTCGGCCACGCCGATGCGTCCGCCGTGCAGGTCCACGGCCCAGCGCGCGATGGCCAGGCCCAGGCCGGTGCCCCCGTCGGAGCCGGGGCCCGAGGGCGCCGGGCCGCCGCGGTTGAACCGCTCGAAGACCCGGTAGCGCTCCGACTCCGGAATGCCGGGCCCCTCGTCCTGTACCTCCACCACCAGGCTCTCGGGGCCCTCGCCGCGCCGCGCGTGCACCGTGACCCGGCCGTGCCGGGGACTGTGCTTGATCGCGTTGTCGATGAGATTGGCCACGACCTGGTGCAGCCGCTCGGCGTCCGCGTGTGCGGTCAGCTCCGGCGGCGAGACGTCGAGGTGGAGGTGGACGTCCGTACGGGTGTGGGTGCCGGAGCCGGCCACCCCGGCGAGGGTGGAGGCGCCCCGGCTCATGTTGGCCTCCTTGAGCACCCCGGACAGGTACGGCCAGACCTCGAAGCGCCGGGCGTGCAGCGGCACCACCCCGTTGTCCAGCCGGGACAGGTCCAGCAGGTGCTCGACGAGGCGGCCCAGCCGCTCGGTCTGCTGCAGCGCCGTCCGCATCGTCTCCGGGTCCGGCTCGCTGACCCCGTCGACCACGTTCTCCAGGACGGCGCGGAGCGCGGCGATCGGGGTGCGCAGCTCGTGCGAGACGTTGGCCACCAGCTCCTTGCGGTGGGTGTCCACCGCCTCCAGGTCGGCCGCCATCCGGTTGAAGGCGTTCGCCAGGTCGCCGAACTCGTCACGGCGCTCCGAGCGGACCCGGCGGCTGTAGTTGCCGTGCGCCATCGAGCGGGTGACGTCCGTCATCTCGTCGAGCGGGGCGGTCAGGCTGTTGGCCACGAACTGGGTGATCAGCAGCGAGGCGATGATCGAGAAGATCGTGATCACCCGCAGCTCGGTCGCCGAGTGCATCGCGACGAAGACCAGCAGCGTGGTGATGATCACCGAGACGCTGACCAGCGCGCCGAGCGCGGCCTTGACCGAGCGGTAGGGGTCGAGCGGGCGCAGGCCCTCCCAGACCCGCCGCCCCAGCTCGCTCACGGGCGTGTGCCACCGCCGCCGCGTCATGCGGCGGGGGTCTCCAGGGCGTAGCCGACACCGTGGACCGTACGGATGCGCTCGGCGCCGATCTTGCGGCGCAGGGCCTTGATGTGGCTGTCGACCGTACGGGTCCCGGAGGCGTCCGCCCAGTCCCACACCTCGGCCAGCAGCTGCTCACGGGAGAGCACCGCGCGCGGGGTGTTGGCCAGGCAGACCAGCAGGTCGAACTCGGTGGGCGTCAGATGGACGTCCGAGCCGCGCACCCGCACCCGGCGCTGGGCGTGGTCGATCTCCAGCTCGCCCAGCCGCAGGATGCCGCTGCGCGGGGTGTGCGCGGCCAGCGCGGCGCGCTCGACCCGGCGCAGCAGGACGTGCACCCGGGCGGCCAGTTCCCGCATGGAGAACGGCTTGGTCATGTAGTCGTCGGCGCCGACGCCGAGGCCGACCAGCATGTCGGTCTCGTCGTCCCGTGCGGTGAGCATCATCACCGGCACCGGGCGCTGGGCCTGGACCCGGCGGCACACCTCCAGGCCGTCGAAGCCCGGCAGCATCACGTCGAGCACCAGCAGATCCGGCTGCCAGGCCTCCGCGGTCTCCACCGCGGCCGGCCCGTCGGTCGCCGTCTGCACCTGGAAGCCCTCGGCGCGCAGCCGGGCCGCGATGGCGTCGACGATCGTCGGGTCGTCCTCCACGACCAGCACCCGGCGCTGGGCGCCCGGCGTGGCAGCGGCGCCGCCCTGCGTTGTCTGAGTCTGGTCCATCGCCCGCCCCTGCATGTCCCCTGCGTGGTCGCGTATTGCTGGGCAGCAGCGTACGGGCATGGCGCGAGTGTCGGCTACGCGCCCTTCCGCGCGAGATGGACCACGTCAGGGACGCCTCGGACAACGGGGATCTCTTCCGTATGTACCCCGTGGAAACCGGCATTTCGCAAGGCTTCCTCGAAGGCCGGGGACGGCTGCGCGGACCAGACGGCGAGCACGCCGCCGGGTGTCAGGCGGTCGCGGCAGGCGGCGAGTCCGGCGGGGGAGTAGAGGCTGTCGTTGCCCTCGGTGACGGTCCAGTCGGGGCCGTTGTCGATGTCCAGGCACAGGGCGTCGTAGGTGTCCTGGGCGGTTTCCGACCGCAGGTGGGCGACCAGGTCGGTGTGCAGGATCTCGCTGCGCGGATCGGCCAGCGCGGCCGCCGAGACCGCCGACAGCGGGCCCGTGCGGTGCCAGTCGATGACCGCCTCCTCGCGCTCGACGACGACGATCCGCCCCCAGCGCGGCTGGGCGGCCGCGCGGGCCAGGGAGAACCCGACGCCCAGGCCGCCGATCAGCACGGAGGGCCGGGCCCGGCCGGCCGGCAGTGCGTCCAGCGCGGCGTCGATCAGCAGCCGCTCGGACCGGCCGTCGGAGGTGTCCATCAGGAAGCAGCCGTTGGCGATGATCTCGTAGACGGCGGGGGCGCCGGAGTCGTCAACTCCGGGCTCTGCGGGGGATCCGCCCCGCCGGCGCAGCACCACCTCGCCGTACGGGCCCTCGCGGCGGTCGAGCGTGCGCGGGGCCTCGGGGAGGCCGGTCGTTGCCTGGGTCGGAGTCACGGGAGCCATGGCGCCCATGGTGGCCAATACGGACCGTGCCGGTCCAACGGAATGAGCCGGGGGCGCCCCCGGCGGCGCGGACGTGAGGCCCCTCACGAGGGTTGCTCCATGTGAGGGATATCACTCACACAGGTTCCTCATGGGTTGAGCGTGCAGGCTGGTCCGGAACGTAGGGCGGGGCAGGGGAATCACGGCCGAGGAACACGGGCGTGGCTGACCGGATGCGCCAGGGACGGAAGGGGCCTCGGACAAGTGAGCTGGCTGGGATCCGCCGAGAGGGCACGGGCCGATCGTGCGCCGTCCGCCATACCGGCGCCGGACCACGGTCCCGACGCGTCACCGGCCCTCGCGCCGGGCCTGCTGCCGGGCATCCCCCGCCAGCGTGCGCCCCGGCCGGTCCGCGTGCAGGAGGCGGCGCCCGCCGCGGTGCCGCCGCCTCCGCGGCGGCGGGCCGGGCGGCTGCTGCCCACGCCCCTCGGCACCCCCTTCACCTTCGGCTACGCCCTCCTCCTCGTGGCCACCTCGCTCTTCGCCGAGTACGCCGACCCGGCGCTCGTCTCCGACCTGCTCCAGGGCTCCAGTACGGACGTCGTCCATCTGGCGCAGGCCCCGCTGCTGGTGCTGGTCGCCAGCGCGCTGTGGATAGCGGGCGGGATGACCTCCGCGTACGCCCTCGGCTTCCTCTTCGTCCTGACGGCCCTGGAGCGGCGGATCGGGGGACTGCGCACGGCCGCCGTCTTCTTCGGCGGACATGCGCTGGCCACCCTCGCCACCGAACTGCCCGTCGCCTTCTCCGTCGCCGCCGGCCGGCTGCCGGAGAGCTCGCTGCACCGCCTCGACTACGGCATCAGCTTCGGCGTGATGACCAGCATCGGAGCCCTCGCCGGCCTGCTGCCGGCCTGGCTGCGCTGGCCGCTGCTGGCCGGTGTCGGCTACCTGGCCGTGACCGATCTGCTCGCCTACGCCGACCCGATGACCGAATGGGGCCATCTGCTCTCGCTCGCCCTGGGCGTCGCGAGCTGGCCGCTGCTCCGCCGCTGGCGCACTGCCCTCGCCCGGCCCGCGCCGCTCCTGGGCGACCTGGGCCATCCGGCGCTGCGTGGCATGCGGACCTACTGAGCGTCCGGGAGCCGCGGGCCGGAGCGGACCGCCGAGAGGTAGGTGTGCGCGATGGCGTAGGCGCAGCCGCCCAGCAGCACCACACCGGAGAGCACCCCGCTGACGAACGGCACCCACGCCACCGCCGAGGTACCCGCCATGCCCAGCCCCGTCACGCCCAGTGCGGTCAGCGCGACACCGGGAACGGCGATGCTGCGCCGCTTCCAGACCGCCATCAGCGCGACGAAGTGCAGACCGACGATCAGCGCGATCCAGGCCACGGCGGTCTCCGGGGGAGCACCCGCGGCCCGCAGCGCGAGATTGCCGCCGACCAGCAGCACCGCCTCGGCCCCCACGACGAACGCGAACCGCCCCCGGAACCAGTCGGCGCGGGCGGGCTCGGCGTCCTCCGCCACGGGCCCTTCGAGCCGCCCGGCCCGCAGCGCGAGCGCCACCAGCCCGGCCAAGGTGAGCACCGCGAGCACCCGCAGGGCGAGGCCGATCGCGGGATCCAGCGGGTCGTGTGCGTTCGCGACCACGAAGATCGTCCCGAAGAGTGCGCCGATGAAAATCCCGGACATCCGCTGCAACATGCGGTGAAGGTAGCAGTCCTGACGCGGTGTGAGGTCGTCATCGAAGGGCTTTTCGGCGCGGCCCGCCGGGCCCCGGCCGCGCCGCTATCCGAGCCACATCAGCATGCCGTCCCCCTCGTCCGCCGCCGCGCGGAAGAACGGCCGCAGCAGCTCGTAGTGCTCGCTCACGAAGTCCAGGGGCACGCCCCGCTCCCAGACGATCGCCGGGTACACCTCCGCCTCGGCGAGGTCCTCGGGACCGACCCCGGCCGTCAGGCGCTCGCCCGATATCTCCGCCAGGGCCCCGGCGGCGGTCCGCACCCGCTCGGGGGTGAGGTAGCGGGGCGGGCCGTAGCCCCAGTCGTCGGCGCCGGGGACGGCCTCCTCGCCGTGGACGATGTCCACCGGGAAGGCCGCCCGGCGCAGCAGGAACCCGAGGGCGTCCCAGGCCTTGTCGACATCCAGGCAGCGTGCCAGCGCGGGCCGCGGACACTCCTGCGCCTCCGCCTCCATCCGCCCGCCGACCAGCTCCAGCGCCCACTCGGGGTCGTCCAGGGTGCGGTGGAGTTCGGCGGGTGTGACGCGTGCATACGCTCCGATCATGCTCATGGTTCTGAGGCTAGGGGCGACCACTGACAACGCCCGGCGGCGGAGGGGGCGTTGCCGCCCGCGGCGTACGCAGCCGGCCGGGCGCGGCGCCCCGCCCGGCGCCTGGGAGAATGGCGGCCCCTTCCGAGCGCGGGCCCCGCGGGCGCCCGCCGGCCGCAGGAGTGCGCCCACCGTGTCCCCAGACCACCAGCAAGCAGTTCCGGACACCGCCGCTCTCGGGCTGCGGTCCGACTGCGGCAGTTGCTTCGGGCTCTGCTGTGTCGCGCTGCCGTTCGCGGCCTCGGCGGACTTCGCGTTCGACAAGGACGCCGGCCGCCCCTGCCCGAACCTGCGCACGGACTTCCGCTGCGGCATCCACGCCGAGCTCCGTCCGCGCGGCTTCTCCGGCTGCACCGTCTTCGACTGCTTCGGCGCCGGACAGAAGGTCTCCCAGGTCACCTTCGGCGGACAGGACTGGCGGCGGGCCCCGGGGACCGCCCGGCAGATGTTCGAGGTCTTCCCCGTCATGCGGCAGCTGCACGAACTCCTGTGGTACCTGGCCGAGGCGCTGGCCCTGCCCGCCGCCCGCCCGGTGCACGCCGGTCTGCGCGCCGCACTGGAGAGGACCGAGGCCCTCACCCGCGGCAGCGCCGAGGAGCTCACGGCCCTCGACGTGCCGGCCCACCGGGGCGAGGTCAACGCCCTGCTGCTGCGTGCCAGCGAGCTCGTACGGGCCGAGGTCCCGGGCCCCAAGAAGGAGCGGCGCGGCGCCGATCTCCTGGGGGCCCGCCTCAAGGGCGCCCGCCTGCGGGGCGCCAACCTCCGCGGGGCCTGCCTGGTCGCGGCCGACCTCACGGGCGCCGATCTGCGCACGGCGGACCTGATCGGCGCCGACCTGCGGGACGCGGACCTCTCCGGCGCCGACCTCACCGGCGCCCTCTTCCTCACCCAGGCGCAGCTCGACGCGGCCCGGGGCGACGCGGCGACCGGGCTGCCGGAGGCCCTGTCCCGCCCCGCCCACTGGCAGCGCGGGTGATCGCTCACAGCGAACGACTCCGGGGGAACATCTCCCACCCCCGCCGCATTGAGTGAGTACAGCTCAACTTGTTTGCCGAAGGGGAGATCATGGCTTCGACGTCCACATCGCTCACTCTGCCCGTGCTGCCCCTCGATGACGAGGTCGTGCTCCCCGGCATGGTGGTGCCCCTGGACCTGTCCGACCCGGACGTCCGGGCGGCGGTGGAGGCCGCGCAGGCCGCCGCCACCTCGGGCAACAAACCGCGGGTGCTGCTCGTTCCCCGGGTCGACGGGACCTACGCCGGCATCGGCACGCTCGGGCGGATCGAGCAGGTCGGGCGGCTGTCCGACGGCGACCCCGGGGCGCTGATCCGGGGCCTGGGCCGGGTGCGGATCGGCTCCGGCACGACCGGGCCCGGCGCCGCGCTCTGGGTGGAGGGCACGACCGTCGAGGAGACGGTCCCCGCCCCCCTGCCCGGTGCGGTGACCGAACTCGTCACCGAGTACAAGGCGCTGGCCACCAGCTGGCTGCGCAAGCGCGGCGCCTGGCAGGTCGTCGACCGCGTCCAGCAGATCGAGGACGTCCCGACGCTGGCCGACAACTCCGGCTACTCGCCGTTCCTGACCACCGAACAGAAGGTCCGGCTGCTGGAGACCACCGATCCGGTCGCGCGCCTGAAGTACGCCACCGAGACGCTGCGCGAGCACCTCGCCGAGCAGGACGTCGCCGAATCCATCGCCAAGGACGTCCAGGAGGGCGTCGACAAGCAGCAGCGGGAGTTCCTGCTGCGCCGGCAGCTGGAGGCGGTCCGCAAGGAACTCGCCGGGCTCAACGGCGACCCCGAGGACGAGGGGGACGACTACCGTGCCCGGGTCGAGGCCGCCGACCTGCCGGAGGACGTCCGCAAGGCCGCCCTCAAGGAGGTCGACAAGCTGGAGCGGTCCAGCGACCAGAGCCCCGAGGGCTCCTGGATCCGCACCTGGCTGGACACCGTCCTGGAGCTGCCGTGGAACGAACGCACCGAGGACGCCTACGACATCGCCGGCGCCAAGGAGATCCTCGACGCCGACCACGCGGGCCTGGAGGACGTCAAGGAGCGGATCACCGAATACCTGGCCGTCCGCAAGCGCCGGGCCGAGCGCGGTCTCGGCCTGATCGGGGGGCGCCGTGGCGGCGCGGTGCTGGCGCTCGTCGGCCCGCCCGGTGTCGGCAAGACCTCGCTCGGTGAGTCCGTCGCGCGGGCCATGGGCCGCAAGTTCGTCCGGGTCGCGCTCGGCGGCGTCCGGGACGAGGCGGAGATCCGCGGCCACCGGCGCACCTACGTCGGCGCGCTGCCCGGCCGGATCGTCCGTGCGATCAAGGAGGCCGGGTCGATGAACCCGGTGGTGCTGCTCGACGAGATCGACAAGGTGGGCTCCGACTTCCGCGGCGACCCCGCCGCCGCCCTCCTGGAGGTCCTGGACCCGGCGCAGAACCACACCTTCCGCGACCACTACCTGGAGGTCGAACTCGACCTCAGCGACGTGGTCTTCCTGGCCACCGCCAATGTCCTCGAAGCCATCCCCGAGCCGCTGCTCGACCGGATGGAGCTGGTCCGCCTGGACGGCTACACCGAGGACGAGAAGGTCGTCATCGCCCGGGACCACCTGCTGCCGCGCCAGCTGGAGCGGGCCGGTCTGGAGAGCGGTGAGGTGACGCTGGAGGACGCCGCGCTGCGCAAGCTGGCGGGCGAGTACACCCGCGAGGCGGGCGTACGGAATCTGGAGCGCGCGGTCGCCAGGCTGCTGCGCAAGGTCGCCGCCCAGCACGAACTGGGGCAGCAGGAGCTGCCCTTCACGGTCGGCACGGACCAGCTGCGCCCGCTGATCGGGCGGCCGCACCACACCCCCGAGTCGGCGCAGGACCCGGCCGAGCGGCGCACCGCGGTGCCCGGTGTGGTCACCGGCCTCGCGGTCACCGGCGCCGGCGGCGACGTGCTCTATGTGGAGGCCTCGCTCGCCGATCCGGAGACCGGGGCGTCCGGGCTCCAGCTGACCGGCCAGCTCGGCGACGTGATGAAGGAGTCCGCGCACATCGCGCTGTCCTTCCTGCGCTCCCACGGCGCGGAACTGGAGCTCCCGGTCGCCGATCTGAAGGAGCGCGGTGTGCATCTGCACGTACCGGCGGGCGCCGTTCCCAAGGACGGGCCGAGCGCGGGCGTGACGATGACGACGGCGCTGGCCTCGCTGCTGTCGGGCCGGCAGGTGAGGCCGGATGTGGCGATGACCGGTGAGGTCTCGCTGACCGGGCGGGTGCTGCCGATCGGCGGCGTCAAGCAGAAGCTGCTGGCGGCGCACCGTGCCGGGATCACCACCGTGGTGATCCCCAAGCGCAACGAACCCGACCTGGACGAGGTGCCGGCCGAGGTCCTCGACGCCCTGGAGGTGCACGCCGTGGCGGACGTCCGCCAGGTGCTGGAGCTGGCGCTGACCCCGGCCTCGAACGGGGCCGCTCCCAAGGTGCCGGTCGCGGCCTGACAGGCAACGGCGGCCGGTCCGGTTCCCGCAGAGGGGCCGGACCGGCCGCCGCCGTGTGCCCGGGGGCGCGCCTCGCGCGCAGGTGTCCCGGGGGAGTCCCTAGCCGTTGGCGAGGGCCCGGAGGCGGTCCAGCGCGCCGTTGAAGCGGTTGTGGTCCCCGACCGTCGGGCCGGACGAGGTGTACTGCCAGACGGTGTGGAAGCCCCAGCCGGCCGGGAGTTCGCCGACCGAGGAGCCGTAGCGCGGTATCCACAGGGGGTTGACGGCGCCGAAGGCGGTGGAGTTGCCGGTGCACTGCTTCCACCAGCTGGTGGAGGTGTAGATGACGGCGTCCCGGCCGGTCCGCGCCTTGTAGGTGGCGAACCAGTCCTTCATCCAGTTGACCAGGCCGGCCGCGCTCAGCCCGTAACAGGTGGCGCCGTAGGGGTTGTACTCCATGTCGAGCGCGCCGGGCAGCGTCCTGCCGTCCCGGGACCAGCCGCCGCCGTGGTTGACGAAGTAGGTGGCCTGGGCGGCGCCGCTGGAGGTGTCGGGGGTGGCGAAGTGGTACGCGCCCCGGATCATGCCGGTGTTGTAGGAGCCGTTGTACTGCTGCGCGAAGGAGGGGTTGGTGTAGCTGGTGGACTCGGTCGCCTTCACATAGGCGAAGCGGACACCGCTGTTCCAGAGCGTCGACCAGGCGACGCTGCCGTTGTGGCTGCTGACGTCCACGCCCTCGACGGACGCGGCGAGGGACGGTGCGGCCGGCGCGGGGCCGGCCGCGGTGCCCTCGTGCCGGGCGATCTGGGAACCGGCCCAGTCCTGGCCGGGGTGGCTGGGTTCGGGCGCGTGCCGGGTGGCCGCGGCGCCGGCGGTGCCCGGCAGCCCGAGGAGGAGGGAGAGGACCGCGAGAAGGACCCCGGCCACGGCCGTGAGGGACCGTGCGGGTCGGTGGGGAGAGCCGGATCTGAGCACGGACATACGTGCCTCCGAAGATCTCGGGGGGATGACCTGAGGGGGGGAGGAGCTGACGGCATGGCGCAGGCGTGCGGACGCGGCGGTGCGACGTGCGAGGCGCGCGGCGGGACCGCGGACACCCGGAGGCCATTTGGTATGGCCATGCCAGAAATGACGATACGCGCGTAGAACGAGGGGGCAGAAGAGGGGCCGTGGGCTGCCGTTGGTCTAATCCTGCGAAATACTGGCCGAGCTGCGGCTTCGGCCGCCGAGGGCGGAAACTTTCAGGTGAGGGAAAGCGGGCATGGGCGCTGACGTGCACAACACCGGAGCCGACGGGACGACGGCGGACGGCGAACCGATGGGTGTGGACCACGTATTTCTGGCCCTGGAGCGCGAATTGGCGGTGTTCCTCCGCCGGGCCCGTGCCTCGTCGGGCGAATTGGCACGAGAGGTGCATCCCGACCTGGAGCCCTCCGCGTACGGCCTGCTCGTCCGGCTGGCCGACGCCGGTGCCCAGCGGGCCACCGACCTCGCCGGCTTCTTCGGCGTCGGGAAGGCCACGATGAGCCGCCAGTTGCACGCCCTGGAGAAGCTCGGACTCGTCGCCCGCGAGCCGGACCCGGCCGACGGCCGCGCGGTCCTGGTGCGTCTGACCGACGAGGGCAGCGACCGCTTCACCCGCGTCCGCACCGGCCGCCGCGCCCAGTACGCCCGCCGCCTCGCCTCCTGGGACCGCGCCGAGGTCGCCGAACTGGCCCGCCTGCTGCACCGACTGAACGCGGAGCAGGAGAGCGACGAGGTCTAGGGGGGTCCGCACCGTCCCGTCGTCCGCCGGGAGGGCAGGACTGCGCGGACACCCCCTGGGGAGCGCTGCGCGTGCCGGGGGCGTCCGGCGCCGCCGCACCCCCGGACCTGCGCCGTCGCCGCGGCGTTCCCCCGCGCCGGCGGAAATTCCGCCGCCCGCCGGTGATTGTCACGGGACCACAAAAATCACGGCGCCACGAAGATCACCGCCGCGTCGTCCCGCGCCTTGCCGCGCGGATACGCCGTGCCCTGCGGGTCCGCCGCCTCCGCCGCCCTGACCCGGTCGATCAGCGACTGCGGGCCGTGCCCGGCCACCTGGGCCACGCAGTCGGCCCAGGAGCCCTCCTGGAAGACCTCCGTCCAGCGGCTCGCGCCGTCGCTGAGCGCGGTCAGCGAGCGCAGGCCGGCGCGCGGCACGCTGCCGGACACCGCACGGGCGGCCACCGCCGGATCGGCGGCCGCGGTGAAGAAGCCGCCCTCCGCGTTGCGCAGCGCCTCGACCGCGCGGACGTACTTCCGGGCCGCCGCGGCCCGTTCCGCCGAACCGCGCGGCAGGGCCCGTACGGCGGCGCGCCGGTCGCGGACCGCGGGCGGCAGTTCGTCCAGCCGCCGGTCGCGCACCGGGTGCACCGAGCCGTCCGCCAGCTCCAGGAGCAGCACCGAGTCGGACAGGACGAGGTACTCGACGGCGGCCCCGGACCACCGTGCGGCGACGACGGTTGCCTGGGGAGTGCGGGCGTGAGAAAGGTCACACGTGTCCCGATGGATATCGGCCGTCCGGGCGATGGCCGTGGAGAGAAGCTCAGGGAGCGTCATATCCCGGTGTGAAACCGACAGTTCGAGCATTGCGCCACCGAGCCGCGCGGTGAACCACGGCACGGTGTGGACGCAGCCGTAGTCCTCCGCGGGTGGCGTCACGCCGTCCAGCAGGACGAAGGCTCCGCCCTCGCCGGAGGCCGGCAGGGCTACCGATGCGTAGTCCTCGTTTGGGTGTTGGGCGTCGCCCGGCTCGGTGGCGAGTTCGATGCGCATGGCGGCAAGTCTGCCGGAGGCCTCGGTTCCGCCCCCGGTCGCAGGGGCGCGCGGCGGTGCCGGAGTGCGGCCGGGGCGGTGGCGTACCGGAGGTAAGGACCGCGGACCCGGCGGCGTGCGGGCGCGCATCTTTCCAGGAGCGGGACGCATCTCCAAACCCGTTCCGGGGTGGGGCGGGCCGGCGGCCGAAAACCTTGGCGCACGGAAGTTGATGGTCAAACTCCGATTGATGTTCACTCGTTCAGGTGGCCGGGCATGTGTTGCCGAGCCACTGCGCGGCGCCGGTGGAAGGGTCGTTGCCCGGTCAAGGGGCGGGGCCAGGACGTTCGTCGCGACGCGCAGAGCCGGGCTGTTTCCCCTCGCGGAAGTGTGTGCTGCTGCGTTCTTCGCGCAGGTCCGCCCCCGTGAGCGGAGAGCGAGCCGGGTCCGCGACGCCATATGGCGTGGACAGGCGAGACAGGAATGCGAGCAGCGGTGCGGAAGATGCGGCTTCGAGGCGGCGCAAGGAAGCCGGGTTCACCGGCCGGTTCGGTCTCGGGACCGAGCACGGGCTCGGGTCCTGGTAAGGGTCCGGACGGGACGGAGGGCGGTGCGGGACGGCGTCCCGCGCGCGTGCGCAACCGGCTCGTCGGGGCGGTCGCCGTGGTGGCCGCAGCCGTCCTCGGCGCCGGCGCCCCCGGGCTGTCGGCCACGGCCGACCACGCCACCCACAGCCAGCAACTGGTCGACCTCGCCCAGGTCAACGCGCATGCCGTCGCGCTGGCGCACTCCCTGTCCGACGAACGCGACGGGATGACCGCCTACGCCGCCAAGGGGCGCGGCAGCCGTACGGCCCAGGGGCTGGGCAACACCGCGGCCAACGCCGCCGGCACCGCCGCGACGGACGCCACCGCCTCCCGCGCCCAGCGCGCCCGTGTGGACCGGCAGATCGGCGAGCTGCGCTCCGCGGCCCAGGGCACCGCCGACGACAGCGCCGTGTACAAGACCGCCGCCAAACTCCTGGCCGCCCTGCCGCAAACCCGTCAAAAGGCGCTGTCCGGGGCCGGATCGGCCGAGCAGGTCTACAACGCCTACACCCAGGCGATCCAGGCACTCGGTGCGATCAGTGACGACATCGCCCGCGGCCTGCCCGCCCGGGCGGACTCCGCCGACGCCGACACCCGCGCGCTGCCCGACCTCGGCCGCGCCGCCGAACAGGCCGCCGGCACCCGGGCCCTGCTGCTCGCCGCTCTCGGCGCGGGCGGCAGCCAGCCCCGGCTGACGACCCTCGCCCAGGTCGCGCACCTGCGCGAACAGGGCGCGCTGGGCGACTTCCAGCAGACCGCGAGCCAGAGCGCCCGGGACCGCTACGTCCGCACCGTCAACGGCGCCGACGTCAACACCGCCGAGCGCTACCTGGCCCGGCTGACCGACCAGCCCCGCCTGGACGCCACGGATCTGCGGCTCAACCGCCGGCGCGTCCAGGAGACGCTGACCAGCCGCATCGGCCTGATGCGCGGCGTCGAATCCGCCATGGCCACCGGCGACATCCAGCGCCTGGGCGTCCTGCGCGACGACGACGTCACCGAGCTGGAGATCCGCATCGGCCTGGAAGGGCTGTGCCTGCTGCTGGCCGTCGGCGCCGGCATCTGGGCCGCCCGCTCGATGACCCAGCCGCTCGCCGCGCTGCGGATCGGCGCCAAGCGCCTGGCCGCCGACCCGGCGCACGAGGAGCCCATCAGCTACAAGGGCCGCAACGACGAGTTCGCCACCGCCGTCCGCTCCGTCAACGCGCTGCACGCCCAGGTCGGCGAGCTGGCGCGGCGCACCTCCGAACTGGAGGGCGAGCGCAAGCGGCTGGTCGGCGGCCGGCAGCGGCTGGTCGCCGAGCGCGAGGTGCTCCAGGAGCAGGGCGAGTCCCTCAGGGAGGAGATCGCCGAGCTCACCGAGCGGCTGGCGGCCCTGCACTCCGGTGTGCACGGCCGGTTCGTCAACCTCTCGCTGCGCACCCTCGGCCTCGTGGAGCGCCAGCTCGGCGTCATCGAGTCGCTGGAGGAGAGCGAGCAGGACCCGGAGCGGCTGGAGACCCTCTTCAAGCTGGACCACTTCGCCGCGCGGATGCGCCGCAACAGCGAGAACCTCCTCGTCCTGGCGGGCGCGGAGCAGTACAGCAACAACCACCAGGGGCCGGTGCCGCTGCTGGACGTGATGCGCGCCGCGATCAGCGAGATCGAGCGCTACGAGCGGGTGAGCATCCAGTCGCTGCCGCCGCACTCCCAGGTCGCCGGGTTCGCCGCGGACGACGTCAGCCACCTGGTCGCCGAACTCCTGGAGAACGCCACCGCGTTCTCGCCGCCGGACGCCCATGTCGAGCTCTCCGGCTGGCTGCTGGAGAGCGGCGAGGTCATGCTCTCCGTCCAGGACGAGGGCATAGGGATGACCTCGGAGCGGATGGCCGAACTCAACGAGCGGCTGACCGACGTCGAGGCCGCCTCGTCCTCCGAGACCGTCGACGAGGCCCTGGGCCTGGGCCTGTACGTGGTCGTGCGGCTGGCCGCCCGGCACGGTGTCCGGGTCCAGCTGCGGGACGCCAAGCAGGGCGGCGTCACCGCCGTCATCGTGCTGCCCGGCTCGATCCTGCCCACCCGCCCGGCCCCGGCGGCCTCGCCGGCGAGCACGCCCCGGGACGTGGCGCACACCCCGACCCTGCCCGGCTCGGTCGCCGAGGCGAACTCCAACGCGCTGCCGACCCGGATGGCGCGGCGGGACCCGGCAGCCGTGACCGGACCCGCCGCCGCGGCCGCCCCGTCCCCGGCGCCCGGAGCGGCCCCGTCCCCGGCCGCACCCGCGGCCGCCGGGCAGCCCGACGGCCCGGCGGCGCCGGCGCCCGGCCACGACGGCACCCCGGCAGCGGACCCCGCCGCCGACCCGTTCGTCGCCGCCGCGGAGCGCGCGATCGACGCGGCCGGTCTCGGCGCTCCGGCCGAACCGGCACCCGCCGGGGAGCAGCCGGCCGGCCCCACCACCCACGCGGCGTCCGAACCGAGCCCGTACGGCCCGCAGTCGCCCGGCCCCTACGCCGCCACCACCGGCGGCGCCGGCGAGCACCTGCGGCCCGCGGACGACGGCGCCCCGGGCAACGAGCCCGCCGCGGCGGGCGCGGCCCCGGCCGACCCGTACGCCATCGGCCCGGACCAGCACGCGCGCCCCGCGGCCGGCGCCACCCCCACGGACGCAGCCGGCGGCGCGTCCCCGGCCGAGGCACCGGCCGACCCACAGACCGCCGCCGCCCCGCCCGCGGGGGAGCGGCGGACGACCTCCATGGGGCTGCCCAAGCGCACCCCCAAGGTCGTGGCGCAGAACCAGGCGCCGACCGCCCCGCGCAAGAGCGGTGCGGCCAACGCCGAGGCGCTGCGGCGCCGGCTCGGCGGATTTCAGGCGGGAGCGCGAGACGGCCGGCGTGAGGTCGAAGCCGAGATCGCGGAACGTACAGCGGAGCTGACCATCCCACAGACGGACACCGACGGAGCGGGGGCCCCGGGAGAGAGCCACGTTGTCGAGGAGGCACGCGATTGAAGGCGCAAGCGCCCACTGCTTACGGACAGGGTCTGAGCAGTCAGGCAAGGAATCTGCATTGGCTGCTGACCAATCTGGTCGACGAAGTACCGGGAATCCGCTCGGTCGCGGTGGTCTCCTCCGACGGCCTGCTGCTGCTGTCCTCCGACCCGGACCGGGCGGAGGAGACGGCACGGCCGGGGGGTGACGGTCCGCGGGGATCCAGCGCGGACCTGGCCACCATCGTGTCCGGGCTGGGCAGCCTCACCCAGGGTGCCGCGAAGCTGATGGACGGCGGGGCGGTCAAGCAGACGATGATCACGATGGACGAGGGCAGCCTGTTCGTCATGTCGATCAGCGACGGCTCGCTGCTCGGGGTGCACGCCACCCCGGACTGCGACATGAGCGTCATCGCCTACCACATGGCGCTGTTCGTCGGCCGGGCCGGTCATGTCCTCACCCCCGAACTCCGCACCGAATTGCGCAAGTCGATGGAGAACGCCCAGTGAGCGAACGTAGTGAGCGGACCGTGGAGAGGTGCGCGCCGAGCGAGTGCGAGGGCGGACGAAGCGAGGTTTCGGCATGAGCAGCAGTCGCAAACTCCCCGTGCGCGGCGGGGAGCGCAAACCCTCGCGCGTGCGGCCGTACTCGCTCACCGGAGGCCGGACGCGATTCGGCCACGTCCTGCTCGTCGAGACGTTCGTGGCCGCGCTGGAGGCGCCCGAGGAGCGCCGTGAGCTGACGTCCGGCGGCTGGGGCGACCGGGTGATGCCGGAGATGCGCGCCATCGTCGAGCTGTGCCGCCGGATGCGCTCGGTCGCGGAGATCTCCGCACTCCTCAAGATGCCGCTGGGCGTGGTCCGCGTACTGCTCAGCGACCTCGCCGACCAGGGAAAGATTCGCGTCTACGGCACCGGGCACGGCTCCGGCCGGCCCGACCGCGCGCTGCTCGAAAGGGTGCTGAGTGGACTTCACAGGCTCTGACACGATATCGGCCGGGCCG
>Ga0207426_1001792_pt1 | contig 16042 bp, 15 predicted proteins | sample AraplaMF_Cvi_mMS_FD_184265 | JGI IMG/M metagenome (GOLD analysis project Ga0207426, IMG submission 184265) | Arabidopsis root microbial communities from the University of North Carolina, USA - plate scrape MF_Cvi_mMS (SPAdes) (version 2) | ecosystem: Host-associated > Plants > Roots > Endosphere... | reverse complement strand
CATTGCTTTGCTCCAAACTAGCTAGACTGTCTAGCCATATATACCTGTTTTCCGGCGGGTGAAAGCGCAAATTTCCACCGATCGAGGGCGATTTCGGCCTGATTCGGTGGCCTGTCTAAAGAAGAAAGAAATGTCCGATAACGTTTAGGTTTCGAGTGCCGTCAGGCATACGAAGGCCTCCCATACAGGAACCCGCGGTCGGCATTCTCTGGCTATGGGGTTCTGTGAATCGGATCTGCCGGTGGGCCGCTGATGGCAGCGGCGCTTGTCGGTCCCAGCAAGCCGAGAGTGGTGTTTGCAGGTGTGATTGCCGAGATTTTCGTGGTGATTGAGAGCACGTTTACCCCGCTGATAGCCGTCGCCATTGGGACTGGCGCAGGCCCTCCCGTTGGCCCGCTCTGTTTTTGAGCAGACCATATGAATGGATTTGCCATGCCGGGTCATGACGCACTCTCCCGGTTGGTTGTTGCCTTATCTGGCGGTCCACGCGGTTGACGAAAGCGCTCGATGAAGTTGGTTGGCAGAATCTGCCACTCGATTGGCATACCCTGCCACTGCAAACCCTGCAGCCAATTAATACCTTTTCCGCGCCCTCGGTGATGATCGATCCGTTTTGGATCGGTGACATCGAGGCTTTGTCGAACAGCTTTGGAAGCGGCAGCAGGTTGGTAGCGGCACACTCATTCAAACCGCATTCCGTTTCCGCCACATTCGCAGGAGGCGAGATGCAGAGCGATAGCTTGGCTTTCTTTCGGGCTTGGGTCGCGCGACCGTTTCAGATAGCCGCCATCGTACCGTTAGGACGGGCGCTTGCCGAGATCATTACGCGGGAGATCACACCACAAACGGGGCATGTCATCGAACTCGGGCCGGGTACCGGCGTGTTTACGACCAAGATGATCGAACGCGGCGTCAGGCCCCAACACCTCACTTTGGTCGAGTACAGTCAAGAGTTTGTTGAACGCCTCAAGGGCCGCTTTCCAGGTGCCCGGGTACTGTCGATGGACGCTGCACGTCTGCAAGATCTTAAATTTCCACCAGAGACGTCGGTGGGCGCCGTCGTTAGCGGCCTTCCGCTACTGACCATGCCGGCAGGCAAGGTGATGGAGATCCTCGAAGGAGCTTTCCGGCACCTGCGGCCCGGCGGCGCATTCTACCAGTTCACTTACATGAGCAAGTGTCCTGTCCCCCAGTCAGTTCTTGATCATCTTGATCTGAACGCAACGCAGGTGGACCGAACCTTTCGGAACCTCCCACCGGCCCCGGTCTATCGGATTACCACCCGCCGGCCTGGTAAATAGCTCATTGGCGGACTGCGCAACTGGATTGACGTGCTCGGTCACTGCTGAGTGCCCGGCAGGCCATTAGTCTTCCTCGCGTCCGACGACAACAAACAACATCGGACTGCCCCAGGCCGATGCAAATCGGCCGGTACTGTGGTCGCGACAGAGATGGCAGCCGGAACGAAGGTCCTCGTCTTTCCTGTGCGGATGCATCAACATCGATTTATTGAAAAGGTTTCACCTTATGAACGTGTCAAAGGTCTCAAGGCGATCTGCCATATTCCTGGCAGTGGCAACAATCGGACTGGCCGCGGTGCCGGCGGCCCATACGCAGCAGGCTTCTCCGGCCGACGCTATCGTCGGAACATGGCAGGCCAACGACGGCAGCGTAAAACTGGATATGTTTAAGGAAGGAACGGAGTTCCGGGCGCGCCTGCTTTATGGCAATCAATTGATGGAAGCAGACAACGTTACTTTCAAGAAGGACGCCAAAAACCCTGATCCGGCCTTGCGCTCCCGTTCCATGAAGAATGTCATCTTCATCACCGGTCTTCATTGGAATGATGGGAGCTGGACCGGCGGCGCGCTCTATGATGGCTCCTCGGGCCGCACCTATAATTGCCAGATTACCATGCAGGGCGGCAAAATGAATCTCCGCGGTTATATCGGTATCTCCGCACTCGGACAAACGCGGCCTTCCACCGCGTGGGCGGCTAACTCTGTGATTGCGGACATGAGCTCAGCCGACGGGTTTCCAACATAAGTAGCGCCCCCGCACATGGTGAGAACTCGCCGGTTCGGCGTCGGGCGGATGCCGCATGAGGCGGCACCCGCCCGATTTGTTGAGTATAACCGACCTGCCTTCCTGGGATGAGACGGAACCGCTGCTGGCTTGTCTCTCGACTAAGAATGGTGCTGTTCCTCCGAACGGCAATTTTCTTGGCGCCATCGATGCCATTGGCGCAATATGCAACAGTGATGGCATGTTCCGTCAATGACCTTATGCTGGCGAGGCCCTATCTGTGATTTCACGAACAGAGAGGCAAACATGATCGACAACCGCAAGAAAACAGCACTTGTAACCGGTGCATCCTCCGGCATGGGCAAGGAAATTGCCAAGCGCCTCATCGCCGACGGCTTCAGGGTCTACGTGGCCGCACGAAGCGTCGCCAAGATGACAGATCTGGAGAAAATCGGCGCGCGTGCCTTGCAGATGGATATTTCCGACGACAACGAGATCCAGGCTGCCGTCAGCACAATTCTGACGGAAAGTGGCGGTGTCGATGTCCTGGTCAACAATGCCGGTTTCGGCCTTTACGGGCCGGTCGAGGACATTCTGCTCGACGAGGCTAGATACCAGTTCGAGGTCAACGTCTTCGGCCCGGCTCGCCTGACCCAGCTTCTCTTGCCGGCGATGCGCCAAAGGGGGGCGGGCACCATTGTCAACATCACCTCGATGGGCGGCAAGATCTATACGTTGCTCGGCGCCTGGTATCATGCCACCAAGCATGCCCTCGAAGGCTGGTCGGACAGCCTGCGGCTGGAACTGGCACCCTTCGGCATCAATGTGGTGATCGTGGAGCCGGGTCTGATCGAGACCGGCTTCGGCGATGTGGTTGCCGACGGCCTGGTCAAGCGCTCGGGCGCCGGCGCCTATGCCAAGGTCTCGCAGGCCGTCGCAAAGACCACCAAGGCGACTTATGGTCATGGTCGCGGCACGGATCCGAAGGTGATCGCTGATGTCGTCTCCACGGCCGTCAGCAAAAGAAAGCCACGTACGCGCTATGTTGCCGGCAAATACGCGAAACCGATGATCGCTATCCGCAAATGGCTTGGTGACCGTATGTTCGATCGTATCATCATGAGCCAGATGCGATAGAATTTCGGGCAATCGAACCCGGCATCCTTTATGAGTACTGCGAAAAGGCCAACCCGGATGACGGCAATACCGGCGGATAAATGCAAGGTTCCCCTGGCATTCTGGCGTGCGGTCGAAAGGATCGGCCTGCCGCCATCCGCGGTTCTGCGTCAGGCCCGGCTTCCCGCCACGCTGCACCTTAGCGAAAAGGGCATGGTGACGACGGCGCAGTATTTCGCGATTTTCCGGGCGCTCGAGGAACTGGCGCCGGAGCCTGCCCTTGGGCTTCGGCTGGTCCGCGAAGCCGATACAACCGTCCATCCACCGTCCACCCTGGCGGCCTTTCATGCCAGGGATTATCGCGATGGTCTCTACCGTGTCGCGCGCTTTAAACGGCTCTGCACCCCCGAGCAGTTAAGTTTTGACGAAGAGAAAGGCGAAGTCTCGATCACCAGCGACTGGATATACGCCAGCGAGCCGGAACCGGGTATCGCCACCGACGTCGCCTTTGCTTTCTTGGTTGAGCTCGGCCGTCGCGGGACCGGGCAGCCGCTAGCGCCTCTTCGCGTCGAGTTCATGAGTGCGGGGCCGAAGAGCGATCTCCATCAAGCCTTCTTCGGATGTCCGATCAAGTACGGTGCTACCCGAAACAAACTTGTTCTGAAATCCTCCGATCTCGACCGGCCGTTTCCGGGGCACAACCCCGAACTCCTGGATATTCTGACGCCTGCGCTTGCCGCTGCTATGGGTGAACTGCAGGCCCGCAGTTCCATCGGCGACCAGGTCAAGGTCGTGCTGAAACGAAGCTTGGCAAGTGGACGGCCCGAGCTGTCGCAGGTCGCCCAGGACCTCAACATGAGCGAAAGAACACTCCAGCGCCGCATCACCGACGAGGGCAAGACATTCCGTGAGCTGCTGTCGGAAGCGCGCCAGGACCTCGGACGCCAGCTCCTGTCCAATCCGGCCACCGACATTGACGAGGTTGCATGTCTGCTGGGCTATCAGGACCGCAGCTCCTTCTATCGTGCGTTTCGCGACTGGGAAGGGCTGACACCGCTGCAATGGCGCGAATTGAACGGGCGGGACGCGCCAGCGATCCTTTCATTGCATTGATACAGACGGAAGTGGACACGCTCCACTCCTCGCAGCGAACGGCGAAACCATCCTCCAGTATTGAACAGTAAAAACCCTTTGGCGCCTCCCGCGGTTTCGGTCGCATCTGGGCGGAAGCTGCCCTCTACCGCGGCGACAAAGTCGCTGCCACGGCACGCTCGCTCGAAAGTATCGCCGATCTCGCCATTCGGTATGGCGACGCGGTTCTGCCGCTCGCCCTAGATGTAACCGACTCCGATCAGGTTCGCAGCGCGATCGACCGCGCGGATGGCCATCTCGGCAGATTGGACATCGTCTTGAACAATGCCGGCTATGCGCTTGTGGGTGCAGTCGAGGAAACGGCGGAAGCCGACATCAAGGCGGAATTTGAAACCAGCTTCTTCGGCACGCTACGCGTGATCCGGGCAGCTCCGCCATTGCTGCGCAAGCAGGGGAGCGGCCATATCATCGGCGTTTCCAGTGTGGCAGGCCTCGTCGCAAGCCCGATCATCGGATTCTATCACGCCTCTAAATGGGCGTTCGAGGCGATGCATTTGCCCTGCAGGAGAATTCCCGGGCTATCGATCTAGACTCAAAACGCCGGGTTATGCACACTTCTATGCTCGCTCACCGAAACTGCTGCCACCGATTTTGCCCCCCGGCACGCCAGGCGATCGACATCTTTGGTCGATCTTGCGGACCACCGGCCACGGTCGCGGTTTGCGCTCAGTCAGGCTTGAAGCCTATCACCATCGAGTCCGGCCCCTGCAACGGCTCGACGCGCGTCGCCACGAAACCGGCGTCGTGCATCCATGCCTGGCAGTCGCCGCCGGTGTAGTCGAACCCGCCGGGGGTCTCGATCAGCATGTTCAGGCTCATCAGAAGGCCGAAAGCGTTCAAGCGGCGCTCGTCATCGATGACGGCATCGTAGACGATCACGGCCCCGCCGTTCGGCAGCGCGGCAAAGGCCTTTTCCAAGAGCATCCTCTTCTCGGCAAGATCCCAGTCGTGCAGGATGTGCCCCATCAAGATCACATCCGCATTCGGCATCGGGCCGTCAAAGAAGTTGCCGCTTTGGAAGCGGATGCGGTCAGCGAGACCCTGTCGGGCGACGAACTCGTCGAATATCGGCTGTACGGCGGGCAGGTCGAAGCCGATGGCCTGAAGATGCGGATGCGCTTGCGCGATCACCACCGGCACCATGCCCTGCGCCGCGCCCACATCGACGAAGGTCGTGTATTTCGACCAGTCGAACCGGGCGGCGATCGCCTGTGCCGCACCGGCGCTGATCCCGCTCATCGCTTCGAGGAACCCACGCAGCCGCGCCGGCTCCGCATAGATCGCGGCGAAGAAGTCTTCGCTGTGCTTGGCTTCATTCTGCGGCTCTCCGGTGCGCAGGGCTTCGGTCAGCGAGCCCCAGAAACCGTAGAGCCGGGTATTGGCCATTTCGAGGATGCCGCCAATATAGGAGGGCTTGCCTTTGTCGAGGAAGAGGTCTGTATCAGGGGCATTGCGATAGCGGCCGTCCTCGCGTTCGAGCAGCTTCAGGGCCACCAGGGTGTCGAAGAAGTCGCGGGCCGCGCGGGGATGCAGTTGCAGCCTGGCCTGCAGGTCGCTGAGGTCGGCCGGGCCGGCCGCGAGCGCGGTGAAGACGCCGAGCTCGACCGCGCTGAGCATGGCTTTGGAGGCCCAGAACCCCATGCCGAGCTGCATGATGTTGTCCGGCGTCGTTTCGCCCATCGTACCTCTCCTCCTGATCGTATCATCGAACAGCATCTGGGATTGGTGCGGAAGCGGTCCGGCCTGGCATGCCCAGTCCCGTCTCGTCTCGTCGAGGCACCCTGCAAGGGAAAATAGAGCGTTTTGGGATGTCCTGCAATTAATCAAGAAGCACTACGTGAGCAGTGCGAATGCTCGTGCATCCGACGCGCCGCGCCTCGACGACTTGCCGCCGTGTCTGTCATGTAGCCGCAGTTGCAAACATGTTTCCCTCCAATTAGTTCGGAGGCAGTACATCCCTACAATCACCGTCGTCTTCAGCGACAAACGTGCTGCCACCGATTTTGCCCCGCTTACTCATCAAGGTCGGTTCGATGCTGCAAGAGCGGAGCTTCACCGATACAGTGGCTAAGTTGGCCGCCTGGCGAGCAAACCGGCACGGATACGGTCTACCTTCGAGGGGAGAGAGGGAGCGATGTCGGCGTCAGGGTCGAACTGCAAATCGGATCGTTTGATACGCTGATAGCGTGCCTGAGCGGACAGACGATCGGCAGTGGAGACAGGTTCGATCGGCTTGCCCTGGAGATCAAAACGCATTGAGTCCGGTTGCGCAGTCGCAAAGAAATATCGCTTCGAGTGGATGTAGGCTCCGGTCGCTTTCCTGAGCGTCGTTACGGAGATATCCGGCTTCAACAGTAGACGGACTTCGTTCCAGAGACCGACTGCAAACGGTTTGATCGGATCGCCGATCATCGCAGGCAAAACATCAATGGGCTGGCGCAGCAGCGCGTTGATGTCTCCTGCCTTGGCAAGATCGGACTCGTTGGCCGCAATCGGTCCACGACTGTAAGTCCACGGCTTGGTCATCAAATGTCACCTCTGGCTTCCTCCTAGCGGGCGATCGTGAAGCGAGTTTGACAAACGAGAGGTCCGCTTCACGGCTTCAGTTGGGAATGGATCAAGGCGCAGGCAAGATCGATGCGGTGGAAGCAAGGCAAGGCATTTTAGTATCCAGCCAAAACTCGACGTCGGCCCCGCCAATGGGCCCTTGGAAGTCAATTCGTTTCCAGGCCAATGACGTCAGCATGACGCGACTGAAGCCCAAAGTCTGGGATCTCTTCCAGTTCCAACAGCAGCCTGAAGCAGACGATGGCATCATCTGGGCGGTAGGGTTTCTTCAGGAAACGACAGCGGCGAGGAAGGCTCGATTGCCTGAGGCTTACGATCCCTGATGTGATGACGATCGCAATGTCCGGCCAGTGACGGTGAATTTGAACTGCCAAGGCGACACCGTCCACATTGCCAGGAATGTTGATCGCGGTGAACACCAGTGCGATATCACCGTGGCGATCGAGACAACGCAAGGCTCCGTCGCCAGTTTCAGCTTCAATCGCGCGAAAGCCCGCGACCCCGATAGCTGCAACTATCGCCGTGCGCAGGATTGCGTCTGCCTCTACCACGAGAATCCTGTGCGAATCTTCTTTCCCGGTTGCTGACTGCTGCAAGGCCACCTCCTTGTCCGGAGCTGGATTTAAACACGATTGATGCATTGCAACAATATGCTGCCGCATCGCACTTTGCAAAGTCAGTCGGCCGTTGGAGAGCGATCGGCTTGCGGAGCTTTCGTCCCGCCACCGAACGCGTTTTCGAGATGATAGCCTGGCCTTCAGGCCGACGCAGCGCATCGGGCAGGATAAGGATCGGGTCCTTTCCTGTATGCCTCGACACATATGTATCACAGGCGTCTGTCGGGTACTCGGGCAGGCTATCCCCGCTAGGTTGATCGGCGACGCATCCGCGATCTGATCGAAATATACCTGACGCCGCAGCGTGGCGGGACATGAGACAAGTTTGTCCGTTCTTTCCCGCTCGACGGGTCAACGCAAGGTGTCCGGTCTGGCCGGAATGGAAATTGTTGCCGCTCGCCCGTTTACTCGCGCACAGTGGCATCCACGGCAGCTTGCGGCGGCAACACGGGGAAATTTCATCCAGTCGTGTCATGTTGATCAGCCGCTACCAGACGATCCTCAACCCAACCCGCCCGGAAACGGCGCTGAAGTCTTCGCCCCCAAGGTTGAAATAATAGGATGCATTGGCATAGACCCGCACGTTCTCGGAGAGATCCGCCGTCGCACCCCCGCCCAGTTCCAGCATTGTCGCCTTGCGAGTGGCATCGACCGGGATTGTGTTGAAAGTAACGACATCGGTCGTTTCGAACTCGTGCCAGAGGTTGGCGAGCAAGAAAGGCGAGACCGGCTTGCCATCGTAGTCGTAACTGCCCTGCAGGCGCACGCCGAGCCGACCGGTAAAGGCGTCGTTGTCGTCATAGCTGATTGTGCCGCCCGGATCGTGGGCCTGGTCGAAATTCAGGTACTGCCAGATGATTTGCGCTTGCGGCTCGATATCCCAGTGATCGGTGGCTTTGAACCTGGTCCCCGTTTCCAGTGACGCTGTCACTGCATCGCCGTTGAAGCTGCTGTCATACGCGCCTATCGAGTGGGTGTCGGTATCCAGCCATGAATTCATCAGGACGCCGTCGATGTAGCTACCATTGTCCCAGGTTCGGGTCCAATAAGCGGCAATGCTATAGCTGTCGATCGAAAGATCGCCGACGTGGATGCTGTTGAGATTGAGCGCGTCCGCCGTGATGTCGCCCCACGCACGAGAATAGCCGGCAAAGACGCCGAACGTATCCAGCACGCCCTTGCCCTCGCGCTCGTAGAACGGCGCCCCAATTTCGAAGCCAAAGGCCTGCCCATCGTACGTTTCGTCGAGTAGGCGGGTTAGATCCTGATCGTAGCTCTCGCCAAAGACGCGCGTCCAGACTGCGTTGCCAGCCTGCTCACGGGCCATCCAATCCTGCTCGCCGTGGCGCTCGTGGAAGGTGCCGAGCGTCGTCCTGAGTAGGCCGCGTGACACTGCTGGAACGACCGTCATGATCGGAACTTCGGGTCGGATCGTCGGACCGGGATCGAAGCTTCCCGGATCGCCGCCATCTCCGTCAAGTTCGTCTCCACCGTCTCCACCGTCTCCACCGTCGCCACCGTTCCCTCCGTTGTCGCCACCGCCGTTGTCGCCACCACCGCCGTTGCCACCGTTGTCACCCGACTCGCTGCGCAGATACCAGTTGTTATCCGTGCCCGGCACTGACGAGCCCTTGTACAGCAGATATTCGTAGATCCCCGCGCTGACGCGGCGACTTAGAAAGAATGATCCGTTCGCGGTCGTGGCCCCATTGATCGCCTCGACAACCAAGATCCCTCGATCTGTCTCGTCACCGGCGCCGCCGACATTCGTTGCAACAATTCCAGTCAATCCAGACGCCGTTCCTGAATCGATCACGAGCTTGTCTGCCGGCGAGCTGTCGTTGCCGAGCGCGCTCTGGAGCCACAACTGGCCAGAATTGCCGACGTAGTTGCCGACAATCTTCAGCGAGTCCGAGGTGGAGTTCGAACCGGTTGTGAGGTCGATCACACCGGCGTTGGTTACAGTCACAAGTCCGCCTGCGGTTGCTGGCGAAATCGTAGACTGGAAGCCGCTGCCGTTCAGCACGCTGGTCGAGTCGATCCTCAGTGCGCCGCTGCCGGTACCGCTATCACCGAGGACAAGATTGTTGTTCATCTTGAGAGTCGAGCCCTGCTCGAGCGAGATCAGTTCCCAGTTGATCAATCGATTCGGGTTGCTGCCCTGAGTACCCTGCCAGGTCAGCGTATCGTTACCCTGGCCGCCATTGATCTGGATCGTCTTCAACTGTGTATCGGTGAGCCCCTGGAACACCGCCACATCGTTAGCATCACCCATGTCGATGCCGCCGATCAGACCGCCGGTCCAGAGCATCGAATCGTCGTTGGCTCCTGCATTGAGAAAGCCCGTGACTTCGCCGCCCGACAACTCGAAGCGGTCTGTGCCTGCGGATTGGTTGACCGATGTGTTCACCCGGCCGCCCAGCATTTGAAAGAGATCATTGCCGGCGCCCTGATCGACCGTGCCATTGAGTACCCCCGGATTGTAATTGACGATGGTGTCGTTACCGGTGCCGAGCAGCGTATTGCTCTGGATGGTGCCGTAGTTGTCGATGCGGGTCTGGCTTGCGCCGTTGATGTAGACTCCATTGTTGATGAAGGCGCCTGCACTGTTCAGGATCGTCGTCGTGCCGTTGCCATTGACCGTGATGCCCGGGTTCAGTGTGCCGTTGTTGGTGATCGTGTTGTTGCTGTTGCCGGTGAACGAAAAGACCGAGTTGATGGAGGCCTTGGCGTTGTTGGTTACCGAGTAGGTGCCATTGCCGGTGATCACCAGACCGTTATTGATGTTCCCGGAATTTACGAAGGTGATGAAACCGTTGTTGTCGAGCGTGACGCTCTGCAGGTTTCCTGCGGTGGTCACGCCAAGAGTGCCGATATTGGAAAGGGTGAGCGGACCGTTGAAGTTGGTACCGGTGAGGATATCGACCGTGAGCGTGCCAAGGCTGGCGGTGCTGCTGTAGCCGGAAGGATTGCCCGTGCAGGTCACCGTTTGACCGGAAGTGGGGCTTGCCGGTTCGCAATCCGCGAACGCCGGCAGAGTTATGAAGAAGCTAAGGATGCTGACTAGGGGGGGAAGAGATTGTTTGCGGGGAGAAGGAAAAGATATGCGACGGTACTTCGATGATGCATTCCATTTCGTCATACTGCGCTTCTCCGGCATACGCGTTAAGGGATCCCCAGCAGTGGCTTCATCATTGTACAGGTCGACCTGATTGTGAAGCTTGGAAATATCCTTTGGAGCGAAAGCGTTTTGCGCCGTGTATGACTGTGACCTTTCGACCTCAGTACGCGCGGCTCAGGCGGCAGGGTAACGTCGAACGTGGAATGACGGTTGAGGCCTGCCCCAAGAAATCTGACGCACGCCAGATGACTGCCGCGACCCCCTCGTGTGGCAACAAACTTTGCCCGTTCTGCTCCGGCGCCGCTCTGACGATCTCGTCCTGATCATGCCAACAGCGGCCGTCCCAGGCCAGCTGTTGCGGTAAGTCACAGATGTTCCGGTAGAACGGAAGTTCTCACGAGCTGTGGCTGCTCGGTGGTGTCATGTTGTTTGATTAGGACCGAACAGGGTATTCTTCTGTGAAGTCAGACAGTCGCACCTGTGACGGTCTTTGCCATGGCACAGATCCAATGAATGTGCGCGGCCAGGCTGACCGTTTTTCAGTAGAACGACGCATAGATTGCAGCGTGCTGAAAAGGACAGAGAGCTTTCTTGCGCAACTGGCTTGCGCGGGCCACCCCGAATTACAACGGGACAATGCGCATGGATCGAACTAGTCTCTGACTTCGGACAAATCCGGGATCTCACCAATCTTGTTGACGGCGACGTCGACCGTCATGCCCAGATAGTCTTTGGCTTCTCCAAACCATGAGCCTTCCAATGGTATTGCCTGAGCTGGATGTCGGGCGACTGCCACCGGGATCAGATTGAAACCCGCGGTGATCTGGTTCGTCGGGTCGTAATCTAGCCATCCTGCACCGGGGAGAAATACCTGCAGCCAGGCGTGTGTGGCGCCGGCGCCCGTTGTTCCGACCGCGCCGCCGTCCAACGCCGCGTCGTACAAGTAACCTGATACAAAGCGGGAGGCGATCCCGAGCCGGCGCAATGCCTCTATCATCAACCAGGCATAGTCACGGCATGATCCTGATTTGGTGCGAAGCGTTTCGCCAGGTGACTGGGTTCCTTCTGTTTCTCTCGCACAGTAGGTGAAGTCATCCTGGAAAGTGTTCAGCATCCGACGCAACACGTCGATGGTTTGGTCCTGGTCGCGCGCGACGAAGCGCTTGGTCCAGGCGGCTACGCTTCCATCAGGATCTTCGGTATGCGGACGCAAATAGCCCGCGAGATCGGTCCATTCATCGGGGGTATATTGCACCGGGATTTCGTCGGCGCGCGGTTCCAAGGGGAAGGCCTCCACTCCCTTTACTCCGAAAAAGACACCTTGAACCTCAAACGTAAACGTCAGTTCGGCGCCGGCCTCGCTGAACTCCATCACGGTCACAGTGTTGGAACGGGGATCGCTGATCCAGTGAATCTTTGAGGGAACGCTCGTTCTCGCTGACCAACCGAGCAGACGCGCCCAGGCGCCACGTCGCGGCAAAAATATTGCTCGGTGCGTGCCGAAGGTAACAGGCTTGGCATACCTGTAGGTCGTAACATGTGTGATCTTACCAAGAATCGCCATGTCTACCAGCTCTGCCGCAAATAAATAGGATCCCTTGCCGAAACGGGCGATGGTGAAGTTGCATAGGTTCAGCCATTTATCCATGACCAGCCCATAGCGGCGTGTCAACGGCCTTCACGCGTGCCGCGGCCAATGCGAACTGGGCGCGATACTGCGGTCAGACCGAGTCGCGCTGAGTACGAAGATTGGATACAACGCGCCGGTTTTGCACCTTGCACGAGCGGCTCGTGCAGTCGCGGACTTCGCGATCGTTGCCGTAGCCCTTGGCCCATACGCGGTTGGCGTCCACGCCCTTCGAAACCAGATAGGCCATCACTGCATCGGCGCGTCGCTGTGAAAGTGTCGTCATTGCTGAACCAGATCCGGAATCGTCGGCAAATCCCTGCAGCTTGACCAGCCATTGCGGGTTGCTGTTGAGCCAGGTTGCCTGCTTATCCAACGTTGCCTTGGCGACGGTATCAAGCGTGGCCGAGTCCTGCGTAAAATAGGTCCGTCGGCCGACATTCAGAATGAAGTCCTGTTCGCTTCCGGCCGCGACGTTCTCGAAGCCGGGCGCCGGATCGTTGGTCTGTCCGGTCATCGGCGCCACGGCAGGCTCCTCCACCTCGGCGATATCGGTGGTGCTGCAGGCGACAAGCGTCAAGAGCATGGCCGCAGCGACGAGAGGCCTAGAACATCCGGTTAATACAGACATCAGGGTGATATTCCTCATTCGACCGGAACCGCTTGGTTCGTCTGCGCGGCATTTTGAGCTTGATCGGCAATGTGGGGCAGGACCTGTACCGCGGTGCCGATGGGGCACCGCTGATAAAGATCGATTGCATCTTCGTTGAACATGCGAATGCAGCCGCTGGAGGCATCCTTGCCGATACTGCCTGGCTCCAGAGTACCGTGGAAACGATAGCCGGTATCGACGCCGTCGCGAAGCAAATACATCGCGCGCGGCCCAAGTGGGTTCTTCGGTGAACCTCCATCTACCGACTCGGGCAGCTCGGGGTGGCGTTGACGCATCTCCGGCGGCGGCGTCCAGCGTGGCCAAAGCGCCTTCTGGTCGATCGTGGCTCGGCCGTACCATTTGAAGCCCTCGCGGCCGACACCGACGCCATAACGAATGGCCGTCTTGTTCTCCATGATCAGGTAGAGAAAATGATGCGTCGTATCGACAACAACCGTACCAATCGGCTCGCTGCTGAAATATTTGACAACCTGGCGGTGCCACTTCCTGTCGATCTTAGCAAAGTTCGTGCTTCGGAACGTCACACCGTTGTCGATACTGGTTCCGGAAAAATATGAAGCGGCCGCAGCTAAAGTCGGCTTCTCGACCGCCGCCAAGGTTCCGACCGAAGCCAAACCGCCAAGCAGAATATCCCTGCGCGTCCACCTCATCGGCATCCCCCGAAAGCCAAGCAGCGAGGCGCTCATGTAAAACAGATTTTTCGTGGCCGACAAGAATAAAAATGCATTGCTCTGCATCCTCGGTGGATGCGGCGCTGCCGCCTGTCCCAGTCGCATGCCTGAAATCGCTGGCGGGATATCCTTCCCGCCGTCGCGCCGGTCACAGGATTCGCATAGCGCGGACCCACAACTGATAGAGGCATCGTAGTTTACGGTATCATACCGGAAATGGCTTGTGTCTTCCTGCGTTCTTCGCTCAGGTGGATCGAATTGGGAAAGTCGAGCCCGACAGCTACGGCGTGATTGCGATGTGGAAGACGAATCAGTAGATTGGCATTTGGCGTCCCTCGCGTGCAACGTTGACACTTATCCCATGCTGACGGAACGCCCCGGGGGACACGTGATGCGACGAGTTAAATACAGTGCCGTGCATGCGCCAATCTACTCTCTCCTCGCATTGTGTCTGCCGGCCGGGATCGCGGTAGGGCAGGAGGTCGCGAAACCGACTCAGAAACCCTCTGAGACGAGCAAGGCGGATGAGCGTTGGATTCCGAAACTGCGGCTCGGGGATGACACCGCCTACCTGGAATTTTACGGCCAGATCAACAAAGGCTTGCTGGTTTACGACGACGGCGGTTCGACTGACAATTACTTCCCCGTCGACAACGGCAACTCTTCGACACGCGCCGGCTTTCGCTTTTACTCCAAGATGGAGAACAACTGGTCGGTGGGCGGAAATCTCGAATGGGAATGGACGCCCTATTCGACAACGAACGTCAATCAGCTCAACAAGGGCGACTACGATTGGGAGGCACAGCTTCTGCGAAAAGCAGAAGTCTATATGGAGTCGAAGGAATACGGGAAGTTCTGGTTCGGCCAGGGTAGCATGGCGTCCGATGGCAGCGCCGAAGTCGATTTGTCCGGCACCTCGGTCGTCGGCTATTCGCTTATCTCGGACATGGCCGGCGGACCGTTCCTCAGGTTTGATGATGGAACGCTCTCTTCAATACGCGTCAAAGACGCCTTCACAAACTACGATGGTCTCGGTCGAAAATTGCGATTCCGCTACGACACCCCATCCTACGGCGGATTCAGCGTGTCGTCGTCCTTTGGGACGCAAGCCGTACCTGAGCCGTCTGACGTCGCCGTGTGGGACATTGCGTTGCGCTACGACCAAACGATCGAGGACGTCAAAATCAGCGGCGCATTGGCGTTTTCGAGGCCGGGCGATGGCAATTCGATCTACGACGCCTCGGTTTCACTGTTACATCAGCCAACGGGCCTGAGCCTTACCCTTGCAGCCGGCTACTCGGACAAGGAGTCCATCGATGGACACTACGGCTATGCCAAGGTTGGTTACCAGACGGATATATTTGAAGTCGGCAAGACAGCCTTCTCCGTCGACGCCTATTTTGGTCGGGACATCAAGGGCAAGGGAACGGATAGCGATTCCTACGGTGTGCAAGTCGTACAGAATCTCGATTATTGGCAGACCGAACTTTTTGTCGGTGCACGCACTTATTCGTACGACGACGAAGTCGCAAGTGTCCAAGACAGTTATGCTGTGCTCGCAGGCGCCAGACTGAAATTTTAGCGATATCGCACGCTCGCCGTTTGAGCGCGCAGCCTCTTCAACGAGGGCCTGGCTTGTAGCGGCTAAGAACTGCGCGGTTGGATCCAGCGGTCTCGAAAAGCTCATTGACGCTGTTCGAAACGCTATGATGTTAAGCAAGGATCCGGTGCCTGAACGTCATCAAGCGCAACATGCACAGACGAGTTGCGCTCGATGTCCGGTTGCCGCGATGGATAGGCGCGACTTACGGATCCCACGTCAGCAAAAGCGCGTCAGATCCGAGGGTTGACCCGGAACGTGACAGCCGAACTTGGCCGGCGATCGTCGCCGGTTACAAGGTCGCCCGTGCGAATAGGTTGGTTCAACGCGGACGTTACTGTCGCAACCCAACTATCCCCTATCGGCCCGGTCTTGTCCCACAAGCTCCAGTGGGCCGGTCCCCGCGTGCAGCACTTTGCAACTAAGTTCGCTGTAGCTTGAATGCTGTACTTGGTTTCAAGCGTTCGGATACGCGGGCACTCCCTTCTACATTTAGCATCGTTCAGACATATAGCGGGCAACTGCGGTACTGAAAAAGCATAACTATTTTTAACCCGTCATTTGTACTTGTGCCGTAGCGTGTCGCTCAACCTGAGCGAGGATGGCATGCACGGTCTGGGCAATGATGTGGCTAATTTTTCCGGTCGAGATTTCATTCGACGGATCGTCTATCCCATGGCAGCAGTCATGGTTGTCGCAATCTTGGTCGTAACCGTCGTCCTTGTCTTGTCGGCACGCCAACAAAACAAGCTGGAAGTCGAAGCATCCACGAGACTTGCGACAACCGCACTCCAAGTAAAGGCCCGAGAGGTCGGACGGGATCTGCGCAACTATACCATTCGTCAGGATGTCTACGAAAACATCAGCAGGAG
>Ga0207426_1001791_pt1 | contig 16051 bp, 14 predicted proteins | sample AraplaMF_Cvi_mMS_FD_184265 | JGI IMG/M metagenome (GOLD analysis project Ga0207426, IMG submission 184265) | Arabidopsis root microbial communities from the University of North Carolina, USA - plate scrape MF_Cvi_mMS (SPAdes) (version 2) | ecosystem: Host-associated > Plants > Roots > Endosphere... | reverse complement strand
AAAAGGGCTCAACTCGAAAACGCGTAGTGAAGGGCGATTCCCGCGAACAGCATCCCTCCGAGCCAGTTGTTATGCTTGAACGCCGCGAAGCACGCCATCCGCTCGCGATTGCGGATCAGCCCGTAGTGATACACCGCGCAACCCGCCGCCGCGAGCCAGCCGAGCCAGTAGAGCCAGCCATATCCCAGTGCGATGCCGATGCCCACGTAGATCGCGAGCGTCACCGCGTAACACAGCATGACGGCCAGCACGTCGTATCGGCCGAACGTGAGCGCGGACGTGCGAATGCCGATCTTGATGTCGTCGTCGCGGTCGACCATCGCGTATTCGGTGTCGTACGCGACCGACCAGAACACGTTCGCCGCGAGCATGATCCACGCGAGCATCGGCACGTGGTTCTGCACGGCGGCGAAGGCCATCGGGATGCCGAAGCCGAACGCGATGCCGAGATACGCCTGCGGAATCGCGAAGAAGCGCTTGGTGAACGGATACGTGCCCGCGACGAACAGCGCGAACACCGACAACTCCTTGGTTAGCGTGTTGAGCGGCAGGATCAGCAGGAACGCGACGAGCGCCAGCGCCGCCGCGAGTGCCACCGCTTCCCATGCCTTGATCTTGCCCGACGTGATCGGCCGCTCGGCGGTGCGCTTCACGTGGCGGTCGAAATCGCGGTCGGCGTAGTCGTTGATCGCGCAGCCCGCCGAGCGCATCAGGATCGTGCCGATCGTGAAGATGACGAGCAGCATCGGCGACGGACGGCCATCGGACGCGATCCACAATGCGTTGAGCGTCGGCCATAGCAGCAACAGGCTGCCGATGGGCTTGTCGAGGCGCACGAGGCGCATGTAAAGCGGAAGACGGGCGAGCATGGCGAATGTCGAGGCAGAGAAACGCGATCCGGCTATTTTAGATCAGCGTGCCGGGACATCCTCAAAAGCAAAAACCCCGCTTGAGAGCGGGGTTTCATCGCTTCGAAACGGAAGAAGCATCAGGCCAGCATCGCGCGCAGCATCCACGCGGTCTTCTCGTGCGTCTGCATGCGTTGCGTGAGCAGGTCGGCCGTCGGCTCGTCGTTCGCGGCTTCGGTCGCCGGGAAAATCTCGCGCGCCGTGCGCACCACCGCTTCCTGACCTTCCACCAGCTGACGGATCATGTCTTCGGCAGCCGGCACGCCGTCCGCTTCCGGGATTGACGACAGCTTCGCGAATTCCTTGTAGCTGCCCGGCGCATGCACGCCCAGCGCGCGGATGCGTTCCGCGATCGAATCGACGGCGAGCGCGAGTTCGTTGTACTGCGTCTCGAACATCAGATGCAGCGTGTTGAACATCGGACCCGTGACGTTCCAGTGAAAGTTGTGCGTCTTCAGATAGAGCGTGTACGTATCGGCCAGCAGCCGGGACAGCCCGTCGGCGATCTTCTTGCGGTCTTTGTCGCTGATGCCGATGTTGACGGCAGGTGCAGTGCCTTTCTTCGCCATGATGACTCCGTGAGAGAGTGATTCGAACGTTGCGAACGCCGCGCGCATCGCCTTGCCGCGCGGCGCTTCGAGCGCTCGACAGTTTATCGTAGAGAAACAGGAAGCGCCGTATTGCTTCGCAAGTCTGTCGAAAGCTTCGACGACGCTCAGGCGCCGACGACACCGCTCGCCACGACGAGTCCATAGCCCGCCGCGACGATGCCGAATGCAATCGCGACGCGCACGCCGCGCGACGCCTGACGGCTGGATGCTTCGATGTGGTCGACCGCCTGTGCGATGTGCTTCAACGCTTGCGACATGATGTTTTCTCCCGGTGTATCCCAGCGCCGCCGTCACGCAGCGGCGGTATCTTTCTCGTCGACGTACTGGCCGAGCTTCGCGAGCGCGTCGATCACGCCCTGCGCGTAAGCCGCGTCGATGCGGCGGAAATGCCCGATTTGCCGCGCGACGATTTCGTTCGGCACGCCATGAATGTGCCGCGCGATGTTGCCGAAGAAGCGCTCGCGCTGCGCGTCGTCGAAGAGCCTGAACAGCGCCGCCGGCTGGCTGTAGTAGTCGTCGTCCTCGCGATGGTCGTAGCGATGCACCGTGCCGCCCGCGAGCGGCGGCTCGTTCGCGTTGGCGTCCTGCGCGAATTCGCCGTAGCGGTTCGGCTCGTAATTCACGCGCCCGCCGAGATTGCCATCGGTGCGCATTGCGCCATCGCGATGAAACGGATTGGCGATCGGCGCGCGCGGCGCATTCACCGGAATCTGGTGATGATTGATGCCGAGACGATAACGCTGCGTGTCGCCATACGAGAACAGGCGGCCCTGCAACAGGCGATCCGGCGAGAAGCCGATGCCCGGCACCACGTTCGCCGGCGAGAACGCGGCCTGCTCGACATCCGCGAAGTAATTCTGCGCGTTGCGATTCAACTCGATCACACCGACGTCGATCAGCGGATAGTCCTTGTGCGACCACACTTTGGTGATGTCGAACGGATTCACCTTCGACTTCGCCGCCTCTTCTTCCGTCATCACCTGAATGCGGAAATTCCAGCGCGGGAAGTTGCCGTTGTCGATGTTCTCCACGAGATCACGCTGCGCGCTTTCGCGATCGTTCGCGATCACCGCCGCGGCTTCGGCATCCGTGTAATGGTCGAGCGGTTGCTGCGACTTGAAGTGGAACTTCACATAGAAGCGCTCGCCGTCCTTGTTGACGAACGAAAACGTGTGCGATCCGAAGCCGTGCATCTGCCGGTAGTTTTTCGGAATGCCACGGTCGCTCATGAGAATCGTCACCTGATGCAGCGATTCCGGGTGACGCGACCAGAAATCCCACGCCGCGACATTGCTGCGCATGTTCGTGTACGGATCGCGTTTTTGCGTGTGAATGAAGTCGGGAAACTTGAGCGGATCGCGGATGAAGAACACCGGCGTGTTGTTGCCGACGACGTCCCAGTTTCCCTCTTCCGTATAGAACTTGAGCGAGAAGCCGCGCACGTCGCGCTCGGCGTCGGCGGCGCCGCGCTCGCCCGCGACCGTCGAGAAGCGCATGAAGATCGGCGTTTCCTTGCCGATGTCGGCGAACAACTTCGCCTTCGTATATAGCGAGATATCGTGCGTCACGCGAAACGTGCCGAACGCGCCCGAGCCCTTCGCGTGCACGCGGCGCTCCGGAATCACTTCGCGGTCGAAGTGGGCGAGTTTCTCGACGAGCCAGAAATCCTGCAGCGTGACCGGGCCGCGCGGGCCAGCGGTCTGCGAGTTCTGGTTGTCGCCGACGGGTGCGCCTGCTGCGGTCGTGAGTCGTTGAGTCGTCATCGTGATGCTCCTGCTTTTTTGGGTTGCGTGGGATGATGCGAGCCGCGCGCTTCAGGCGACGCGAGCGAAATCGGCGAGGATCGAAACCGTCATGTCGCGCAGGCTGTTCCAGCGGTCGAAGAAGGTCTTGGCGGTCATGGAATCCTCTCTCTGTCGTGATGTCGGCCGAGAACCGGCAGTGAGAGAATCCTAACTTAGACTATCGACATTTTTAATTCGATTAAATTTATCTATTCGATAGGCCGAACTTCGCGCCAGCTTTGCCTTAAGGCGTGCGCCAAACGAAAACGCCGCGCTCCGTTGCCAGAGCGCGGCGTTTTCAGGGAAAAGGTCGATCAGTTCACGGCGACAGGCATGTCGAGCTTTCTCACGCCCGGCAAATCGCAATTGGCGATCGCTTCGCAGATGGCGTCGATGGCAGGCATGCGCGTGAAACTCTTGCGCCATGCCAGCACGACGCGCCGGTCCGGCACCGGTTCATCGAACGGCACGTAGCTGAGCAGACCCGAATCGATGCCCCCCGCGTGCGGCTTCACCTCGCTCACCGACATGCGCGGCAGCACCGTAATTCCGACGCCGCTCGCGACCATATGACGGATCGTCTCCAGCGAGGAGCCTTCGAACGTCTTCTGGATGCCGTCCGCGTTCTGCGAGAAGCGCATCAATTCGGGGCATACGCCGAGCACGTGATCGCGGAAGCAGTGACCGCTGCCGAGCAGCAGCATGGTTTCCTGCTTGAGATCGTCCGGATCGATCTTCGCGCGGTTCTCCCACGCGTGGCCGGAAGGCATCGCGACGACGAAGGGCTCGTCATAGAGCGCGCGCACCATCAGCCCGGTTTCGGGGAACGGCAGCGCCATGATCGCGACATCGATTTCGCCCTGCTTCAGCAGCTCGATCAGCTTGAGCGTGTAGTTCTCCTGGAGCATCAGCGGCATCTGCGGGACCGACTTGATCATCTGCTTGACGAGCGTGGGCAGCAGATACGGTCCGATGGTGTAGATCACGCCGAGGCGCAACGGACCGACGAGCGGATCCTTGCCCTGCTTGGCGATTTCCTTGATGGCGAGCGTCTGTTCGAGCACGCGCTGCGCTTGCGTCACGATCTGCTCGCCGATCGGCGTCACGCTGACTTCGCTCGTGCCGCGCTCGAAGATCTGCACGTTGAGTTCGTCTTCGAGCTTCTTGATTGCCACCGACAGCGTCGGCTGGCTGACGAAGCACGCCTCGGCCGCGCGGCCGAAATGCCGCTCGCGCGCGACCGCGACGATGTACTTCAGTTCAGTGAGGGTCATTGGCGGCCAATGAAATACATTGATTCAATAGGTTTGAGTTATACACCTGCGTGCCGTCGTTCGACAACTTCTGCCGAATCGCCGGTCCGCGCCGGCTAAATAGGGACCGACATGACCCGCGCGAGTTCAGTCAGGCCTTCAAATAGTGCTCCCTCGCGCCGAGCCAGCGCGCGAGGTGCCGCGTGACGGCGTCTGGGAACTGCGCGAGCATCTGATCGGCGGCGGCGCGCGCCGGTTCGATCAGCCAGCCATCGTTTTCGAGACTCGCGAAGCGCAACATCGCTTCACCCGATTGCCGCGCGCCGAGAAATTCGCCGGGGCCGCGAATCTCGAGATCGCGGCGAGCGATCTCGAAGCCATCGGTTGTCTCACGCATGGTTTTCAGGCGCGCGCGGGCGGTCTGCGACAGCGGGTTCGAATACATCAGCACGCACACGGACGCCGCGCTGCCCCGACCCACGCGCCCGCGCAACTGATGCAGTTGCGCGAGACCGAAACGCTCCGCATGCTCGATCACCATCAGCGACGCATTCGGCACGTCGACGCCGACTTCGATCACCGTCGTCGCGACGAGCAGTTGCACTTCGTTGCGCGAGAACGCGTCCATCACCGCCGCTTTTTCGGCGGGTGCGAGCCGGCCGTGAACCAGCCCGACGCGCAGTTCGGGCAGCGCGGCAACCAGCGTCTCGTAGGTCTCGACGGCCGTCTGCAACTGCAGCGTCTCGCTTTCCTCGATCAGCGGACAGACCCAGTACACCTGCCGTCCGGTCAGCGCCGCTTCACGCACGCGGCCGATAATTTCGTCGCGCCTGCCGTCCGACACCACCTTGGTGAGGATCGGCGTGCGGCCGGGCGGAAGTTCGTCGATGGTCGAGACGTCGAGATCCGCGTAGTAGGTCATCGCGAGCGTGCGCGGGATCGGCGTCGCGGACATCATCAGTTGATGCGGCTGGAAGTCGCGCGCGCCGTCCGCCGCATTCAGGGCTTTCGCCCGCAGGGCAAGCCGTTGCGCGACGCCGAAGCGATGCTGCTCGTCGACGATCACGAGTCCGAGGCGCGCGAACTCCACCGCATCCTGAATGATCGCGTGCGTGCCGATGACGAGCTTGGCCGTGCCGAGCGCCGCCGCCTCGATCGCGGCGCGCTTTTCCTTCGCCTTAAGGCTGCCCGCGAGCCACGCGACCGTGACGCCCAGCGGCTCCAGCCAGCCGCGGAGTTTGCGCGCGTGCTGCTCCGCGAGGATTTCGGTCGGCGCCATGAGCGCGGCCTGATATCCGGCGTCGATGGCCTGTGCCGCCGCCAGCGCCGCGACGATCGTCTTGCCGCTGCCGACATCGCCTTGAAGCAGCCGCTGCATCGGATGCGCGAGCGTCAGTTCGCCCGCGATTTCCGCGACCACGCGCTGCTGCGCGCCGGTCAGCGCGAAAGGCAGCGTGCGCAACAGCCTCACGACGAGCGACGCGTCATCGTCGGGCAGGCGGCGCGGCATCGCGGGCGCGGCGCGCGTGCGTCGCTCCTCGTGTGCGCGCTTGAGCGACAGTTGCTGCGCGAGCAATTCCTCGAATTTGATGCGCGTCCACGCCGGATGCGTGCCGTCGATGAGCGCGGTTTCATCCGAATCCGCGCGCGGATGATGCAGCGTCTTAACGGCGTCGAGCAGGCCGGGCACGTTCAGCGGCGCGAGATGCGCGCGCGCGATCGGCTCGGGCAGCAGTTCCGGCAGCGACACGCGGGAAATGGCCGAGTCGATGGCCTTGCGCAAGTACGCCTGCGAAATGCCCGCCGTCGACGGATAAACCGGTGTGAGCGCTTGCGGCAGCGGCGTGTCGTCATCGACGGGACGCACCGCCGGATGCACCATCTCCATCCCGAAGAAGCCGCCGCGCACATCGCCACGCACGCGCAGGCGCACGCCGATGGCCATCTGGTTGACCTGCGAGCCGTAGAAGTTGAGGAAGCGCAGCGTAAGCTCGTCGCCGGCGTCGTCGTGAATCTTCACGAGCAACTGGCGACGCGGCCGATACGCGATCTCGTTGTCGAACACGACGCCTTCGGTCTGGGCAATATCGCCGGGAATCAGTTCGCCGATGGGCGTGAGCGAGGTCTCGTCCTCGTAGCGCATCGGCAGATGCAATACGAGATCGATGTCCGATTTCAGGCCCAGCTTCGCGAGCTTGTCCGCCGTCCTCACGACCGGTTTGGTTTTTTTCCCGGCGCTTTCCGCCGTCTTCGCCCGCTTGCGCGCGACAGGCGCGTCGGCTTCGTCCGCGGTCGGGAGTGCGTCGGTCGGGGAAGCCAGGCGGCGGTCGGACAAGGGCATTGACTCTCTTCGCAAGTACAATATGAGGTTTGTTCGGCGCGATTGCGGTTTTTTCGCGTCCTGTTCGCGCCTAAGTTGCGTCACCCAGTCACGCCATGTTCACGCTTTCCGATTTCGATTTTAATCTGCCGCCCGAGCTGATCGCGCAGAGTGCGCTCGCCGAGCGCAGCGCGAGCCGCCTGCTCGAGGTCGACAACCGCATCACGCCCGCCACGCTCGTCGATCGGCGCTTCTCCGAACTTCCCGATCTGATCGCGCCGGGCGATTTGCTGGTGTTCAACGATACCAAAGTCCTGAAGGCGCGCTTCTTCGGCCAGAAGGCCAGTGGCGGGCGCGTCGAGGTGCTGGTCGAGCGGCTGACCGGCGCGACCACGGCGCTCGCGCAGATCCGCGCGAGCAAGAGCCCGGCCGAAGGCACCACGATCCGCCTCGCGGATGCATTCGACGTGACCGTCGGCGAGCGCGTCGAGCCGTTCTACACGCTGCACTTTCCGGCCGAATGCCTGACGCTCATCGAGCAATACGGGCGCTTGCCGCTGCCGCCCTATATCGAGCACGACGCCGACGCCTACGACGAAACGCGCTATCAGACCGTTTATGCGGCCAATCCCGGCGCGGTGGCCGCGCCGACTGCGGGCCTGCATTTCGACGACGCCCTTTTCGCCGAACTCGATGCCCGCGGCGTCGAGCGCGCGACGTTGACGCTGCACGTCGGCGCGGGCACGTTCCAGCCGGTGCGCGTGGAGAACATCGCGGAGCACAAGATGCACACCGAGTGGTACGACCTGCCGCAATCGCTCGTCGATCGCATCGCGGCGGTGAAGGCGCGCGGCAACAAGGTGATCGCGGTCGGCACGACGTCGATGCGCGCGCTCGAAGCCGCCGCGCGCGATGCGGCAAGCGCCGGCCGGCCGCTCGCCGCGACGCAGGCCGAAACCGATATCTTCATCACGCCTGGCTACGAATTTCGCGTCGTCGACCGGCTGGTGACGAACTTCCATCTGCCGAAATCGACGCTGCTGATGCTCGTGTCGGCGTTCGCCGGCATGGAAACGATTCGCGATGCATATCGTCACGCGATCGAGGAGAAGTACCGTTTCTTCAGTTACGGCGACGCCATGCTGCTGACGCGCCGCGACTAGTTTTTTCAACCAATGCGCTGGACTGTTTTCCAGTGGCAGGAATTCTGATGACCGCCAACCACACCCCGCCCGAGAACGGGCTCAAGTTCGAATTGCTGACGACCGACGGCCAGGCGCGCCGCGGGCGCCTCACGCTCAATCACGGCGTCGTCGAAACGCCGATCTTCATGCCGGTCGGAACCTACGGCACCGTCAAGGCGATCCAGCCGCGCGAGCTCGAGGAGCTGCGCGCGCAGATCATCCTCGGCAACACGTTCCACCTGTGGCTGCGTCCGGGGCTGGAAGTCATCGGCGCGCACGGCGGCTTGCACAAATTCATGGGCTGGAACCGGCCGATCCTCACCGATTCGGGCGGCTTTCAGGTGTTTTCGCTCGGCGAACTGCGCAAGATCACCGAAGAAGGCGTGACGTTCGCGTCGCCGATCAACGGTGACCGGCTCTTCCTTTCGCCCGAAGTGTCGATGCAGATACAGAAGGTGCTGAACTCCGACATCGTCATGCAGTTCGACGAATGCACGCCCTACTCGACCAACGGCATTCCGACCTCGCACAAGGACGCTGCGGATTCCATGCGCATGTCGATGCGCTGGGCGAAGCGGTCCATCGACGAATTCAACCGGCTCGGCAACCCGAACGCGCTCTTTGGCATCGTGCAGGGCGGGATGTTCGAGGATCTGCGCGACGAATCGCTCGCGGGTCTTTCCGAGATCGGCTTTCACGGTCTCGCGATCGGCGGGCTTTCCGTCGGCGAGCCGAAGGAAGACATGATGCGCGTGCTGAACCACATCGGTCCGAAGCTGCCCGCCGACAAGCCGCATTACCTGATGGGCGTCGGCACGCCGGAGGATCTCGTCGCGGGCGTCGCGGCGGGCGTCGACATGTTCGACTGCGTGATGCCTACCCGCAACGCACGCAACGGCTGGCTCTTCACGCGTTTCGGCGATCTCAAGATCAAGAACGCGACGCACAAGAATTCGATGAAGCCGCTCGACGAAAGCTGCGGCTGCTACACATGCCAGAACTTCACGCGCGGGTATCTGCACCATCTGCATCGCGTCGGTGAAATTCTCGGCGCGCAACTGAACACGATTCACAACCTGCACTACTACCTGCAATTGATCGGCGAAGTGCGGGCATCGATCGAAAATCACTCGTTCGAAGCATTCCGCAAGACGTTCGCGGAAAATCGTGCGCGCGGAGTCGATTGAGCCGCGTCTTGAAATGGCGCGGCAGTATTACAATTGCCTTTCTACTGTTCGCCGAGCATGCAGCGAAAGTCCGGAAATGCGAGTCGTAACGGCTTGATGACAAAGCGCATTCCCGGAGTGTCGCGTCATGGGCGAGTGGTAGAATACCGGGCTAATTTCCATTCGAGTTTTTCGAACGTATTTGTGACGTTTTAACGGAGAGACCAACGTGTCGTTCATTTCCAATGCCTTTGCACAAGGCGTAACCGCGGGTGGCGCGGAATCGAGCCTGATGAGCTTCCTGCCGCTGATCCTGATGTTCGCGGTGCTGTACTTCATCATGATCCGTCCGCAGATGAAGCGTCAGAAGGAGCATCGCAACATGCTCGCCGCCATGGCCAAGGGCGATGAAGTGGTGACCAACGGCGGTATCGTCGGCAAGATCACGAAGGTCACGGATGCTTACGTGGGCGTGGAAATCGCCGAAGGCACGGAAATCACGATCCAGAAAGCGGCTGTGACCACCATTCTCCCGAAGGGCACGATCAAGTCGCTGTAAGGCCACTCGTTCCACCGCGTCCGGCGCGGCCTCGCTCACCGAGCCGTCCGATCCTTCATCACCGGCTCATCGCGCATAACGCCGGACGCCCTCTCCTCCGAAGCCAACTTTCCGGTCGGCCATTCCCATGAATCGTTATCCCCTCTGGAAGTATGTCGTGATGCTGGTGGCGCTCGTCATCGGCCTCGTGTACACGCTCCCCAACTTCTTCGGCGAGGCGCCCGCAGTTCAGGTGTCGAGCGGCAAGGCGACGGTCAAGCTCGATTCTTCGACGCTTGCGAACGTCGAAGCCGCGCTCGCCGCGAACAATATCAAGGCCGACGAAGTCACCTTCGATAATTCGCAACTGAACGCGAACATCCGCGTGCGCCTGAAGGACACCGACACGCAGTTGCACGTGAAGGACCTTCTCTCGAAGACGCTCAACACGGATCCGGCCGATCCGCAGTACATCGTCGCGCTGAACCTGCAGAGCGCTTCGCCGCGCTGGCTGACGGCCCTGCACGCACTGCCGATGTACCTCGGTCTCGACTTGCGCGGCGGTGTGCACTTCCTGCTGCAGGTCGACATGGCCGGCGCGCTCAACAAGAAGCTCGACTCCGACGCCGCCGACGCGCGCACGTATCTGCGCGACCGCAATATCCGCGATGGCGGCGTGAACCGCATCGGGCAGTCGGTCGTCGTGAACTTCTCGGATCAGGACAGCGCCGACAGCGCGCGCACGCAGCTCCAGACTGGCGTGTCGGAACTGCAATGGGTGACGCGCCAGGGCGGCGACGGCTTCCAGGTGGTCGGCACGTTCTCGGCGGCTGCGCAGAAGACCGTCGAGGACAGCGCGCTCAAGCAGAACATCACGACGCTGCATAACCGCGTGAACGAACTCGGCGTCGCGGAGCCGGTGATCCAGCAGCAGGGCTCGGACCGCATCGTGGTCGAGCTGCCGGGCGTGCAGGACACCGCGAAGGCGAAGGACATCATCGGCCGCACGGCGACGCTCGAAGCGCGCCTCGCCGATCCGGTCAACACCTACATCGGTCCGAACGACGCTGTGCCGCCCGGCGACGAAGCGTTCAAGCAGGGCGATCGCCTCGTGCTCTTGCGCAAGCAGGTGATTTTCACGGGCGACCGCATCATCGATGCGTCGGCGGGCTTCGACGATCATCAGCGCCCGTCCGTCAACATCCGGCTGGACTCCGCCGGCGGCCGAGCGGTGTCGGCCGTGTCGCGCGACAACATCGGCAAGCCGATGGCCATGGTCCTGTTCGAAAAGGGCAAAGGCGAAGTGCTGACGGTCGCGACGATCCAGTCCGAGCTCGGCGACCGCTTCTCGATCACCGGCCAGCCGACCCCGCAGGCCGCCACCGACCTCGCGCTGCTCCTGCGCGCCGGTTCGCTCGCGGCGCCGATGGACATCATCGAGGAACGCACGGTCGGCCCGAGCCTCGGCGCGGACAACATCAAGAAGGGCTTCGATTCGGTGACCTACGGTTTCGCCGCGATCGCCGTCTTCATGGTCGCGTACTACCTGCTGTTCGGCGTGTTCTCGATGCTGGCGCTCTCGGTCAACCTTCTGTTGCTGGTCGCGGTGCTCTCGCTCCTGCAGGCGACGCTGACCTTGCCGGGTATCGCGGCTATCGCGCTCGCGCTCGGTATGGCGATCGACGCGAACGTGCTGATCAACGAACGTATCCGCGAGGAACTGCGTAACGGCGCGCCGCCGCAGACCGCGATCCAGGAGGGCTTCAAGCACGCCTGGGCGACGATTCTCGACTCGAACGTGACCACGCTGATCGCCGGTCTGGCGCTGCTCGCGTTCGGTTCGGGCCCGGTGCGCGGCTTTGCGGTCGTGCACTGTATCGGCATTCTCACGTCGATGTTCTCGGCGGTGTTCTTCTCGCGCGGGCTCGTGAACCTGTGGTACGGCGGCAAGAAGAAGCTGAAGTCGCTCGCAATCGGTCAGGTGTGGCGTCCGGAAGGCTCGAATGCCGAAGCGGCCGCGGCGGCGTATCTCGCGGCGCAACGCGGCGACGAATCGCCTGTCGACGAAATCGTGAAGACCTCGAAGGGCAAGACGAAGACGGCGGCGGCTGCGCCGCGCCCGGCAGCTCAAGCGCAAGCGCGCACGGGCAAGCCGACGGTGCGCCGTCGTTCGGGCCCCGGCATCGATCAACAGAAACCGGGCGAGTCCCGCTGATTCCGCAGAGTCCGGAGATATAGACAATGGAATTCTTCCGCATCCGCCGCGACTTGCCGTTCATGGAACGCGCGTTGATCTTCAACGTGATTTCGTTCGTGACGTTTCTCGTGGCCGTATTTTTTCTCGTGCATCGCGGCCTGCATCTGTCGGTGGAGTTCACCGGCGGCACGGTCGTCGAGGTGCAGTATCCGCAAGCCGCGCAGCTCGAACCGGTGCGCGGTTCGATGGCAAGGCTCGGCTACCCCGACGCGCAGGTGCAGAACTTCGGTACGTCGCAGGACGTGCTGATTCGTCTGCCGCTCAAGCAGGGTCTCACGTCCGCGCAGCAGAGCGATCAGGTGATGACCGCGCTCAAGGCCGACAACGCCGAAGTGAAGCTGCAACGCGTCGAGTTCGTCGGTCCGCAGGTCGGCAAGGAACTGGTGACGAACGGCCTGCTCGCGCTCGCGTGCGTGGTCATCGGCATCGTGATTTATCTGTCGTTCCGCTTCGAATGGAAGTACGCGGTGGCGGGCATCATCGCGAACCTGCACGATGTGGTGATCATTCTCGGCTTCTTTGCGTTCTTCCAGTGGGAGTTCTCGCTGTCCGTGCTGGCGGCGATTCTCGCGGTGCTCGGCTACTCGGTGAACGAGTCGGTCGTTATCTTCGACCGGATTCGCGAAACCTTCCGCAAGCAGCGCAAGATGACGGTGAAGGAAGTGATCGATCACGCGATCACGAGCACGATGTCGCGAACCATCATCACCCACGGCTGTACGGAAATGATGGTGCTGTCGATGTTCTTCTTCGGCGGCCCGACGCTGCATTATTTCGCGCTGGCGCTCACCGTAGGTATTCTGTTCGGTATCTATTCGTCGGTGTTCGTCGCGGCGGCGCTCGCGATGTGGTTCGGCGTGAAGCGCGAAGATCTCGTGAAGGACAAGAAGGACAAGTTCGATCCGAACGATCCGAACGCGGGCGCGCAGGTTTGAGCGTGAACCTGGCGTCTGCCTGGAAAAGCAAAAGGGCCGGTCTGTGAAAGACCGGCCCTTTTTGTTTCCGGCTCACCGCCTTCAGCCCGACAGAATTCGCTCAACCCGGAACCGTTCAGGGCGCAGGCTCGCGGATCAGCGCTTCGCAAAGCGACACGCAATATGCGGCCAGATCCGCGCTCACGCCTACTTTGAGGAGCGTCTTTCGCACATGATCGGCGTCGACCGTTTTCATCATGCCGGAGTACAAGATCCTGAGCGGAACGAGCCGATTGCGAACGAGGTAGTTTGCCAGCAGGCAGATCATGCTGTCCGTGGCGACCGTGCCCGGATGCGCCATATCGACCAGTTCCTTTAGTTCCAGGTCAGTCAGGTGTTGGAAAAAGTTATGCGGAGAATGAAATCCGAACGTCGGCGCTGTTGGCTCGGCATTTTCATATGAGAACCGGTCCGCAACTTCATTGGGCGAGAACTTGATGCCATGTTGCGCCTCCAGAACCGGTCGATAAATCCGGCCGATCAGCTCGTCTTCGTTGATTCCGTCACGCAGCGGAAATTCATCGCTCGCAAGCAGATGCATGAGTTTCGCCGAGCGCAGCGAGAATCCGCCATTTCCGACGGTCATGCCATCGTTATGCGCCGGCCAGCGCGCGCCGATATAGTCGTAGTCCAGAAAGTCCGCACTCCACGCCGACGGATCGACAACGTAACCGTCCCATTGGATGAGTAAGACCCACGGCGTGTGGATATGGCGAATGACGTTCTTGAGGATGAAATCGTTATATTGCTCGCGCGACGCGATGTGAGGCGTAGTGACGATTCGCGCTTCGGTATCGATTTCTTCGTGCGTGAAGAGCACGACATCGCCGAACTTGCAATGTCTGCTCGAAATCCCCAGCGCACGCGACGCCAGCCGGGGATTGAGCGAGTCTACGGCACATACCGTCACGTTGCTCAGATCGGTTCTGGAGTCGCTATTCATTGCACCAGCTTGCTTTTCAGATGGTTGTTTATCTTACTTTCATGCAGCCATGCACGCTGCTGACGTGCGCAGAATAGCAGTCCGCCTTGCCAAATCAGCAAAAGTCTGTAGCTTGTCTGGAAAGGAGAAGAAGCGGGGGAAAATGGAAGAACTTCAGGCAAGGCGCCGGAGCGCCTGTCGTCATGCGGCGCCGCTTCGCGTCGGCGCGCGAAGCGGCTTGCCGGTAAAACCGAAGACACTTACTGCTTCACGCCTTCGGCCTGAATATGCAGCACCGTCTTCAGGCTGAAACCATACGCCTTGCCGTAATCCATTCCGAAGTCGCCGCGATCGAAGGTCGTCGTCGCTTCCACGCCGCACACTTCCTTCTTCATCATCGGGTTCACGAAGCACTTGAAGCTCTCGACCTTCAGGTTGATCGGCTTCGTCACGCCGTGCATCGTGAGCGTGCCGATGACTTCCGAAGGCTTGTCGCCGTCGAACTTGATCGACGTACCCTTGTACTCGGCCGTCGGATACTTCGCGATATCGAAGAATTCGGCCTTCTGCAGATGCTCGTCCAGCTTCACATTGCCCGTGTTGACCGAAGAAAGGTCGATGGTCACGTTCACCGTGCCCGTCTTCGCCGCGCGATCGAGCGTGACTTCACCGCTGCTCTTGTTGAACTTGCCGCGCCACGTCGACACGCCACCGAAGTGATCGGCCTCGAAGCTCGGATAGGTGTGGTTCGGGTCGAGCTTGTACGTGTCGGCGGCGAGTGCGCTCACCGAGGCGCCGAACGACAGACCCAGTGCGAGCGCGCCCGCGGCGATGATCGAAAGCTTTTTCAAGTTCTTCTCCTGACTAACTAAGTACGCTGAATATGCGTCGTGTGTAACAAAAGCGCCGCTCACTTCTTCGCGGCAACGATGTGAAACTTGATGACGACGTCGTCCGCGACGATCGACGTATCTTTCCATTCACCCGTCCCGACATCGAACTGGGTGCGCTTGATCGGCAGCGCGCCGTCGAAGGTTTCCGTCGCGCCCTGCTGCGTGACCGTCACAGGAACCGTGACCGTCTGCGACTTGCCCTTGATCGTGATCTTGCCGGTCACGTTGTACTTGTTGCCGCCGGCCGGCGCGATCGCGCTGGAGACGAAAGTCGCGGTCGGATACTTGGCGGCATCGAACCATTCCGCGCCGCGTACCTGCTTGTTGTAGTCGTCGTCGCCAAGGTCGTAGCTGCCCGTGTCGATCGTGATGTTCGCCGTGCCCGCGGTCGGCTTCGCCGGATCGAAGGCGATTTGCGCGCTGAACTTGTTGAACTTGCCGTCGGTGGGGACGTTCATCTGCTTCGAGGTGGCAATCACCGTGCTCTTGCTCACGTCCACCTGCGCCTGCGCGCCCGCGACCAGCGCAAGCGAAGCCGCCGTAGCCATCAACCAACGATTGAGTTTCACTTTCATGTGTGCCCTATTCAAACGGTTCGATCGAACAGACCGGTATTGGAAATCATAAGAACGCGATAACAATCAGCCGCCGGGAAACGCCCTGCCAACGGCCAGGAAACAATGCGGCGCGCTTATCTGTGGAACGGCAGCATGCGCCCGAGCAAGCCGTCGCGATCGACGAAATGATGCTTGAGCGCAGCGAGAACGTGCATCGCGACGAAGAACAGCAACGTGTAGTTCAACGCGATATGGACGATGCGCAGCGTCGCCTTCAGCGCCTTGTCCGGGCCGATGATCGTCGGCAGCGGCAGCACGCCGAGATAGACCACCTGAATGCCCGCCGCCGAGCTGTAGAGATAACCTGACGCGGGAATGACGAGCATCAGCAGATAGAGCAGAAAATGCGTGAGATGCGCGGCGCCCTGCTGCCAGCGCGGCATGCCATCGGGCATCGACGGCGCCTGGTGCGTCGCGCGCCAGATAAGGCGCAGCAGCGCGAGCGCGAATACCGTCACGCCGATCCACTTGTGCCATGAGAAGTACTTGAGCTTCGTCGGCGTGATGCCCGGAATGTCGGTCATGATCCAGCCGAGCCAGAAGCCGCACACGATCAACAACGCGATCAGCCAGTGCAGGCCGATCGCCGTGGCGCTGTAGCGTTGCGCCGGCGGCGTCGCCGCG
>Ga0207426_1001790_pt1 | contig 16066 bp, 15 predicted proteins | sample AraplaMF_Cvi_mMS_FD_184265 | JGI IMG/M metagenome (GOLD analysis project Ga0207426, IMG submission 184265) | Arabidopsis root microbial communities from the University of North Carolina, USA - plate scrape MF_Cvi_mMS (SPAdes) (version 2) | ecosystem: Host-associated > Plants > Roots > Endosphere... | reverse complement strand
ACCCCCGGCATCTACAACAGCGCCTATTTCGAGCACAGCTTCCTGGCCGACCGCATGGGCATCGAGCTGGTCGAGGGGCCGGACCTGTTCGTGCGCGACGCCGTGGTCTACATGCGCACCACCCGCGGGCCGAAGCGGGTCGACGTGATCTACCGCCGGATCGACGACGACTTCATCGACCCGCTGGTGTTCAACCCGGATTCGGTGCTCGGCGTGCCCGGGCTGTACCACGCCTATCGCGCCGGCAACGTGGCCCTGGCCAACGCCATGGGCACCGGCATCGCCGACAACAAGGCGATGTACATCCACGTGCCGGCGATGATCCGCTTCTATCTCGGCGAGGAGCCGATCCTGAAGAACGTCCCGACCTGGGACTGCTCCAAGCCCGAGGAATGCGCCCATGTCCTCGCCAAGCTCGACGAGCTGGTGGTCAAGGAAGTGGCGGGGTCGGGCGGCTACGGCATGCTGGTCGGGCCGACCGCCAGCAAGGCCGAGCGCGAGGCCTATGCCGAGCGGGTCAAGGCCCAGCCCGACCTGTTCATCGCCCAGCCGACCCTGGCGCTGTCGACCTGCCCGACCTTCGTCGACCAGGGCGTGGCGCCGCGCCATGTCGACCTGCGCCCCTTCGTGCTGACCGGCCGGGACCAGGTCCGGATCGTGCCCGGCGGGCTGACCCGGGTGGCGCTGCGCGAGGGCTCGCTGGTGGTCAATTCCAGCCAGGGCGGCGGCACCAAGGACACCTGGGTGCTGACGGCATGACGGCGCAGGACATCAAGTCAGGACGATCGGGATGCTGAGCCGCACCGCCGACAACCTCTACTGGCTCGGCCGCTACGTCGAGCGGGCCGAGAACCTCGCCCGCATCCTCGAGGTCGCCGACCGCATGGCGCTGACGCCGAGCAGCGGCGGCGCGCACCAGGACGAATGGCACTCCGCCGTCGTCATCTCCGGCTGCGAGGAGGGCTTCTACAAGAAGCACGACGCGGCGACCCCGGCCACGGTGGTCGACTACATTGCCCGCGACCCGGACAATTCCTCCAGCATCCGCTCCTGCCTGCAGCGGGCGCGGACCAACGGGCGGGCGGTGCGCGCGGCGCTGACCCGGCCGATGTGGGAAACGCTGAACGCCACCTGGCTCGACCTCGATTCCCGCGAGAGCCGGATCGCCGGCGGCGATCTGCGCGACCTGCTGGAATGGGTCAGGGAGCGGGCGCTGCTGTTCCATGGCGCGGTCGCCGACACCATGCTGCGCGACGACGGCCACATCTTCCTGCAGCTCGGCACCATGCTGGAGCGCGCCGACAACACCGCCCGGCTGCTCGACGTGAAGTACCACGTGCTGCTGCCTGATGACGAGGAGGTCGGCGGCGGCCTCGACTTCTACCAATGGGCGGCGGTGCTGCGTGGCGCCTCGGCGCTCGGCAGCTACGCCTATCTCTATCGCGACGGCATCAAGCCCTGGCAGGTCGGCGAGCTCCTGATCCTGCGGCCGGAGATGCCGCGGTCGCTGGTCGGCTGCCTCGGCGTGATGGTCGAGCTGCTCGGGCAGCTCGCCGAGCTCTACGGCCGCAAGCACGAATGCCAGCGGCTGGCCGGCGAGATGCATTCGCGCTTGCGCTATGGCCGGATCGACACGATCTTCCGCACCGGGTTGCACGAATACCTGACCGCGTTCATCCAGCAGAACAACGTTCTCGGCCTCGAGGTCAGCAAGGCCTATCTGATCTGATCCGTTCCGGCCATGCGTCTTCTGATCCGCCACGAGACCCGCTACCGCTACGACAGCCCGGTCGCCCGCACCCTGCAGACGTTGCGCCTCACGCCCAGATCGCATGACGGGCAGGAGGTGCTGCGCTGGCGGGTGGTGCCGCCGGCCGGGGCCAGCCTTGCCGCCGGCGAGGACGGCTTCGGCAACATCGTCGAGATGCTGTCGCTGGAGCGGCCGCATGACGCCCTGACCCTGCTGGTCGAAGGCGAGGTCGTGACCCGCGACACCAACGGAGTCGTCACCGGCACCGAGGAGCGGTTCCCGCCCGGCTTCTATCTGCGCCCGTCGCCGCTGGCCGTCGCGGATGCGGCGCTGATCGATCTGGCGGAGGCGGCCGCCGCGTCCGGGCGCGAGCCGCTGGCGCTGGCGCATGCGCTGATGCTGGCGGTGCACGACCGCATCGCCTTCCAGCCCGGCCTGACCCACGCCGCCACCACCGCAGCCGAGGCGCTGGCCGCCGGCATCGGCGTGTGCCAGGACCACACCCATGTCTTCCTGGCCTGCGCCCGCCATCTCGGCCTGCCGGCCCGCTATGTCTCGGGCTATCTGCGGATGGCCGACGGCAGCGTCGAGCAGGCGGCGGGCCATGCCTGGGCCGAGGCCTTCGTCGAAGGCCTCGGCTGGGTCGGCTTCGACGCCGCCAACGGGATCTGCCCGACCGAGCACCATGTCCGCGTCGCCGTCGGCCTCGACTACCGCGACACCGCGCCGGTCCGCGGCCTGCGCCAGGGCGGCGGCGCCGAGGCGCTGGAGGTCGTGGTCCGCGTCGGCCAGTCCCAGACCCAGGCGCAGGCCTGACCCCACGATGATCCCGGACCATTTCGCATGACCTACTGCCTTGGCCTGCTGCTCGAAGACGGGCTGGTGATGATCGCCGACACCCGCACCAATGCCGGCGTCGACAACATCTCGACCTTCCGCAAGATGCACGTCTGGGAACGGCCAGGCGACCGGGTGATGGTGCTGCTGACCGCCGGCAACCTCGCTATTACGCAATCCGTGGTCGCCCTGCTGTCCGAGGCGGTCGATGCCGGCGACGGGCGCGAGAGCCTGGCCACCGCGCCGTCGATGTTCCGCTGCGCCGAACTGGTGGGCGAGGCGGTGCGTGCGGTCTGGAACCGCGACGGCCCGGCGATGGAGCAGCATGCCGGCGGCTTCAACGCGTCCTTCCTGCTCGGGGGCCAGATTTCCGGGCGCCGCTGCCGGCTGTTCGAGGTCTACCAGGCCGGCAATTTCATCGAGGCGACGGCCGACACGCCCTATCTGCAGATCGGCGAGCACAAATACGGCAAGCCGATCCTCGACCGCGCCGCGCGGTTCGAGACGCCCCTGATCGACGGGCTCAAGCTCGGCCTGGTGTCGATGGATTCGACCCTGCGCAGCAACCTGTCGGTCGGGTTGCCCATCGACATCGCGCTATACCGCTGCGACGCCCTGAAACTGGCCTTGCGCAAGCGAGTCGGCGAGGACGACGCCTATTTTTCCGGCCTGCGCCAGCGCTGGTCGGACGCGCTGCGGCAGGCCTACCAAGCCATCCCGAATCCGGATTGGGCATGACCGAGCGAATCGAAGCGGGAACAATTTAGCAGGTTTCAAGGTTGAAATTCATGGGAGCCTGAACCACCCTTCCGGTGTTCTATCGGGGTAACGCCGTGCCCACGGCCCGACCGATAATGATAAAGAGGAGATTGTGCCATGCGCATCGCGCTTCGTAGAACCGCCCTGATTTCCGGTTTCGCTGCGCTCCTGGCGCTTGGTGCGTGCGCCCAGCCGCCGGAGACCACGGTCGTCACGCCGGCGGCGCCCGGCGCGCTGCCCGCCAATGTGCCGCCGGGCTCAACGCTCGAGAGTACGACCACCGAGGTCGGGCCGAACGGGGAGGTCGTGAACCGCATGGTCTACCGCGCGCCGAACCAGCTGATCACCAACGGCCCGCAGTGCACCAAGGGCGACCCGCAGTGCCCGTGATCGCCGCAGCGATCTGAGCGAAGGGGATCAAAAAGGGGGCTTCGGCCCCCTTTCTTGTCGCGGTGCGAAGCCGGCGTCGTACCGGCAACAATCTTTCTGCCCTTGCCCGGACTCCTCCGTCCCGGCATGGTGCCCGGCACCACCATCGGCTTGAGCTGGAGCGCCCATGCCCGTGCTGAACAGCGCGGTCGACCCCCGGTCCGCCGCCTTCCGCGACAACGAAGCGGCCATGCGGACGGCCGTCGACGACCTGCAGGCGACCGTCGCCCGGATCAAGCTGGGCGGCGGCCAGGCGGCACGCGACCGGCACGTCGCCCGCGGCAAGCTGCTGCCGCGCGACCGCGTCCGCGGGCTGCTCGACCCCGGCGCGCCGTTCCTCGAGCTGTCGCAGCTCGCCGGCCATGGCGTCTACCGGGACGACGTCCCTGCCGCCGGCATCATCACCGGCATCGGCCCCGTCTCCGGCCAGGAATGCGTCATCGTCGCCAATGACGCGACGGTGAAGGGCGGCACCTATTATCCGCTGACCGTGAAGAAGCATCTGCGGGCGCAGGAGATCGCGCGCGAGAACAACCTGCCCTGCCTGTACCTCGTCGATTCGGGCGGCGCCTTCCTGCCGCTGCAGGACCAGGTCTTCCCCGACCGCGACCATTTCGGCCGGATCTTCTACAATCAGGCAACGATGTCGGCCGCCGGCATCCCGCAGATCGCGGCGGTGATGGGGTCCTGCACCGCCGGCGGCGCCTATGTCCCGGCGATGTCGGACGAATCCATCATCGTCAAGGGCCAGGGCACCATCTTCCTCGGCGGCCCGCCGCTGGTGAAGGCGGCGACCGGCGAGGAGGTCTCAGCCGAGGATCTTGGCGGCGCCGACGTGCACAGCCGCATCTCCGGCGTCACCGACCACTACGCCCAGGACGACCACCACGCGCTGGCCATCGCCCGTCGCATCGTCGGCGACCTCAACCGGGCGAAGCGTCCGACCGTGGCGCTGCGCGACCCGGCGGAGCCGCTGTACCCGGCCACCGACCTCTATGGCATCGTCGGCACCGATCTCAGGAAGCCCTTCGACGTGCGCGAGGTGATCGCGCGGCTGGTCGACGGGTCGGAGTTCGACGAGTTCAAAGCGCTGTACGGCACCACGCTGGTCTGCGGCTTCGCCCATCTCTGGGGCATCCCGGTCGGCATCGTCGCCAACAACGGCATCCTGTTCTCGGAAAGTGCGCTCAAGGGCGCGCATTTCGTCGAGCTGTGCTGCCAGCGCGGCATCCCGCTCTTGTTTCTGCAGAACATCACCGGCTTCATGGTCGGCTCGAAATACGAGCGCGGCGGCATCGCCAAGGACGGCGCCAAGCTGGTCACCGCCGTGGCCTCGGCCCAGGTGCCGAAGCTGACTTTGCTGATCGGTGGCAGCTTCGGCGCCGGCAATTACGGCATGTGCGGCCGCGCCTACGGGCCGCGATTCCTGTTCATGTGGCCGAACGCACGGATCTCGGTGATGGGCGGCGAGCAGGCGGCGAACGTGCTGGGCCAGGTCCGGCGCGACGGCATCGAGGCCAAGGGCGAGACCTGGCCGGAGGCGGAGGAGGAGGCATTCAAGGCGCCGATCCGCGACCAGTACGAGAAGCAGGGCCATCCCTACTATGCGTCGGCCCGCCTATGGGATGACGGCGTGATCGACCCGGCGGACAGCCGGCGGGTGCTGGCGCTGGCCCTGTCGGCGGCGCTGAACGCGCCGATCGAGCCGACCCGATTCGGCGTGTTCCGGATGTGAGTGGAATGATTCAGAGCAACTTCTTCGAGTGGCTCGGCGAGGCGCTGGGCGGGCTGATCGGCTTCATCATCCGCGCGATCCGGGCGGTGGTCGACGGCCTCGGCGGCGCCGTGAACGATTTCCTCGGCGGCATGGCCCGCTCGATCGGGATGAACGCCTCGGTCTTCTCCTTCGCGCTGCTGATCCTCGGCCTGTTCCTGCTGTATTGTTGCGTCCGGGCCTTCATCGCCCGGTCGATCGTGGCCGGCGTGGTCTGGGCGTTGCTGGGTCTCCTGGTGCTGAGCTGGGTGGTGCGATGAGCGCGGTCCGGGTCGAGATCGGGGACGGCATCGGCACGGTCGTGATGGACCGGCCGGACCGCCACAACGCCTTCGACGAGCATGTCATCGCCGACCTCACCGCGGCCTTCGCCAGGCTGGGCGCCGACGATGCGGTGCGCGCGGTGGTGCTGCGCGGCGCCGGCAAGAGTTTCTCGGCCGGGGCCGATCTCGACTGGATGCGCCGCATGGCGGCCTATGACGAGGCCGCCAACCTGGACGACGCCCGGGCCCTGGCGGCGCTGATGCGCACCATCGACACGCTGCCGAAGCCGACGGTCGCCCTGGTCCATGGCGCGGCGTATGGCGGCGGGGTTGGGCTCGTCGCCTGCTGCGACATCGCCATCGCCACCGAGGCGGCGTCCTTCTCGCTGTCCGAGGTCAAGCTCGGCCTGATTCCGGCGGTGATCAGCCCCTATGTCGTGCGCGCCATCGGCGCCCGTGCCGCCCGCCGCTACTTCCTGACCGCCGAGCGTTTCGACGCGGTCGAGGCCCGGCGCCTCGGCCTGGTGCACGAGCTGGCGGCGAGCGACGGGCTGGAGGAGGCAGCGCGGCAGATCCTGGCGGCGCTGCGCGGCAACGGTCCGGCGGCGATCCGGGCGGCCAAGGACCTGGTCGCCGCGGTGGCCGGCCGCGCGCCGGCCGAGGTCGAGGACGACTGCGCCCGCCGCATCGCCGGGATCCGCGCCGGCGACGAGGGGAGGGAAGGCGTCGCCGCCTTCCTGGAGAAGCGCAAGCCGTCCTGGCTCGGTTGATCAGCCCGCAGTCGCGGACCGGGCCCGCAGGACATTGACCAGGAACAGCAGCATCGAAGCGAGCACCAGCAGCGAGCCGATGATGACCACGGCCTCCTGCTGCCGGGTCGTGGCCAGGTAGATGCCGAGCGGCAGCAGGATGGCGCCGGCGGCGGCGATCCAGAAATGCAGCACGGCCAGCCCGCCTGTCTTGGCGAAGCCCAGCCGGTAGCCGACCCCGAACAACGCGAGCGAGACCCAGCCGACGAGATTGATGTGGGTGTGCACCGGCACCAGCTGGAAGTCATGGGCCATGCCCATCTGGATGCCCAGCAGCATGCCGGCCAGCCCCATCAGCACAGCCAGGGTGAAGAACGCTCTGTCGATGCTTGGCATCATGTTCCCTCGTCGATCGCCGGCAGCGGTGGAATCGCAGTCCTGTCCTGCCGCGCAGAAGGATGCGCCGGACCGCTCCCTCCGACCTGTTACGGACGGCACAGAACGGCCCGGCGCATTCCCGCCCCCCCAGGCGTGTTCGCAGTGTCGTCGGATCGCGGTGCCGCCGCACTCCCCCAGGATTAGGGGATGGCGGCCTGTCCGGGGATCAGCCTGCCAGGCGGTCCAACTGCTCCTGCAGACGGCGCGCGCAACCGTCGGCCAGTGCGTTCAGGGCGGCCGCCCCGTCGCCGTGGAAGCATGATCCGTGCATGATGCCGAGCGTGCGCGGCGACAGCCCGGACAGGCGACGGATCGTCGGCGCAGTCATCGGCGTCAGGGCGCTGGCGCCGAACATGTCCTCCGCGGCCCGGGCCGGACCGACGACGTCGCTTTCGGTCAAAGCGGGGCCATTGCCGACATGGGTGAACAGGTCGCCGCACAGCAGCGTCCCGGTGGTCTCCTCATACAGCAGCCCGGCGTCCCAGCCATGCGGGATCTGTGGCGTGTCCAGGTGGCGCAGCCGCTTGCCGCCGAGATCGATCACCTCGCCATCGGCCAGGGCGCGCGGCCGCCGGTCGGCCATGTCGTTGATCGACACCATGCAGCCGATCCCGCCCTGCACCACCTGGGCCTGGGGCGCCGCCGCCAGCCACTTGTTCATGGCGCCGCATTCATCGGCCTCGACATGGCCGAAGCCGATCCAGCGCAGCCGGTCGATCGGCAGCATCCGGTCCATCGCGACTGCGATCGACGGGAACATCCGCCGTGGCCCGCAATGGAACAGCAGCGGCTCCTCGGCCATGATCAGGAACTGGTTGAAGGTGAAGCCGGCCGGCGGCGCGATCTCCGGCACATAGGTCGACAGCCGATAGATGCCATCGGCGATCTCATCGATCCTGGTCTCTCCCATCAGGTCTCTCCCCCGGGCTTCACCTGGCCGATGGGTCGGGTCGAGGTGCCCGTGGGGCCATCCTATCAGGGACGAGGCGGTCCTCCCGATACGGCAGTGCGGGCGCGTCCCCAGCCAGTGAACGCGCCGCACTCTGCCAAAGATCAGAGGGTGCTTGCGGCCTGGATCAGTCCGCCCAATGCCCGTACAGGTTCGGCAGCAGCCCCGCCAGGGCGCTGAAGCGCGCCCAGGACTTCGCCTCCTTCCGGGTCCAGCCCGCCTCGGCGATGGCCGACAGCCGCGGGAAGACCAGGCGGTCGAACACGGCGCGGTCGGTCATCGGCTCGGACCAGATGCAGGCCTGGACGCCCATCAGGTGCTTCAACTGGTCCTCGGTCCAGCCCTCGGTGGCCTCGAACTCATAGGTCTCTCGCGGCCCCGACCAGCCGGCCCAGCCGGCGCCCGGCTCGGACCAGGCGGTGCTCTGCGACATGTCGAGGTAGTAGCGCTGCCCGGGGGCGACGACGACGCCGTAGCCGCGGCCGGCCAGCTCGGCGCTGGCCTCGACCGACCGCCAGCCGACCAAGTAGCTCTTGTCCTTCTCGATCACGTCGCCATGCGCCGCTTCCTCCCAGCCGCCGGTGACGACGCCGCGCGAGGCCAGGAAGCGCTGGACCCGCTGCAGGAACCCAGCCTGCAGCACGGCGGTCGCCGAGCCTTCGATGGCATCGGCGCCGTGCTTGTTGCCGATCGTGTTCACCAGCCTGGCGTGCTGCGCGGCCAGTGTCTCGCCGCCGTCCTGCCGCAGGCGGTCGAGCGCGAGCGGCGATCCCGACCAAGCGGCCAGCGGCACCTCGTCCGCGCCGACATGCAGGATCTTCGACGGGAACAGCGCGATCAGCTCGTCGAACACGGTTTCGAGGAAGCCGTAGACCGGCTCATGCGCCGGGTTCAGGCAGTTGTTGGGAAAGCCCTGGACCGACTGATACTCGCCATGCTCGCTCGGGTCGCGCAGCTGCGGCAGCGCATGCAGCACGGCGTAGCAGTGGCCGGGGATGTCGATCTCCGGCACCACGACGATGCCCAGGCCGTCGGCCAGGGCGACCAGGTCGCGGATCGCCTGCTTGCTGTAATAGCCGCCCTGCGGCTCGGGGCCGGAGCCGAGCAGTGGCGGCAACGCCAGCCCGTGGCCGCGCCAGGCGCCGACCCCGGTCAGCTCCGGATAGGCGTCGATCTCGACGCGCCAGGCCTCGTCATCCGACAGGTGCCAGTGGAAGCGGTTCATCTTGCTCCAGGCGAGCAGCTGTACGAACCGTGCGACCTCGGCCGAGGCATAGAATTGCCGGGCGACGTCGAGATGCGACCCGCGCCAGCCATGCGCCGGGGAATCCTGGATCTCGCCGCCCGCCGGGAACAGGAAGGTCTCGGGATGGCGCCTGGCACCGCGCCAGATCTGGCCGAGCGTGATCAGCCCGTACAGCAGGCCGGTGCGGGTCGTGGCCCGCACGGCGACGCCGTCCTGGGCGAAGGCGATGCGATAGGCCTCGGGGCCGAATCCCGTCTCGATCGCGAGATCGACGGCCAGGCCGCCCTCCGCCTCCGGTCGCGCGATGCCCTCGGCCGGGAATAGCGCGGCGGTCAGCTCGGCGAAAGCGGCGATGGCCTGCCCGGCTTCGGCGGCCTGGCCCTTCGGCGCCAGCCCGGCGGGCACCGCGCGGCGGCGGCTGACGGCGACCTTTTCCGGCCAGGGAATCACCGAGACCGGCACCGGGACGGTCGCGCCCGAGATCGACATCGTCACCGAGGCCGGGACCGGGAAGCGCTCGGTGCCCCGCTTCAGCGGCGCGTTGTTGGCGGCCGAATGCGTCGGCGTCGTGGCGACCGGCGCGGTCGACCCATCGGCCAGCGCGACATAGGCAGTGGTAGCGCCGTCGGTCCAATGGCGCAGCGGGTAGCTCAGTCCGTGTGCCGTGATCGTCCAGCTGGCGCCGGGGGCCAGCTCCAGATCCGCGGTCGGCGTGAATTCGGAATGATTGGACAGCCGGGCGGTCAGCATGCCGCCCTCGATGGTCGCGGCAGGGTCGATCCGGGCCGGCCCGCTGACGCAGAGCTTGAAGCCCGACACCGCCCGGTCCGACCGGTTGGTCAGCCGCAGCGTGTAGCTCAGGGAGTCGCCGCCCTCGGCGGGCCGCCAGAAGGTTTCGAGTCGGAACGGGGACGTCATCGGTCGGGCCTTCGCGGTTGGCGGGAATGGGACCGGCTGGTCCCCCGCAGCCCGGCTGCCAAGTCGTCGCGATCGACGACGCGCGGTCTGCGTCAGCCGCATGCTGCCCATGGCTGTCCGGTGAAGGCAATGGTCTATACCACCCTCGGTGCAGATTTTGTGTGGACCGCTCCGGGCGGTCGCCTGCCAACCGCTTCGGGATGTGCTATGCGGGCATCGGGCCGGCCGGGCGGCAGCTCCAGAAAGGCAATCGGATCGTGACCAGAAGCGATGTCGCCGTGCTCGGGGCCGGAATCATCGGGGTCTCGACCGCCCTGCATCTGCAGGCGCGCGGCCGGTCGGTGGTGCTGGTCGACCGCCGCGGGCCGGGCGAGGAGACCAGCCACGGCAATGCCGGGCTGATCGAGCGCGCCAGCGTCGTGCCCTATGCCTTCCCGCGATCGCTGACCGATCTGCTGCGCTACGCCTCGAACCGGCGGATCGATGCCCGCTACCACTGGGCCTTCCTGCCGCGGATCGCGCCCTGGCTGTTCCAGTACTGGCGCCATTCCTCGCCGGCGCGGCTGGCCGAGGCGGCGCGGGCAATGCTGCCGCTGGTCGAGCGCTGCCTGGATGAGCATCGGCCGCTGCTGGAGCAGGCCGGGATCACCCATCTGGCGCGCGAATCCGGCTGGCTCACCGTCTACCGCAGCGCCCGAAGCCTGGAGGCGGGGCAGGTGGGGAGGGCCGTCGCCGCCGCCCACGGTCTGAATTTCGGCGTGCTCGACCCAGATCAGATCCGGGCGCTGGAGCCGCATCTGGCGGACGGGCTGGCCGGGGGCGTGCACTGGATGGACCCGGTCTCGGTCTCAGACCCAGGGGCCGTCACCAAGGGCTATGCGGAGCTGTTCCTGCGCCGCGGCGGCCGGCTGGTGCAGGCCGATGCCCGGTCGCTGCAGCCGGCTGAGGGCGGCTGGAGCCTGCAGGGGCCGGACGGGCCGGTGCTGGCGCGCGACGTTGTGGTGGCGCTCGGGCCTTGGTCGCTCGACTTGCTGCGGCCGCTCGGCTACCGTCTGCCGCTCGCGGTCAAGCGCGGCTACCACATGCATTACCGGCCGCGCGGCAACGCCGTGTTGCACCGGCCGGTGCTGGACGACGACCAGGGTTTTCTCCTGACGCCGATGGCGCGCGGGGTGCGCCTGACCACCGGAATCGAGATCGGCCATCGCGACGCGCCGGCGACGCCGGTGCAGCTGGAGGCCGCCGAGGCCGCGGCGCGGCGGCTGTTCCCGCTGGAGGCCCGGGTCGACGACCGGCCCTGGATGGGCGCTCGGCCCTGCCTGCCCGACATGCGGCCGGTGATCGGCCCGGCGCCGCGGCACAAGGGGTTGTGGCTCGCGTTCGGCCACGCCCATCACGGCTTCACCCTGGGGCCAGTCACCGGCCGGCTGCTGGCTGAGATGATCACCGGCGGCGAGACCGTGGTCGACCCGTCGCCCTATCGCGCCGACCGGTTCTGAGGGCGGGGCGGCCATGCGTCCGCGGGGCTGGCGGATGCCGGACGGCCTTCTAGGATCGTTCGTCCGCCAAAGATCGGAAGGCCCCCATGTTCGATCCGGCTACGCTCGCGCTGTACATGGCCGCTGCTTTGGCGCTGAACCTCACGCCCGGGCCCGACATGCTGTTCTGCTTCGCCAACGGCGTCTCCCGCGGCCCGCGCGCCGGCCTGGCCGCGGCGCTCGGGATCGGCGGCGGGGCGGCGGTGCACACCTTGGCCGCGGCGCTCGGACTGGCCGGGCTGTTCGCCGCCTCGCCGACCGCCTTTGAGATCCTGCGCTGGGGCGGCGCCGCCTATCTGCTGTGGCTGGCGGTGAAGACGCTGCGCGGCGTCGCCGCTGGTTCTGGCCCCGGCCTCGGCACCGACGGGCCGCTGCCGCCGCGTCCTGCGGGCCGGATCTTCTTCGACGGCATGGTCACCAATGTCCTGAACCCGAAGGTGGCGCTGTTCTTCATCGCCTTCCTGCCGCAATTCGTCGACCCGGCGCACAGCGCGGTGCTGCAGATCCTGGCGCTGGGCACGCTGGGCAACATCTCCGGCACGACCATCAACGCCCTGGTCGGGATGTCCTCGGGCGGCGTCGGCCGGGTCCTGGCCCGGCGGCCGATCGTGGCGCGCCTGCTGAACGGCTTCACCGGCATCATCTTCCTCGGCCTGGCGGCGCGGCTGGTGCTAGCCGATGGGCGGCCGAAATAGCGCTTCGATTTCCCGCGTGCGCCGCGGACCGGCCCTGTTAGATTGTTGCCCGAACCCAGCGGCAGATTCGGGATCCGAATGTTCGACACGCTTCTGATCGCCAACCGGGGAGAGATCGCCTGCCGGGTGATCCGCACGGCGCGGCGCCTCGGCCTGCGCACCGTCGCGGTCCATTCCGACGCCGATGCCGGGGCGCGCCATGTCGCCGAGGCCGACGTCGCGATCCGCATCGGCCCGGCCCCGGCGCGCGACAGCTATCTGAAGATCGACGCCATCCTGTCCGCGGCCAAGGCCTCCGGCGCCCAGGCGGTCCATCCCGGCTACGGCTTCCTGTCGGAGAATGCGGAGTTCGCCGAGGCCTGCGCCGAGGCCGGCATCACCTTCGTCGGTCCGCCGCCGGCCGCGATCCGCGCCATGGGCGGCAAGAGCGAGGCCAAGGCGCTGATGGCGGCCGCCGGCGTGCCGCTGGTGCCCGGCTATCACGAGGCCGACCAGGACCCCGCGCGGCTGGCGGCGGAAGCGGCCAAGATCGGCTTCCCGGTGCTGATCAAGGCCTCGGCCGGCGGCGGCGGCAAGGGTATGCGCGTGGTCGAGCGGGCGGAGGATTTCGCCGCCCAGCTCGCCGGCGCCCAGCGCGAGGCCGCCTCCTCCTTCGGCAACGACCGGGTGCTGGTCGAGCGCTACCTGGCCCGGCCGCGCCATGTCGAGATCCAGGTCTTCGCCGACGGCCACGGCAACTGCCTTTACCTGTTCGAGCGCGACTGCTCGATCCAGCGCCGCCACCAGAAGGTGGTGGAGGAGGCGCCGGCCCCCGGCCTGGACCCCGCGATCCGCAAGGCGATGGGGGAGTCGGCGGTCGCTGCCGCGAAGGCCATCGGCTATGTCGGCGCCGGCACGGTCGAGTTCCTGCTCGACACCGACGGCCGCTTCTACTTCATGGAGATGAACACCCGGCTACAGGTCGAGCATCCGGTGACCGAGGCGATCACCGGGCTCGACCTGGTCGAATGGCAGCTGCGGGTGGCGGCCGGGGGCACGCTGCCGCTGGGCCAGGACGATCTCGCCATCAACGGCGCCGCCATCGAGGTCCGGCTCTATGCCGAGGACCCGCAGGCCGGGTTTCTGCCGCAGACCGGGCGGTTGGCCCATCTCGCCTTCCCCGAGGCGGCGCCGCATATCCGGGTCGATTCGGGCGTGCGCCAGGGCGATGCGATCTCGATCCATTACGACCCGATGATCGCCAAGCTGATCGTCTGGGATGTCGACCGGCCGGCAGCGGTGCGGCGGCTGGCCCGGGCGCTGGATCAGGCGCGGATTACCGGGTTCGCCACCAATCTCGACTTCCTGCGGGCGATCGCGCGGCACCCGGCCTTCGCCGCGGCCGAACTCGACACCGGCTTCATCGCCCGCCACGCGGCGGAGCTGCTGCCTCCGCCCACCCCGGCCTCCTCGGAGGACATCGCGCTGGCAGCCCTCCGCCTCGTGCTCGGCCGTGCCCGCGACCGCGCCAGCCCCTGGGGCCTGGCCGATGGCTGGCGCCTGAACGACGAGGCGGAGGAGACGCTGCGGCTGGCCGACCGCGACGCCGAGATCGCGGTGGCGGTGCGCTACCGCCGCCATGGCGGGCTGTCGATCGGCACGCCGGACGGGCCGGTCGAGGCCGGCGGCACGCTGGCGGGGCGGGAACTGACCGCCCGGCTCGGCGACCGCACGGTGCGGGCGACGATCGTGGCGGCCGATGAACGTGTCGCGGTGCTGCGCGACGGCGCCGACCGGGTGTTCGGCATCATCGACCCGCTGGCCCATGCCGGCGAGGAGGCGGGGGGCGGCAGCCGGCTGACCGCGCCGATGCCCGGCCGGGTGATTGCGGTGCTGGTCGAGGCCGGCGCCAAGGTGACCAAGGGCCAGCCACTGATCGTGCTGGAGGCGATGAAGATGGAGCACACCGTGGCCGCGCCGGCGGACGGCACCGTGACCAGCCTGCCCTTCGCCGCCGGCGACCAGGTCGACGAGGGCGTCGCCCTGATCGGCTTCGAGGCCGGCTGAGATGCTCCCGGCCCAGGTCCGCATCGTCGAGGTCGGCCCGCGCGACGGGCTGCAGAACGAAAAGACGGTGGTTCCGCTCGAGGCCAAGGTCGGGCTGATCGACCGTCTGTCGGCGACCGGGCTGACGGTGATCGAGGCCGGCGCCTTCGTCAGCCCGAAATGGGTGCCGCAGATGGCCGATTCGGCCGAAGTGATGGCCCGCATCGCCCGCGCGCCCGGCATCTCCTATCCGGTGCTGGTGCCCAACGAGACCGGCCTCGACGCCGCGCTCGCCGCCGGGGCGACCGAGATCGCCGTGTTCGGCGCCGCCTCGGAGAGCTTCAGCCGCCGTAACATCAACTGTTCGATTGCCGAGAGCCTGGCCCGGTTCGCCCCGGTCGTGGCTCGCGCCCGGGACTCAGGGCTCAACGTGCGCGGCTACGTCTCCTGCGTGCTTGGCTGTCCCTATGAGGGCGAGGTGTCGCCGGCCAAGGTGGCCGAGGTGTCGGCCGCCCTGTTCGATCTCGGCTGCTACGAGATCAGCCTCGGCGACACCATCGGGGTCGGCACGCCGGGCAAGGCGGTGGCGATGATCGAGGCGGTGGCGGCGCGGATTCCGCGCGAGTCGCTGGCCGTTCATTTCCACGACACCTACGGCATGGCCGTCGCCAACATCCACGCGGCGCTGGAGCGCGGCGTCGCCGTGGTCGATTCTGCGGTGGCGGGGCTCGGCGGCTGCCCCTATGCCAAGGGCGCCACGGGCAATGTCGCGACCGAGGATGTGGTCTATCTTCTCGACGGCCTCGGCATCGCCAGCGGCGTCGCCCTGGACCGGCTGCTCGACGCCGCCCGATTCATCTCGGGCGTGCTCGACCGGCAGCCGGCCTCCAGGGTGGCCCGCGCGCTGATCGCCCGCGACGCCTGATTCATCCCGAAGCGTGGCCGCATAGGCGCGGCCATGGAGGAACTGTGCCTGTCCATCTGTTGAAGGTCGCCGTCGGCATCGCCGAGCCGGCCCAGCTCGCCACGGTCCAGCAGGGCCGGCGCCACCTCGTCGAGGGGCGCGAGGTCGTCTACGGTTACACCAAGCGCATGCCGACGCGCCGGGACGACCTGATCGACGGCGGCTCGATCTTCTGGGTGATCCGCCACGTCATCCTGGTGCGCCAGCCGATCCTCGACATGTTCATGGTGACCGACGAGGACGGCGACACCTATTGCCGGCTGCTCTACGACCCGGAGCTGACGGCGGTGGAGGCCCGGCCGCTGCGCGCCTTCCAGGGCTGGCGCTATCTCGACCTGGACGCCGCGCCGCGCGACCTGGGGGCGGCGTCGGAGAGCGACCTGCCGGCCCATCTGCAGCAGGAACTCAGGGCTCTCGGGCTGCTCTGAGCGGGGCGTCCGGGGGCTCGGAAAAGAAATTCACGGAAGTGCAAAAAAGCTCTTGCGTGCCCCGGATCACCCCCCTATAAACCGCTCCACCGACGGCGACGCCGCGGCGACGAACTCGAAAGAGAGCGACGCAGCGGAGAGCAGCCAAAAGAAGGTTGCAAAAGCCGGGTCGGTAATTTACATCGACGTTTCTGCCCTGGCGGGCCGGCCCTGGAAGGGGAAGGCGCGACGGGCGGATGCGGCTCTGGAGCCAGGGAACTGGTGGTAAGAGCGACGGATCTTGGACAAGTGAGATGAGAGTGGA